>ERZ808040.1599-NODE-1599-length-14757-cov-105.116757_pt1 | contig 14757 bp, 14 predicted proteins | sample MGYA00380191_ERZ808040 | MGnify/ENA primary metagenome ERZ808040 (study PRJEB31490, sample SAMN06133395) | mouse gut metagenome | isolation source: J6 | host: mice | place: China: Chengdu | collected 2015-05 ... | reverse complement strand
CAGCATTGATATCTCTATCATGCCATGTGCCACACTCAGCACACCTCCATCCTCTTATTCGCAAGCCTGCTCTACCTTTCGGGCTACTGTCACTTATTTTATGGCAGTACGAGCAGGTCTGGGTAGTGTAACTCTCATTTACTATCTCAAGCTGACAACCTGCATACTTGCATTTATATTCCAGTTATCGTTTAAGTTCAAACCAACCTGCATCGTATGTTGATTTAGCCAGTTTGGTTCTTTTATTAGTAAATGAGCGTGATTTAACATCACCAACCACAATTAAGCTGTTGTCTTTAACTAGCTTTGTGGTAAATTTATGAATTAAGTCTAATCTTGTGTTTTTGATTTTGGCGTGGATTGCTTTGACACGCTTTTTATTGCTAGCACGCTGGGCTACTGCTAATTTATTCGCCCATTTTTGGGTTTGCTTAATAGTTAGCTTGTCACCATTTGAGGTAGTGGCAGACTCTTTTAAACCTAAATCAATACCAATGCTGCCCATACCACTTGCTTGTTTAGGGTAGTCTTTAACGGTAATACACGCATACCAATATTAGTTATTTTATCTAAGACATCCATCCTCTCTAAAATATTATCCCAATTACGGTCAATTTTTATTTCAACTTTTTTCTCAGTAGCTTTGTCATAAGAAAAACGTTGAGCAAAAAATTGCTTAAAGCTATCTGATTTATCCGTATCAATAGACTCATCATTACAAAACCTCTTATATTCATTAATAAAAGATTTTAACTTTCGGGAATTGAAAAACTGTTTCCCTTTTTCATCAATTGATAGATAAGGCAGCCTAGGGATTTCTTTAGAGAAGTCAAATGGACGAGTAAAACCACTATATGTTTTATTCTTATAATGAGTCATTTTTATTATATGCAGTAAAAGCTCTAATCCTTGTTTAGATGTATCATAGACAAGTTTCTCTTCATTAACTTCAGTTATCTCAATATCTTCTTCTTCTGATTCACTGTCTGAACTATCTAACTCTTCAACCTCATCATGTTCCAGATACTCATTAATAGAAGTCCAAAACTTTTCCTCTAAATCTTGCAGTTGATCATTACCCTTAAGACCCAAATACTTTTTTGCCCATAGATATACATTTTCAGGGTCTTCATAAAACCTCCGTAATGCATTCCTGCGTTGTCTCCCATCGAGGAGCCATCGAGTTTTTAGACCATCGTTATCTTCTACATTTAGGATACTAACACCCATAGGATATTCTTTAAATATACTGATAACTAATTCAAAGTTCTTTTTATCATCCCATGTTTGTTTTCTTTGAAAACGGGGAAGTTTAATATTAGTATCTTCAATGAAGCTTTTAAGTGATTCAGGTCTAATTTCGTACATTTTAAAGTCCTTTTAAGCTACTAAAGTATTTTTCTATTTTCCTGCAATTTCGCACTTATACTAAGGAGAGGACAAACGCCAAGTGAATTTCAAGCATGACCTGAATATTTCTTAATGTTTAAATCAGAAAATTCTGAGGTCATGCTTTTTAGGCTTTTGCTTTCTACTCTATACTTATTAAAGCGCCTCTAACTGCGCCATTTGGTCTGCCATCACTTTTAGCTGACCTTCTAGCTCCTCAAGCTTCACTTTCTCTGCTTCGACAACCTCAGCAGGGGCTTTGCTTACAAAGCCTTCATTGGCAAGCTTACGCGCGATACCATCGGCTTGCTTTTGTAGCTTCTCTTGTGACTTGGCCAGACGTTTTAGCTCCGCTGTTGGGTCAATCAGACCTTTCATTGGTACTAAGATACGCAGTTTGCCAACCATGCTTGATGATGACAATGGTACTTCATCGCCTTCTTTAAGCAGAGTTAAGCTTTCGACTTTGGCCAGTGCTTTGAACTGGTTTTCGATACGGTTAAGACGCTCAGTCTGCTCATCAGTGATGTTTTCAAGCAGAACTGGCAAACGTACCGCATTACCCAGCTTCATCTCACCGCGGATGTTACGCACGCCAGCGATAAGCTCTTGCAGCCATGTCATGTCGGTTTCGACTTGGTCATTGATTTGCGACTCATTGACGCTTGGGAAGTCGGCAATCATGATGCTGTCTGTGTCTTTGCGGCCCAATAATGGTGCAACCGTCTGCCAAATCTCTTCAGTGATGTAAGGCATCATTGGGTGTGCAAAACGCATCGCTGTTTCTAATACATGAAGCAATACGTAGCGAATCTGCGCCTTACGCTCGTCTGCCACGGTATCATCATTGAGGCTGGCTTTAGCAAGCTCAACATACCAGTCACAGTATTCGTTCCAGATGAATTCATAGATGTCGTGGCTGACCATGTCTAGGCGATATTGCTCAAAGTGCTGATGGATATTGGCAACCGTTGAGTTTAAACGGCTCATAATCCATTTTTCTGGCAATTCCCACACGTCTACATTCGCTTGGTTATCAATCGCTAGCGCATTGCCTTCTTTGTCCACACAGTTCATCAGTACGAAACGGCTGGCGTTCCAGATCTTGTTAGCAAAGTTGCGGTAACCTTCGACACGTTTTAGGTCAAAGTTAATATCACGACCGGTGCTAGCAAGCGATGTGAATGTAAAGCGCAATGCATCGGTACCAAAGGCAGGAATACCCTCTGGGAACTCTTTGCGGGTTTGCTTTTCAATCTTGGCCGCATCTTTCGGGTTCATCATGTTGCTGGTGCGCTTGGCAACCAAGGTCTCAAGGTCGATACCATCAATCAAGTCGATTGGATCGAGTACGTTACCTTTTGACTTCGACATCTTCTGACCTTGACCATCACGTACTAGACCATGCACATACACAGTCTTGAACGGAATTTGCGGCGTGCCGTCTTCATTTTTCATGAAGTGCATGGTCATCATAATCATGCGGGCAACCCAGAAGAAAATGATGTCAAAACCGGTCACCAACACGCTAGTTGGGTGGAAAGTCTCAAGCACTTTTTTGTCTGCTTGTGGGTCGCCCCAACCTAGGGTGCTAAATGTCCATAAGCCTGAGCTGAACCAAGTGTCTAGCACGTCTTCGTCTTGGCGTAATTCAACGCTGTCATCTAAGTTGTACTTAGTGCGCACTTCGGCTTCGTCACGAGCGACATAGATGTTGTCGTCGTTATCATACCATGCAGGAATACGGTGACCCCACCACAGCTGACGACTGATACACCAGTCTTGTAGGTCACGCATCCACGCCATGTACATGTTTTTGTATTGAGCTGGTACAAACTCGATATCGCCGTTTTCTACCGCTTCAATCGATGGCTTAGCAAGCTCTTCAACTGCCACATACCACTGGTCGGTTAGCCATGGTTCAACGATAACGCCACTGCGGTCACCGCGTGGAGCTTTTAGTTGATAATCTTCGATGTCTTCTAGCCAGCCCTCTTCTTTGGCTTGAGCAACCAACTGTTTACGCGCTTCAAAACGCTCAACACCGGCGTACGCTTCTGGCGTTTTCTCAAGCTTAGGATCGCGCGTTTGTAGGTCGGGGAAAATCTCCATCTCTGGCAAGATATGCGCATTACCGTCAAAGATGTTAATCAGTGGCATGTCATGACGACGACCCAATTCATAGTCGTTAAAGTCATGCGCAGGGGTGATTTTTACCACACCGGTACCAAAGTCGCTTTCAACATAGTCATCAGCAACGATAGGCACTTCACGACCGGTAATCGGTAGCGTGATGGTCTTGCCCACTAAGTGCGCGTAACGCTCATCTTTTGGATTGACCGCAACCGCAGTATCACCTAATAAGGTTTCAGGACGCGTGGTTGCAACTACAACGTAGTCTTTACCGTCTTGAGTTTTTACTGATTTGTCAGTGAAGTAATAACGGAAATGCCACAGCGAGCCTTTCTCGTCATGGTTTTCAACTTCTAGGTCAGACAAGGCAGTTTGGAACTTAGGATCCCAGTTCACCAGACGCTTACCACGATAAATTAGACCATCTTCATGCAGACGTACGAACACCTCTTTTACCGCATTCGATAAGCCTTCATCCATGGTGAAACGCTCACGTGTCCAATCTACCGATGAGCCCAAACGACGAATCTGACTGGTGATGTTACCGCCCGACTCTTCTTTCCACTCCCACACTTTATCGATAAAGTCTTCACGAGTTAGGTCAGTACGCTTGATGCCCTCAGCGTTTAGACGACGCTCTACAACCATTTGAGTCGCAATACCCGCATGGTCAGTACCTGGTTGCCACAGCGTATTATCACCCAGCATACGGTGATAACGGGTTAACGAGTCCATAATGGCATTGTTGAAGCCATGACCCATGTGCAAGCTACCAGTGACGTTCGGTGGTGGCAAGGCGATAGAGAATGATTTATCACTGTCATATTTTGGCTGGAAGTAACCTTTTTCTTCCCAGCCTTGATACATCCCCTTTTCAACTCCACCTGGGTTGTACGCATTTTCTAATTGCTTTAATGCTGATTGGATAGATGCCGTCAAATTTTGATTGCTCATAATAGAAGTGTCTTATATTAATGATGGATGGTTAATGGTTATTTGTTAACAATGACTGTTTCAACTAATTTAACGAAAACGCAAAATATAAATGAATTGGATACTATGATTTTAACGCAGATGGCGCAATTTTGTTAGATGCTAAGCCGATTTAGCACACTATATTGGGGGTATATTAAGTGAATATTGGTAACTTAAACCCTAAATATAACCGACTAAAATTTGATACTCTAAACAGTAGGAATCACACGCTGCTCTTTTTACCATTCACTGAACTTGATTATCAACCTGAAGCAAGCTTATGGACTCTTCTAAACCAAACCCACAGCATCCCACGGGTAACACCACAGATTCAAACCATGCGCCCAATCAGAGTGCAAGCACAGCTGCTGATGCCTCTATGGATAGTGCTGTAAAAAACAAAGACAACAATGAAGAGCAAGACAATCAAAACCTAACCCATAATCTAAATGATGAAGATTTTGGGGATAATGTCAACGAACTTGAAAAAGAGTCCATTAAAACCTTAACCGATGATGAAAGCTTTAGCCAGCCCAAAAGCTACGGCAGTATTTTGGCCGAAGAGTTTGTTCACGCCCGCAGTACGTTTAAGCGCTCATACGGATCAATATTTACCAGTGCGCTTATCGCAGGGTTAGAGATTGGTATCAGCTTTATTATGCTATTGAGTGTCTATGCACTACTAGTAGACTTGATGCCGACTCACTATGCGTTAACGCTCGCCTCTTTATTATACCCTGTTGGCTTTATCGCTGTCGTCATTGGTCAATCCATTCTTTATACCGAACAGACCTCTCTTTTGAGCCTACCTGTTGTCGCAGGCATCGAAACCGTCACTAAGCTTACTAAGCTGTGGGGGGTGGTCATTGTTGGTAATATCGTTGGTGGCTGTATATTTAGCTTGAGCGTGGTATGGCTTGGGCTACAGATGCAATGGTTTGAGGTGGCTCATATTAAGTTTTTAGCCCATCACGTTTTAGACTATTCTTGGTGGATATTACTTGGAAGTGCCATTGTTGCTGGCTGGATGATGGGAATTGCCGCTTGGCTGGTGACCTCGGCACGCGACACACTAAGCCGTGTGCTACTAGTGGCACTGATTACCGCCTGTATTGGTGTGCTGGGTCTGCATCACAGTATTGTCGGGAACATCGAAGTCTTTTCAGGCGTTCTCTTTGGTGACACCTCTATCTTAGACTATATTAGGTTTTTATTATTGGCATTAATAGGCAACACCATTGGCGGCGTGGTGTTTGTGACGGTATTAAAGTTCGGCAGCTTAAAATACGATATTAAAAAGCTAAAAGAGGACAGCTTAGAGGAGATTGAGGCTGACCGATAACTGCATTCCTGCCTACTAATAGTTATTACTCTATGGTTGGTAAAGGCGGCGGTATCCTTGGATTATCTACCGTATACACCGCCGTACCATAGGCAATGGCTTCAACCATGCTGCCGGTAATATTGATACTGGTAACCTCTAAGCGTAGACCATAAACCTGATTGTACCCTAAGAACTGAGCTTCCAACTTCATACGCAATATTGCTTCATGGCGAGCCCGCTCTAGTAAAGACTCATAAGTAACTAGGTTTTTTCCAAATAGATGTAATAGACGGGCTATGATCATCTTAAAGTAATCTTGGGCAATAACCACACTGCCCATCACCAACACCCCTTGAGTCTCTTCGGCAATCTTGGGCTGATAAAAGCGCTCACTTGAGACAACAATGTGCCCCAATTCTTTTTCAGCTATGCCAAGACGTTTGATGTGGTCGCGTTCGTTTAGACGGCCAAATACCCAGCCAACAAAAAACAAGCCAATAAAAACAATATTGTTAACCAGAAAGTCTAAAACCGCATCCATTACCTTGAAATCCTATAGTAAGTTAAGTAATGTCGATTGACCTCTGTCTATCGATTAAAGTCATTGGTTTGTGTGTCTATCGGTGGTAAGGGAGGAATCTCTGTGCTTTGAGGGGCAGTATTAAAAGATTCCGTAGGCGGGCTTGCCATATGCCCGGTAGGAGCATTGAAGGCAGGGCTATTATTGGGAATGGCTCTAACTGCAGTGCCATAAACAAATAGCTCAGAAGCCCCTTGTGCAATACTCGAAGTAGAGAACCTAATGCCCACGATGGCATCGGCACCTAATGCCTCGGCCTTCACAAGCATACGATCTATCGCCTCTTGACGCGACTCTTCTAGCAGCTCGGTATAAGCCGTCAATTCACCACCCACAATATTTTTTAGGCTGGCAAAAATATCTTTACCGACATGCTTAGAGCGTACGGTGCTACCATAAACCACATCCAACCGTTCGGTGATGATATAGCCTGGAAGATGCTCAAGATTAGACAGTTGTATGCTCATTTTTTACTCTTCAGTATTAAATAATAAAAACAGCTCGCTTAAATTGCCTTCAATGCTATTGGCCATCTGTGCTAAGGCATCATCATCACGGCGAATGGCAGCCAAGTCTTCATCTTCGTCACCATCTACTGTATCAATACCGCTAAACACCATCATTGGTAAAGTCAGCATGGCCACGTCTTCAGAGCTTTCTTCGTCACTAAACCAATCTACGGTTTCATCACCGTACATGGCATCTACGAACCCAATAGACCAAGCCGTTAATTCAGATTCTGGAGAAAAATCCATTTCCCCTGAGTCTTCGTCAATCTCTAAAGGTAAGGCGATACCCTCTTCGCTTTGTAAGTCTTCTAGTAACTCTGCTCGCCACTCTTTAACGGCCGCTTTTACTTCAGCACTAACCTTAGAATCTTGACCTTCAAATAATAGGGACAACCAATTAGGCAAAGGCTTGCCAACTATCGTTGCGGTCAAAAATCCGTGAGTAGCCACACTGTCTAGCCCATGGGCATTGGCATCAGAATCTAGGAAGTTTTGTAACTCTTCTAAAGTCATAGTATTCTCGTTTATTTTTAATTTGGAAAAATTGCGGGGTAATTTTGGCGCTAGTAGCAGCTAGATGTGGCAATCAGAGAGTGTTATGAATGAACGGTAGATGTGCTTATTCTCCCACCAAATTCATTATAAATAACTTAGGTAGGCAAAAACGGGCAGCGGTCAGCATCGGGCTAACCGCTTGTATTAATCTTCTTCAGCTTCGTCATCGAAGTCTTCATCATCAAAGTCTTCGTCATCGAAATCATCAAAGTCGTCATCAAAACCATCTCTTAGCTCACGAGCCAAGCGTTTTTCTTCTAACATGTTATCGATTAGACGACGTTTTTCTAAACTGGTTAAGCGTGCAGCTTCCGCTTCTGCTTCGTCCACTTTTTTTGCGTCATCATCGTCTTCAAAGTTTTCATCATCGAAATCATCAAGATCATTATCACTCATTTCATCATCCTCTTATGTTAATGGTCTGGTCTGATCTGACCTAGTAAGTTTAACGGGTTACTTGTCAATTAGTTGTTGATAATCTTTAACAATTACCAACAACCTATACCTATATTTGTAAAAACGCTAGTTTAATTAAGTTAGCTCATTTAGTTAATAGGTAATAGCAAATTTAATTTAGAGCAGAAAGTAGCACCGCATCACGAACATCAATTAAGCGCTGCATCATTGAATCGCTCACCCCTTCTAATGAGGCACAATCACGCTCATAAACTGTAGTTGGATTTTTTAAACTGTTCAGCTGAATATAGCCGCGCAATTGTTTCAATCCTTCTACCGGTAGTAAAGCTAGAATATCCCCAGCTTTTGCATTGTGAACCAACAACTGCTCTATTTTCTCACTGGTAGCCTGGTCACTTACCCCAGCGACTACCTGTAGAGCGAAGCGCTGCAGCTCACGGTGCTTCATATAAGTCACTTCATTTAGCATGACGTAGGCTTTGGCCAACATGATTGCCGCTAGACCTGCCTTACTATGGCTTGTGGTTGCCAAAAACTCAACCGTTGCCCCATTTTCATCAAACACCGGCTTATTATTTAGCTTAATACCAAATAAAATCGGCTGCTTTAACATCTCATCAATCGTGCGCTGTAACAGCTGAGTACACAGGGCAAAATAAGGCTCTGATTTTTCAAATGCCAAAGCACCTAATAAAGAGTTAGGGTCATAAAAGCGAATTTTCACAGTCGCCACTTCAATGGGTCTATTGGCCATCAAGGATTGCGGTTTAGTTTCAGTCGCTGTGGCCTTATCCTCTGATTTAGGATCGTCGGCTGAGTCAGCTTCTGTTTTGCCAGCGGCATTATCATCTATTTTGCTTAAAATGTCTCGCTGAGATTGATCGGCATTGTCACCAGCAAGCTGCGCTGAATGCTCAGCTTGGCTATCAGGATCATCACCACCCTCTTGCTGAGTCTTAATATAGTCGCCCAGTGCTTTTTGGATACTTAATCCATCTGAGGGATGACTGCCTTCTGTTACTTCAGAGTCTTGACGCTGCATACCTAATCGACCCCTGCCCTGACCTTGGTTTTGAGTGATTAAGTAATCTTGGACATCACGACTAAGTGCAGCCAGCTGCTCACGCGTAGGACGTGCCACATAGCCGTATAATAGCCAAATCAGCAGATGCGTGATGAATGACCCCAAGATAAAGATCCACTGTGAGGCAATGATTTCACCATTACCGGTATCGCGTAAAGTCATATCAACTTTACCAATAACCGTGTCACCCATAATCACTTGGCGACTGATGGTTTTGCCCTCTAAAAGCTGAGCTTGCCCGGTTTGTATCAGCACCTGATCATCAATATCTTTTACCGTTAAACTAGCAACGGTGTTTTCACTGGTATATCGGCCAGTTAAAACACTTAAACTCACCTTGTCCTTACTTAATAAAGGCAGTTTTACTTCGTCAATAAGTTGAACAAGCATTCTTTCGCCAGTTTGCGTTTTAAGCTCATCAAGCTGCTGATTGGTACTAATTAGCAGCAATGTGGTCTGTATAAAAAAGCTGATGAGAATAATTATGGCAAACAAGCCTTGCCGTGGCGCTAAATAGGTCATGTTATGCTAAACTTTTGTTAGTAGGTAGGGGTGTCCCGTCTTGGGCACGCTCTATTATTCCTAATCTTGCTTACGCTTACAAGGGGCTTAGCTCACCATGACAAAAAATACTACAACTAACCACCCAAATAAGGCGATTTTGGCCTCTCAAGACACCTCTGTATCCTTAGCCAATGCCACTGCGAACTTTGCTAGCTTTGGCTCAGGCATGACTGCGCACTTAAAAGCTTGGATTAGTGCCTTACAAAAAGCCAACGACTTATTGCCAAGCCATTTACGTTTTGACGATGTAGATTTCGCTGAGGAGACACAAGAGAACGGTAAAATCTCGTTAAGCCTTATTGAGCAGTTAGAAGACCTGCCTGTTTTTGCATTGTCGGTTGTGGTACAAAAGCAGGCTTTGTTACCCGGAGAGGCTGGAGAAGACAAAAAGGCGGCCTTCGAAGCTCATATCGCAGACTGGGCTACCCAAAACCCATTATGGCAAATTATCAAAGTGGTTCGCAGTACCGATACACTCCAAGACAGTACGGGCCGAGACCGCCTGACTCCCGTGCTCACCTATCGTTATATCTTAATGCCAACCGATACCGCCATCATGCAGCCTGGAAAAAAGTCAGCAGCCGCTCGCCTGCTTGACGATGGCATCACTGCCCATTTACGTCAATTTATCGAAACCCTACCTATCACCGATAACCTAGGCGGTGACGCTGCTATTGACTGCCATATTGTGTCTTTGGCAAAAATGTTACGCCCTCACCGCGTGGCGGTATTTGACATGGATTCTACGTTAATTGAACAAGAAGTTATTGTGGAGTTAGCAAAACACGCCAACATCGGTGACCAAGTCAGTGAAATCACTGAGTCTGCCATGCGTGGTGAGATCGATTTTGACACGTCTTTTAGTGAACGAGTGGCTCTACTAGAAGGCCTGCCTACTGATGCTCTAGATGAAATCCAACAGCAACTGACCTTATCGGCTGGGGCACGCACTCTTATTGCCACTCTAAAATCTTTGGGCTATCACACCGTACTGGTTTCTGGCGGCTTTACTTACTTCGCTGAACGTATTGCTCAAGAGCTTGGCATTGATGAAGTTCATGCCAACGACTTAGATATTGAAGAAGGCATAGTCACCGGTAATGTAAACCTACCTATCGTTAATGGTGAGCGTAAAGCCACCTTAGTGCAGCAAGTAGCCGATCGTATGAATATCACACCTGCCCAAGTTATTTGTGTCGGTGACGGTGCCAACGATCTGCCCATGATGGCTCTTGCTGATTTAGGTGTAGCTTACCATGCCAAACCTATTGTACGTGCTCGTGCTGATGCTGCCATCAATGCAACAGGTCTGGAAGGCGTATTATATGTCTTAGGATATGCCGCTCAAGACTTGCTGTAACCTGTCTACGCCCTACTTATCCTAGGCTCAGACAAGATTATCGTAAGAATAAAGTCAGGCTCCATGGCTACCTCTGGTGGCTGTAGAGTCTGACTTTTTCATTTGCTATTTTTAAAATTGGTGTTCTAACTGCCATAATTTATAAAAATAAGAGATTTCTAACCGACTCCCAAAAAAATTTACAAAATAAATTATTTTTCTTTTTTTATGAGTATTAAGTCCCTTCTAGCCTAGGCGATGCTGTCAAATTTTTACTCAAATTAAACGACAGTGATTGTCGCAAGTTCTCTAGATATTCTTTGTATTTTAATAAAACATCGGCATAATAACTATCAACCAATCGCAACATTCGACTTCTTACACACAGCTTTTGTGTTGTACCTGTTGACCGTTCATGAGGCAAAATACATGGCAACTTTTACCATTATAGCCACCAGCACGCCTGGGCTATCTGGCACTTTTTATTGGTCTACTCTAGGTTATATGCTTCTCGCTGTAGGCATACTAGCCACCTACCTATCGGGTCGCCGCTATCTATTGGGTTATTTACTTGGCGGTATGGGATATTGGGTATTAATCGAAGGCATCCAGTCTATCGTGGTTAATGTTACCTCAATGAGCAGTGGTTATGGCTATCTAACAGCTGTCTTACTGACTGTCGCCGCTGCAAGCTCTTATTTGGGCTATCGTTATAGACAGTTTGTGGCGACTATGGATACTCAAAAAACAGGCGTTGAGTCATTAAGTCATCGCCGTGCAGCACCGCTTTCTGCAGCCGTTAAAACACGCACGCCAAAAGATAAATATATTGAACACACCCCTATTTACAACAACTATAAACCTCGCTTCCGTAATTAATTCAGACGAATAATAAGGTTTAAATCAACAAGGAAAGTTTGAACTTACAACTCACTTAATCCATTAATAACCCACAATTAAAACTAAAAGAATTTCATAACTTATACTCAATACATTGATAACGCCTCATTAAATTTAATGAGGCGTTATTGTTTTAAGCAGATAGCTTTTAAACCAGCAACTTATTGCTAAAACAGCTTACCTAGACTTGCAAAACGCTTACAACTGACCATATAAATTGACAATAATATGAATTACAATAGAGATATCTTTATACTGTGGCTTTATAAACTACTTAGCTAATTAAAGGCTTAGCCATTAAGTAAGTACTAAGTGGTTTAGAGCTGATAACAGATTCACCCCCTCCTTTTATCTGGACCCAATTATGTTTACTGTGCCTGTACTAAATATCAAAGCCAATCCTTTAGATGCTTTATTAGCCGCTGTTGGCTGCCGTTTATCCATGCTAGCCAAAAGCGATGACCCAAACATTCAGCAACTCTTAGAAGACCGTAAGGTTTCTATTGAACTGGGTAGTGAAGCTGACGGTATTGCCCGTTACTACGTTTTTGATGAAGGCACTTTTCAGCAATACGCCGGTAAAGCCAATGAGCCAAGCCTACGTATCGACTTTAAAGACTCAATGACTGGCGTTAAGCTACTAACCGGTGGTGACGTAGCAGCATTCATGACGGCCATTCAAGACAAAGAGCTTAAAATGGAAGGCGATTACAGCCTATTGATGTGGTTTAATCAACTGGCCAAACACATCGTTCCAGCAGTTCCAGAAGAGCTTAAGCCTCTATTAGAAAAAGCTCGCCCGCTAACTGAAAAAGCTCAAGGCCTAGCCTCACAAGCTATCAGCTTAGCAAAACAGAAGATGTCTAAATAAAACGGGCTACTCCCTGCTTTGATTGAAACCTATTTCGATTGAGACCATCAAAGTCCGTTAAGTTTATACTTAGTGCCTAAGTGGCTTATGCTACTTAGGCATTTTTGTTACTCTAATTAGTTGCAATTAAATGATACAATTACCTACATCATCGGATTCCAACTAATAATAAGGCGATTTGAGGAGCAAGCCAGATCATTGAGTTTGCTAAATCTCCTTATGCTGCTAATTTACAAAGGATTGTTACATGAGCACCTTGGTTCACCCTGGTACTAATATCGACTTAGAAGACAGTACGAAAGCAACTGCCCTAAATGAGCCTAAAAACTCGAATGAAATCAGCCGAGAATACATTGAATCGCTGTTTGATATGCCCTTTATGGACTTGCTATTAAAAGCACAAAGCGTTCATCGTCAGCACTTTAATGCCAATGAAGTACAGGTTAGCACTTTGCTGTCTATTAAGACCGGAAACTGCCCTGAAGACTGTGGCTACTGCTCACAATCTGGCCATTATCGAGACAAGACCGGACTACAGGCTGAAAAACTATTACAAGTTGAAAAAGTGATAGCGGCAGCTAAAAAAGCAAAAGCTTCAGGCTCATCTCGTTTTTGTATGGGAGCAGCTTGGAAGCACCCTAGTGATAAGGATATGCCATATATTGCCACCTTAATCAAAGAGGTTAAGGCTTTGGGATTAGAGACTTGTATGACACTGGGCATGCTAAATGCCGATCAATCACAACAACTGGCAGAGGCGGGACTGGATTACTACAACCACAACCTAGACACCTCTCGTCGCTATTACGACGAAGTAGTAACAACACGCAGCTATGACGAGCGCCTACAGACCATTGATCATGTGCGCCGCTCTGGTATTAATGTCTGTAGTGGCAGTATTGTGGGCATGGGAGAGAGCCGAGAAGACCGTATTGACTGGGTGCACCAATTGGCCAGTATGCCTCTTCCGCCAGAGTCTATCCCTGTTAACCTGCTGGTACCAATTAAAGGTACGCCTTTGGGTGATAAAGTGCTTAGTGAAGGGCAACTGCCCGTCCTTGAGTGGATACGTACCATAGCGGTGACTCGGATTTGTTGTCCGACCAGCTATGTTCGACTTTCGGCAGGTAGAGAGAGCCTATCAGATGCTGAGCAGGCTTTGGCGTTTATGGCGGGGGCCAACTCCTTTTTCTATGGAGATAAGCTGTTGACCACAGGCAACGCCAGTCAATCTAATGACGACCGACTGATGAGCCAGTTGGGACTAACGCCCATGGCACCAAAACCGGCCTTGACAGTTGTAGATGCTTTAAGTGGCCATAAGAGCCAGATTTAATATTTGAAAAACCCTATCATTAACCCTAAACTCACAATTAAATCAGTAACTTAACTGGAATAACAACCATGGTAGATTATTTTAACTGGATAAAGGCAGCCCACGTCATCTCTATGGTGTGTTGGTTTGCGGCTATATTCTATTTACCCAGATTGTTTGTTTACCACGCTATGAGTGATGATAAAGCAAGTCACGACCGATTTGTCATTATGGAGCGTAAGCTGTTTCGCGGGATTATGACTCCCTCGATGATTGCAACCTGGATCTTCGGATTGTGGATGTTGGTCTTAGGCTGGGAAGTATACAAAAACCAAGGCTGGCTTCACGTTAAGTTACTGTTGGTGGTTTTGCTGTCAACTTATCATGGCCTGTGTGGCATCTACCGTAAAAGACTGGTTGATGATCCAAAATACAAAAGCCATGTCTTCTGGCGTTGGTTTAATGAAATACCCGTATTGATCTTGGTGGCAGTGGTGGTATTGGTTATCGTAAAACCTTTTTAAACCAAGCTCACTGCCCTCCCCTGAAGTTATTAGAGTATTAGCTGATTAACTTATTAAATGATAAGGGTTACAAACAGTAATAACAAACCTAACTAAAGCTACCTATAATTACTTACTATGAGTAAATTATCAAGCATAAAACAAGCAGCTAATCAGTTAGGCGTTTCCGTCTCAACTCTACGAAGATGGGATGAGACAGGCGTGCTTGTCGCCCAAAGAACACCCAAAGGCCATCGTAGGTATGACTTATCTAAAATAAACCCAAACCTGACTCGTAA
>ERZ808040.1598-NODE-1598-length-14762-cov-8.548791_pt1 | contig 14762 bp, 7 predicted proteins | sample MGYA00380191_ERZ808040 | MGnify/ENA primary metagenome ERZ808040 (study PRJEB31490, sample SAMN06133395) | mouse gut metagenome | isolation source: J6 | host: mice | place: China: Chengdu | collected 2015-05 ... | reverse complement strand
TAAACTTGAAGCTATGGGGTTGACCTAAAGGTTTCGCCTTAAGGCGAGGGTTTTAACCCCATTATACAGACAATAAACTAATGTTATAATGACTGATGGGTAACGGAAACTGTACTGCCAAGAGCTGAATTTTCATAATACAATATTATGAATACAAAGTCAATTTATTGTGCAAATGTATTTCTACTTTATATTTGTATACTTTTCAGCTTATGATATTTTATGAAAAAACCACTTTTCTGCGTGCAGAAAAATGCTGTCAAACCGTGCAGATATCAGAAAGCCAAGTTATCATAATATTGTATTATGATGAAAGGAAATCTTTCCAAATATTAAAGCAGGCACGAGGAGGAAGTAAAAGGAAAAAAAAGAAAAATTATTATTGTATCAGCCGTAACTATCAATCAAATGACAGGAAAGGATAAAGTTATCATGAAAAGGACTTTGAAAAAAAATTTATCTGTGATTCTGGCAGCAGCTCTTGTGCTCTCAGGAACAGACTGTGGAAGCTTGTCCAGCGTATATGCACATGAATACAGTGCATGGGAATCAAACCCCGACGGCTTGACAGAAGAAACACTGCCATCAGAGGACGAAAACACTCCTGCAACAGAACAGTCAACTGCCGGGACAGAAGATTCCTCTGTTGAGGAACAAGACACGGACGCCAGTACAGAAAACGGGACGCCAGAGGAATCTGTCCCAGAAGAATCCATAACAGAAAAATCTGTCTCAGAAGAATCTGTCTCAAAAGAGACTCAGGAAATGAATGCCAGTACATCAGAAAACGGCATCGGGAAAATTGCAATAGAAGACACGGAGGAAGCAGAGACAGAAGAAGAGATTGCTGTCAATGCAGATTCCGGCACCTGTGGAGACAGTCTTACATGGTCATATAACTCCGACACGCAAACACTTACCATAAGCGGAACAGGTAAGATGACAGATTTCCAGGGTAACGATTCAGATAGTGGCATAGCACCATGGAGGGGCTCGGGTTCGGATTTCAGTGGGCAGCGGGGCACAACAGTCATAATAGAAGAAGGGGTAACAAGTATTGGTACATATGCTTTTCAAAGATGTAACTTGACAACTGTATCCATACCCAAGTCGCTTAAAAGTATCGGAAATAATGCATTTGATGGCTGCGCATACTTAGCGGCAGTAACAGTCCCCGCGGATGCAAATCTGGAATCAATAGGTTCATGGGCATTTCAATCATCTGGACTAAAGAACATCACAATAGACTGTCCAGTCCGTGTAGGAAATGATGCTTTTGCAGCTTGTGCTGTGGAAACAGCCAGTATTATATATGCCAGTGAAACATCTGTGGAAACTTCGACATTTGCGCGCTGTGAGAAATTAACCACAATTACGCTGGGCGGAGATTTCGCATCAATAAAGAACCTGGCATTTCAGAATTGTTATGCTCTCACAACAGTAACAATACCTGACGCAAGTCCCAGAATTGCGGGGAGTTCTAACAGTGATCAAAGCCCATTTGCATACTGTGGCAAGTTAACAAAAATTGATGCTACTAATGGTTTAGGCGATATCGGGGACTATGCTTTTTACGGAAGAAATACGCTGGAAAGCATAAAGTTTTCCGATAAGGCAGTCACTATAGGTACAAGTGCATTTGAAAATTGTTCTGCCCTAAGCAGCATTGAAATTCCCCAAAGTATAACATCAATAGACTTTCGTGCATTTGATAGTTCTGGCTTAAAATCTGTCATTTTTAGCCCACGTGACAACCAGAGCCAGCAATTGTCAATAGGAAAAGAGGCTTTTGGCCGGTGTGCTATGGAAGAGCTGTCAATTCCTGACTACACAACTGTAGGAGAATCAGCATTTACCACCGTTTCCGGTTCTGGAAAACTGATAAAACTCATAATTGGTAATCATGTCAATTTGGGGAAAACTGCATTTAATCGCCAAAGTAATCTAAAACAAATAATCTTTGAAAAAGATGTGACAATAGATAACACAGCTTTTGAGAATTGTGGTTCACAATATTTAATGAAGCTATATAAGAATACATCAGCCCATACTTATGCCAAAGTTAACGGAAAAACCTACAAATACCGCGTTGAACAGGTAACGTTCACACCAGACCCGGACAATAAAGACCCAAGGGAAATGCCAGCAGGTAAAGGAACGCTGGAAATCAAACTGCTTCCCGACAGTTCAGGCACAAATAACGATGGCATCGCCACAATTGCAGAGAAAACCGAGTGGCAGTCAAGCAATCCTGATGTCGTGTCAATTGGCAGCGATGCGCCCACAACAGCAGAGAACAGTGCATCCGTGACAGTCAATGCACTCAAAGCAGGAACCAGCACCATCACCGTGACCTGTGACGGAAAAACAGCCACCTGCGATATCAAGGTCATGGTACCTGCCGAACCTGTGACTGCATCTCCTAAAAGCGGAACTGTCATTTACTGCAATTCGGCAAAAGACAATACAGTCACGCTCAGCTGCACAACAGACGGGGCAAAGATCTACTATACTACAGACGGAACCAGCCCGACAAAAGAAAGCCAGCTATATAGTACCCCGATAACCTTTGACGGCAGCAAATCCAGCGTTACGGTCAAGGCATTTGCAGCAGCCAGCGGATATCTGGACAGCGAAATTTCAACCTTTGCATATACCATAAAAAAGAAAGCGTCAGGCATTGAGATCAACAGTCCAAGCCTGACGCTGGGGATTGGGGAATCCCGCATCCTGACCGCCAGCTTCACACCAGAAGGCGCGGAACCCGAAACTACACCTGTCACATGGAAATCAGACAATGAGAATATTGTCAGCGTTACGCCGGACAGCGCCACCACCCAGGCATCCATAAAGGCACTGGGCGCAGGCACATGCACCATCACAGCCGAATGTGGTTCGTTCACTCCAGTTACCTGCGAGGTTACTGTAAACGACAGAGCGAGTGTTTCGCCGGTAACCGCAGAGCCAGATTCAGGGGAAGTGCCCGCAGGGACAACAGTTACATTAGACTGCGCCACAGAAGGTGCCTCAATCTATTACACAACAGACGGCTCGGAACCGTCAGACCAAAGTACGCTCTACAAGGACCCTGTCACAGTCCGCAGTGAGATGACAATCAAGGCAGTTGCCATAAAAAGCGGGTTTAATAACAGTGAAACCGCAACATTTACATACACGGTAAAACAAGAAATCCCCGGGATTACAGGCATTGCACTTGACAAAAATGAATTAAAGCTTGGCGCAGGCCAGAAAGACAAGCTCACTGTGAGCTTCCAGCCAGAAAATGCCCTGCCAGAGAAAATCACATGGACGTCAAGCAACCGCTCTGTTGCACAGGTACTGGCAGACACGGCAGACAGCACCACAGCAGAAGTAAGCGGACAAGGAGCAGGTACATGCATTATTACGGCATCCTGCGGAGATTTTAAGGCTGAATGTAAAGTGACCGTAATGGAAAAAGAATGTGTTCCCGCGGTTAAGGCAGAGCCAGGCGCTGGTGCCGTGGAAGCTGGCACTAAAGTATCGCTGCTGTGCGATATCACAGACGCAGAAATTTACTACACAACAGACAAAACACTGCCAACAGCACAAAGCCGCCTTTACAGCACCCCCATCACAATAGAAAATGACGTCACCATCAAGGCAGTTGCCGTGAAAGAAGGCTATGAAGACAGCGCAGTTTCAACCTTTGCTTACACCATCAAAAAAGAGGAAGAAATTCCCGTCACTGGCATTTTGATTGATAAGACCGAACTGCATCTCCCCATCGGAAACAAAGAAAACCTGACTGTTCGTTTTCAGCCGGCAGACGCCACACCAAAAGAGGTTGTATGGACCTCAGACAACACAGAAATCGCGGACGTAACACCGGGCGCTAACGGCACAACTGCCGAAGTGACAGGAAAGAAAGACGGAACCTGCACGATTACTGCTACTTGTGATACCTACAAGGCAGTCTGTAACATAACGGTAACAAAACCGGTATCTCCAGTTCAGGCAGAACCGGGCGCGGGCGCTGTAAAAAAAGGTACAAAAGTAACCCTGACATGCGATACTGAAGGTGCAAAAATATACTATACAGCAGACGCTGCCGATGATACCGTACCTGTAGATGACGCCCATCTCTATCAGGAACCTGTCACAATCGAAAAGGCAGTGACAATCAGGGCCGCCGCCGTAAAAGAAGGCTATGGGAACAGCCCCGTTTCAACCTTTGCGTACACCATTGCAAATGACGAGGAAAATCCTGTAACAATAACAGGAATTACACTCGGCACAACGTCAATGGAGCTTGGGATCGGGGAAACGGGCAGCCTGACAGCCAGCTTCCAGCCGACAGACGCCGCGCCACAGACAGTCACATGGAAATCAGACAATCCTGAAATTGCAGACGTGTCAGCAGACCCAGACAATTCCGCGTCAGCGAAAATCTTAGGAAAAAAAGACGGACAGTGCACCATCACAGCATCCTGTTTGACTTTTACAGCTTCCTGCACTGTCACCGTGACAGGTGAAAAGCGCGTCTCCAACGTATATGCAATACCTTCCGCAGAATCCGCCGTTACACCCGGCACAGAAGTACAACTGCTCTGTGATACAAAAGGCGCAGATATATACTACACGCTTGACGAAAGCATTCCCACAACGGCAGACACACGCTACACCAACGCCATTCTGCTCACCGGGGACACGACAATTCAGGCATTTGCCGTAAAAGAGGGCTATACAGACAGTGCAGTATCTGTATTTGAGTTTACCGTCAATGACATTGTGCCAGACATCCCTGACATAAACCCGCCAACAGAAGGCATATGGATTGCTTCCGTTGCAGACCAGCCGTACACGGGCAGTGCCATTAAGCCAGCGGTATATGTGTATGACGGCAAAAAACTCCTGACAGAAAAGACGGATTATACGGTTTCGTATAAGAATAATACAAAGCCCGGAACTGCACAAATCACTGTAACGGGAAAGGGAAATTACACAGATAAAAAAACCGCATATTTTCACATCACAAGCAAAAATATTTCTGACACTGATGTCATTATTGAGGAGATGGCATACGCCTACAACGGCAAAACGCACAAGACAGCGCCAGCCATCACGCACAATGGCAAAAAGCTGAAACTAAACAGGGACTTTGAAGTTACCTACGGTGAAGGCGGTTATATCGAGAAAGGCAAATACACGCTGGCCATAAACGGCATCGGAAACTATACAGGAACCGCATACAGTACCATCAGCATTATTGGAAAAGACAAACTTGTGAACAAAGCTGCCGTCGCATCCATACCGGCACAGCAGTACAACAAGGGCAACGCGGTTACACTGCCGTCCCGCCTGATCAAAGTAAAACTGGGCGGACAGTTCCTGCAAATAGACAAAGATTATACAGTAAGTTATGTAAATAATATAAATCCCGGGAAAGCCACAATAATCATAAAAGGAATTGGGGATTACGCCGGCACGAAGAAAGCCACCTTCAAGATTGTCCGCACCGCGGTCAATATGAGTGAGGTAACCTGCATCAATTCCAATAGTTTCCTAGAAACCGAGTTTGTCAAAGGCGGATGCACCCCGCATCCAGTACTTACACATGACGGCTACACACTGCGGGCAGGGACAGATTATACTGTTTCGTACAAAAATAACAAAAAGACAGGCACTACGGCGAAACTTGTCGCGAGCGGAAAAGGAAATTTCAAAGGAAAAAAAGAAATTAGCTTTACAGTCTCACAGAAAGACATTACAAAAGTTTCCATGTATACACCCAATGTGCCCTACACTGGCAGGGCAAACAAGTACCAGACCAAACCGATACTGACAGATTCAGATGGTACGCGGCTGAAAGCGAACACAGACTATACCCTGACCTTCACGGACGGAAGCGCCACGCTGGACAAGCGCAGCAATCCACCAGAAAACGCAGTCATCACAGTACATGTCAAAGGAAAGGGCAACTACTGCGGAGAAAGAACAGACACCTACACACTGAGCGGAACCAGCTTCAACGCGGCTAAGATTACAATAAACAATAAAGATTACACTGGCAAAGCCGTCACCATCACAGAAGAAGATATCAAGTCCGCAACAATCAAAGTGGCAGGCACCACTTCACAGCTTACTTACGGTGTGGATTTTGAGGCAGTATCCTACAGCAAAAATGTAAAGAAAGGAACAGCAACCGTGGTACTGTGCGGCAAAGGAAAATACAGCGGAGAAAAAACCTTCAAGTTTAAGATTGTCAGCAAAAGTATTCAAAAATAACACTTATTGCCATATTAAATTGAACATGCTATAATTGCCATAGGCAAAAACATACGAAAGGAGAGTTCCCATGACAAAAAAAGCGCTTAAAATCCTCCCGATCCTGCTCCTTCCCCTCTTTCTGCTGTCCTTCAGGCACACGGACTTTGAACGCACAGCCTGCCCCTATCCGCTCAAACAGCTTTCACTGTACAGCGGCAAGACTGGATGGGGGCTCTCGCTTGACAATGAGATTCTATATACCACACAGGGCTTGGAAGCATTGGAGTCGGTCAAGACACTGGACGGACTCAATCCTGCCTCGGATGGATTTGCAAATGCAGTCTTTCTGGATGAACAGACTGCCTACATCATCTGCTTTTCATCAGACAATGAACATCTGGTGATTGAATTTACAAATGACTGCGGCATCACTTGGAATCAGACGCTGATCCCCTATGACAACAAAACCTGTGATGCTGGCAGCGCTTTTCTATGCTTTGAGGACAGCACACACGGCTACCTTCTGCACTGCTCTACCCCGGCAATGGGACAGATGAAAAAATTGCTGTACACTACAGAGGATGCCGGAGAAACCTTTACATTTCTAAAGGATTTATCAAATATCATCAAAGGATATCCACAGGGCATCACTGCGATAAAGGACAATGCGATACAGATCGCCGTCACTTATCACGGTACAGACAGCTATCTGTACCAGTCCCCAGACAGCGCAAAGACTTGGAAGCCTGTTGAAATTCTTCCGCGGACAGCAGATATAGGCTATATCGATGCATTTGCACCTGTCTACAGTAGAAATAATCCTCAAAACGGAATCATACTGCTCAAAGCCGTAAATGAAAAAACTGCTGCCTACCGCTTATATACCACCAAAGATGGCGGAACAAGCTGGCAGTATGACAGTGAAATTCCCTGTGACGATGTGCGCAGCTTTTGCCTGAGTGACGATCACAAGGTCTATGTCGTTGATAGCGAAGGGAATGTATATCGGCCGGGCACCCGTCAGCGCTAGCTGACAATCTACCTTCGGGTGCCCGTGTGCATAAAAAAGAGTGCCTAACCATACTGGCACTCTTTTCCATTTACTCATTTGCAAGCGGCGGTTTCTGATAAAGCTTCCGCTCGATCTGTTTACGCTTCTTTGCTATTGCCTTTAGCGTTTCTTCCGCTTTTTCTTTCTCTGCGATCTCTTCGAGATCTTCTAAAATCGACAATTGATCAAACAGATGACAATTTAGTTCTTTCTCATTTGAAGGCATACTATTTCACCTCCCCTCTTATAAATTTTGTTCTGCCATACCCTAATTCACCACCAGCAAATAAATCATCGTCAGTCCCAGTCCCACACAGAACATAAACAAACCAAACGACAGACTGCGCTCTATAATGCGGAAGTTCTCAAAGACATCAATCTCCTTGATTGCAAGCTTATGCGCATAATTTTTTGGCGTGTACTCTTTTCGCATCACCGCACAATAGACCAGCCGCACGCGCTCCATCGTCACGCCGATACGATGCGTCACACGGTTCCCCTCCGGCAGTTCATAGGGCAGCTCCCGGTCACTGTAGACCGTCTTTCTCAGAATGACGACCAAGATATCCACAATACTGTCCAAAATTCTCGAAATTATCCCCAATACAAACGGAACCGCTGTGTACAACACTGCCCTGTACACATACTTCTCCATATTGAGCCATGATGGGAAAATATCGCGGTATCCCTTATAACCAGCAGAAAGCCCGCGCAGCATCATAAACCGCACAACGACTGCATAAACCACTGCGCCCACAAGAATCGAAACCAGCGCACCCGACAGATTCTTCAGCGCAAAGAAGTGTACATGCTCCTGCTGGTGGCGCAGAAGCTCACTGAGCCCAAAGCGCACCAGCCCATAAGCCGCAACCGGCTCTGCCACAAGATTTGGCAGCAGTCCGACCAGCGGAATAGGCAGTGCACAGACCCCGATGGCAGCCTTTGTCAGCACAGACGCATATTCCCGCTTGGCATCATATGCCTCCTGCACCTTCTTGTCGCTGTTTTTTTCCACAAACAATACCACAAAGAGTTTTGTCATATAGGCAATTGTCAGACCGCCCGAGAACAGGAACAACGCCTCCACCGCCTTCATCATCACAGGTGTGGCAGACAATGCCAGACTGCTGCCGGACTGTGCTAAAAGTTCACGGTACCCGGCAATGCTCTCATGCAGCAGTGTCTTACTCACATAGCCGTTCAGCAGTGGAATGCCGCCCACACCTGCCGCCGCCAGTACAAACGTGATCAGCAGAAATGGCTTTCTGCGGCCAAAACCGCGCACCTGATTCAGGTCATAACTGCCCACCTGCATAAAGACCACCCCCGCCGCCATGAAAAGGACGAGCTTCACCAGCGAGTGATTCAGCATATGCAGGCATGTGCCGTTGATTGCCAAGCCAAACACCTCAATGATGGCTGATGCCGCCTCACCTTCGACCCCGGCAGCGTCGGCAGCCATCAGATATTCCGCAAGGAGCGACTGCATCCCCACGCCCGTCAGGATAAACCCAATCTGAGACATGGACGAGTACGCAAGCGTTGTTTTTAGATTCCCGCTCATCACGCCCCTGATGCCGCCCGCCACCATTGTGACCACACCAACAATCAGGATAAAAGCCCCCCAGCTTCCCTGCATCGGAAGCATGTCGAGCGTTATGAGCAGAATGCCAAAAATTCCTGTCTTGCTGAGCACCGCAGACAAGAGCGCCGTCGCGGGTGCAGGTGCCTCTGTGTAGGAATCCGGGAGCCAGACATGCACTGGGAAAGCGCTCGCTTTCGCGCCAAAACCCACAAACATACACCCCGCCGCCACAAAGAACCAAGTGATGTCCTCACCGCTCATCATCAGCTCTGCCGCACGCCCATACATCGCGTCAAAAGCGAGCGTGCCAAGCCTGTCATACACAATAAATACGCCCATCAAAATTGCCATACCGCCTGCGACAGCGATGCCCAGATACGTCCCAGCCGCATACAGTGCCTCCCTCGTCTGCCTGTGCGCCACCCACATAAACGATGTAAAGGACATCATCTCAAAGAAAAAGAACAGCGTGAACAAATCTGCCGCATAGAAAATCCCCATCGTCGCCCCGAGTGTCAGCAGATTATACAGATCATATCTTATGACATTCGTGTCATTTTTCATATACTCATAGGAAAACAGTACTGTCACAAACCATGCAAATGCAGTCAGCACCCCAAAGATTCCGCGAAAACCTGTGTATAGAAAATGCAGTCCAAGTCCGCCCACACCGGGAACCTCAAACACGCCGATCCCGATTCCCCGCAGATCACAGCTCAACAGATACAGCGCCAGCACAAGCTCCCATGCCCCCGCCAGAATCATAATCAGCGCAAACGTCTTTTTTTCCTTGGATTTTACTTTGGACATCAGCCCCACGATCACACACATCACAAAGGGAAACAGCACTGCCGTAAAGGTCTCTCTCATTTCCATCCTCCCCCCTTTCCTAGATCAATCCACGCGCCACGCCCGCAAAGAATTCCACAAACGGCGCACTGTAGACACCAAACACCACCATCGCTGCCACAAACAGGAAAAAAGGCAGCATCATACGCCAGTCAGGGTCATGGATATCCTCATGCAGCGTTTTATAATCAAATGCATTTCCCGGAAAATATGCCCTGATGACTATGCCCAGCATATAGATTGCCGTGAGCAGCGCTGAGACCAGCAAAACGCCCACACCCACATATGCCAGCAGATTGCCGCTTGCAAAAGCAGCCTTCGCAAGATGCCATTTTGACACAAATCCGCACAGCCCCGGCACTCCCATCAGCGCCAGCGAAGAGACTGTAAAGACGGCAAACACCTTTGGCATCCGCTTTGCCATTCCATTTAATTCATGCACAAAATTGACATGCGCCTGCGTGATAAAAGCGCCTGCGCAGAAGAACGAGCAGATTTTCATCACACCGTGAAAAACCATATGGCACAAGGCGCCAGCCAGTCCAAGCGGCGTCATGATCAAAACGCCAAACAGAATATACGACAGATTGGAGATTGTCGAGTAGGCGAGCCTGCGCTTGATGTGCGTCTCCTTCACCGCCATGCTTGAGCCATAAAAGATTGTAAAAATAACAATGGCAAGCAATAGATACTGCGCCCATGTTCCCCGCAGGAAATTTATACCAAAACTATAGTAGGTCAGCCGCATGATTGCAAAAGCACCTGATTTTACCACCGCCACTGCATGTAACAGCGCTGTGACAGGCGTCGGTGCCACACCTGCCTGCGGAAGCCATGAGTTAAACGGACAGACCGCCGCCTTCACACCAAAGCCCATAAACGCCAGCACATAGATCAGCAGGAGCAAGTCCTTCTTGTTCTGCACCTGTGACAGATTCAGCACACCTCCGTAGGTAAATGCCAGACTGTCCCCATAGACCAGCAGAAAGATCAAACCGATAAACGCAAACGCCGCACCGCCAAGCGAGTAATAAAAATACTTGCGGCTCGCATGGACTGCCTCGCGCGTGAGCGTGTGCATCACAAGCGGCACTGTCACCAGCGTAAGCAGCTCATAAAAACAGTACATCGTCAGCATATTGCCAGACATCGCTATTCCAAGCGTCACGCCATACGTCGCCGTATAAAACATATAAAAAATGTTCTCATGGACACGCCCGTTGTGCTCATGCTCCATATATGGAAATGAATAGAGCGTCGCTAACGGCCACAGCGTTGCCACAAGCCCTGCAAACACCATGCTCATGCCGTCTATCTTAAACGAAAAATCCAGCTTCTCACCCGCAAAGTTAATCACGCGGATCAGATTCGTCGTCCCCTGAGACAGCAGCACATAGGTGAGCAGCGTATTGAGCAGCACATACGAAAAAATATAGAACTGCTTATATTTCTTTTCCTTAAACTTCAAGACTTGTAGCAGCATACCACCCGCAAAAGGAAGCAGTATCACTGTCAAAATCAACCCAAAAATCATGATAATCTACCTCCTCCTAAAATAATCCGGCAGCAATGACGCTCTGTATCAGCTGAATCAGCGGCGTCGGATACAGTCCAAGCACCAGCGTGACCGCCGCAAGAATCACAACCGGCGCTAACATCAAGGGTCTTGGCTCCTTGTAGTCATTGCGCACCGCCTCATAGTCCGTCTCTTTCAGAAATGCGCGGACACTGATCGGCAGCAGATACCCCGCCGTCAGCAGCGCAGAGATTAGCAGCGCCGCAGGACCAATCCATGAAAGCCCTGTAAGGCCGCTCTCGAGACAGCCCACCGCCAGATACCACTTGCTGACCACACCGCTCGTAGGCGGAATGCCGATCAATCCCAAGGAGACGATCGTATAGCACCAGAATAACACTGGCATCCTTTTGCCAAGTCCCATAAAGTCATTGACCTTCGTGTTTCCAGTGATAAAGATCAACGCCCCCGCAGAGAGAAACAGCGCACTCTTAATGACCGCATGAAATACCACATGCAGAATGCTTCCTGTAAACGCTGTCTCATTGAGCATCGAAAGTCCCAGTAAAATATAAGAAAGATTGGATACCGTTGAGTAGGCAAGGCGCTTTTTTAAGACCTTCTCCTTAAAGGCAAGCGAGGACCCCATCAAAAGCGTCACGACCGCAAGGCTCGCCCACACCGCCTGAACCCACGTGCCGCGCAGAAATTCAGCGCCGACCACATAATACACAGTCCTGACAATGGCAAGCACACCACCCTTCACGATAATGCCCGACAAAAACGCCGAAGCCGGCGCCGGCGCGACTGGGTGCGCCGCAGGAAGCCACGCATGGAATGGAAAACATCCCGCTTTCACGCCAAAGCCCACAATCATCATAAATACTGCGATAAGGCAAAACGCTGTATTTCCCGACTCAGCGACCGCCTTTAAATCAAGCGAACCGCCTGAGACAAAACTTAGCATATGCCTTGAAGTCTCATATCCGCCACTCCATAGTTGATATTCCACGTCGTCAAACGCAATCGCATATTGATACAGGAAATAAATGCCAAACAATGCCATATACGCACCGCAAAACGAGTAAAACAAATATTTTAGGCCCGCCATGACCGCCTCTTTTGAGCCAGTGTGCAGCACGAGCGGCATTGACACGAGTGTCATAAATTCATAAAACAGATACAGCGTGACCAGATTCCCCGAAAAGCACAGTCCCAGCAGCACGCCAAACGTAATCAGATAAAAGCCATAATACCGCTTTTCATTCTTTTCGTGGGACATGTAGACAAATGAGAAAAATCCAGCCAGCAAAAATACAAGGAGGACAATCCCCGCAAAAATCCTTCCAAGATGGTCCACTGCAAAAAATACTGGAATCTCATCCACCAGAAAAAAGAGCAGCAGCGTGTTTCCCGTCTGGCGTAAAATCACCAGCACAGGAGACAGCGCGCACACTACAAATGACACTGCTGTCATATTTATCAACATCTGGCGGCTCTTGAAAACTCTGTCCGGCGTAACCAGCAGGAGAACTCCCGCAAGAATGGGCAGGACGATTGAAACGAAAATCATATAATTATTATGCAAAGCCAAATCCTCCACCCCCATTTTAACCAAACATCGACAAACCGCTCGTAATCCAGTCCACAATCGGCTGTGAACAGCATCCGAGAAGCACATTTAAAATGACCATACACAGCAAAGCCAGATGATAGAGCGGATGCTCTCTCATGCTGACTGCCGCCGCCTCACCAGCCTGCGTCTTGCGCACCTTTTTGCTGGCTGGCGTATAGAGGCGAATCACCGTTTTCATAAAATAAATCGCGTTGAGCACCGTACTGATTGCCAGGCAAATCATCGTTGGAAGCATCTTTGCCAGACTGTTCTGCACTGCTGCCTCCGCAAACAGCATCTTGCTGATAAAACCGGAAAACAGCGGAATGCCAACCATAGAACATGCGCCGATTGTGAAGGCAATCCCTGCTGCCGGATTGCGGAACCCGCTGCCGGTCAAATCTTCAAATTTCTTGCTGCCGCCGGAGGCGTCCGTCAACCCCACACCCGCAACAAACAACAGCGACTTGGTGGAGGCATGAGACAATATATGAAAAATACTTGCCACAATCCCCATCGTCGTCCCAAGTCCCAGACCCATATAGATATATCCAATCTGCGCAACGGACGAAAAGGCAATCATGCGGCGGATATCATTTTCTAAAATGGCGTTCACAGAGCCCATAATCATGCCAAACAGTCCAAAGACAAACAAAATATTGACAATCTTAGAATCCACAATAATGTCAAAGCCAACCACGCGGAAAAAAATCTTAATCAACAAAAAGATATATCCTTTGGAAACCAGACTTGACAAAATCGCCGCACTCGAAACTGTCGAGTAGCCATATGCGTCCGGGAGCCATGTATGAAAAGGATAGAGCGCGCTCTTGATGGCAAGCCCGACCACCACCATGCCAATCGAGGCGATCAGCGGAATATTATAAGTCCCCTGTGCATAGACATACAGAATGCTCTGCTTGATGCTGCTCATCAAAAGATGCCCTGTAATATCATATAAAATACAGAGCCCCAACAGCAGCAGACCAGAACCCAGCGATGCCATAATCATATAGCGCGTCGCCGCCTCAATCGTGCGCCCGCTCTGCGTAATCATGATTAACCCGCATGCGCTGATCGTATTGATCTCCACAAAGACATATGCCGTGAACAAGTCGTTCGTGTAGATTAATGCCAGAAGTGAGCTCAGCAGCAGATTAATCATAATATAGTAGAGATTGACCTTCGTCTCCTCAATCTCCGCATCAATATGCTCCTGCCCGCCCTTTAGGGAGAACAGCATAATCAGGCAGAAAAAGAGCGCCATTCCAGCTTCGAGCACACCCGCCCGTATCTCATTGCCCCAAGGCGCCGGAAAATGCCCCATCATAAAGGTATACGGCTCTCCCACCTCAAGCATATACACAAACAGTACTGCTGACATCACAGTGATTGCCGCGAGAATAAATGTATTCCACAGGCGTGCGGTTTTCTTGTTCATAATAGAGGTCAGCACACCCGAACCAAGTGATAACAGAATACTGAAAAAGGGAAAATTTCGTATAAACTCCATCTATTCCTCCTCCTTTTTCAGCATTGTCGAGATTTCGTCCATATCGAGTGTGTGATACTTCCTGTAAAGCCGTATGGTCAGGGATAACATCAGCGCCGTCACCGACACCGACACCACAATTCCAGTCAGCACAAGCCCGCTCGGGACTGGATTGATATATGCCTCCACGCTGGTCACATTGTCCACCACAATCGGCGCAACCCGCCCCGCGATATACCCTTTTTCCGCAAGAAACAGATACGTCGCCGTGTCCATGATATTCAGACCGATAATTTTCTTAATTAAATTCTTTTGCAAAAGCAGGTTCGAAAATCCAATGCCAAACAAAATCATCGCAACTGCTTCCCCGTAGTTTGCAAGCAAATTTCCCCCCATATGGATTAA
>ERZ808040.1595-NODE-1595-length-14808-cov-8.286742_pt1 | contig 14808 bp, 18 predicted proteins | sample MGYA00380191_ERZ808040 | MGnify/ENA primary metagenome ERZ808040 (study PRJEB31490, sample SAMN06133395) | mouse gut metagenome | isolation source: J6 | host: mice | place: China: Chengdu | collected 2015-05 ... | reverse complement strand
AGCGCGAGACGCGCAGTCTCGCGACCTTGGGTGTGGGCGCAGCCCACGGTCTTACTCAAGCAGTTCGTCCGCTATCCTCCCCGCCGCGCCGGGCGTGACCACTCTCGCGCACGCCTCGCGCAGGCGGTCGGCAATCGCGGGATGCGCGCGGAGGTAGTGCACCGCCTCGCTCGGGGGAAGGTCATGGGTGCAGACTATGCCCGCGCCGACCGCCGACAGAAACTCGGCGTTGCGGTCCTCCTGACCGGGTATCGGGCCGTAGAGCATCATCGGCAGGCGCTTTACCATCGCCTCGGTGGTTGTCAGCCCGCCCGGCTTTGTCACGATGCAGTCCGCCGCGTCCATCAGCAGCTCGCCGTCGGTGACAAAGCCGTATATCTTCATGTTGCCTATGCCCTCGCGCGCCTTCGCCGCCTCAAGCTCCGCCTTCATCTTCGCGTTGCGTCCGCAGATTATCAGCGTGTACGCGCCCGACTTCGCTATCTTCACCGCCTCGCGGGTGAGGTCGGCAAAGCCCATGCTTCCCGACGCCATCAGCACCGCGTACGCGTCGGACGGCACTCCCACGCGGCGGCGCGCCTCCTCCTTCGATACCGAGCGCTCAAACCGCGACGCGGTCGGTATCCCCAGCGGAAGCAGCCGGCTCGGGTCAATGCCCCGCCGCTCGGCGCGCGCAGCCATCAAATCGGAACCGGTGATTATCCCGCCCGAATGGGGCACGTCCTCCCAGAACGGATGAAAGTCGTAGTCGGTCACAAGTCCGAGATGCCTCGGTATCGACTCGCCGCGGCGTACAAGCTCGTCCACCGCGATCGCGCCGAAGACGTGGGTGGAGATGAGCGCGTCCGGCTGCGCGCGGTCTATCTCGCGCATAAGCGGCGACACCATCATCGCGCGCAGCGGTCGGGAGGAAAGCGACGGATTTTCGGTCGCGACGCGGCGGTTCATCCTGCCGAACACCGCGCCGTAGATGTGCGGTATGCGGTGGGTGGTAAAGCCGTAGCCCTTGTCAATGACATGGTAGGGCAGCCTGCCGACGATCTTCATCAAATCTATCGTCTCGCACTCCGCGCCGCGCTCGCGAAGGGCATCGGTTATCGCGGCTGCCGCCGAGTGGTGACCGTAGCCCGCGGTCACCGACAGAAGAAGTACCTTTTTCATTCGTCGCCACCTCCGTTGTTTTCGGTCGGATCTTCGGGAAACTCCCTCTCGTCCGCCTCATATTCGAGCGCCGCGAGCGATTCGGGGTCGAACCGCCGCGCGACATCTATCGGGTTTTCCGCATAGTATACGATGTACTGCGCGAGGTCACGCAGGTCGCGGTCGGGCAGGAAGTGCGCAAGGCTGTCGAGCTGCTGATTCATCGTCAGGTCGCGCATCCTGAACACGCGGTCGAAGTCGGCGAGCTTACCCTCGCTGAGCAGTCCGTGTTCGAGGACGTACCGCTCGAGCGCCTCTATCCGCGCGGTCATCCGCAGCAGATGGCTCTCCGGCGCGGTGTTTCCTCCCGCCCCCGCGGGGTAGGATATAATGTCCTTCACCTGGTCGAATATCCGCCAGTAGGCGTCGGGGGTCAGGTGAATGCCGTCTTCGGTCAGGTGTTCGCGAAGCAGACCGTTTCGGTCGGTCAGCGGACGATTGAGGTCGAGATAGACGACATCGACCCTGCCGTACACCTTGGGCGAAATGCCGTCCACAAACCGCCTAAGCCCGGCGTTGAACTCCTTTATCCGCTCGTTTGTGAGCGTTTTCAGCGTGTCCCGCGTCTCGTCGGTCGCCATCGACGGATTGACGGGGAAGAGCGGCAGGTAGTATATCGTCCTCAGCGTCACCGCGTATGTGCACCAGTGGCAGGTGAGGGTGAGCATCCTGTCAAAGAACGCCGCGCTGTCAAAATTCGGGTCTTTCAGCTCCTCCAGCCCTATCGAGAAAAACGCGTTCACCGGCGCGACCTCGTGCAGAAGTATGCGGTAGAAGTCGTGCGCCTGCTCGAGGGTCAGCCCATCGACCGCGCGCACATAGGTGGGCGAGTCCTGCCTGCGCGCGTTCAGAAACTCCTGGACGTGGAATCGCGCCATGTGGTCGCCGCCGACGAACAGGTTGCCGTACTGCATCACAAATCGGTTGAGGCGGTGCATGCGGTCGAGCGCCTCGCCGACCGGACTGTCGGGGTACTCGAGCTTCATCTGCCACAGCCGCCAGTCGTCGCGGTATAGGTTGGGATGGTCGGGTATACCCGGGTAGGGTCGCTTGGACATGCGCATCGTCCCGCCTCCTTTGCTGAATGTTTTCGGGAAAATTTGCAAAAAACCGTTTCATCCGAAGGTGTTTCGTATTATAATAGAGAAGCAGCATAGATTGAAAGGGGTCTTGTCGTTTGTCCGACATAAGAGAGTATATCGCCGCCGGACGGCGGGTGTTTATTTCGGGAATAGGCGGGGTCAGCACCTCCGCGCTCGCCGATCTGTTTCGGCTGCGGGGCATAGAGGTCAGCGGCTCCGACCGTTCGGATAGCGAGGTCGTGGAGCACCTGCGCTCGGTCGGCGTGCGCGTGTGCATCGGCCATGCCGCCGAGAATCTGGCTGACGCCGAGTGTGTCGTGCGCTCCGCCGCGATACACGACGACAATGTCGAGATAGTCGAGGCGCGCCGACGCGGACTGCCGGTTTTCGAGCGCGCCGACGCGTGGGGAGCGATAATGCTCGAGCACCGTCACGCGATATGCGTCTCCGGCACGCACGGCAAGACGACCACCACCACCTTCGCCGCGCAGACGGCGATGGACGCGGGTCTCGACCCGACGATAACCGTCGGCGGCGCGATACCCGGGATAGGCACGCACCGCGTGGGAAGTTCCGACCTAATTATAGCCGAAGCGTGCGAATACTGCAACTCTTTTTTGCGATTCAACCCGACCACCGCGGTGGTTATGAACATAGAGGAGGATCACCTCGACTTTTTCAAGGACCTCGACGACATCAAGCGGTCGTTCGAGCGTTTCGCACGGCTGCTGCCCGACGACGGACGGCTCTGCTGCTGCGCCGATGAACAGGGCTCGCGCGAGCTTGCCGAAAAGCTGTCCGCCGACGCGGGATATAAGCCGCAGGTGATACTGTTCGGCGAGGACGGCGGCGCGGATGTGCGGGCGGAGAACCTGTCCGAGACGCGCGGACGCTACTCGTTTGATTTGATATTCGACGGCGCGCGGTCGGGGCTGCCCACGGCGCGGACGCGCGTCGAGCTGAAGCTCTGCGGACGCCACAACGTCGTCGACGCGCTCGGCGCGGCTGCGTCGCTCTGGGGGGTCGTCGAGCCCGAGCGGATAGCACAGTCGCTCAGCGTGGCGAAGGGTCCCGCGCGACGGTTTGAGTTCAAGCGCACCCTCCCGATGGGGGTGGACGTATACGACGACTACGCGCACCATCCGCACGAGATGGCGGCGTGCTTCTCGGCGGCGAGGCAGGCGCTGGAGGGCACCGACGGACGGCTGATAGTCGTCTTCCAGCCGCACACATACAGCCGCGTGCGCGCGCTGTTCGACGGCTTTGCGGAGGTGCTGCGCGAGCCGGACGCCGCCTGCCTGCTGCCCATCTACGCGGCGCGCGAGCAGCCCGATCCCGAGATATCAAGCGAGCGTCTCGCGGCGGCGGCGGGCATCGACTGCGCCGAAACCTTCGAGGATGCGGCGGACTGGGCGCGGCGCACGCTGCGACCGGGCGACATCCTCGTCACCGTCGGCGCGGGGGAGGCGTACAAAGTCGGGGATATGCTGTAATCTGTAACCATTTGTAACTTGAGTTTTCCGAAAACCGCTGTTACAATATGGGCAGAGGTGAAATTATGAAGAAATTTTCGCTGATAACGCTGATAATATGCCTGCTGCTCACGCTCGCGGCGTGCGAACAGACCGAGCCGTCGCCGAGCGCGCTGCCGTCGACTTCGCCGAGCACCGAGCCTTCTGTCGAACCCTCGACCGAGCCGACCTTCAAGCCGAGCGCCGAGCCGTCCGCCGAGCCGTCGCACTCGGTGCCGGACACCGCGGGGCTTGAGCAGACGATAGCGAAGAAGTGGGCGGAGGAGAAGCTCAAGGATGAGTATGCCCTCGACCCGTACAGCATGACGCGGCTCGAGTACGACCTGATAATCGCGCACAGCGACACAGCTCCGTTGAACATCGACCCGCCCTTCCTCGACACCGACTGGCTGCTCCGCCTGACCGATGACGAATCGCTCTACGAGGTGGTCGCGTTCGCGCGGAAGTACGACGAGGACGGCTACGAGGTGACCGTACCGTCCTGGCGGTCGGGCGAGAGCGGCGCGGGGGTGGACATCGAAACCGCCGAGGCGCTGGTCGCGGCGATGATTGCGCGTCCCGAGCTGCTCCCGACGAGCGGGGACAGCTACCTCACCGACGAGGAGCACTATCCGTCGGTGCTCTGCAAGATAGGCGAGGACAAGGTGCTTGTCTACGCCACGGCGCACACCGGCGGCGAATACGGCAGCGACTACGGCGTGTTCGCGGTCGTGCCGATAGCGCTTGCGAGCAAGGACTACACCGGCAATCCGTACGAGGTGATAGCGGTGAATTACGGAGTGTGGCAGACCTTGGAGGGATAGCAAAACAGGAGCCGCATGGCTCCTGTTTTTATTTATCGCGTCGCGCGAGCGCAGCGAGTGCGTGGGAGAAATCGCTTTGCGATTTCGACCGGGCCTCCTGTTTTTTAGCGCAATGCTTCGTCCAGTTTATCGAGCACCGCGCCGCGTATCAGCCGCGTCGACCAGGCGTGCATCGCCTCGAGACGCCCCGATATGTCGGGCAGCTTGATGTCGCCGCTGACCGAGAAGTCGCCGTCGAGGATGAACTTCGGCTCGGGGTCGCGCTCCTTCTGTCCCGGGCGCTGTATCAGTCCCGGACCGCTGTGCAGCTTCAGCCGGATGCCGTCGCCGAGCGACCAGTCGGCGTCCACCGTCGCCCGCGCGGCCTCGGTCTCGTCCACGTCCTCCGCCGCGAGTATGCCGAGAAACTCGGGCGCGATAAGCTCGCTCCACGGCGTTCCCGCAAGCCCGCAAGCGCTGCGGCTGAACGCGTTGACATACCGCAGTCCCGCGCGCTCGAAAAACGCCGGCCGGTATATCTCGATGAACTCGGCGAGCGGTTTGTCCAGCTTCGCCGCGAACTCCTCCCATGTGCCGTACCGCACCGTGCTGAGCGCGATGAAATTCTGGGTCAGGTTCAGCTTCCACCGACCGTCCTCGCTGATAAAGCTGTAATTGCGTATCTTAGGCTGCACCTCGACCTTGCCGTTCACCACTTTCGGCGCCGCCTGCTCCTCCTGAAGCGAGTAGCGCGGGAAATCGGCACGCACAGCCTCCTGAAAGTCGATCGGCTCACGCGCGCCTATCGACAGTATCGCCGGAAATCTGAGCTGGCAGATGACCTCCACCAGCGGGTTTATCGAATATTCGTATCTCACGTCCGAGCCGAAAATCATAGCGCTGCCTCCAAAAGTAATTCGTCGGGTCGCCCCTATATAAAATATACCCGAGCCGCGCGGTTTTGTCAATGAATTTACAAATTGTTCACGCTCTTTTGCGCGGGGTGGAGTATAATACAGTGTATAGAACAGCGTGAAGGGAGGTCGGCGTATGGGTTGGCTGCAAAGATTCATGTACGGACGGCGGGGCGGCGATCAGCTGAGCCTTGCGCTGATGGCGGTCGGCATCCTGCTGACGCTCGTGTCGTCGATAGTGAGCTGGTTTGCGATAAGGACGACCGCGTATGTCGTGTATGTGATACTTCAGGTGATAAGCACCGCCGTGTTCGTGCTCGCCGTGTGGCGGATGTTCTCGCGGAACATTCCCGCCCGCGAGCGCGAGAACCAAAAGTTCCTCGGCGTGTGGCGGCGGTTTACGGGATGGTTTAAGCGCGACCGCAAGAACTTCGTGTATCTCAAGTGCGCCGACTGCAAGGCGAGCCTGCGCGTGCCCAAGGGCAAGGGGACGATGATAGTCACCTGTCCCAAGTGCGGACGGGAGACGAAGATACGGACGTAGACCGCGGGCTCTAACATCGTAGGCTCAACAAAAAGGGAATGTTCCACGTGGAACATTCCCTTCTCTTTACTGTGGTGCAAATCCGACGAAGCGTCTGCCCGCGTAGGTGAGCAGTCCCTCCTGCCCCTCGCTCCACGCGACGCGGAGGTCGCCGGACACCGAGAACCGCAGCTCCCTGTCGCTCTCCGCGTCCTGAAAGATGAGCAGGTGCTTCTCGTACATCGTGCTCTGGTTCGACGCGCCCATCCGCGCCATGTCGGTGCGGTGCAGGTTGTTTATCGAGCCGCTGTGGCTGATGAACCTCGCGCGCACCGTCGTCTCCTTCTTCCGCCCGAACACGGTATCACTCCTTTACACTACCACCTTCGGCAGATTTGTGTCCGCCGCGAGCCGTAGCAGGAACACGCACAGCGCGCTTAAGCCCCCTCCGAGGACGAAGGACAGTCCGAAGCCCGCCCACATGCCGAAGGACATCGACACAAAGAAGGTGGGCACGGCTATGACCGCGGCGAGCAGGATGTTCAGCAGCATCCCGAAGAATCCGTTGATGTTCTGCTTGACCGCCTCCGCTTCGCTCTGCCACTTGAGCTTCGGGCGGAGCACGTCGACCGTCATGCCGAGCGCCGCCGACGCGACCGACGCGAGCGCTCCGCTTATGCCGGCGAGCAGCACCTCAAACCACATCGTGCGCACGAACACCACCGCGACGATCGCCGTCAGCAGCATGGTTATCACGTTGGTTATCGCGGCGAATATCAGCTTGCCTATGCACTGGGTGGAGAACTTTATCGGCAGCGACTTCATCAGCGCGAAGCCCTCCCCCTCGCGGCTTATCGCGGTGCATGCCGCAATATTGGCGAAGGTGACGAACATGAACACCGCGAACACCGACGCGAAGACTATCCCGCTCGACGCGCCCATCTCGGCGAACAGCGTCGGGTAGAGGTCGAACATGCTCACGTTCGGCGCGTACTCGTCGGGTATGCGTATTGCGGTGATTATCGGTATGACCGCTATCATCAGAGGGAACATTATCACGCCTATCAGACAGTTGGTGGCGTAGGTCGGCGAACGCATCACGCCCATCCGCTCGCGGCGGAGGCAGGCGCGCACCGGCGACACCGCGATCATCGAGTTCTTGTCCAGCTTCACCTTGCCGCGCTTCTTCTTGGAAGCGGTCTCGTAGGAGGAGGACAGTCCCTTGAAGTAGGTCTTCGAACCGACAAATCCCGCGAGGAGCAGCGCGCCGACGCAGCAGGCGATATATCCCAGTCCGCGCAGCGCGGCGACGGCGTAGCCTCCGACGACGGCGACCGCCTCGGCAGCCCACGCGAGCGGCGGAAATCCGGCGGACATCGTCTGAAGGACGTTGCCGGTGCCGGCGAGCAGCGCGTCCATCTCGCTCGCGTCCATGCCGCCCATGCTCTGACCGAGCAGCTGACCGCCGAAGCACATCACGATGGTGAACAGCACGCCGAACACGGTCATTATCCGCTCGCGGTGGCGCATGAACGCCGACGACCGCATCAGCAGCAGCGAAAGCAGGCTCGCGAGCGCCAGCGGCATGGCGGGCAGCAGCAGTATCACGACAAGTCCGACGAGCAGCGTCCACGCGCCGCCGCCGACTATCACCATGTGGCAGACCAGCGCGGGCAGGCAGAGCGCGAGCGCTATCAGCAGCTCGGTGATGTATATCATCGCGAAGCGGGCGAAGAACACCGCGCCGGGCCCCAGCGGCATCGACGCCAGCAGCGCGCCGTCGGTCGCGGAGAACAGGTTGCCTATGACCGACGCGATGCAGAACACCAGCGTCATCACCATCGCGGCGAAGAAGGCGGCAAAGAGCACTATCTCGCTCTGACCGACCGCCGCGAAGCCGAAGGTCATGCTCGCGCAGAGCGTCGACCACGCGCCGACGAGTATCAGCATCGACACCGCGATGAGCACGCCCATGCCGACGCGTCCGAGCTTCGAGCCCGCCTTCAGCTCCCACATCGCGCGCCAGCGCTGCTTGCCTATCGTTTTAAGTACCAGAAAAAAGTCGCGCATGTTTATCTCCCCCTCAGTGCTCGTCGTCGGTGAGTTCGAGGAATAGGCTCTCGAGGCTCTCGTTCTTGCCGCCGCGAAGCTCGTCGAGCGTGCCCACCGCGATAAGATGACCGTCGTTGATTATGCCTATGCGGTCGCAGAGACGCTCGGCGACGTCGAGGACGTGGGTGGAGAAGAAGACCGAGTTGCCCTCCGCCGTGTGCGCGCGCATCTCGTCCTTGAGCAGCGCCGCGGACTTGGGGTCGAGTCCGGTCATCGGCTCGTCAAGCACCCACAGCGGCGGCGCGGGCAGCAGAGCGGCGGTTATCAGCAGCTTCTGCTTCATGCCGTGTGAGTAGCTCTTTATCTGCTCGCCGGCGGCGTCGGCTATCTCGAACATCTCAAGATACTTTGCCGCGCGCTCCTGCCGCGTCTTGGTGTCCACGCCGTACACGTCGGCGATGAAGTTCAGATACTCCTGACCGGTCAGGCGGTCGTAGGTGTCGTGAACGTCGGGGACGTAGCAGAAGTTGCGCTTCGCGCCGATGGGGTCGCGCGTCATGTCCACGCCGTTTATCTCCACCCGACCCGCGTCGGGCACGAGTATGCCGCAGAGCATCTTGATGGTGGTGGTCTTGCCCGCGCCGTTCGGCCCGATAAAGCCGAAAATCTCGCCGCGGCGGACATGGAGATTTATCCCATCCACCGCCGGCTTTGCGCCGCGTGCGTACGCCTTTGTGAGTCCTTCCAACTTGAGCATGATGACGATTCCTCCTGAATTTTGGTTTTGTGGAACTATTTCAACCGAATTACTTTTCGGTATTGAAAGCTATGCCGTACCTGTTGCAGAACTCGCGCAGCCGCTCGACGTAGCTGTCGAAATAATATTCCTCGCGGTGGCGCGGAATGGCGACCTTCTCGCCCGACTTCCGCTCAATGACTATCTGCTCGTCGCCGACCGAGATGAACCCTAGCAGCTTTCGGCGCGTCGACTCGACGCGTATCGAGCGTATCTCGTCGTGGTGGATGTGGAGCTGTGTCCAGGTGGCGGCGACGGTGTACGCGCGCATCCCCCTCGTCTCGCCGGCGAGTGTGGTCTGTGCCGTCCAGCTTCCCGTGCGAGCGCCCTGAACTTCGGGAACACCGAGGACTATCTCCTCGCCGTCGCAGATGAGATGATCCTTTTTCATGGCGTGGTCTCCGTATTGAACGCAATGCCGTACCTGTTGCAGAACTCGCGCAGCCGCTCGACGTAGCTGTCAAAATAATATTCCTCGCGGTGGCGCGGAATGGCGACCTTCTCGCCCGATTTCTTCTCAATGACTATCTGCTCATCGCCGACCGAGATAAGCCCAAGCAGCTTTCGGCGCGTCGACTCGACGCGTATCGAGCGTATCTCGTCGTGGTGGATGTGGAGCTGTGCCCAGGTGGACGACAGGTTGAACTGACGCACGCCGCGACCCTCGCCGCCGGGAAGCGTCTGCATTGTCCAGCCGCCGGCGCGGACGCTCTGGTATCTTATGACCTTGGCGATTATCTCCTCGCCGTCGCAGATGAGATGATCCTTTTTCATGGTGTGACCTCCTTTATTGTTCGGGGTTGTGGTTCTGTCGGTTCAGCGTCGATATCTACGCAAAATGTTCCACGTGGAACATTGGCATTTACATGCCGGCGCGTATGACTTCCAGCAGCTTGACCGCGCCGAAAAGAACAGCGATTCCGACAATGACGACCACGGCTGCAACGAGCCACCTCCACTTGGACCTCGGCTTCCATCGCTTGTTCGGATTGCTCCCGTTCATGATCTTGTTCGCCTGATAAATGCTTTGGTTGTAAAAGTCGTAATCTCTCATATATAATCTCCTTCCTCTACATGCCGTGCAGCGCGCACATTATCATCTCGAGGATGCCGAACGCGACAACGACGCCGATTATGCTGAACACCGCCACCCAGAACTTCTTCGACGCGGGCTTCGACTGCTTCTTAGGCGCTCTCGGGTCGCGGCACAGCTCATCATTCATGCGAAACACATTCCAGAAGGTATAGTCCAGTTTCATGGGGCGCCTCCTTTTAGGGCTGGTAGATGTTTATGTGCGGGAAAATCAGACCCACGGCAAGCCCGAGAGCTATCACGCCGCCGAGCAGGATGAACAGGAATTTCTTGAATCGCTTTGACGCGGGCGGGTTCTCCTTCTGCTTCTTCGTGTTTATCAGGTCGTCGTTCTGCATCTTGCAGAACAGGAACGCGGTGAATGCACCCATAGTGCGCCTCCTTTAGTCGTTCGGGTAGCGTGTGACTATCGGTTTCCCCTCGGCGTCGAGCAGCGGGGTCAGTCCGCCCGAGTAACCATCCCGTCTCCACGCATAGTTCACGCCGGTCGCGCGGTCGACCCATATCTCGAACTTGTTGACCACGCCCTGACTGTACACGCATACGAATCTGTCGTCCATTTGAATCCCTTCCCTCGTAGTTGTTTCATTGTCACGGTTCGGCTGGACACATTACGCCGTCTTAACGCTTACCGACAATCCCGCTCCCGGGCGCGCGGGGCGCACCCTCCGCGGTCGTTAGTCGGTTTGGCGTTAATCCGCCTATGTGTCTGCCTCACCGCTTCGATTCCACCCTGGTGTGATTATATATTACCACCTTGTAGATTAAATGTCAATACCCTCTTGATAAAAATTTATCGAAAGTTTATAAGTCGCGCCCCAGGGCACCCGTTCAGCGTGGTAGCTCGCACCAAATCTCTTGCGGCGCAAGGGTTGACTGAAAAATCTCTACCCCAATCTAAGGCTCGCCTCACCGCTAAATACTACCTCTCGCTCGCCGTCGGGGTAGGCGACTTCCACTGCGAAATCGCGGGTCAGCGCGACGGCGACAGCGGTGCGACCGGGGTCGGAGGGAACACGTTTTACCTCCACGGCTCGACCGATGGTTACGCAGCGCGCGGAATATTCGTCGTAGAGCGCATCCTCGTCGAGCGCGAGCGCGCGCCCGAGCTCGTCGAGGAATATCTCCGCCATCTCGCGCGGCGTGACGGTGCGCCCGCCCTCCAGCGCGACCGACGTGCATATCGACCGCAGCTCGGGCGGGAAGTCGCTCTCGCGCTGACCGATGTCGATGCCGACGCCGAGTATCAGCCGACCGCCGCTCAGCTCGGCGAGTATGCCGCAGAGCTTGCGAAAGGCGCCGCCGCGCTCGACGACCAGGTCGTTTACCCACTTGATGCCGCAGTCAACGCCTACGCGCGCAAGGGCTCTGCGTCCCGCGACGGCGGCGATCGGCGTGATGTTTTGGGTGTTCGGCGGGAGCACGACCGAGAGGTACATCCCCAAATTTTTCGGCGACGCGAACGAGCGCCCGAGCCGTCCGCGACCGGCAGTCTGGCTCGACGCGAGCACGGCGGTGCCGTCCCCGAACTCGGGGTGGAGTTTGATGTAGTTCTGGGTCGAGTCGACCTCGTCGAGATGTATGAGCCGCATGGGTGGGAAAGACCTCGCTTTCGCTGATTTCGCGTCCTATTATACAGCGGCGGGGGAGGAATGTAAAGAAAAACCGCAGGACTGCTGTCCTGCGGTTTTTTGTGTGGTTATTCAAGCCGACACTTACCTTGCATATTCGACCACCCGAGTCTCTCTGATGATGTTCACCTTTATCTGACCCGGGTAGTCCAGCTCGCTCTCGATCTTCTTCGCGAGGTCGCGCGCGAGCAAGGTCATCTCGTCGTCGCTTATCTTCTCCGGCGACGCCATGACGCGTATCTCGCGACCCGCCTGCACCGCGTAGCATCCGGACACGCCGGGGAAGGAGTTCGCGAGCTCCTCCAGCTTCTCGAGACGCTTGATGTAGTTTTCCATGTTCTCGCGGCGCGCTCCCGGACGGGCTGCGCTCACCGCGTCGGCTGCCTGAACCAGGCACGCTATAACCGTCTTAGCCTCCACGTCGCCGTGGTGCGCGGCTATCGCGTGGATGACCTCGTTCGACTCCTTGTAGCGCTTGGCAAGCTCGATGCCCAGCTGGACGTGGCTGCCCTCCACCTCGTGGTCGACCGCCTTGCCAAGGTCGTGAAGCAGTCCCGCGCGCTTCGCCATCGTCACGTCCGCGCCTATCTCGCCCGCCATCAGTCCCGCGATGTGGCAGACCTCAAGCGAGTGCATGAGCACGTTCTGACCGTAGCTGGTGCGGTACTGCATACGTCCGAGCAGCTTGATTATCTCGGGGTGCAGGTTGTGGATCCCCGCCTCGAAGGCGGCGCGTTCGCCCTCCTTCTTTATCTGCTGATCCACTTCCTTGCGCGCGCGCTCGACCATCTCCTCGATGCGAGCGGGATGTATGCGTCCGTCGATGATGAGCTTCTCGAGCGCGATGCGCGCTATCTCGCGGCGCACCGGGTCGAAGGCGCTCAGCGTAATCGCGTCCGGCGTGTCGTCGATTATCAGGTCGACGCCGGTCATCGTCTCGAATGTGCGTATGTTGCGTCCCTCGCGTCCGATTATCCGTCCCTTCATGTCGTCGGAGGGTATCGGCACGACCGACACCGCCGTTTCGGCGACCTGGTCGGCGGCGCAGCGCTGGATGGCAAGCGACACGACGTTGCGAGCGCGCTCGTCCGCCTCCTCCTTGAACTTCTCCTCAAGCTCGCGGAGCTTGCCTGCCTGCTCGTGGACAACCTCGTGCTCCAGCTTCTCGATGAGCCAGTTCTTTGCCTCCTCCTGCGTGAGACTGCTTATCTTCTCGAGCATCTCTATCTGCTTGGACTTCTGCTCCTCAAGCTCGCTCTCGAGCTGTTCGTTGCGCTTGATCTTCTCGGTAAGCTGCTCGTCCTTCTTCTCCGCCTGCTCTATCTTGCGGTCGAGCTGCTCCTCCTTCTGTATGACGCGGCGCTCCTGCTTGGAAATTTCAAGCCTGCGCTGCTTCTCCTCCTGGTCGTACTCGACCCGTGCCTTGTGGATCTCCTCTTTCACCTCGAGAAGCGACTCGCGCTTCTTCGATTCCGCCGCCTTGATGCTGTCGTTGATTATCCGCTTTGCCTCGTCCTCCGCCGAGCCTATCTCGCGCTCCGCCACGTTCTTGCGGAACTGATTGCCGAGGGCGAACCCGATAACGCCGAAAAATATCGCCGCCGCTATCGGGATGAGTATATCAGCGACTCCGACGGCGGCTACCAAAAAACCGATTTCCGTCATAAAAAACCATCATTCCTCACTTTCTGTTGTATTTTCAGGTAAAAACAAATACAATCGGGGGAAGTCGATTCGTTGGTCGCGCACTTCGCCCGAGTATAATCGTCCGTTTATTATTTTAATGTTGTTTTGATAAGCTGTCAAGTGAAAATCCGTTTTTCGCCTAAATTTTCCGTGCATATTCAAAATGCCGCCGCGCTAAACTAGCGTTATAGCGGAATTTATGCAGTGCACGGAGGTCGAAAAATGACTAACAGGAAAAAACTGGCGCTTATGCTCGCGCTCGTGTTCATTCTCAACATCGCGGTGATATTCGCCGCTCAGGACGCGGAGGCGGCGACCTATCGCTTCGGCAGCAGAGGGGACATGGTAAAGAAGATACAGCGCGTGCTGAAAAACAACGGGTTCTACTCCTACTATATCGACGGAATATACGGCAGCCGCACGGTGAGCGCGGTCAAGGCGTTTCAGCGCAACTGCGGCATCGGGGTGGACGGCATCTGCGGTCCGGTGACGCTCAAGTATCTGGGTCTCGGCGGCGGCTCGTCCTCAGGCGGAAGCTCGGGCGACGTCGACCTGCTCGCGCGGATAATAGCGGCGGAGGCGCGAGGCGAGCCGTACAGCGGTCAGGTGGCGGTGGGCGCGGTGATACTCAACCGCATAAAGCATCCGTCCTTCCCGAATTCGCTGAGCGGCGTGATATATCAGCCGGGCGCGTTTACCGCGATAAACGACGGTCAGTTCGCGTCCACGCCGGTGCCGGACAGCTGCCGCAAGGCGGCGCGCGACGCGATGAACGGCTGGGATCCGACAAGCGGGTGCATCTACTACTTCAACCCGCGCACCGCGACGAGCAAGTGGATATGGTCGCGACCGCAGGTGACGACGATAGGAAGGCATATATTTTGTAGGTAAGACCGTGGGGCAAGCCCCGCACCCCTAAGGCCTTGAGGGGACTGCGCGTCCCCTCAAACACCCAAGACCGTGGGGCAAGCCCCACACCCCGAAGGTCGCGAGACTGCGCGCCCCGCACCCGCGAAGACCTTGAGGGGACTGCGCGTCCCCTCAAACACCCCCGGTTACCTGTTTTTGCTCGTGCAAAAAAGGTAACCGAAAAAAGCACGCCAAAGGGGGCTTTGAACAAAGCCGCCCCCTTTGGAATCCCCGTGCACCACGACCCCGCCACCCAAATCGGCTAGTCTCTACTCCCCGCGGGATGCGCTTCGCGGCGCGAGATGAGCGACTGCGACTGCTCCTATGACCGCTGTCGCTACCGCTCTAACGCCGCAGGCTTGTACGCGTGGTGTGTACTTCTGTCCACAAGCATTGTTCCACGTGGAACATTTGGCAGAGTGGGTGTGAGTTTGTGCGGGCTTTGAGCGTGGGGGAGGGACATCGCACCCTAAAACGTAGGCGGTAAGCCGCGACCTTTCGACAACCCATAGCGTAAGCGGCTGAGCGCTGTATGGGGTAGAGACCTTTAGGGGGATTCCAAAGGGGGAACGCCTTTGGCGTCTCTTTTTTGGGCAGCCTTTTTTCTC
>ERZ808040.1594-NODE-1594-length-14816-cov-4.020558_pt1 | contig 14816 bp, 8 predicted proteins | sample MGYA00380191_ERZ808040 | MGnify/ENA primary metagenome ERZ808040 (study PRJEB31490, sample SAMN06133395) | mouse gut metagenome | isolation source: J6 | host: mice | place: China: Chengdu | collected 2015-05 ... | reverse complement strand
CTGGTGGTCAGTTCACCATCGCCTATTCCGCCAAGGAGTTCACTGGTGTGCCCGCGGGCATGGCGTTCTCCAAGGAGCTGACCGGTATTGATTGGCCGCAGGATCGTGCCTTCGAGTTCACGCTCGAAGCCATGACGAAGGACGCGCCGATGCCGGCCGAGGCGAAGATCTCGGTGGGCAAGCCCAGCAAGGGTGCCAAGGCGGACTTCGCGTTCGGCAGCATCACCTACGCCAAGCCGGGCACCTACGAGTACACGGTCAAGGAGGCGAAGGGCGACATGCCGGGCGTATCCTACGACGGGCATTCGGCAAAGGTGGCCGTGACGGTGACTGACAACGGCAAGGGCCAGCTCGAAGCCACTGCGACGGTGGCCGAAGGCGCCTTCACCAACGTCTACACGGCGCAGCAGGTGACGGTTGGTTCGGTGGACCTGGGTCTGTCGAAGCAGCTGACGGGCATTGCATGGCCGGCTGACCGTTCCTTCGAGTTCACGCTCGAGGGCAAGGACGGCGCCCCGATGCCGGAAGGCGCGCAGGATGGCGTGCTGACGAAGTCGGTGGGCAAGCCCGCGCAGGGTGACACGGCGACCGCTGCGTTCGGAGACATCACCTACACCAAGGCTGGTGTGTATGAGTACATGGTCAAGGAGACGAAGGGCGATATGCCTGGTGTTTCCTACGACGGGCATTCGGCGAAGGTGACCGTGACGGTGGCCGACAATGGCAAGGGGCAGCTTGAAGCCGATGTGCGTACTGATGGCGGCAAGTTCGTCAATGCATACACCGCCAAGGAGTTCACGGGTGTGCCCTCGGGCATGGCGTTCTCCAAGGAGCTGACGGGCACCGCATGGCCGGACAACGGCGTGTTCACGTTCACGCTGACGGGCAAGGACGGCGCTCCGATGCCTCAAGGCGCGCAGGACGGCGTGCTGACGAAGTCGGTGGGCAAGCCGGACAAGGGTGACACGGCGGACTTCACGTTCGGCGACATCACCTACACCAAGGCAGGCACCTACACCTACACAGTCAAGGAGCTGGCCGGCATCATGCCGGGTGTCGCCTTCGATGACCACGAGGCCACGGTGACTGTGACGGTGACCGACAACGGCAACGGCCAGCTGGAAGCCAAGGCGGTTGTGGATAAGGCCGACTTCGTCAACACCTACACCGCCAAGGAATTCCACGGTGTGCCCGAGGGCATGGTGTTCTCGAAGGAACTGACGGGCACTGAGTGGACGGAAGGCCGCGAGTTCACGTTCATGATCGAGGCTGTGGACGGGGCGCCCGCTCCGGAGCAGCCCACGGTCACCGTGGGCAAGCCGGGCAACGGAAACACCGCCGACTTCACCTTTGGTGCACTCACCTTCACCAAGACCGGTACCTACCAGTACGTGGTCACCGAACGCAACGACGGCCAGCCTGGCATCACGTACGACGATCACAAGGCGCACGTGACGGTGACGGTCACCGACAACGGCCTCGGCCATCTGGTCGCGACCGCAAAGGTGGATGGTGCGAAGTTCACGAACGCGTACCGTGCACAGCCATTCGACGGCGTGCCCACGGGCATGGCGTTCTCGAAGCAGCTGACTGGCGTTGATTGGCCTGAGGATCGTGCGTTCGAGTTCACGCTCGAAGGCAAGGACGGCGCTCCGATGCCGGCCGAGGCGAAGGCCACGGTGGCCAAGCCCGCCAAGGGCGACGCCGCGAGCTTCGGCTTCGGTGCGATCCGCTACGAGGAGCCGGGCGTGTACGAATACACGGTCAAGGAGACGAAGGGCGATATGCCTGGCGTGTCCTACGACGGGCACTCGGCCACGGTGACAGTCACGGTCCGCGACAACGGCCAAGGCCAGCTCGAGGCGACTGCCGTGGTGACGGATGCCGCCTTCGTGAACACCTATGGCACCACGCCGTCTGATGGTGTGCCGGAAGGCATGACGTTCATCAAGCAGCTCGATGGCATCGAGTGGCCGGCTGGCCGCGCGTTCGAGTTCACGCTCGAAGGTGTGGATGGCGCGCCGATGCCGGCGAAGAGCACGCTGCAGGTGGCCAAGCCCGCCGACGGCAATGCCGCGGTCTTCGACTTCGGTGCGATAACGTACACGGCCGAAGGCGAATACCGCTACAAGGTGCGCGAAACGAAGGGCGATATGCCGGGCGTCTCGTACGACACCCATGTGGCCGATGTGACGGTGACGGTCACCGACAACAAGCAGGGCGATCTGGTCGCCACTGCCACGGTGGTCGGCAACGTGTTCGTCAACGAGTACGAAGCCAAGGAGTTCACCGGTGTGCCCGCGGGCATGGCGTTCTCGAAGAAACTGACCGGCATCTCGTGGCCGGAAGACCGCGAGTTCGAGTTCACGCTCGAAGGCAAGGACGAGTCGACGCCGATGCCGGCCGAGACGAAGGCCACGGTCGGCAAGCCCGAGCAGGGCGCCAAGGCGGACTTCGCGTTCGGCGACATCACCTACACCCAGCCGGGCGTGTACGAGTACACGGTCAAGGAAGCGAAGGGCGATATGCCCGGCGTTGCCTACGACACGCATACCGCCAAGGTGACGGTGAAGGTGACCGACAATGGCAAGGGCCAGCTTGAGGCCAAGGCCACGGTGGATGGCGCGAAGTTCACCAACTCGTACAACGCCAAGCCCTTCGAGGGTGTGCCCGCTGGGCTCGAGTTCTCGAAGCAGCTGACGGGCATTGCGTGGCCGGCTGACCGCACGTTCGAGTTCACGCTCGAAGCGGCGACCGATGGTGCGCCGATGCCGGCTGAGGCGAAGGCCACGGTGGGCAAGCCCGCCGAGGGTGACACGGCGAGCTTCGGCTTCGGTGCGATCCGCTACGAGGAACCGGGCATGTACGAGTACACGGTCAAGGAGACCCGCGGCACCATGCCGGGCGTCGCCTACGACTACCACACCGCGCGCATCACCGTGACGGTCACCGACAATGGCCAAGGCCAGCTCGACGCCACCGCGAAGGTCGCAGAGGGCAAGTTCGTGAACACGTACTCCGCCGTTCCGGCCACCGGTGTGCCGACCGACTTCACGCTGACCAAGCGTGTGGAGGGCATGGAATGGAACGCGGACCAGAAGTTCGAGTTCACGATCCAGGCCCACGACGGCGCCCCGATGCCGAAGAACGCGACCGTCACGGTGGGCAAGGCCGCCAACGGCGACACCGCGACCTTCGACTTCGGTGAGATCGTGTTCGAGCGCGCCGGCGTCTACCGCTACACCGTCACCGAAACCGCCGGCACCCAGCCGGGCATGGTCTACGACGGCCACACGGCAACGGTCACCGTTGACGTGGCCGACGACGGTCAGGGCCATCTGGTCACCGCCACAACCGTGGAGAACGGCCTGTTCACCAACACGTACTCCACGCAGGCCGTGGCGTACCCGGGCGTGGACGTGACCGAAGACCTGACCGGCCGCGCGCAGGCGCAGGGCGAGTTCCAGTTCGTGGTGAGCGGCAGCGCCAGCGACATGGCGCGCGCCGGGTACACGATCCGCGCCGTCACGTCCACCCCGTATGAATTCGCGGCGGCGGCGAGCGGTGAGACCGTGACCGTGCCGGGCCTGTTCACCGGGCTCGAACTGACGCACAGCGACGTCCGTGCGGGCAAGCGGTTCATGTACGAGGTCGACCAGACCGGTGCACAGTCGGGCAACGGCCTGACCGTGGACGATCAGGTCTACCGTGTGGAGATCTGGGCCACCGACAACGGCGACGGCACGATGCGCGTGCACACGAGCATCAACGGCGCCGAGTCGACCGAGCCGACCCCGGTGCTGCCGTTCCACAACGTGTACGCCACGGCGCCGGTCACGATTGGCGGCGACGCGCAGGTGCGCATCAACGCGCGCAAGACGCTCCATGGGCGTGCGCTCGCGGACGGTGAATTCCGCTTCGTGGTGCGTGATGCGAAGGGCGCGCAGCTCGCTGGCGGCACCAATGCCGCCAGCGGCGCGGTGAACTTCGACGCGATCGAATTCACCGATGCGCGCCTGATCAGCGACGTGCAGGCCGGCATCGCGACGGCGCACGTCGACGGCACGCGGACCGTCTACCGGTATGAGGTGACGGTCAGCGAGCTCACCGACGCGCTGCCAGCAGGCATTACCGCGCTCGAAAGCGGCTTCGCGGCCACGCTCGTGATCACCGACAACGGACAGGGCAAGCTGGAGGCGGCGGTCGAATATCCGGCCGACGCGGACGGTACGCTCGGATTCGTGAATCAGTATGGCGCGGCGTCCGAGGTCAGCCTTGGACTGAACGGCAACAAGGTGCTCGCGGTGGCGTCCGGCAACAACGCGCCGGACATCACCGGCAAGTACACCTTCACGCTCAGTGGTTCGCAGGGCGCGCCGATGCCGCAGAAGACGACCGCGGTGAACGACGCGGCCGGTGCTGTGGACTTCGGCCAGATCACCTACACCATGGCGAACGTCTTCGGCGAGCAGGAGGCGACGCAGTCCAAGGATGACGAGGGCCCCGACGACGCCGACGACGCCAAGGCGGACGACGTGACGACACGTGAAAAGACCTTCACGTACACGGTCACGGAGTCCGGTTCGGTGGCCGGTGTGGCGAACGACGCCTCCGCACAGCGCACGATCACCGTGCATGTGAAAGACAACGGCGACGGCACGCTCACCGTGAGCAAGGAGTCGGCTGCCAGTGGCACCGACTTCACGTTCACGAACACCTATGGCGTGCGCCCGACCGACCCGACGTCGCCGACCGATACAAGCGTCAAGGGCGGTGTGCCGCTCACCAAGACGCTCAGCGGCCGTGACCTCAAGGCCGGCGAGTTCACCTTCGAACTCATCGAGGCGGCGAGCGGCAAGGTCGTGGGCAGTGCGGCGAACGCGGCCGACGGTTCGGTCAGCCTGCCGGGGGTCGTGTTCGAAGCGCCGGGCAGCTACGCCTACCTGGTCCGTGAGCTCGCGGGCACCACAGGCGGCGTCACGTACGACTCGCGCGTGTATGCGGCCGTGGCCACAGTGGTGGACAACGGCGACGGTACGCTCGGCGTGAGCTGGGCCGTCACCGAGCCGTCGGTCGGACCGGTGGAGGCGATGGTGTTCAAGAACACCTACGACGCACAGCCGACGAGCGTGCAGATCAGCGCGGGCAAGATGCTGCTGGGCCGTGACCTTGCGGCCGGCGAATTCCAGTTCGCACTGACTGCGCTCGACTCGGCGCCGATGCCGGAGGGCGCGACCGACGGCGTGCAGACGGTGGCGAACGACGAGCACGGCAATGCGCAGTTCGGTGTGATCGACTACGCGCAGGCCGGCGAGTACCACTACACCGTGAGCGAGGTCAAGGGTGATGCCGAAGGCGTCACCTACGACGAGACCGAGCACGCGGTGGTGGTGCGTGTCACCGACGACGGCGAAGGCCAGCTCCTGGCCGCGGTCGAGTACGGCGATGGCGAGCAGGGTGTCGTGTTCACGAACACCTACACCAAGCCCGAGGAGCCGGATACTCCGAACACCCCGGATACCCCGGACACCCCGGACACGCCGGACCAGCCGAAGCCGAACATGCCGGCGCCGAGCACACCGGCCGCGCCGCAGTACCCGGCAAGCGGCACGCCCACATACCGGCCGTACTCGTACTCCACGGGTTCGCGCCCGTACACCGGCACGGTAGCCTACACCGGTGCGGACGTCGCGCTCATCGTGGCGGTCGCCGCTGTGCTGCTCGCAGCCGGTGCGGCACTGCTCACCATGGCACGCCGCCGCCAGTAAGGCACCGTAACGCATAAGGGCCGCGCGCCCCTCCATCTGGGAGGGCGTGCGGCCCTTTTGTTATGGGTAGCGCCTCCCCAAGTAGACGGCACCCAGTTCATCGCTACGGGTAGTGCTTCTTCTGTTACGGGTAGTGCTTCTTGCGCTACGGGTAGTGCCCGCCTTTGGAGCCCTCAGGATCTTTTCGTTACGGGTAGTGAAAAAGGGCTCAAAATATATCGTTTTTCGATAAACACGCACTACCCGTAGCGATGAACTGAGTGCCGTCTACGTGGGGAGGCACTACCCGTAGCAGAAGAGGCGCTACCCGTAGCGAAAGAAACACTGCCCGTAGCAGGAGCAGCAGTGGCTGTCGCTGTTACGGGTAGTGGAGTGCTCTGCTACGGGGTAACGGAGTGTCTTATAGGAACGGAGTGCTCCTGCTACAGGGAAGTGCTCGTGCTACAGGGAACGGAGTGCTCTGCTACGGGCAGTGGGCTGCGATCACTCGGTGGTGCGGTTGGGCGGCTATGCTCGGGGATATGCATGTGATTACGGGACGATTCAAGCGGATGCCACTCACCACACCGCGCGCCGAAACGCGGCCGACGACCGACCGTACAAAAGAGGCGATGTTCTCGCGGTTGGAATCCATCGGCGTGATTGACAGCGCGCGTGTGCTCGATCTGTTCGGCGGCACCGGCGCGCTCGGCATCGAGGCGCTGAGCCGCGGCGCGCGCGAACTCGTCACGGTGGAATCATCCGCGCAGGCGGCGCAGCTCATCGCGCAGACACTCACCGCGCTGCGCCGGCATGCCGGTTGGGAAAAGGGGATGAGCGCGCGCGTCGTACACGCGAAAGCGGAGCGGTACGCGGCGAAAGCGAAGCCGGGCGAGCCTTTTGATTTGGTGTTGATCGACCCGCCGTACGCGTTCTCCACAGCCGACTGCGAGCGCCTGCTCTGCGATCTGACCGCGCGCGGGCTTGTGGCGCGCTTCGGCGTGATCGTGCTCGAACGCTCCACGCGCACCGCGCCGCCTGCAGCCCCGGAGGGCTGGATCATGGCCGACCGCCGTGACTACGGCGAGACAGCCGTCTACACGTTCCACTCGCAGGAATACGAGCAGATCGTGCAGGAACAATCAGAGGAATAATCAGCTGATGCGGCGCGGGTGATCGCCGGAGACCTCCCAGCCGAGTTCGATCAGCGTCTTGCGGTCCGCCTTGCTCAGCGCATGGCAGTCGAGCTGTGCGATGAGGTCGGGGCGGATGCGGTTCGTTTTCTCAAGCGCCTCGTCGCGGCGGAACCGGTCGACCTTGGCATGGTCGCCGGAAAGCAACACGGCCGGCACGTCCAGGCCGCGCCAACTGGCGGGCTTCGTGTACTGGTTGTGTTCGAGCAGTGCATTGCCGCCGGTGTACGACTCCTCGATAATTGAATCGGGATTGCCCATGAAGCCCGGCAGCAGGCGCGTGATCGCCTCGAGCATCACCGACACGGCCACTTCGCCGCCGTTGAGCACGTAATCGCCGATCGAGTATTCGCGCACGTCCACGCCGCGCTCGCGGTAGTAGGCGGGGATGCGCGCGTCGTATCCCTCGTAGCGGCCGCAACCGAACACGAGATGCTGTGCGTGCGAAAGCTCGGTCGCGTCCTGCTGCGTGAAGAGTGGGGCGGAGGGATTGGGGAAGATGAGGATCGGGCGGTCCGGGAGTGCAGTCTTCTGGGCGGGTGCATCCACCGGCAGGCCGAGCAGTTCGTCGAGGCACTCTGCCCAGACGGCCGGCTTCATGACCATGCCCGCGCCGCCGCCGACAGGGGTGTCGTCCACGGACTGGTGCACGTCGTGCGTCCAGTCGCGCAGATTGTGCGCGTGCACGCTGATGAGCCCCTTGCTCTTTGCCTTGCCGAGCAGGCTCAGGTCGAGCACGTCGAAGTATTCGGGGAAGACCGAAACGATGTCGATGTCCATGGCAGTCCTTTGAGAAATTGCAGCGCGCACCTTTTTCAGGCTTGGAAAAAAGTGGAAGGAGTTTGAGGGGAAAATGGTGATTTGTGCGCGCTGGAGCGCGCACAAATCACCACGCCCCGAAAAAAGTGGAAGATCACACCCCGGGGATCAGGCCACCGGGCGGGTCAATCGTCAGATACCCCTCCTCAAGGTCGATGTCCGGCACCAGATCGATCACAAATGGTACGAGTGCCGTCGTCTCATCGCCCACGGGCTGTGCGAGGCGGATCTTGAGCAGCCATTGCGCGCCCTCGATCATGTCCACGACCTTGCCGAGCACGCGGCCGTCGGCCTTCAGACGTGCCTCGAGGCCCACGAGGTCCTTGGGGTAGAATTCGTCGTCTTCCAGCTCCCACGGTTCACCGTACAGCACGGTGCCGTTGAGCTCCTCGGCGGCGTTGCGGTCGTCCACGCCTTCGAGTTTGAGGTACCAGCGGTTTTTGAACGTGCGTGCACGTTCCACAGTGTAGGTCACAGAGCCGTCGCGGTTGAACAGCTCGGCGCCGGGGGCGAACCGCTCTTCGGGTTCGTCCGTGAAGATGCGCACGGTCACTTCGCCCTTGAGTCCCTGTGCGCGGCCGATACGACAGACCCTCAACAACTCGGGCTGTTGAGGGTCTGCAGGAAGTTCACCACTCACCTACGCACATCCATGATGTCGACACGCACCTTGTGGTCGGCCATGGCCTGCACCACGGTGCGAATCGCGTTGGCGGTGCGGCCGTTGCGGCCAATCACGCGGCCAATGTCTTCAGGATTCACGCGTACGCGAATGAGTTCCCCGCGCGCATTCTCATGGGACTTGACCGAAACGTCGTCGGGAAAATCGACGATGTTCTTAATCAGATGTTCCACGGCTTGAGCAAGCATGATCAGATCACACTGCTTCCGGTGCGGACTCTTCGGCGTCTGCGAACTCGACCTTTTCGTCGGCCTTCTGCTCATCGGCGGCGTCGGCGTCGGTCGCGTTCTCGTTCGCCTTGATCTCGGCTTCGGCCTTGGCGGCCTTGAGCTTCTGGGCCTTGGTGTCGGCCTCTTCGATCAGCGTGGCGGCGTCCTTCTTCGGGGCGACGGTCTTCAGGGTGCCTTCGGCGCCCTTGAGGCCCTTGAACTTCTGCCAATCACCGGTGATCTTGAGCAGGTTGAGCACCTGTTCGGTCGGCTGGGCGCCAACGCCGAGCCAGTACTGGGCGCGCTCGGAGTTAATTTCGATGGTCGAAGGCTGGGTGTTCGGGTTGTACAGGCCGATCTCTTCGATCGCCTTGCCGTCGCGCTTTGCGCGCGAATCCATGACGACCACGCGGTAGACCGCGTAGAACTTCTTGCCCATGCGCTTGAGACGAATCTTGGTTGCCAAAATGGCTCTCCTTGGTAACTAGGGGTGTGCGCCATCCCGTGCCGTGTGGGGCACAGCCCGGCCGGTGCACGTGTTCCTTGGCCACACGGTAGTAGAGGGCCCCGCATGGTCAAATAACCCATACAGTATACAATCCGCCATGGAAAACCGCCTGCCTATCTGCTCCATCCGGCAGAGATTTGTCATGGTTGCGGCCGCCCTGCATGACTTTTGTCAGGAGAGGCAGAGCGCCGTCATGCTGTGGGCAATGGGCGGCAATGGCCGGGCGGCGGGGCCGGTTATAATCACAAGCGGTAGATACCGTACAAGGCAAGGGAGTCTGCATGTTCATTCCGCGGTATTACGAGGATCTCAACACGTTGCATGTGGGCTGCGAGCCGAACCGCTCGTACTTCATCCCCGCGTCGCGCCCCTTCGACACGATGCTCGACAACCGCCTCGACTCCGACCGCCTGCAGCTGCTCAGCGGCGACTGGCAGTTCCGCTACTACGGCAGCATCCACGACCTCGACGCCGAGGTGACCGCCGCCGACGCCGCGTATGCCCCGCGTTTCTTCGACGTGGACTTCGACACCGCCGCCGACTACGCCACGCTGCCCGTGCCGAGCGTGTGGCAGATGCACGGCTACGACCACAACCAATACACGAACACGCGCTACCCGTTCCCGCTCGACCCGCCGTACGTGCCCGCGGACAATCCTTGCGCCGTCTACCGCCGCACATTCGACTACACACCGAGCGAATCCGCCCCGCGCGTCTACCTCAACTTCGAGGGCGTGGACAGCTGTTTCTATGTGTGGCTCAACGGCGAGTTCATCGGCTATTCGCAGGTCTCGCACTCCACGAGCGAATTCGACGTGACCGAGCACATCGCGCCCGGCGAAAACACGCTCGTGGTGCTCGTGCTCAAATGGTGCGACGGCAGCTATCTCGAAGACCAGGACAAACTGCGCATGAGCGGCATTTTCCGCGATGTCTATCTGCTCACGCGGCCCGAGCGCATGATCCGCGACTACTTTGTGCACACGAGCATCGAATTCGGGCCCGACGACGAGCCCGCCAGCGCGCACATCTCCATCGACTTCGCGCGCGGCGGGGCCGGCCTGCCCGACTGGATCGACGTGACCGTGCTCAGCGCCGGGGGCGAACCGGTGGCGCATGCCCGCGCGGTGCCCGCGGCGTGCATGCCCGACGGCCCATTCCCCGTGCATGCCCGGGCGCAGATCACGCTCGACGCGCCGCGACTGTGGAATCCGGAGCGCCCGTATTGCTACCGGCTCGCCATCGAGACGCCGGATGAGGCGATCACGCAGCTGCTCACCATCAGCGACCTGCGCGCAGTGGCGCACGACGGCGTGCAGCGCGTGGTGGAGCTCAACCGCAAGCCGATCGTGATTCACGGCATGAACCGGCACGACAGCGACCCGCGCACCGGCTACGCGATCAGCGCCGAGCAGTTCATGGAAGACCTGCTCCTGATGAAACAGCACAATGTGAATGGTGTGCGCACAAGCCACTACCCGAACGCGCCCCACTTCTACGACGCGTTCGAGCAGCTCGGGTTCCTGGTGATCGACGAAGCCGACCTTGAGGCGCACGGCGCGAACGACGCCTGCCATCCGGCGAGCGGTGTGCCTCAGGAGGACTGGAAGCGCGCCGCGCAGCTGTGGAACGAGCGGATTGCCGACAACGAGGACTTCGCGCCGGCGATCATCGACCGCGTGCAGCGCTGCGTGGAGCGCGACAAGAACCACGGGTGCGTGCTGTTCTGGTCGATGGGCAACGAAAGCGCGTTCGGCGTGGGGTTCGAGCGTGCGCTCGCGTGGACCAAGCGCTACGATTCGCGGCGCCTGACGCATTACGAAAGCGCGCGGTACGTGGAGTCCGGCGGGCATGATGCGCATGACTACGGCAACCTCGACGTGCACAGCCGCATGTACCCGAGCATCGCCGAGATCGACGCGTACTTTGAGGAAGGCCCGGCGAGCGCCGCCGCGAACCCGGACGGCGCGCTCGGCGAGAACGGGCAGGCCGCCGGCGGCGAGACCAAACCGTATGTGCTGTGCGAATTCTGCCACGCGATGGGCAATGGCCCGGGCGACCTGGAGGACTATTTCCAGGCGATCCAACGCCACCCCGGGCTTGTGGGCGGCTATGTGTGGGAATGGTGCGACCACGCGGTCGACGCCGGCCGCACACCGCAGGGGCGGCGCGAATACCTGTACGGCGGCGACTTCGGTGACTACCCGAACGACGGCAATTTCTGCGTGGACGGCATGGTCGCGCCCGACCGCACGCCGCATTCCGGACTGGACGAGTTCAAGAACGTGTTCCGCCCCGCGCGCGTGGAAGATTTCACACTCACCGGCGGCGACAGTCCGGACGCGTCCGTCACGCTGCGCAATCACCTCGACTTCACGCCGCTTGGCGCCGAGGTCATGCTGATGTGGGAACTCTACGTGGACGGTGTGATGCAGGCGTACCGCCTGTGCGACGACGATCCCACGCAGCAGGCGATGATGATCGCGCCGCATGACGCCGGCCGTGTACCGCTCATCGGCCTGCCGCCGCTCGTGCGCGACGGCAAGGTCACGCTTGTGCTGCGGTATGTGACGCGCGAGGCGCGCTGGGGCATGGATCCGCTGTTCGAACTCGGCTTCGACGAGGTCGATGTGCCGGTCGCGGGCAGCGCGCACAACCAGTGGGTGCGCCAACAGCACGAGGAGATGCTCGCCGGCGACGAGCGCGGCGCCGCAATCCAGGTGCAACGCGCGGGTGCGTCGATCGTGCTCACGGGCGTGGATTGGCGGTATGTGCTCGACACGCGCACCGGATTGTTCCGTGAGCTGAGCTACCGCAATCACCAGCTGCTCACCGAGCCGATGAGCCTGAGCATCTGGCGTGCGCCGACGGACAACGACCGCTACGTGCGCGAGGAGTGGGAGCGCGCGCAATACCACCATGCGTCGGCGCGCGCATACAGCGTCTCGGCGCGCGCGGTCGCGTCGAGCGGCATCGCGCAGGCGGACGCCGAGCCGCGCGAATCCGACGAGCAGGGCGCGCACCTGTCGATCAACGCCGTCGAGCTGCGCTGCGCGATGGCCGCGGTAGCGCCGGTCGTGCAGCCGATCGCGCGCATGCAGACCACGTGGACCGTGCACGCGGACGGCTCGATTGCCCTGCGGATGGACGTGGAGCGCGACACCGAGTTCCCGTTCCTGCCGCGCTTCGGCATCCGCATGATGCTGCCGCGCGCCATGCGCAACGTGGTGTATTGCGGTTACGGGCCGGGCGAAAGCTACGTCGACAAGCACCGCGCCTGCTGGCACGGCATGTTCGAAGGCACGCCGCCTACGCTCGGCGAGCGCGAGATTCGCCCGCAAGAGAACGGCAACCGGCACGACTGCGATTGGGCGAGCGTGGCGGGCGACGGCGTGGCGCTCATCGTGCTGCGCGGCGACGGCGTGCAGCCTGCGCGCGCGTTCGACTTCCAGGCGATCGACTACACGGCCGAGGAGATGACGCGCGCCGCGCACGACTTCGAACTCGAGCCGGCCGGCGCGACCGTGGTGAGCGTGGACTACATGCAGTCGGGCATCGGGTCGAATAGCTGCGGGCCTGAGTTGCTGCCGCAGTACCGGCTCGACGAGCCCGAGTTCCGCTTCGCCGTCACGCTGCGTCCGCAGAGCGCATGAGCCGACAGGGGCGCGCGGCGGCGTGGATCAGGCGGCACCGCAACGGGCTGTCGATTGCGCTGACGGTCGCGCTCATCGTGGCGTTGTTCGGCGCGTGGCATGCGTTCACCACGCCGACATTCGTCGACACCGCGTACGGGCCGATGCCCGACGTGGTGGGGCGGCAATTCCCTGACGGGTATTACACGCTGCGCGATTACGGATTCTTTCCCACCTACCGGTATGTGCGCTCCGATGAGCCAGTCGACACAATCCTCTCGGTCACGCCGACGGGCGGCCCGGACAGCGTGACGAATCCGCCGGTGGGCGTGGAGCCTGTGAAAACCGACGATTGGCGCGCGTCGGTGACGATGGAGATTTCCCAAGGGCCGGGGCCCGTGGCAGACGATTAGCGCTATGCCTGCTCGCGCGCCTTCTTCTTGGGCAGCGGAGGCAATGATTCGGGCCAGGTCTCGCGGGCGGCCGCGTTCACTGGTTCGTGTTTGTCTTGCAGGGTGAGCGTGGCGGCGAGCGCCATGTGGTCGGAGCCGTCGATGTGTACGGCCTGTACGTCGCTCGCGTGCAGATGGTCAGTGAAGATCACATGGTCGATCACAATGCGCGGCCACGGCAGCCATGTGGGGTAGGTGGGGTGCAACCCCTTTGCCTCGTCGAGCGCGGCGTCATGGAAGCCGCTCGCGAGCAGTTTGCGGAAGCTCGGGTGCGGGATGCTCGAATTGAGGTCGCCGAGGATCACCGTGATCGTCTCATGCGCAGGGGCGTCTGGGGCGGCCAGATTCTGCTGCGGGTGGGCGAGCGCACCCAAGCCGATGATGCCTTCGGACCATTCGCGGCAGCCGCGCTGGGGCGATTTGGGGTGTGCGGAGGCGAACGTGATGTCGCGCATCGGCGAGACCTGCAGGGTGACGGCGGGCACGTCGGCGGCGGGAATCGCCACGCCGGTGGGTGTGCTTTGCGCGGGTTCGACGCGCAGCCACACGCCGTTGAAGCCGCCGTTGTCGCTTGCCTGTGGGTCGCCGAGCTGGCGGTAGGGCAGGAGCTCGGCGAGGCCGGCGGCGTCGAGCTGGCGCACCAGGTCTTCGGTCAGCTCCTGCAGGGCGAGCACGGCCACGTCTTCGTCACGCACCGTGCGCACGATCTCGGCGGCGTTGGCGTGGCCGAAGCGGCAGTTGAGCGTGAGCACGCGGAAGCGGCCGTCGTGGGCGTCGTCGAGGCGGGGTGTGCCTTGTGTGGTCTGGGTATGCGACTGCGCTTCGCGGGCTTTGCGCTCGGCGATCTTGCGCGCGATGGCCTCGCCGGTGTTCGGCGACTTCAGGTCGTTGAGCCAGTATGCGGTCTTGCGCATGAGCGAGGCGATGAGGCCCGCGGCGCAGCATGCGGCGAATCCCCATTCGTGCATGCACAGGCCGGCGATGCCAAGGGCGGCGAACGCAATCCACAGCATGGGGGTGAGGGCGATTAGGTACGGCAGCGGGCTGTGGCCGTCCCAGCCGGCTGGCAGTTCGGTGAGCGCAAGCCACAGCAGGCAGACAATCAGGATGATCCACAGTGCGATGAGCATGGAGGTCCTTTCGACTGATGGATGGGGTGGGCGGTTTTGCCTAAGCATATGCGGCCAACAAGCATGTGACCACGTGGGTTTTCGCCGTTTACGTCACTGCATTCGCTGTTTTGGCCACCATTTTCGCTGTTTTGGTCACTTTTCTTCCGTATTTGTGACGTAAACGGCGAAAACAGTGACCAAAACGGCGAAAATCTTGGGCAATCACACGCAGGATGGGGCTGGTGGCCGGCGGTCGCAGGGACTGGCGGCCAGCGGTGGAGGCTACTGACCAGCAGCAAAGGCTGCGCGGCGCCACCTGACTGGTTGGCGGCGCCGCGCAGAGGGGTCAGCCAAGGAGGCCGCTCAGGCCGCCACCTAGGTTCGGTGGGATTTCGCCACCGAAGGCGTCCTGCAGGCTTTCCGGCAGCTGCGGGGTGCCCTGCATTTTCGCGAACGCCGAAC
>ERZ808040.1593-NODE-1593-length-14826-cov-5.600041_pt1 | contig 14826 bp, 7 predicted proteins | sample MGYA00380191_ERZ808040 | MGnify/ENA primary metagenome ERZ808040 (study PRJEB31490, sample SAMN06133395) | mouse gut metagenome | isolation source: J6 | host: mice | place: China: Chengdu | collected 2015-05 ... | reverse complement strand
CTGAACTACGATGTCGCACCGTATGAGCACACGATCTCCGTTTTGGAACAGGCCATAGAGGAGAAGGACGACCAGACAGCACCGCAGGCATTTATGGATGCGGTAAAGGGGCTGTCTTCCCTTCCCTATTTTCGCCTGTTCCTGTCTGATCTGCGCCAGCTCAACGATGGCGGAAAAAAGGATGCTGCCTATATGCGGGAGCAGGTCAGCGCCATCTGCTTCATCCGGGAGAGGTACTCCTGGTTTTTAACGGAAGCATTCCAGCGGAAGGCCTTTGAAAAAAGGAAGGGCCAGAGGAAGGTTCCTCTGGCCCAGCAGATCTATGAAAACTGTTTGGACGCTTTTGTAAGCGGTGTGAGCTTGGGAAAGTCGCCGGATGTGGACGCGCCCCAGGTGAACATTCAGTACGCCGTGTTGGAGATCGATGAGGAACACCATGAGCTGGTGGAGAAGCTGTACTTCGACCGACTGGAAGATTTCGTCTATGTGGAATTGATGCGAGGCCTGCAGCGAGGCTTTGTCCCCAAGCGATGTGCCAACTGCGGCAGGTGGTTTTTGCAAACGCCGGGCGCCAGCTACAACTACTGCGACCAGCCCGCACCCAACAGCGAGGAGGGCAAGACCTGCCGGGAGGTGGGCTCCAGCAAAAGCTTCCGGGCCAAGGTGCTCAACAATGAGATCTGGGCCATCCACCAGCGGGCATATAAAAAATACTTTGCCCGCACAAAAAAGGGCACCATGACCAAGCCAGACTTTCTAGCATGGGAGATGGAGTCCGAGCGGCTCCGGGACGAGGCGCTGTCAGAGTATAACCGAGCAAAAACAGAGGACGAGAAGGCCGCTATTGCGGAACGGCTGCGGGAGGAACTGAACCGCCAATGAGCGCGGCCCTATCTTTGTAGACGCTGGTGCAGAATATTTAGACGAGGAGGAAGCGATATGTCTATTCTTGGCGCAGTGATCGTCCCTCACCCGCCGCTGATCATTCCCACAGTAGGACGTGGGCGGGAGCAGGAAGTCCAGTCTACCATCGATGCTTACCAGACCGCCGCAAAGCAGGTGGCCGCATGGGAGCCGGAGGTGCTGATCATCACCTCGCCCCACCAGGTGATGTACTCCGACTACTTCCACATCTCCCCGGGCCGGGGTGCTACCGGAGATATGGCCGCCTTCGGCACGGCCCAGACCAAACTGCGTTTGGAGCATAAAAGAAATCGGCGGAGGGACTGTGCTATATGAACATCATTGGCCACGTTTTCAAGAAAATGACGGCTGTTATTTTTGTGTTCCATATAAAGCTGCGGAGTCCTGTCAGTCGACAGAACTCCGCGGCTTTTTGCAGTTTTTTTAGTTATTTGGAAACTGCTGTTCCCCATTTCCCAAACAGCTTCCTGCTCTTCAGAGGATATTGCCGCCCGGCCCTGTTCCCCCTGTTATCTCACACTAAACAGCAGGTCGCCATAGTTGGGAAATGGCCAGTACTTCTTTGCGGTGACGATCTCTGCCTCATCGCAAGCCCGGCGCAGCCGTTCCATCTGCGGCAGCACCCGGTCCCGGATGCGCTCGGACTCCGTCCTTATATCGCCGGCTCCTGCCAGTTCCTCCACCAGCCGCTCCAGCTCCGCTGTCCCGGTGTCAATCTGATCTGTGAGACCGGACAGCTTCTCTACCAACGCCATCTCATACGCACAGGCACAGCTGGGACTCAGCGCCTTTTTGTCGGCCGCTGCCCTTGCGGTGTCGGCAGCAAATGCCTGTATGGCGGGAAGGATCTCGGTACGGGCCATGTCCGCCATGGTCCTGGCCTCAATGAAAATGGTCTTACAGTAGTTGTCCAGCGTGACCTCGCAGCGGGAAACCAGTTCCGCCTTGGTATACACGCCGTGGGAGGTGAGCATATCCACGTTCTTCTGGTCCAGCAGATGGGGAACGCAGTCCGGCGTACTGGGGTAGTTCATCAGCCCCCTCTGACCGACAGCCGTCTCGATCCAGGCGGCATCGTAGCCGTTGCCGTTGAAGATAATCCGCTTGTGGTCACGAATGGTATCACGGATCAGGCCCTGCAGGGCGGATTCAAAGTCCCCTGTTCCCTCCAGCTGATCGGCAAAGCGCTTCAGGCTCTCGGCCATGGCGGCATTGAGCATAATGTTGGCACAGGCGATGGAGTCCGAGGAACCCACCATGCGGAATTCAAACTTATTTCCCGTAAAGGCAAAGGGCGAGGTTCGGTTGCGGTCAGTGGTATCCCGGCGGAACCGGGGCAGAACGTCCGCTCCCAGCTTCACCTTCCCCGCCTTCACGCCGGTGTAGGGCGCGTCATGCTCGATTGCGTCCAGAATGGCCGTCAGCTCCTCGCCCAGGAACATGGACACCACGGCGGGCGGAGCCTCGTTGGCTCCCAGTCTGTGGTCATTTCCGGCGGTAGCCACTGAGATGCGCAGAAGGTCCTGAAAGTCATCCACCGCCTGGATAACGGCGCACAAAAACAGAAGGAACTGGGCGTTTTCATAGGGCGTCTCTCCGGGAGAGAGGAGATTGACGCCGGCGTCAGTGGACAACGACCAGTTGTTGTGCTTGCCGGAGCCGTTCACGCCCTCAAAGGGTTTCTCGTGGAGCAGACAGACCAGGCCGTGGCGGGCGGCTACTTTCTGCATGATCTCCATAGTCAGCTGGTTGTGGTCTGTGGAAACATTCGTGGTGGAGTAGATGAGGGCCAGTTCATGCTGAGCCGGAGCCACCTCGTTGTGCTGGGTCTTGGCCAGGATGCCCAGCTTCCAAAGCTCCTGATTCAGATCCTCCATGTAGGCGGCCACCCGGGGCTTGATCGTGCCAAAGTAGTGATCATCCATCTCCTGTCCCTTGGGAGGCCGGGCGCCGAAAAGCGTGCGTCCGGTGAAGCGCAGGTCCCGGCGCTGCTCCCACAGCTTGGCGTCCACCAGGAAATACTCCTGTTCCGGGCCCGCAGCGGTGCTTACCCGCTTTACCTCCGTGTTTCCAAACAGGCGCAGAATGCGCAGCGCCTGTCGGTTCATCGCCTCCATGGAGCGCAGCAGAGGCGTCTTCTTGTCCAGCGCCTCGCCATTGTAGCCGCAGAAGGCGGTGGGAATGCACAATGTCCGGTCCTTGATAAACGCGTAGGAGGTGGGGTCCCACGCGGTGTAGCCCCGTGCCTCAAAGGTGGCCCGCAGTCCGCCGGATGGGAAAGAGGAGGCATCCGGCTCTCCTCGGATCAACTCTTTGCCGGAGAACTCCATGATGACGCCGCCGTCCGGAGCGGGTGAGATAAAACTGTCGTGCTTCTCGGCGGTAACACCGGTAAGGGGCTGAAACCAGTGGGTAAAGTGGGTTGCCCCATGGGCCACCGCCCAATCCCGCATAGCGGAGGCCACCGCGTTGGCCACGCCAATATCCAGCCTCGCGTCCTCATCAATGGTCCTGCGAAGAGACTGGTACACTTCGGCGGACAGATTCGCTTTCATCACCCGATCATCAAATACCAAACTTCCGAAATACTCTGGCAGTGCTGCCATGTTCGTTCACCCTTTCCGCGATCATCGCATAAAAAGGGCAAAGGCGTCTTTCGGGAATACTCCCTAAAGACGCCTTTGCCTTTATGGGGGCATTATACGCCCTCGCCGGGGCCCTGTCAATCATTTTTCAGGGGTTTCAGAAATCTTGGCCGAAACACCGGAAAATTCCGCTGCCGCGAAAAATTTTTCATGAACTTTCCACGATGGGCATTTCTCTTTCCAGAACCTATACCACCCGTACAAGATTGGTGCAGCCATTGAGGTACGCATCCACCTCCGCGGCGGCACTCCGCCCCTCCGCGATGGCCCATACCACAAGAGACTGGCCCCGGCGCATATCCCCGGCGGCAAAGACCTTCTCCACGGTGGTGGCAAAGCCGCCCTCCGAAGTCCGGACCGTCTCTTCCCAGGCCACGCCGAAGGCCTTGCACACTTCGCCCGCGCATCCGGCAAAGCCGGTGGCGGCGATCAGGAGCCCGCAGGGCAGAGCGTCTCCCTCCGTGGTGGTCACGGCGGTCAGTGCGCCGTTCTCCACACGGATCTCCTTAATTTGCACGCCAAACCGCCTGGGATCCTCTCCAAACAGGGCAGCAGCCTCCTCATGGGCACAGTCCCGGGGCAAAACACCGTTTTGCAGGTAGTCTGCCTCCGGACGGCGCACCAGCTGTGCAATGGACCGGCATCCCTGCCGCAGGGCCGTGGCCACGCAGTCGGAGGCGGTGTCGCCGGTACCGATGATGATCACGTCCCGCCCTTCCGCTGTGGGAACGGCGGGCGTTTTACCAAACTGCCGCTGTTCCACAGCGGCCTTCAAAAACTCCGTGCCGTAGCAGATGCCGGAGATTCCCTCTGTCTCCAATCCAAGGGGGCGGGGCCGCTCCGCGCCGCAGCAGAGGATTACCGCGTCATAGTCCCGCAGCAGCCTCTGGGCCACCTGGGGGTCCGCCGCATCCACACCGGTGACAAAGCTGACCCCCTCGTCCGTCATCAGGTCAATTCTGCGCTTTACGATGTCCTTGGGCAGCTTCATATTGGGAATGCCGTAGGTCAAAAGCCCTCCGGGCCGCTCCTCCCGCTCCACAACGGTGACAGAGTGGCCCCGGTGATTCAGCTGGTCCGCCGCCGCCAGGCCCGCCGGGCCGGAACCCACCACCGCCACCTTCTTTCCCGACCACTGAGGCGGACGGCGGCGCCGCACCGCCCCGGCGGCAAAGGCCTCCTCTATGACGCTCAGCTCGTTGTCCCGGATGGTCACGGCATCGCCGTACATTCCGCAGATGCACGCCTCCTCGCAGGGCGCAGGGCAGACCCGCCCGGTGAACTCCGGGAAATTATTGGTTTTCAGCAGGCGGCTCAGGGCATGAGAGGGGTTCCCCGCATGGATCATGTCGTTCCACTCGGGAATCAAATTATGCAGGGGACAGCCAAAGTCCCGCCCCTCCCACCGGATGCCGGATTGGCAGAATGGGACGCCGCAGTTCATACACCGCCCTCCCTGTTCCCGGCGGGCTTCCGCCGTCAGGGGGATGCGGAAGGGCTCCCAGTCCCGGACCCGCTCCAGCGGCGGGCGGTCCGCCAGCTCCCGCCGGTCATATTCCAAAAATCCAGTGATCTTTCCCATATCGTCACCCCTCCTTATCCTCTCGCGGTGGCATAAAACGCCTCGATCTCCGCCTGCTCCCGGCTCATTCCCTTTTCCTCCTGCTGGGCAATAGCCCGAAGCATCCGGTCATAGTCTCTGGGCATGACCTTCTTGAAGCAGGGAATATAGGACTGGAACGCCGCCAGAATTTGCTTCCCTCTGGGGGAACCGGTGGCGGCTACATGCTCCTCAATCAGGGCACGAAGCTCCGCAATATCGTGGGCCTCTGTCAGTTCCGCAGCCTGAACCTGCTCCTTATTGAGGCGGAGATACAAATCATGCCGTTCGTCCAGCACGTAGGCCACGCCTCCGGACATGCCCGCCGCAAAGTTCTTCCCGGTGGGCCCCAGGATCACTGCCCGGCCTCCGGTCATGTACTCGCAGCCATGGTCGCCCACGCCCTCCACCACAGCGGAGGCACCGGAGTTGCGGACGCAGAAGCGCTCTCCGGCCATACCGTTGATGAAGGCCTTGCCGCCGGTGGCTCCATAGAGAGCCACGTTGCCCACGATGATGTTCTCCCCCGGCTTAAACCCGGTCCCCCCCGCCGGTGGATGCAGAATCAGCTTGCCGCCGGAGAGGCCCTTGCCGAATCCATCGTTGCAGTCCCCCTCCAGGTCCAGCGTCAGCCCCCTGGGGATAAATGCCCCGAAGGACTGCCCGCCGCCGCCGCGGCAGGTGATGACATAGCTGTCCTCCGGCAGGCCGTTTTCGCAGGTTCGGGTGATCTCTGAACCGAACAGGGTGCCGAAAGCCCGGTCCGTGGAGGAAATCCGGATATCCAGACGCCCGCTCCTCCTGTCCCTGAGACTTTTTCCCAGTTTTTCCATCAGCACCCGCATATCCGCCGTCCTCTCCAGCTGAAAGTCGTAGACTGCGGCGGGGTCGAAGTGGGGCACATGGTCACCACAGGGATTTTGCAGCAGTGCGTCCAGATTCAGGGCCTCCGCCCGGCGAGTTATCAGTTTTTCCCGAACCCGCAGCAAATCGCACCGGCCCACCAGCTCGTCCACGGTCCGTACGCCCAGGGAGGCCATGTACTCCCGCAGCTCCCGCGCTACAAAATACATAAAGTTCTCCACGTACTCAGGCCTGCCGGAAAACCGCTTCCGGAGCTCTGGGTCCTGGGTGGCAATACCGGCGGGACAGGTGTCCAGATTACACACCCGCATCATGCAGCAGCCCATGGCCACCAGGGGCGCAGTGGCAAAACCGAATTCCTCCGCCCCCAGCATACAGGCAATTGCCACGTCCCGGCCTGTCATCAGCTTGCCATCGGCTTCAATCACCACCTGCTGGCGGAGGTCGTTTTGTATCAGGGTCTGATGGGCCTCCGCCACCCCCAGCTCCCAGGGCAGGCCCGCCCCCTGAATGGAGCTGCGGGGGGCCGCTCCGGTACCGCCGTCGTGGCCGGAGATCAGCACCACCTGCGCCCCGGCCTTGGCAACGCCGGCGGCAATCGTGCCTACTCCCGCCTCGCTGACCAGTTTGACACTGATCCGGGCGAACCGGTTGGCGTTTTTCAAATCATATATCAGTTGGGCCAGGTCCTCGATGGAGTAGATGTCATGGTGGGGCGGCGGGGAGATCAGGGTCACGCCGGGGGTAGAACACCGGGTCCTGGCAATCCAGGGATATACCTTTTTCCCCGGCAGGTGCCCCCCCTCGCCGGGCTTGGCCCCCTGGGCCATCTTGATCTGAATCTCATCAGCGCTGACCAGATACTCACTGGTGACGCCGAAGCGGCCTGAGGCCACCTGTTTGATGGCGGAGCGGCGGTCACTGCTCAGCCGCTCCCGTGCCTCGCCGCCCTCGCCGGAGTTGGATTTTCCGCCAATGCGGTTCATCGCAATAGCCATGCACTCGTGGGCCTCCCGGGAGATGGAGCCATAGCTCATGGCCCCGGTCTTGAACCGCCGGACAATACTCTCCACCGGTTCCACCTCTTCCAGGGGGATTCCCCCGTCCTCCGAAACACGGAAATCCAACAGGCCCCGCAGCGTGTGGGGTTTGTCGGCAAAGTCCACCAGGGCACTGTACTCCTTAAAAATCTCATAGCTCCCTTCCCGCGCCGCCTTCTGCAAAAGGAGAATGGTGCGCGGGTTGTACATATGGTCCTCTTTGTCCGGTCCGGAACGGAGCTTGTGAATCCCTGCGGAATCCAGCGTGGAGTCAAAACCCAGACCCAGAGGGTCGAAAGCCTGACTGTGATTCCACTCTACGCCCTCTCCGATTTCCTCCAGCCCCACGCCCTCCACACGGCTGACCGTGTTGGTGAAGTACCGGTCCACAGTGGCCCTGTTGATGCCCACGCACTCAAAAATCTGGGCGGACTGGTAGGACTGGATGGTGGAGATTCCCATTTTGGAGGCGATCTTCACGATTCCGTGGAGAATGGCCTCATTGTAGTCCCTGACGGCCACGGAGGACTCCTTGTCCAGCAGTCCCCGCTCCACCAGCTCCTCCACGCACTCCTGGGCCAGATAGGGATTGATCGCCTGGGCGCCGTATCCCAGAAGCGTTGCAAAATGGTGGACGTCCCGGGGCTCCGCGCTCTCCAGAACCATGGAGACCGCTGTCCGTTTTTTGGTCCGAACCAGGTGCTGCTCCAGGGTACTCACCGCCAGGAGAGAGGGAATCGCCACGTGATTTTCATCCACGCCCCGATCCGAGAGAATGATAATGTTGGCGCCCTTCTTATAGGCCCGGTCCACATTCACCACCAGACGGTCCAAGGCGTTGGCCAGAGGGGATCCCTTGTAGTACAGCAGGGAAACGGTCTCCACATGGAAGCCCGGGCGGTCCATATGCCGAATTTTCATCAGGTCCACCGAGGTCAAAATGGGGTTTTGGATTTGAAGAACCGTACAGTTGGACGCTTTCTCTTCCAGCAGGTTGCCGCTGGGGCCCACATAAACGGTGGTGTCGGTGACAATTTCTTCCCGGATGGCGTCGATGGGGGGATTCGTCACTTGGGCGAAAAGCTGCTTGAAGTAGTTGAACAGGGGTTGGCGGCGCTCGCTGAGTACTGCCAGCGGCGTGTCCACCCCCATGGCGGAGGTGGGCTCCATCCCATCCCGGGCCATGGGGAGAATGGCATCCTTCACCTCCTCATAGGTGTAGCCGAAGGCCTTATACAGCCGGTCCCGCAGTTCCTGAGGATGGGTCTCCACCCGCTTGTTGGGAATGGGGAGGTCCCGGAGGTGAATCAGATTGGCGTCCAGCCACTCGCCGTAGGGCTGGCGGCGGGCATAGCGGGATTTGAGCTCTGCGTCGTCCACCAGCCGTCCTTCCCGGAGGTCCGCCAGCAGCATCCGTCCCGGCTGAAGGCGGGACTTTTTTACAATGCACTCCGGCGGCACATCCAGCACTCCCACCTCGGAGGAGAGAATCAGTTGTTGATCGTCTGTGAGATACCACCGGCAGGGCCGAAGTCCGTTCCGGTCCAGCACCGCCCCCACGGTGTCGCCGTCAGAGAAGACGATGGCGGCGGGCCCGTCCCAGGGCTCCATCATGGTGGCGTAATAGTGGTAGAAATCCCGCTTCTCCCGGTCCATCCGCTTATCCTTAGCCCACGGCTCCGGGATGCAGAGCATGACGGCCCGAGGCAGCTCCATACCGTTCATCATCAGGAACTCCAGGGTGTTGTCCAGCATAGCAGAGTCTGACCCGTTCTGGTCCACAACAGGCAGAATCTTATCCATATCGTCATCCATAACGGGAGAGGAGACGGTCTCCTCCCGGGCCAGCATCCGGTCCGCATTTCCCCGGATGGTATTGATCTCCCCGTTGTGGAGAATATACCGGTTGGGGTGCGCCCTCTCCCAGGAGGGGGAGGTATTGGTGGAGAAACGGGAGTGGACCAGGGCGATGGCGCTCTGACAGTCCGGGTCCGTCAAATCGGCATAGAACTGCCGCAGCTGCTCCACCAGAAACATTCCCTTATAGACAATCGTCCGGCTGGAGAAAGAGGGGATATAGGTATTGACATTGGACTGTTCAAATACCCGCCGGATAACATACAGCCTCCGGTCGAACTCCAGACCCCGGGCACAGTCCTCCGGGCGCTTCACGAAGCAGTGGCAGATATGGGGCATACAGCTTCTCGCCTTCTCCCCCAGCACCTCCGGATGGACCGGCACGTCCCGCCAGCCCAGGAACTCCAGTCCCTCCTTGTCCACAATGATCTCCAGCATCTTTTGGGCCTGGGCCCGCCTGACCCTGTCCTGGGGGAAGAAGAACACCCCCACGCCGTAATCCCGTTCACCCCCCAGAGCGATTCCGAGGTTACCGGTGGCTTTTACCATCAACCTGTGGGGCACCTGGAGCAGCAGGCCCACGCCGTCGCCGGTCTCTCCGGCGGCGTCCTTTCCGGCGCGGTGCTCCAGCTTTTCCACGATTTTTAAAGCGCTGTCCACCGTCCCATGGGATTTTCGTCCCCGGATGTCCACAACCGCGCCAATGCCGCAGGCGTCGTGCTCAAACCGGGAGCTGTACAGCGGAGACACAAATGACATAAAAAACACTCCGTTCGCTGGCAAAATAAAAAAAGAGCAACGGGACCCCTTGGGAGGCCCCGTTGCTCTCTCATGTTTTTTATTATACGTGCAAAAATACGCAGCTGTCAACGCTTTTTCCTGAAAATATCGGGCTATTCTCCCGTTTTCAGTAACTGCGCCAAAAGATTTCTTTTTGTGTCAGCACTCTTTGTGCATTTATGCGCTGCGGACGAATGTTCTCCATTCACATACGCACCGATTTATTTTGCCTCTTCGTCCTGGAGAGCGTCATAGCCCTGCCCGCCAGTGCGTACCTTCACCACATTTTCCACGTTGTAAACGAAAATCTTTCCATCACCGAAAGCGCCGGTGTACAGCACCTTCCGGGCGGTTTCCACCACCAGACTCACCGGCACCTTGCTGACCACGATGGACACCTGGATGCTGGGCAGCATGGTGGCCTCCACCTTGGCGCCCCGGAAGTAGCCCTCCGTCTTGCCTCGCTGCTCGCCGCAGCCCATGACATTGGTTGCCGTCATGCCTGTAATGCCGATATTGAACATGGCCCGCTTCAGCGCGTCGAATCGCTCCATCTTGCAGAGAATGTCCACTCTGGTTATTTTCACGCCGCCCCGGGATGCTTCGACGGAGACGGCGGGGGGCACGGTCTCCACCGGTACCGCCTCCTGCAGGGGAACGGCTTCGGGCGCTGCAGGGACCGGCAGGCCGTCCGGCGTATCGTCGTAGACGAAGGCGAAGCCACCGTAAGCGGAGGGCAGGCCGTGCTCCGTGATGTCCAGGCCCTTCAGCTCCTCCTCCTGGGAGACGCGAAGCCCGATTGTGTGCTTGATGACCAGGAAAACGATGGTAATCATCACCGCCGCCCAGAGGGCTGTGCAGACTGCGCCCAGACACTGGATCAGGAGGAAATGGGCGCCGTGGCCGTAAAGCAGACCCTCGCTGGTGGAGAAGAGGCCGGTGAGGATGGTCCCCGCTGCGCCGCAGATGCCGTGGACGGAAATCGCGCCCACCGGGTCGTCGATCTTCAAAACGGAGTCAAAGAAATTCACGGAGACAGGCAGCAGCAGTCCAGCGATGGCGCCGATGGCGGCGGCTCCCGCCGGGGAGACCACGTCGCAGCCGGCGGTGATTGCCACCAGCCCCGCCAGGGCGGCGTTAAGGGTCATGCCCACATCCGGCTTCTTGTAGCAAACCCAAGTGTAGATCATAGTCACGACACTGGCCACCGCCGGGGCCATGTTGGTGGTGACAAAAATCAGCCCCGCGCTGACGATCACATCATCCCCCTCCATGCCCACGGTGGAGCAGCCGTTGAAACCAAACCAGCAGAACCAGAGGATAAACACACCCAGAGCGCCCAGGGACAGACTGTGGCCCAGGATGGCCCGGGGCCTGCCCTGGTCGTCGTATTTGCCGATCCGGGGCCCCAGGATAGCCGCGCCGATGCAGGCGCACACGCCGCCCACCATGTGAACCGCCGTGGAACCCGCAAAGTCATGGAATCCCAATCGGCTCAGCCAGCCGCCGCCCCAGATCCAGTGGCCGGAAACGGGATAGATGAAGGCGGAGATGCAGAAAGAGTAGAGGCAGTAGGAAATGAACCTGGTTCGCTCCGCCATAGCCCCGGAGACGATGGTGGCCGACGTGGCGCAGAAGACCGTCTGGAAAATGAGGTAGGCAAACAGGGGCACCCCGGCGGGCAGGACGGCGGAATAGTCCCCTCGGACGAAGGGGTCCAGCCCTCCGATGATGGCCCCGGACCCGGCAAACATCAATCCAAAGCCCAGAAGCCAGTAAGTAGGTGTGCCAATGCAGAAGTCCATGAGGTTCTTCATCAGGATATTGCCGGTGTTCTTGGCTCGGGTAAAGCCTGCCTCGCACATGGCGAAGCCCGCCTGCATCAGGAAGACCAGAGCCGCTCCCAGCAGAACCCAGATGGTGCTGACAGATGAATACATAGTACTCCCTCCTTAAATGAAACGGGCAAAGGCGTCCGAGAGTCACGCTCTCAGGACGCCTTTGCCCTTGTGATGGGTACACTTTACCACGGCGCCGGCAGCTCCGTCAATAGAGGGGGATACAAGATATTAGAGTATCTACACAAAAAACTTTTGCAAAATTATACAATTCACCCAACGTCATACATTGTAAGACTCCACAACCCAACGGGCGGCCTCCGCCAGCTTCATGCCACTGTCCATGGCCCGGCGCTGGAGAAACCGGTGGGCCTCCTCCTCGCTCATGCGGTTTACATCCATGAGGAGCTCCTTGGCCTTCCGGATCAGCTGCTGGGCCTCTTCTCCTCTCCCGGAAACAGGGTGGCGGAGATGTGTGCTCTCAAAATCCAAAAGCAGCCTTAACGAGGCCATGAACTCAGCATGTGTGGCGGGCAGAGGCAGCTTGTAGAGATTTTCTCCGCCGCACAGGTCCAGATAGGAAGCCCTGGCTATGACCAGCAGCACCGCTGTTCCCCGCAGCTCCGCCGCCAGGGTATCCGCCGTCATATCCGGCAGGTGAAAGCCACAGATTACCATGGCGCTGCCCAGTTGCCGGGCCATGCGGATCACCTCCGCACCGGAAGCGCAGACCATGGTTTCCCAGCCCTCCCTGCTCAGCAGGCACAGGCTCTTTTGCCGGATGCGCTCATCTGCAAAAGCGACAATCGCTCGCTCCATCTGCGGCTCACCATGTAATCAGGCAGCGGTCCAGCTCCCACTGGGATATCTGTGTTCGGTATTCCTCCCACTCCTGCCGTTTGCCCTCAATATACCGCGCAGCATAAGGCCCCAACGCCTTTATTACCACCGGATCCGCCTCCATGGCCCGGAGGGCATCCTCCAGCGACGAGGGCAGATTCCGGATTCCCCGCGACGCCAGCTCTTCCGGCGACATGTGGTAGAGATTTCCGGCAATCTCCGGCGGCGGCGCCAGTTCCCGCCGGATGCCGTCCAGCCCCGCAGCGAGACATGCCGCCAGCGTCAGATAGGGATTACAGGTGGGGTCGGGGCTCCGCAGCTCCACGCGGGTCCCCTGCCCTCTGGAAACGGGAATTCGGATGAGCGCAGAGCGGTTGCCGGAGGACCAGGTCAGGCAGCAGGGAGCCTCGTAGCCCGCCACCATTCGTTTGTAGGAATTCACCAGCGGATTGGCCAGCGCACAGAATCCCCGGGCGTGCTCCAGAAGGCCCGCGATAAACTGCCGGGCCAGAAGGGACAATCTCTGTGGATCCCTTTCGTCATAAAACATATTCCGTCCCTCACGGAACAGAGAGAGGTTGATATGCATCCCGTTGCCCGCCGCATCCCGCAGGGGCTTTGGCATGAAGGTGGCGTGGAGTCCGTTCTTCTGAGCCAGGGTCTTCACAGCCAGTTTGAGAGTCATAATGTTGTCGGCGGCAGTAAGGGCATCCGCGTATTTCAGGTCTATCTCGTGCTGTCCGGCAGCGACCTCGTGGTGACTGGCCTCCACCCCGATTCCCATCTTCTCCAGCGCCAGAGCCACCTCCCGGCGGGTGCTCTCGCCGTGATCCAGGGGACCAAGGTCAAAGTATCCCGCTCTGTCGGCGGTCCTGGTAGAGGGATTCCCCTCCTCATCAGTGAGAAAGAGGAAAAACTCCAGCTCCGGCCCCACATTCAGGGCCAGTCCCATATCCTCTACCGTCTGCAGTGCCTGCTTCAGCACGTTCCGGGGATCTCCGGCAAAGGGAGAGCCGTCCGGGTTGTGGACATTGCAGATCATCCGGGCCACCTTGCCATACTGCGGACGCCAGGGCAGGATGGCGAACGTATTCAAATCCGGCTTCAAATACTGGTCGGACTCCTCCACACGGACGAAGCCCTGGATAGAGCTGCCGTCCAGCATGATCTCCCCGTCCAGTGCCCGCTCAATCTGCGATACCGTAATTGCCACATTTTTCAGCTGTCCAAAGAGATCGGTAAACTGCATCCGGATAAACTGGACGTCCTCCTCCTGGATCAGGCGGAGGATCTCCTCTCTGGTGTATCCTTCCATTCTGTGCTCCTTTCGGCCCAAGGCCCGCTAATTGAGATAATACCTGACATAAAAAGAGCAAAGACACCCCCTGAGGGGGCGCCTTTGCTCTCTCTGGAAGAGATTATACCGTAAAGTCCGCCGCTGTGTCAATGCGCGATGACGGATTTTTGTGAAAACAAATTCGACAGGTGGCGCGAAGCGCTATAAAATCCGGGCAAAGGCAAAAAGGTCTCTCACGCGCTTATCGCAAAACTATATTTCCGATCAGTCGGGGGTGCTGTCCTCTCGCGAAATCGCGCATGGCGGATTACGGCCCGAAACGTGGGTGATCCGGCATCGGTGTCCCCGTTGCTTTCTGCTATGCTCCGTGTTCTTCTCCCTTTCAGGGACAGAGAATGCTGGGTTTATCGCCGATTACTTATCACAGTTTACTTTATCGTCTCTATTCGGCAAAACGGTCGAAATATCATCTTGATCTTATTCTGCTTTATCGAAAATAAGTTGTAGACCCAGTCTTTGCTCCAGTGGTCAGAGTTCAGCGGTGGCGCAGCAAACAGAACAACACCAACGCCTTCTCAGGTCAGGTGGTTTTCAAAAATAAAACAGAGAAAGCGGAAGTGAAAACCAAATGAATTGCACAGTATTCTCCTATGGCTGGGAGTGATCTCTCTTTGAAGACGGCGGTACAATCCATGAAGCCCTTGTCCGCACTCCTGCCCTCCCACCTCCGTTTGACCCATAAGCTGACCCAGAACCGGAAAAACGCAATGGAGACAACGGGGTAAAAAGGGCGGGAAAGCAGTTCGCACCAGGCAGTAAAGCTTCTGAAAGTGCCCAAAACGTCTAAACCGTACTTTGAAGCACAGCTCATGACCCGGAGGTCGCAGGTTCAAGTCCTGTCTCCGCAACCGCAAAAGTTCTGAAATTGTAAGATTTTAGAACTTTTTTCTTTATTTTTACGTCGAAATAATCCGAGCAAAAACTTGGGTCAGCGCCTTGACCCAAGCGCTGACCCAGACGGCGAAATGTCCGGAAACTACCGGATAGCACCGGAGAGGATGCCGCCCATCGTATTCGCCGCTTCCCTCTTCGCGGAGGTGGTGACGTGGGTGTAGGTGTCCAGGGTGAATCCGGCTGAGTA
>ERZ808040.1591-NODE-1591-length-14835-cov-6.821385_pt1 | contig 14835 bp, 8 predicted proteins | sample MGYA00380191_ERZ808040 | MGnify/ENA primary metagenome ERZ808040 (study PRJEB31490, sample SAMN06133395) | mouse gut metagenome | isolation source: J6 | host: mice | place: China: Chengdu | collected 2015-05 ... | reverse complement strand
GGAGAGAAAGGCACTCAAGGCCGGGGTACACTGGATAGAGGTGCTCCAACAGCAGCCAATAAATTGTAATACCGGGGACCATAGAATAGACCAGAATATAATGCGGCAGGTCGCAGAGTGGTACAGACAAAACAATCCCAAGAGGGATCCATATCGCTGGTCAATCCCGCGTATGAAAAGGTACACCGAGGAGGTGCAAAAGCTCAATCCTATTAAATATGTCGGGACAGATGAACTTAAAGTCGACTACGCTCGGATGGATGAACACTATTTCTGCAACTATGAGGATCTGTATGACCTGATTCTCAAGACGAGTAACAAAAACGAGAAGTGGCTCGTTTTTGTTGACAAAAAGGCAGACGGCATCGCCATAGAGGAACATCTGAACCAACAGGGATGCTCTGCCGTATTTTTGTCCGCAGACAGCATAAAAAAGCGGAGAGGAAAGACAGCCTATACTGAAATTATCCGCGATAAGAAGTTCAGAGCCGATGTTTTGATCGCGACCGAGATACTTGACTGCGGGGTCAGCATAAGCGACGAGCGCGTGAAGAACATCATCATATCGCACAGCCGAAAGAGCACCTTCCTGCAAATGATAGGCAGACTTAGAATGGACGAGACCTCGCGGGTAAACCTTTTCATCAAGCAGTACACGGTGAAGGCGGTATACGGCTATATACACAAGCTGGATCAAGCCATGCGGGCATTGGTGCGGCTTCTGGAACTTTCGGGATATATGGTATCGTCGGAATATATGCTGAGCGACGATACCAGCAGATACATCGGGCGGCATAGCAAGGGTGGGGATGATAACAGCAAAGATGATGCCGATCAGGGCGACGCCGCGCAAGGTGTATCTTTGAGGTATAGTGCCCCGGTTACGGACTTCTACAAGCGCGCAGCCATATTCGAAAAACTGTTTTCCAACCGCTCGATAAGCTCGCTTATAACGATGACAGATAATGAGAACTGGAAACGCAACCCCAACTACGGTCTGTATCCCAGTTTCTTCGGCATGGATGTGAGCCGCACGGGTTTCATGAGCATGTTATATGATCTATCGCTATATCGGGAGGCAATCAAGCTGTATGAGGGTAACGACAAGGATAGGGCGTTCTATGTGAGATACCAGCTAGGGTGGCTTGGCAAGGAGTACGACATCAGAAGATGGGTTGGATACAAGGAGAGCATGGACGCGATTGCTTGGTATATCGGTCAGACCGAGGGTGACTGGGTGCTCGGTTATGATATGCGGCGCGAGGTATTCGAGCGGTTTATGCTGTGCTCGTTTATGCCGAACGCGCTGCATAATGAGGTGACTAAATACCTGCGAAACGGTATGCTGCCGGGTATCAAAAAGCTAAACGCTGCCCTGCGTGAGCGTGAAATTGGCTATATTATCGAGAGCAGGCAGCGATTTGTAGGCGGCAGACGGGCAACCTATTGGAGATTCGTGCCCGACACACCTCGTGACTTCGATGTTTAGGAACGAAGATACGAAAGCGAGCAGGGAACTGACCCTGCTCGTTTTTTGTAAAGTTTTACAACGCAGCTAACAGACAGGTAGAAACTACGGGGCCCCTGGGGAAGGAAATTTTCCTTCCCCTTGCTAAAAATAATCTGAAAAGAAATTAAGTCAGTAAATGAAATCAGTAATTGAAATAATTATACATATATACGATTATATATAGAAAATATAATATTATACAGATATGAACTAAGAGGTAAAAGATTGGAGATGAGAGCATGGCAGTGATCAAGACTGACAACGGTCAGGGAAAATACAAAAACTTGGACGCAAAGGAGAAATTGTGTAGATATATCCTTCGCAAAGATGCAGTTATTCATGGATTTTGTGGTGGCGTAATGGTGGACATGCTGGCGCCGGATGAGAGCATGCAGGCAGTGTCCGAACAGTTTGGCAAAGCTAACGGAGTGCAGGTGAGGCACTTCATCGTATCTTTCGGTGCTGATGAGGTGAGAGATCCCGCGGTCGCAAATGAGATCGCGCGGCAGGTCGCTGCGTTCGTGGGGCGGAGGTATCAGGTGGTCTACGCAGTTCACGAGAACACCGAGAATCTGCACTTCCACCTAGTACATAACTCGGTGAGCCATGTCGACGGGCAGCGGTATTACGGGACGCGCGGTGAGTTCCGGGCGTTCCGTGATGAGGTGAAGCGCGTGCTGCGACAGTACGGCGTGCGGGTGCTGGAGTATAAGTCGAGCGTGGGGTGATGGGGTCGAAACTTGACTAAGACAGTTAAGAGTGGTATGATATATTTGCATTGGTTTACGCTGCATGAAAATTTTTGAATAAAGCATAGAGATAGACAGATGAAGCGCTAGGATATGTGGAGGAAGATGCGGGATGAAGGTGTTTGACAATATCACGGAACTTTTGCGTGATGATTTAAAGCAAACAATTACTCGCGGCAGCAAGGTTTCTATAGCGGCTGCCTGTTTTTCCATGTATGCTTACAAGGAACTGAAAAACCAGCTGGAGCAGGTAGAGGAGTTTCGATTTATCTTTACTTCTCCGACATTTATTCAAGAACACACTGAAAAACAAAGACGAGAATTCTACATTCCGAGACTTAGCAGGGAGACAAGTCTTTACGGAACAGAATTTGAAATCAAACTGCGCAATGAAATGACACAGCGGGCAGTTGCTCGGGAATGCGCTGATTGGATCCGGCGTAAGGGCACATTTAAGTCTAACGTTACCGGAGAGAATATGGGTGGATTTATGACCGTCGATTCACCGACGGAACAGACTGCCTATATGCCTCTGAATGGATTTACCACTGTGGATATCGGCTGTGAACGCGGTAACAATAGCTACAATATGGTCAACAGAATGGAAGCTCCGCATGCCACACAATATGTACAACTTTTTGAACACATTTGGGATGACCGTGAAAAACTGCAAGATGTGACTGAGATGGTGATCTCGAATATCAGCACGGTCTATAAGGAGAACGCACCGGAGTTTATCTACTTTATGACGTTGTATCACGTCTTTAGCGAATTCTTAAGTGATATTTCCGAGGATGTCCTGCCTAATGAGGCGACCGGGTTCAAACAGAGTAAAATTTGGAGCATGCTCTATGACTTCCAACGAGATGCCGTTCTTGCTATCATAAACAAGCTGGAGCAGTATAACGGATGCATTCTGGCGGACAGCGTAGGTTTAGGCAAAACCTTTACTGCACTTGCTGTCATCAAGTATTACGAAAACAGAAACAAATCCGTACTTGTTCTCTGTCCCAAAAAGCTAGCGGAAAACTGGAACACCTATAAGGACAACTACGTCAACAATCCCATTGCCGTCGACCGGCTGAACTATGCTGTGCTGTTTCATACCGACCTGTCCCGCTCTGAAGGTACCTCCAACGGGCTTGACTTGGATCGGCTGAACTGGGGAAACTATGACCTTGTTGTCATTGACGAGTCCCATAATTTCCGCAATGGTGCTGGAACCCATGCCAATACGCAGGAGAACCGCTACATAAAGCTGATGGACAAGGTGATCCGCGCAGGAGTACGCACCAAGGTGCTGATGCTGTCCGCAACACCAGTAAATAATCGCTTCACTGATCTAAAAAACCAGCTTGCCATTGCCTATGAAGGTAATCCGGAATTCATCAATGAAAAGCTGGATACAAAAAAGCCCATCGACGAAATTTTCCGTCAGGCTCAGAAAGCATTCAACGCTTGGAGCAAACTTGACCCAGAAGACCGTACTACCGATGCTCTGCTCCGCACACTGGATTTTGACTTCTTTGAATTGTTAGACAGCGTAACGATTGCTCGCTCCAGGCGACACATCGAAAAATATTACGATACGACGGCAATCGGTCAATTTCCGGAGCGGCTGAAGCCAATTTCGCTTCGCCCCAGCATGACCGACCTGTCCAGCGCCATCAACTACAACCAGATATTTGAGCTGCTGACGCAATTGAGCCTTTGCATCTACACGCCATCGAACTACATCTTTCCAAGCAAGATTGCAAAGTATACCGACCTGACCCACAACAAAGGCAATAACCTCACCCAGCAGGGGCGTGAACAGGGCATCCGGCGGCTGATGAGCATCAACCTCTTAAAGCGGTTGGAAAGCTCTGTATACTCGTTTCGCCTTACACTCACGCGGATTCTTGACCTGATTAACGGCACTATTAAGGCCATTAATGACTTTGAACAATACGGTGAAGTCGATATTGATATGGTCGAGATGTCCGAGGATGACTTTGATATGGAGGACGGCAGTACCGATTACTTCACCGTAGGCAAAAAGGTGAAGATTGATCTGAACGACATGGATTACAAAACCTGGCGTATAGAGCTACAGCAGGACGCGGAAAATCTGGAACTGCTAACCTTGATGATAGCCGATATCACGCCGGAGCATGATCTGAAACTTCAAAGCCTTCTGAACTTACTGGATGAGAAAATACGCAGCCCCATCAACGCAGGCAATCGAAAGGTACTGATTTTCTCGGCATTCTCCGATACAGCGGAATATTTGTATAACCAAGTGGCAGACTATGCCAAAGAAAAGTATGGACTTGATACCGCTGTTATCACAGGATCCATTGATGGGAAGACAACTGTAAAAGGGTTAAAGGCTACTCTGAACAATGTGTTGACCTGCTTCTCTCCGGTCTCTAAGGGACGTGATGTGCTGATGCCGGGCAGTACAAAGGAGATTGATATTCTTATCGCCACCGACTGCATTTCCGAAGGTCAGAATTTGCAGGACTGCGACTATTTGATCAATTACGACATTCACTGGAACCCAGTGCGCATTATCCAGCGTTTTGGGCGCATCGATCGTATCGGCAGCAAGAACAAGGTGATCCAATTGGTGAATTTCTGGCCGGATATGACACTGGACGAGTACATCAACCTGAAATCCCGGGTGGAGACCCGGATGAAAATTTCCGTGATGACTTCCACCGGCGACGATGACCTGATCAACCCAGAAGAAAAGGGCGATTTGGAATACCGCAAACAGCAGCTGAAGCGGCTCCAGGAGGAGGTGGTGGATATGGAAGATATGTCCACTGGCATCTCCATCATGGATCTTGGTCTGAACGAGTTTCGGCTAGATCTTCTGGACTACGTCAAAACCCACGGCGACCTAGCGAAAAAGCCCAAGGGTCTCCATGCGGTGATTCCAGCAACAGAAGAAAACCCGCCGGGTGTGATTTTTGTTTTGCGCAACATCAACAACGGCGTCAATATTGACAACCAAAATCGTATTCACCCATTTTATATGGTCTACATCAGTATGGATGGAGAAGTGATTTGTGATTATCTGAATCCCAAAAAGCTGTTGGATACTATCCGGATGCTATGCAGAGGCAAATCAGGGCCGATTCTGCCGCTATGCGCGAAATTTAATAAGGAGACCGATGACGGAAGGAATATGAAGGAAGTATCTCAACTTCTTTCCGACGTGATCAACTCCATTATCGACGTAAAAGAAGCAAGCGACATTGAGAGTCTGTTCTCCGCCGGCGGTACCTCTGCCCTGATGAATGCGGTATCCGGGCTGGATGATTTTGAGCTGATTTGTTTCTTGGTGGTGAAATCATGATTGAGTTGTTAAATATTCCAGAAGAATTTCAAATAAGACACAAAAACCCACAAAATCTGATTGAACATATCTTTTCTGATACTGATTCAGAGATGCACTCTTTCGTGTCCAAAGTGGAGTGGGTTGCTTCTATCAAGCCGGGGATAGCGGATACAACCCCTGTCAGAACAAAAACGATCAGATATGATGAGATTGAAGTAATCTTTTTGGAAATTGAGGACACACAAGAGTTGTATAATGTTTGCGTGCCAATATGCAAATCAATTGTCTATCCATGTTTGTTAGTCATACAGTTTCAAGATAGATTTTTGTTGGGAGTGTGTCCATTTACAGCGGGAAAATTGGACTATGACAAAAACGTTTTGAGCTCGATGATTTTTTCACATTGGATATTTCCAGATTTGCTATCGAGAGGTGCACAGAAATTAATTTCCGCGATTAGCGCCCAAATAGTGGCAAAAGGCGACGTTAAGAGCATTTATGTTGCGATGAAATACTGTATTCAAGATTTCCAGTTAAGAGGTATCAGCAAACCTCATGTGATAGCGCTGACAAAAGATTTAGTTGGACGCAATTGTGAACGAGCATACAGATCTTGCGTTCCATACAAAATGTACTTACCAGTGGGACCGGGCATAAGGGCAAAATACAGCGCGCGTAGTGATCGATTTAACTACAGGTATGATACCGAAGACCTTTGGCATGCCTACATGACGGATGAAATGATTCGTGGTATAATCGAGAAAAGAGGTTATCGGGATATTGAGGATCTAATATGGTCCATAGATAGCAAATATGAAGATTGCAGTACCTAGTAAGGAGGTACGGTCCATGCTGGGACTACCCAAAAGCACTGAATTCAGCCGGCGTATCCCGAAGCATAAGTTTTATGAAAATCTTGCTGTTTCACCAGCCTTAAAGCGGATCTTTGTGGAGCAAATTAAGGTGATCTGGTGGCGCAACAAGATTGCCGCCACGACCATGAACCTGGCCGCCGGGGAAAGCGTAACCGAAATTGAGGTGTTCGAGGTCTGTCTGTTCGCACCGCAGTTGGACGAGACCGTTCTGCGGCAGATCGACAAGGAGATACCCTATCACATCCTGTTTTTGCTGGAGTACGATGGCAAATACCAGGCGTGGACTGCGTATAAGGAGGTGGCAGGCAGCGGGACAAACGCTTTCAAGGTGGGAGCCTATTACCATACTGATTGGATGGACGAAGCTGCCCTGTCATTGAAACTGGACGGACTGAACACCGACCAGGTATATGAAAACTTTGTCCGACAGATTGCGGGAGAAGTGCTTTCTGGGATGGGCGAAACGTTGAAGGAGTCCGTGGAGCGGGACAAACGCAAGAAGGAACTGCAAAAGCAGATTGTGATGTTGGAGAAGAAAATTCACAGAGAGAGGCAGTTTAATAAGCAGGTCGAGTTGAATGCAGAGTTGAAACGTATGAAGGAAGAATTGGAGGAAATATGAATGCAAAACTATCGCATCATTCAAGACCCTCAGAATCATCAGTTTATTGTAGAAGGAAATATTGTCCCTGGTAGCATACCAGTTCAATTACCAGACAGCCCACTAAAGAATCAATTTGTTTCATATTTTCTGCACAAGGCTGATATTGAAACTGGGATTGACTTTCTGAATTGCATTTCGCTAAACAACCATGTTCGAGCAAATGAAGGTCTATTTACTGCGGCGCTATCCATGCTGATAAAGTGTTTTCAATCTGCGGAATCAAGGGTCGCAATAGATGAAAAGGCCTTTAAAAAATATGCACCGGATATGGCAGGTGACTTTGCAAGATATAAAGCATGGAGAAATAAGCACTACATTCATGATGTTAATGGCATGATTGAAACAACCGCTTTCCTGTTAATAGCGCCGGAATCACACCCAGAAACATTTGGCGGACTGCCGTCTGTAGTGTGGAATAAGGTCTCAATTAACTATGTCGCGGAAAGCCGTATTCTATATGAGGTCATGCAAAGCGTTTGGAAATTTTGCGTCTTTAAGATTGATCGGCTCGGAGATAAGATTATGGAGGAGTATAAAAACAAACCACGAGACAAATTGCTCTTGCTGCAAACGGCAAATATCAAGTTAGCAACTTTGGAAGACCCAACACAAACAAGAGGAGTGCAAAATCATGGACAAACTACGCATGGAAACCCCTGACCTGGCCCAAACCAACATCGAAAAGCTCGCTGCTCTGTTCCCAGCCTGCATTACCGAGGCACGGGGCGAGGACGGCAAGCTGAAAAAGGCGGTCAACTTTGAACTGTTGCGGCAGATGCTGTCCGACGTGGTGCTGGATGGCGATGAAGCCTACGAGTTCACTTGGGTGGGCAAGAAGGCTGCTATTGTGGAGGCCAACCGCCCTATTCGCAAGACCTTGCGTCCCTGTCCGGCGGAAAGCGTAGACTGGGACACCACCGAAAACCTCTACATTGAGGGCGACAATCTGGAAGTGCTGAAGCTGTTACAGGAGAGCTATTTGGGCAAGGTGAAGATGATCTATATCGATCCGCCCTACAACACCGGCAACGACTTCATCTATCGGGACGACTTTAAGCAGTCTGTGGGGGAATACGAAGATTGGTTGCGCATGTTTGACGAGGAAACAGGCGATCGGCTGTTCAAAAATACCGACAGTAACGGGAGATTTCATTCTGATTGGTGTAGCATGATTTACTCTCGCCTTATGCTGGCGAGGAATTTATTGAGCAATGATGGGATTATTTTTATTTCGATTGATGATAATGAAGTTGATAATCTTAGGGAAATTTGTGATGAAGTTTTCGGGTCATCGGACTTTATAGGACAAATAACTGTTGTTGGGAACCCAAGAGGTCGCGACTATGGTGGGATCGCAAGAATGCATGATTACATATTAGCATACAGAAAATCAAATGAATGCGAAATAAACTTGATAGCCGATTCGGGAAGTCAATTTAATCTATTTGATGAATTAGGAGGATTTGAACTGCGAGAATTAAGAAACAGAAACATCAAATTTAATAAAGAAAATCGTCCTAACCTATATTATCCATTTTATATTGATCCTTTTGATGAAGATGAACATGGTCTTCATCCCATTTCGCTTGAGCCTATCGACGGATGGATAGAATTGTACCCACTGCAATCACAAGGAATTAACACTGTGTGGAGATGGGGTAAGGTAAAATCCGAGCAAAACCTAAATATCCAAATTAAAGCAAAACCAATGCGAAATGGAAGTTATATGATAGTAGAAAAATACCGTGAAGCGAAAATGATGGCTCGGTCAGTTTGGTGGGATAAAAATACTAATACAGAAAAAGGAACGCTTCTCGTTAAAGAACTAATGGACGGCAAAGTTTTTGACTATCCAAAGCCGGTAGAAATGTTGATGCGAATGATAGAGATGGGAACTCCTATTGATGAACCGTGTTATGTCCTCGACTTCTTCTCCGGCTCCGCCACCACTGCCCATGCCGTGATGCAACTGAACGCCGAAGACGGCGGACATCGCAAATTTATCATGGTGCAGCTTCCTGAACCCTGTGACGAAAAGAGCGAAGCGTACAAGGCGGGGTACAAAAATATCTGCGAGATTGGCAAGGAGCGTATACGGCGCGCCGGTGCAGTAATCAAGCAGGAGGTTGAAAAGTGGCAACGCGTCCCACTAAACCGGCGTGATGGTTCTAAAATTGGAGATTATACTCCCGCAGAAGTTGTAGACACAATGGAATATCCAGATGGTCATACGATTGAGTTTGTAGATATCAGTAAAAGCCCCGATGTCGGCTTCCGTGTGTTCAAGCTAGATGACACTAACATGACTGATGTGTACTACTCCGCCGGGGAGTATACCCAGGACATGTTGGCTCAGATGGAGAACAATATCAAGCCCGATCGCACCGACCTGGATTTGCTGTTCGGATGTCTACTGGAGTGGGGCCTGCCTCTGTCCATGCCGTATATCTCCGAGGAAATCGAGGGTTGCACTATCCACACCTACAACAACGGCGACCTGATCGCCTGCTTTGATGAAAATATCCCCGACACGGTTATCAAGGAAATCGCCAAACGTCAGCCCCTCCGGGCCGTCTTCCGGGACAGCAGCTTTGCCGACAGTCCCACCAAAATCAACGTGGGCGAAATTTTCAAGCACTACGCCCCTGACGCAAGGGTGAAGGTGTTGTAATATGAAGGATGCGCTGCAGGGGTTTGAAAATATCTGCGACAAGGAAATCTTGCAAACGAATCTGTCCTACATGGCACTGTATATTGGTTTATACGAGCATATGGCCGATATGATCCGAACACGCATTGAATCGTTTCTTTGCCACGAGATGTGTATAGACGAAGATGGGAAATGTAAGTACACGCATAATGACTTATACAAAAAGGTGATTATGCAAAGAGTCGTCGACGAATACGGCAACAAGGATGTTCTCAAGGCTTCTATGCTTTGGTTTGTTGATTCTGGGGCAATTACTCAGGAGGAGTATGAACTATTTCTATCTTTAAAAGACCTTCGAAATTCCTTTACACACGAAATGAGCCAACATATGTGGGATGGGCTAAGCGAAGAGCATGCGCCTAAACTTGCCCAGCTGTTAGACCTCTACTGCAAAATTGACAAATGGTGGATTAACGAAATTGAAATCCCAATTGCGGGAGACGAAGTACCAGATAGCTATGATCGAGAGGGCGTTGAAAGCGTCGCTTTTATAACGTTCAAAATGATGATCAATACACTTTATGCTGACAAATCGGATGAATACCTGAAGATAATTCATGATTTACAGCGAAAATATGGAGAGGAATAATCATGAAACTCCAATTCAAACACCAAAAATTCCAGGCGGATGCAGCCAGGGCTGTTGTCGATGTATTTGCAGGACAGCCTTATTTGACCCCTACCTATATGATGGATCGCGGAGATGGTCGCTATCAAATCGGGGTGGAGGAGGAGCGGGACTTCACCGGATTTGGAAACCAGAGGATTGTGCCGGAACTGTCTGATCAGCGAGTCTTGGAGCAGTTACAAAAGATCCAGCGAGCCAACCAAATAAAGCCGTCGGATAAGCTGGAGGGACGGGCGAATGGCTACAACCTCACAATTGAAATGGAGACTGGGGTGGGGAAGACTTATACCTACATCAAAACCATGTATGAGCTGAACAAGCATTATGGTTGGAGCAAGTTCATCGTGGTGGTGCCCAGCGTCGCCATCAGAGAGGGAGTGTATAAGTCATTCCAGATGACCGAGGAGCATTTTGCGGAAGAGTACGGGAAGAAGGTACGCTTCTTTATATACAACTCCGCCCAGCTGACGGAAATCGACCGTTTTGCGTCTGATAATTCAATCAATGTGATGATTATCAACGCTCAGGCGTTTAATGCGAAGGGGAAGGATGCCCGTCGCATCTATATGAAGCTGGATGAGTTCCGCTCTCGCCGCCCCATTGACATTATAGCGAAAACCAATCCCATCTTGATTATAGACGAACCCCAATCGGTGGAGGGCAAGCAGACTAAGGCGAGACTCAAAGAGTTTAATCCTCTGCTGACGCTGCGCTATTCCGCTACCCACAAGGCGGATAGTATCTATAATATGGTCTACCGACTGGATGCTATGGAGGCGTATAACAAGCGGCTGGTCAAGAAAATTGCGGTAAAAGGCATAACTGAAAGTGGCAACGCCGCTACTGACGGATTTGTCTATTTGGAGAGTGTCAACCTTTCCAAGGCTGATCCAACAGCTACCATCCAGTTTGACGTCAAAGGAGCATCATCCTTACGAAGGAAAACGACGACAGTTGGAATAGGCTATAACCTCTATGATAATTCCGGAGAATTGGACGAATACAAGGATGGGTTTGTTGTAAAAGAAATTGATGGTAGAGATAACCACATTGAGTTTCTAAATGGAGTAAGGCTTTACGCCGGGGATGTAATAGGCAAAGTCAATGAGGATCAGCTTCGACGTATACAAATCAGGGAAACCATACTTTCGCATATTGAGCGGGAGCGACAGCTGTTTTATAAAGGAATCAAGGTTCTCTCTCTGTTTTTCATTGATGAGGTGGCTAAGTATAAGCAGTATGACGAAGCAGGGCAACCTTTTAATGGAATCTATGCAGACATGTTCGAAGAAGAGTATCGGGATGTCGTGGAGAATATGCAGCTCTCTATCGGCGATGAGGAGTACCTCAAATATTTGAAGGCTATTGAGCCGACTAATACTCATGCTGGGTATTTTTCTGTAGACAAAAAAGGAAAGATGACCGACAGCAAGTTCTCCGACAAGTCGGAAAGGACGTCAGACGATATTGACGCCTACGACCTTATTATGAAAAACAAAGAGTTACTACTAGATCGAGATCCCAAGCATTCACCGGTCCGATTTATTTTCTCACACTCCGCTCTGCGAGAGGGGTGGGATAATCCTAATGTATTTCAAATCTGTACATTGAAGCAGAGTAGCAGCGATATACGTAAGCGGCAGGAGGTGGGTCGGGGTTTGCGCCTATGTGTCAATCAGGATGGGGAACGCATGGATGCAAACGTGCTAGGCAATGACGTTCAGAACGTCAATGTGCTGACTGTAATTGCTAGCGAGAGCTACGACAGTTTTGCCAAGGGACTGCAAAGCGAGCTAGCGGAAGCGGTTTCCAACAGACCGCAAGCGGTTACCGAGGAACTGTTCAAGGGAAAAGTTGTTGTCGATGATGCCGGCAACGAACAGGTAGTAGATGGTGAGCTAGCAAGGGCAATCTTCTATGACCTGATTACGAATGGATATGTAGACAAAAAGGGACAGTTGACAGATAAATACTATGAGGACAAGGCAAATGGTCAAGTCGAGGTCGCGGAGGAAGCGGCTGATTGTGCTGGAGCTATTGTTCAAATCCTGGATTCGGTCTACAATAGTGAAGCCATGCGCCCTGAGGATGCGCGAGGTAACAATGTGGAATTAAAGATTGATCACGACAAACTGGAAAGCCGCGAATTCAAAGAGTTGTGGAAGAGGATTTGTCCCAAATCGGTCTATACTGTAAACTTTGATACCAATGAATTGGTTAAAAATGTGATTCAATCCTTAAATCAAAACCTGCGTGTTCCCAAGCTTTACTTCCGAGTAGAAACAGGAGCTATGGAGGAAATCGGCTCGAAAGATGCTTTGACCGAGGGGACAGCTTTTACTCGGTCAAACTCCACCACCTATAGCACAACGAAGAATGCTCACTCCGGAAGCGTACAATACGACTTGATTGGCAAGCTAGTAGAGGAAACCAAGTTAACTCGTAAAGCCATTGTGCAGATTCTTACTGGAATAGAAAAAGCAGTTTTCTCTCAATTCAAGGACAATCCAGAGGAATTTATTCTACGAGCAGGGGCATTAATCAACGACCAAAAGGCCACAGCGATTATCCAACATATTACATATAATCTGCTGGATGAGCGTTATGATGCCGATATTTTCACCGAGCCAACAATCAAAGGAAAACTTAACAGAAATGCCATGAAAGTGCAACGGCATCTCTATGATCATATCATCTATGATTCCACCAACGAGCGCAGATTTGCAGAAGAGTTGGATGCCGACCAAAATGTAGCAGTTTATGTGAAACTTCCGGATGGTTTCTATATTTCCACTCCGGTTGGTCGATATAACCCTGATTGGGCGATCGCATTTTATGAAGGAACAGTAAAGCATATCTACTTTGTGGCCGAGACCAAGGGAACAATGGATACGTTCAAGCTGAATCACATAACTCCCATAGAGCAGGCGAAAATTGATTGCGCCAAAGAGCATTTCAAGGCTCTTAGCGATGAGAATGTGGTATATGATGTAATTGACGGCTATCGAGCGTTATTAGAAAAGGTGATGAGATAGACAAAGGAAGCGTGCCAAGCGTAACGATACGGTAGCACCATCACTTTGAGCCTAAATGTTGCCTATGCTAAAAGGCGAGTCTAATATTCGATTAAGCTTTCAATGAAGCCTGCAACCACCACCTCGTCACCCTCCCGAATTTCAATCACATATTATCTCCAAGAAGCCCGGAGCGCAACGCTTCGGGCTATCTTTATGCTTTGGAGGTAATATCCATGCCCGAACTCATCCTGCCCGAGAACGCCGAGCCTATCACGCTCGAACCCGCCCCGCCCGAGACCTTCGCCTGCTCCATCTGCGGCAGCGTCCACTCACTGTCAGAGCTGCACGAGATGGACGAATCGCTTCTCTGTCCCGCCTGCCTCACAGCACATACCGTCGTATGCCACCACTGCGGACGCCGAATCTGGCGAGACGACGATGCCGGCGATGACGACACACCCCTCTGCGAGTCCTGCCACGACAACTACTACCTACGCTGCACCGAGTGCGGTCGTGTCATCCACGAGGACGACGCAAACTATCCCTACGACGATGACCGCCCTTACTGCGACGACTGCGCGCCAAGCGATTCGCACTCAATCCACTCGTACGACTACAAGCCCTACCCGGTATTCCACGGTGACCCGCCCCGCTACTTCGGTGTAGAACTCGAGATAGATGACGCCGGCGAGACCGCAGACCGCGCGGACGCAATCCTTGCAATCGCCAATCGCACAGCCGAGAACGCCTATTGCAAGCACGACGGATCCCTCCACGACGGCTTCGAAATCGTCACCCACCCCATGTCGCTCTCGTACCACCTAACCGAGATGCCATGGAAAGAGGTGCTCCACCGCGCAATCGAGATGGGGTTCCTATCGCACCAGGCGGAGACCTGCGGGCTGCACATCCACGTCAGCCGCAAAGCGCTTGGAGATACGTACGAGGAGCAAGAAGCCGCAATCGCCAGAATCCTCTACTTCTTCGAGGCAAACTGGACCGAGCTGCTGAAGTTCAGTCGTCGCACACAGCGTCAGCTCGAGCAGTGGGCGCGGCGTTACGGCTACAAGGACGACCCGAAGAAGATACTCGACAGCGCCAAGAGTGACGGCTGGGAGCGCTACCGCTGCGTGAATCTAACCAACCGCGATACGATTGAGTTCCGCATATTCCGAGGAACGCTCAAGCTGAACACGCTGATTGCGACTTTGCAACTGGTGAACCGAATCCTCGATGTGGCAACCACCTACACAGACGAGATGATGAAGTCCCTCTCGTGGACAACCTTTGTCTCCGCATGCACCGAGCCGGAGCTGATCCAGTACCTCAAGGAACGCCGTCTCTATGTCAATGA
>ERZ808040.1589-NODE-1589-length-14868-cov-3.018930_pt1 | contig 14868 bp, 13 predicted proteins | sample MGYA00380191_ERZ808040 | MGnify/ENA primary metagenome ERZ808040 (study PRJEB31490, sample SAMN06133395) | mouse gut metagenome | isolation source: J6 | host: mice | place: China: Chengdu | collected 2015-05 ... | reverse complement strand
GAAACCATGTCAAAGGGCCGCCGAATAATCTCTAAAATGGCAGGACCTATCCCGCTATACGTCATTTCTGCCGCTATTTTTGCCGGGTAGCCTTGTGCAATCAACAGAACATTGCTTCCGCGCCTTAGATACCGAAATCCTTCTTCAAATTTGCAGTCAACCTCCGGTAAAAAGCCATCGCAGTCAAAGTCAATACATACATATGCCGGTCCTTTCTCTTTTTTCACAAGGTAGGATGCAACCCGTTCTGCCATCCGCTCGTCGGTCACTGTAAAAAACTCCATGTTGGGTAGCAAAGAAATCATTTGATAATCCTCTGTCGTAAAATGCGTCACCCCCAAGCCCGGATTTACCAGTCCCATCCCATTGGCTACAATAGTAACGGAGAGGTTCATGGCCGACACAGCATTTCTCAGCTGGTCATAAGCACGCAAGTAGACAAAGGGATTCGGAGAGAAGGTCACTACCCGTTTTCCAGCCAATGCTAACCCGCTGGCAATTGCAACCATATTCTGCTCCGCTATTCCTACCTGTACAAAGCGCTGGGGAAAGTCCTTTTTTATATCAATAAACGGCCTTCCAACAAAATCGGCGTTTACTACAAAGAAATCCTTACCCTGTCTCATCTGGTCTAAAATATTATAAAAAATAATATCTCGAACTTTATTTGACGGCACTTCAGTCACCTCTCAATTCTGCTAACGCCCGGGCACCGTCCTCTCCTTTTGGAACCTGTCCATGTAGCCACGGTACATGTTCCATAAAAGAAATCCCGTGTCCTTTTATCGTGTTTACCAAAAAACATAGGGGATGAATTCGCCCATCTTCCTCAGCATAGGCAAATAGCTCAGCTAATTCCTCAACTGAATGACCATTTTGAATTTCCCGCACCTCCCATCCGAAAGCCTCCAGCTTTTCTCGCCAAGGCACTAAAGAAACCAATTCCTGAATAAAATCTGTGCATCCCTCTCCGTTACAGTCAATTATCATAATCAAATTTTCAAGCCTGTTATGACCTGCAAACATAATGCTCTCCCAAATCGCCCCCTCTTGACACTCGCAGTCTCCCACCAGACAATATGTCTTCCACGCCGCGCCATCAGCTTTCGCCGCAAGGGCCATTCCACACGCAGTCCCTAACCCGATCCCTAAAGAACCACCGGCAAATTCTACACCGGGAATTGTCAACTTAGAATGTGTGCCGAGACTACTTCCATTCTCTTGATAGGTTTCCAATACAGCAACAGGGAAATATCCAAGATCAGCTAAAATTGGATATGTGATTACACTGCCATGATTTTTGCTCATAATAAAACGATCCCGGTCTTTCCATCCAGGATTTTGCGGATCGACGCGCATAATCTGGTAATATAGTACCGTCAAAATCTCTGCACAGCTCAATGCACTGGTGATATGTCCTTTTTGTTTATCGACACACATCTGAGCAGCCTTCACTTTAGCCATTTTTGCTTTTTCTTCTAACATCTTAACGTCCATCAACTTTTTCCCCTTTTAATACCAAGGTATATCTCCCGGCTCATGCAGTTTCAGAATCGTAGTTTCTTCGGTAATAGGCTCAGATGATAGCAATTGCTGATATATTTCTTCTCCAAAGAAAAAATTCGAGATCAAAATCAGCTCCGGTCTCAATGTACTCAATTCCCGCGGCGCCAAGATTGGAATATTTCTATTTGCCACCACAATTTTCTGGCCCCAAAGTCGCTCATTGTTATCAACAATATAGATTTCATCCAAAAAGTCGCCAAAAAAACGGAAACAATCTTCGATGACATATTGTGTATAATTTCCAGCTGGAAAAAAACATACGCTTTTATATCCGTTCTTTTTTATTTTTTTCATTAATCTCTCACGTCTCTGCCGTTTTGTATAGCAGCCCTCTGACGCTTTCTGATAAAACCAGTCGATTCTTTCCATAACCGGAAGGCCCTGGGTACATTTTTGCTCACATCTTCCACAGTGGAGACAAGGATTTTCTTCCGATTCGGGTATCGCAGTATAGTTGAAAAATCGAGGATTAAACAGCTGTTCAGGCGCTGATGTGTTATATTTTCCATACCCTTCTGTCAAATCAGAGAAGATCAAATTATTATACGCATACATGATATCACTGATTGGAAGTCCAACAGGACACCCAGCACAGTAACGGCATTTTGTACAGAATGGTTCTAAACTACTCCGCTCTATCCCACATGTAATCAGCGGAGCGGATTCCGTTTGAAAAGCAGAAAGATTCTCGTGCAATTCTTTCATATCTTTCATGGAGGACAGGCATGTTGTAATTTTTTCGTGGGCGTAGAGTTCCTCCAAAGCCATTTTCGCAAGGGATTTTTGACTTTCTCCCGCAGCAGAATTCAGTTCTTGAATCCCCCCCCCCCCGAGATTCAGCTTTGGAATTACTCCTCCCCCGAGTGAATTCATGGTAAATATACCAACGCCACATTTTTTTGCTGTTTCAAATAGTTCTTCGTAAAAATCCACATTCAAAATATTGCAGGAAATCGTACATCCCTCAAAATACCCGCTCTCTATAATCCGAATTGTGTCTTTTACAGTAGCATGAGAAGAAAAGCAGATGTGTTCAATAAGTCCCTCATTTTTTGCTTGTGCCAAGCTCTCATACAGTTTACCATGTTGTGTCATTTGGGCAAACTCATCGTAAGAACATATCTCCCAAGCAAAACCGAATGTTACACGTTCCACACCCATTTTTCGCAGTGACCTCTCTAAGCGCTGTCTCGCCATACTCGCAGTGGGATCCTGTTTATACATTACCTTTGTCGATGTATAACACGGGTATCCACCACGCTGTAATTCCTTCAGTGCAATCGAAACAATTTCCTCGGCCTTCCCCATTGAATAGGTATATCCACAGTCAATATAGTTAATGCCTTGCTTTACACCGTCTATCAGCAATTCGGCCGCCCGCTCAAGCCCAGCTTGCTCCTTTAAATCTGCCGGAGCAAACCGATTAGTGCCCCAGCCCAGACCCGAAAGCATCTTCCCTGTCGTTCCAAATTCGCGATACCGCATATAATTCCCCTTATATCAGCTGTTCTCCGGATAAAACGGTCTCTGCCTTAAACGGCATTCTACAATACCGGCATGCGTCAATGGTCTTTAATACCTTTAAGCGATCCAATTCCTTAGCAAGCTGCTCTGAAGAATAGTCATGAATATGCAACATTTCGTTGTTCTCCTGTAATTCTCCCAACATGACACCTGCATACTGATGCGCACAGACAAAGAGCCTGCCATCTTGGAGCCGGTTGCAGTTATGGAGGAAACATGCCTCGAAAACCTCCTCCAGTTCCTTATCAGTATTAACCAACTCAAAGTCTGAGAAATCGCTCCAGTTCTGCTTTTTACCGAAAAAATAATTCACTTCATGTTCCTTCAGCTTTTTTTCAGTTTGAGCAACCATCTGTAGTTTTTCAGGTGGCAATGTTACCTGATAGTTTGACAAATAGACTGTAATGCGATCATTTTTCAGCCTATTGCAGAGTTCATCACTGGGAACTACTGTACCATTTGTAAAAATGTGGATAACACCAATATTTTTAATTTCCAAAGCCGCCGTAAGAATATCCGGAAGACCGGGATGTAGAAATGGCTCTCCTCCAACAAATTCCAGAAGGGTGAGAAAATTACATGCGGCGCTTAAATGCTTTATATCCTTAATTACATTTTCGGTAGGTGTCAGCTTTTTAATAGATGCCGGCATATATGGTACCAACTCACAGCAGTTTTTACATCGCAAACTGCAAACATTGCTCAGTGCATACCCCATCATCCTAACCGACCGAGTTCCCTGTCCGCTATCTCTAAACCCATTTTTTCTGCGCAGATAGCGATTCAGAGAAGTGCAGGTATTATCGAGGTTCGTACACTCATAGCAGTTCTTGAGAACAATGTCACCTCTTCCATATGCCTTCATCATACACCATGCCGCTTGTGCAACCATATGAATTTCATGACCACAAACAGCATGTTCTGTACAAACACCCAACTCGTTCAGTTCGTCTAAAACTTCCTGATACAAGCTGTGATTTATTGTAACGATCAGTTGAACACCCTCATCCATATGTTCTCTCAAGTATTCCGGCGGGTACACTGGTACTCCTTCGAAAAATACGATGGACCTCGCATTTTTGTCTACCACAAATTCCACCGCTATGTCAAGCTCCTTTAAGAGCTGATAAAATACCCGTCCTACAGTACCTGCACCATAGAAAATAATTTTTCTGTTCGATAACGCCTGTTTAAAATCGTCAATAATTTGCCGAGCCTCTACTTCGCTGAAATCTTTTACTTTATAAATGTATGCGTTAGACGAATATGTCTCAATCCACTTCTGAATATCCAAACCGTTTCCCTCCTAGTTTTCAAAAGGCCACATATTCTCCAATGTCCCCGATTTCATGCTCCCATCCGGCTGAGGAAACGCCTTCACTCTTGGCGAAACTGTTTCATCCGGATCGGTCTCCAGGGCACACAGGCAAGGACCTTCCGCCGACAGCACCTCCGCCAGCTTCTTCTCCAGCTCCCGATTGTCCCGGATATGGAATGTCTTCAGGCCATACGCTTCAGCTACCTTTACAACATCCGGCACAGTATATCCACTCTCCGGTCCGCTGGCCACATGGCGGCCAAAGTTGTTGCTCTGCATGCTTCGGATGCTGGCATAGCCGCCGTTACACCATATAAACATTTTGATAGGCAGGCCCAGCCGCCGGACTGTCTCCAGTTCCTGTATATTTAACTGAAACGCACCGTCACCGTTAATCAGGATCGTCCTCCGGCCGCCATTGGCAATGCAGGAGCCAATGGCATAGGGCAAGCCGAACCCCATAGAGCCCAGCCCCGCCGCATTTTTCATCTTCTGCCCCTTTTTAAGCCGGAATGCCTGATAGGTGATCTCTCCCGCTCCGCCGGAGCTCTCCGGGACAATCACATCCTCCGGTGTCAGCAGCCCGCACAGCCGGTCTGTAAAATAATAGGGGCTGACACGTCCTTCCAGTTCCCGATGGGCCTGGGTTACAACAGGATATTTCTCCCGCAGTGTCTTTCCGTAGGAAAGCCAGGACTTCCAATCCTTTAACGGCATGTCCTCGCTCTCCACATGTGCCAGCAGTGTCTCTAAAAAAATCTTGGCGTCACCGGCCAGGGAGACCGCCTTCCCTATCTTCATCCGGTCCAACTCATGGGGGTCAATATCCACGACCACTTTCTTCGCACATTTGGCAAAGTTCGGCTCATTAAAGGCCGTCAGGCTGGTATCCAGCCTGCTGCCCACCGAAATCAGCAGGTCGGTCTCCTGTAAAATCAGATTAGCTCCCCGATCACCCATAATGCCCGGGTGCCCCACATAGAGCGGATGGTCCTCCCCCATCAGGTCAATGCTCTTCCAAGTGGTCTGTACCGGTATTGGCAGCCTGTCCAGCAGCCGTTCCAACACAGCTTCTCCGCCAGCCAGCTTGATTCCATTTCCCGCCAGGAGGAGGGGTTTCTTGCTCTCCCGAAGCAGCTCCACGCACCGGCTCACAGCTTCGCTGTAATCCGGTCTCCGCCCCTCCGGCGGCGTCCAGCCCTCCAGCAGTTCCTCATCCACCAGGGCCCCCTGCACGTCCAGCGGGATGGACAGCCACACCGGTCCAGGACGGCCGGTGGTCGTCTCATGCCACGCCCGTTCCAGGTGGAACCGAATCTTGGCAGGGTCCATAATTTCTGCCGCATACTTCGTTACAGGGGATACCATAGGAACTGTGGGGACCTCCTGAGAGCCGATCTGCCGCACACCTGTATCACCCACCAAATCTGAGCGCTTCGCCTGTCCGGAAATCACAAACATCGGGGTGGAGTCGATCCATCCGGCGGTCACCGGTGTAATGGCGTTGGCAGCCCCCGGCCCGGATGTTACCAGAAGGAACCCTGGCGTGTTGGTATGCTGTCCATAGGCTTCTGCCGCACAGGCTGCGCCCTGCTCATGCTGGAAGCAGACATAGTCCATGCCGGACTGTCCCAGAGAGTCTACCAAATGCATGGCCCCGCCTCCGGGCAGCATAAAGCACTGCTTTACACCCTTTTCCTGCAAAAACGAAAAAATGTAGTCAGATACTTTCTTCATTCTCATCTATCTCCAAACAAAGTGTGCTCCACATATTCTGCCCACAGATGACCCAGGAAGATATGGGCCTCCTGGATACGGGGCGTAATCGCAGAGGGAACCTGAATAACGTAGTCACACAGCTCGTCCAGCTCAGACGGGTAATGTTCCCCTGTGAGCATCACATTCAGAAGACCCATCCTCTGTCCACAGCGCAGGGCCTCCAGGATATTGTTGGAAGACCCGCTGGTGGAAATGCCGATCAGTACATCTTTCGGATGGGCCTTCGCTTCCAGCTGCCGGACAAACACGCGCTCATAGCCATAATCGTTTCCAATGGCTGTCAAAATGGATGTATTCACCGTCAGTGCTTCCGCACAGAGAGCCGGGCGCTCCTGGTAGAACCTTCCCACAAACTCCGCCGCTATGTGCTGGGCGTCTGCCGCACTTCCGCCGTTGCCGCACAGGAAAAGCTGTCCGCCCTTTTGCATCCGTTCCACAAGCGCTTGCCCCACTGCCATAATACGGGCAGCCAAGGGGCGGTCAGCGGCCATTCGCTTAAAAATCAGCTGGTGCTCTGCCATGCGGGCATTCAGATAGCTCTCTGGACTATCCGGACAACGGTCCTCCGCCAGGATAGACAACAATTCCCAGATACACCCGTCGCCCCCGGCCTGGTGCAGCACAACATCCGCCTGGAGCCGGGCCTCCCGAATAGCGTCAGCAGGGCAAACAGACATTCCTACATGGGGCAGAACCTCCAGATCATATTTTCCATCCCCAATGTATGCCGCCTGCTCCATGGTCAGCCCCAGATCAGTCACCAGTTTTTGAATCGTTTCCAGCTTCTGCTTGCAGCCGCTATAAAACCGATCCCAAGGCAGCCGGCGGTGGAAATACTCCACGATTTCTGTCTTCTCTCCTGTAACAGCGGCCAGCAGATACCCCCGCCGCTTCAGTTCAAAAATTGCGTCGATGTCTTTGATATTGACACGTTTCTGCTCCTGTCCCTGGGAATTGACCAGGATACTGCCGTCTGTCAGAACGCCGTCAATGTCGAATATTACCAGTTCAATCATAGAAGGCTTATCCTCTCAGCTTTTTTCGTACTGCCTGTTCCGCCTGGGAAAGTGCCTTTTCTCCGCTGCCCATGATTGTCTCCGTCAAACGAATCTGACCAACCAAATTGCGCAGCTCCTCCGGCTCAATGGACGCCTTCTGGTCTGAGCCGTACATCGTTTTATCCAGCGTGATATGGCGCTCAATAGAGGAAGCTCCCGCTGCCACCGCCAGAGTACTGACCAGTGTGCCAATCTCGTGTCCGCTGTAGCCAACCTTACAGCTGTAACGTTCCTTCAGTACCTGAATCAGCCGCAGGTTCGCATCTTCCTCCTCCATCGGATAGGTACTGTTGCAGTGCATCAGCTCAAAAGGACACCCATGCTTCTGAAAAATCTCCACCGCATGGTCGATCTCCTCCCAAGTAGACATACCTGTAGAGATAAAGGTGTATCGGCCCTCTCCTGCAATCTCCTCCAACAGATCATCCCGGGTCAGCATAGCAGAAGCCAGCTTGTTGTACCGCAGTTGGTACTGCTGTAAAAATTTTTGCGAGTCGATGTCCCATGCGGAGGCAAACCACTCGATCCCTTTCTGGCGGCAGTAGGCGTCGATTTCATCGTACTCTGCCTTTCCAAACTCCAGCCCCTCCTTCTGAGCCCTCTGGGTGTGTCCCCAGGGACTCTCCCGGGGGCTGTCCAGCATCTCCTTGCTGTAGACCTTGTCCACGGTGCGCTTCTGAAATTTCACCGCATCACAACCTGTCTCCACGGCCAGGTCTATAAGCTGCTTCGCAATGTTCAAATCTCCATTATGGTTAATACCAATTTCCGCAATAATAGTTACTGCCATTTCGTTTCTCCTCCTCGCTGCACGCTCATTCCATCCAAACCTTCCAGGGGCTCCGGCCGCTGGCCCACAGGGCTTCCAGCCGTCCCCGGTCCCGCTGGGTATCCATACACTGCCAGAAACCGTAATGTTTGTAAATGCCCAGCCGCCCCTCCCGGGCCAGCACCTCCAAAGGCTCCCGCTCCAGAACACAGCGCTCTTCACTGCTGAGCAAATCAAACACCTCCGGCTCCATCACCATAAAGCCGCCATTGATCCAGCCGCCATCCTCCTTGGCCTTTTCCCGGAAGCCGGTAATCGTTTGTCCCTCCAGGTCCAGGACCCCAAACCGTCCGCCGGGCTGGATTCCCGTCAGCGTCACTGTTTTCCCGGAATTCCGGTGCTGCTCCAGCAGAGCGTTCAGGTCCACATCGCTGACACCGTCGCCGTAGGTCAGCATAAAAGATTTGTCTCCAATGTATTTCTGTATCCGCTTGACCCGGCCTCCGGTCTGGGTATTTAGCCCTGTATCCACTAAAGTCACCTTCCAGGGCTCCGCCACATTGGCGTGGACCGTCATCCGGTTTCCCTCAGAAAAATCAAAGGTCACATCCGAACGGTGGAGGTAGTAGTCCGCGAAATACTCCTTAATCATATGTCCCTTGTAACCGCAGCAGATAATAAACTCGTTGAAGCCAAAACTTGAATAGCACTTCATAATATGCCATAGAATCGGCTGATCGCCTATGGTAATCATTGGCTTTGGCTTCAGATGGCTCTCCTCACTAATACGGGTTCCCATCCCTCCCGCCAAAATCACAACTTTCATACTTTATCCTGCCCCTTACACTTTTTCAGCTGCTTTACGGATAATCTGTGCCATATAGTCAATCATCTCGTCCGTCATACCCGGATACACGCCAACCCAGAAGGAATCCCGCATCACGCGGTCTGTATTCTCCAGGGAGCCAACTACCCGGTACCCCTCGCCGCTCTTCCGCAGCTGATCGAAACAGGGGTGTTTTATCAGGTTTCCGCTGAACAGCATCCGGGTTTGAATTCCTTTATCCTCTATAAAGCGGACCATCTTTTCCCGGCTGATCCCCTCCCGGACTGTCATCATAAAGCCAAACCAGCTGGGAACACTGTTTGGCGCAGGCTCCGGAAGAATCAGCTTATCTGCTGTATCGGACAGATTTTCTCTCAGCCGGTCCCAATTTCTCCGACGGCACTCCACAAACATCGGGAGTTTCTGAAGCTGTTCACAGCCAATTGCCGCCTGCATATCCGTTGCCTTCAGGTTGTATCCAAAATGGCTATATACATATTTGTGGTCATATCCCTTTGGAAGCTCACCATATTGTCCGTCAAAGCGGCGGCCGCAGAAATTATCCTGTCCCGGCGGACAGATACAGTCCCGGCCCCAGTCCCGGTAGGAGAGCGTCAGCCGGTGCAGCAGCGGATTATTGGTATAGACACAGCCACCCTCACCCATTGTAATATGGTGCGGCGGGTAAAAGCTGGAGGTCCCAATATCTCCAACGGTCCCTGTCAAACGGGTCTCGCCGTCCATCGTATAGGTGCTGCCCAGTGCGTCGCAGTTGTCCTCCACCAGCCAGAGACCGTGGCGGTCACAGAAGGATTTCACCGCGCTCAGGTCAAAAGGATTCCCCAGCGTATGGGCCAGCATGACCGCCTTCGTCCGGCCGGTCAGGGCCATTTCCAGCTTTGATACATCAATGTTGTACTGCGGGATGGTCATATCCACAAACACCGGGACCGCCCCATATTGGATGATCGGCGTGACCGTTGTCGGAAACCCGGCCGCCACCGTGATAACCTCATCTCCCCGCCTGATCTGCCGCTCCCCCAATTCAGGGGCGGTCAATACAGAAAACGCAATCAGATTCGCAGAGGACCCGCTGTTCACCAGACTTGCAAACCGGACGTTCAGATACGCTTGAAAATCTCGCTCAAACCGCTCCGCAAAGCGCCCTGCGGTCAGCCAAAAGTCCAGCGACGCATCTACCAGAGCGCACATCTCTTTCTCATCGAAGACACGGCCGGCATAGCTGATTCGGTCACCGGGACGGAAAGGCGCCCGGTTTTCCTGATATGTGTGATAGTATGCCGCCACCAAGTCCAAAATTTCCCGGCGGGCATCCTGTTCACTGTTCCACATGGGCATCACATTTCCTCCTCTGACAAAAACAAACCAATCTGCTCGTCCATACACCTGCGGACATCTCCGCCGGACAGCCAGCACTTGCTCCACTCCACCGTTTTTTCCACCGCTGTCTCAAGATTCCAACGGGGCTTCCATCCAAACACTGTTTTTAGCCTGGAACAATCCAATTTCAAAAATCCCGCTTCATGGGGCCCGCCGTCATATTCGGAAACCCACTTCATTCCCTCGCCCCAGCAGCTGACAAACAAATCCACCAGCGTTCCAGTCTGAAGACAATCCGACTCCTCCGGCCCTACATTGTAGCTCCCCGCAAGGCCGCTGTCCTTGTACTGCTCTGCCGCAATCATCAAATAGGCATACAGCGGTTCCAGAACATGCTGATAGGGCCTTGTGGAAAAAGGATTTCTCACAACAACGCTCTCATGACGAATAGCGGCTCGGACACAATCCGGGATAATACGGTCCTGCGCAAAATCTCCGCCACCAATCACATTGCCGGCCCTGGCTGTGCTGACAGCTGTTTTTCCGGCGAGAAAGCTCCTTTGATAACAGTGTGTGACCAGCTCAGCGCAGGACTTTGAGTTGGAATAGGGATCATAGCCGTCCAGCGGGTCGTTCTCCCGGTAGCCCCAGGGCCACTCCCGGTTTTCATAGACCTTGTCGGTGGTGATAATCACCACCGACCGCACAGGAGCCTGTGCGGTGCGGACACACTCCAAAAGATTGACCGTGCCCATAACATTCGTCTCATATGTATAGACGGGGGACTGCTAACTCTCCCGCACAATTGGCTGGGCAGCCAAGTGGAAAACAATCTCGGGCCGTGTCTCCTCAAAAGCAGCTTCTAAAGAGGGGTAATCCCGGATGTCGCCGGTTACCAAGTGGATGTCGTCGCGCAGCCCGGCCAGTTCAAACAAAGAAGGATCAGTCGGCGGGGACAGGGCATAGCCTGTTACAACGGCTCCAGCATCTGTGAGAAGCCTGCACAGCCAGGAACCCTTGAAGCCGGTGCAGCCGGTAAGGAAAACACGCTTATTTTTGTAAAAAGATAATCTCAATTCTCCATCCCTACCCCTTGTGTCTCATCCTCTGCCATATCCTAACTCATATAAAATGACAGGTTCTAAATCAGCGCTGAAATAGATACTGTCTGCACTCATCTTTCGGGAAATATCTGGCACGGCTACCTCTGCTCCAGCTTCTCCCAACGCTACAATCATACCAGCAGATTCCATTTGGGCAACATCGTCAATGTTGAAAATTGGATACCCAAGATACGCCTTCTTTCCATGGGAGCGCTGGGCACAAAAGCCTTCAAATACCATTCCCTGCTGTTCAAAATACTGTGCATATCGAAAAGCAGATTCACCGATACCAAAGATAACAATTTTATGAAAAAAACTGTAAAATTTATGTAATTTCTTGAGCTCCCGAGACTTTCTAATTTTACATTCCAAAAGCTTTTTAACTACCTTGCCAGGGGTTAATGCTAATATAAACAGTCGATGACTCGGTATTTCTGTTATTTTTCCCCAATCATTTTTATACCTTATATACTCCTTCAAAGAATAATCTCTATCCATTCTGAGATAACATAAGGCTCTGCCTGTCATAAGACCAAAATTCCCGATTTGTTTTATCGCCTTATCTTTTCCTGAATAGTAGTCCGGCAGTTCTTCGACAGTAGTTACCCAATGTTCAAAATGAACTTGTAAAGATTGATGGATCCAACCCGGAGTTTTTTTATACCTTGAGCCTCGTACAATTTGTGGGTCCATTGCTAAATGAAGTGCACAAAACTGTTCTAATTCTAATATCCTGCTAAAATAAAATGTTACATGCCGATAAGGTCTCCATTCCAAAGTAAATAGTTCTTTATATTTATTCCAATTTACTTTATCCAACATTGTATGCGTATTAAGGAGAATTGATCCATAGAGCGTTGTATGCCATGCACACTGCTGCATATATTCATTACAATTGCGGAATATTTTTGTCCCTGGCCCATAACCAGTTCCATTAACCTCTACAATGTCATAAGCAACACTCAAATTGGTCATCAATATATCAATTGCATCTTTTTTTAACTGGATAGCGTCATTGCACAGCCAAATAAAATCATACTCTTTTTTTAAGCCGTGTTTCTGAAAGATCATGAGGGGCAGCCATTCTGGCGGTCTTTTTATATAATAAATATGCTCCTTTTGCGGGTAGTTACAAACTACCTCTTCAGTTTTTGTGCTTTCACTTCCGTCGTAATAATAGATATCAATTCCAGCTTCTATGTAATGCAGTACATAATTCTCTAAAAAATCTAAAATCCACTCGCTTCTCTCGCAGGTTGGAATACACAGTGCAACACTTACATTACCCATATGCTCTCCCCCAATTTAGACAAACACTGATCCGCCCTATACATCTTCTCATCCTACTCCCTATACCTCCCCGAGACGATTTCCTCCCACCAATCCCGTTTCTCCACATACCAGCGGACGGTCTGCCGGATACCCTCGTCAAAACCGGTCTCCGGCCGCCAGCCCAGCTCCCGCTGGACCTTGCCGGCGTCGATGGCATACCGCAAATCATGGCCCTTCCGGTCTGTCACATATGCAATCAGGCTCTCCGGCTTTCCCAGCTCCTGACAGATCCGCCGCACCAGGGCGATATTTTCCATCTCGTGGTTCCCGCCAATGTTATAGACCTCTCCCGGACTGCCTTTTTGTAAAATCAGGCCGATCGCCTTACAGTGGTCCTCCACATACAGCCAGTCCCGGACATTCTTCCCCGTGCCGTACACCGGCAGGGGCTTATCCTGGAGGGCATTGGCGATCATCAGCGGAATCAGCTTTTCTGGAAACTGCCAGGGCCCGTAGTTGTTGGAACAGCGGGAAACCGTCGCTGGCAGGCCATAAGTACGGCAGTAGGACAAGGTCAGCAAATCCGCCGACGCCTTGGATGCACTGTAAGGTGAGCTGGCCCGCAGGGGTGTCTTCTCGGTAAAGCGCAGGTCCGGACGGTCCAGGGGCAAATCCCCATAGACCTCATCGGTGGACACCTGATGAAACCTGGGCGTCCCATATTTCCGGCAGGCATCCAGCAGGACCGCTGTCCCCATTACGTTGGTCCTCAGAAAGACCTCCGGGTCCTCAATGGAGCGGTCCACATGACTCTCCGCCGCGAAGTTCACCACAGCGTCGGGGTGCTCCTCCCCGAACAGCCGGTCCATGGTCTCGCGGTCGCAGATATCCGCCCTGACAAAGCGAAACTCCGGCCGCTCCAGCGCCGCTGACAGCGTGGACAGATTTCCCGCGTATGTCAGCTTGTCCACACAGACCACCCGGTCGCCCGGGCGGGCTTTCAACCAGTAAAATATGAAGTTCGCGCCGATAAAGCCGGCGCCCCCTGTTACCAAAACTGTCATAATGATCCCTTATTTTTCCGGCTCCCGCTCGGAGGGCAGGAAACCACTTAGTAGGAGAATCTGTTCTCTGCCACCCGCAGCAGGTGCTCCCCGTAGGGCGATTTCCCATACAGGGCTGCGGCCTTCCGCAGCTCCTGCTGCCCGATCCATTTGGCCTGGTAGGCGATCTCCTCCGGCGCGGAGATGACCACCCCCTGCCGGTTCTGCACCGCCTCCACAAACACGGCGGCCTGCATCAGGCTCTCCACCGTGCCCGTATCCATCCAGGCAAAGCCCCGGCCCAGTACCTGCACCCGGAGCCGGTCCTCCTCCAGATACAGCCGGTTTAAATCGGTGATCTCCAGCTCCCCCCGGGCAGAGGGTGTCAGTCTCTTTGCCAGTTCAGCGGCCCGGCCATCGTAGAAGTAAAGGCCGGTGACACAGTAGTTGGACCTGGGCTGTTTCGGCTTCTCCTCCAGCGAGAGGATGCGGTAGTCCTTGTCAAACTCCACCACACCGAAGCGCTTCGGGTCCCGGACGTAGTAGCCGAAAATAGTCGCTCTCCCGTTCTGCGCGTTCTCCACCGCCGCCCGCAGGCTCTTGCGGAACCATCCCCCATAGAAGATATTATCCCCCAGCACCATGGCGCAGGGCTCGCCGCCGAGGAAATCCTCTCCAATCAAAAACGCCTGGGCCAGGCCCTCCGGGCGGGGCTGCCCGGCATAGGAGATGCGGATGCCAAAATGGCTCCCATCCCCCAGCAGCTCCCGAAAGCGGGGCAGGTCCTCCGGTGTGGAGATTAGCAAAATATCCCGGATGCCGGCCAGCATCAGGGTAGACAGCGGGTAGTAAATCATGGGCTTGTCGTAGACGGGCAGCAGCTGCTTGGACACCACCGTTGTCAGTGGGTAGAGCCGCGTACCGGAACCCCCGGCCAGGATAATACCTTTCATGGCTGCTCTCCCCTCACCTTCGGCACCTCAATATGATATCACAAATGCGGTCCACTGTCTCCTCGGACAGCTCTCCATACATGGGCAGGCACAGCACCTGACGGCTGCCCTTCAGCGCCACCGGGGTATCTCCCGGGTCAAAGCGCCCCTGGTAACAGGGGAAGGTGCTGGTAAGGGGATAAAAATACTTCCGTGCGGATATCCCCTGTTCTCCCAGCGCCTGCCGAACCTGGTCCCGGTCTGCACCAAAGACACGCTCATCAAACAACACCGGAAAATAGGCGTGGTTGGACCGGACCTCCGGCTGTACGGCCTT
>ERZ808040.1588-NODE-1588-length-14878-cov-4.283562_pt1 | contig 14878 bp, 12 predicted proteins | sample MGYA00380191_ERZ808040 | MGnify/ENA primary metagenome ERZ808040 (study PRJEB31490, sample SAMN06133395) | mouse gut metagenome | isolation source: J6 | host: mice | place: China: Chengdu | collected 2015-05 ... | reverse complement strand
GGCGGGTGTCATGATGCTTTCAGGCTGCTCGAAAAAAGAAGAGACCATTACCCTGAATATCGGTTTCCAAAAATACGGCGTATTACCGATTTTAAAAGAACGCGGCACGCTGGAAACCAGCTTAAAACAGCAAGGGGTCAATGTGAAATGGGTAGAATTTCCGGCTGGCCCGCAACTGCTTGAAGGCCTAAATGTCGGCAGCGTCTCTTTTGGTGAAGCCGGTGAAGCACCTCCAATTTTTGCCCAGGCGGCCAACTCAAACCTGGTCTATGTGGCCAATCAGCCGCAAGCACCTAAGGCCGAAGCCTTAATTGTACCGAAAGATTCACCAATCCAGTCCATTCAGGATCTGAAAGGCAAACGGGTGGCCTTGAACAAAGGTTCAAACGTGCATTACCTGCTGCTAAAAGTTCTGGAGTCCAACAAGCTTGCACTCGATGATATCGAAGTGATCTATCTACCACCTTCCGATGCACGTGCTGCATTTGAACGTGGTGCAGTCGATGCCTGGGTGATCTGGGATCCGTTCTTTGCAGCTGCTGAACATCAGATTGGTGCGCGTGTCATTGCCAGTGGTGAAAATGTGGTGAGCAACCACCAGTTCTATCTGGCAGATCGCAAGTTCGCAGAAAGCCATCCTCAGGTGGTACAGGCGGTCGTCAATGAACTGAATCTGACCACGGACTGGGTCGCAAAAAATCAGGACGCTGCCGCTCAGCTCCTGCAAAAACCGACAGGTCTGGCCGTCGATGTCTTAAAAACCTCTATTTCACGCATGGGCTTCGGCGTTCAACCCCTCACGACTGACGTGATTCAAAAACAACAACAAGTGGCAGATGCCTTTTATGCTCAGCAGCTGATTCCACAAAAGCTGAATATTGATGCAGCAATTATTAAATAACAGCAGAATAATTCGAGAATAAAGATGAGTCATTTAAAAACAGTTTCTTATATCAGCTTAGCGTTATTGAGCTTTAGTCTGACTGGCTGCCAGAAACAGGAACCACAGCAAAAAACTGCTACAGAAACCACATCAGCGCAACAGGTACAAACTATTGCGATTGGCTTTCAGAAATCAGCCTTGAATCTGCTGGTGGCACGCGATGAAAAGCTATTAGAACAACAATTTCCCAATGCCAAAATTGAATGGAAAGAGTTTCCGGCAGGCCCACAAATGCTGGAGGCCCTAGCAGTCGGTGCAGTGGATTATGGCTATGTGGGGAATACCCCACCCATTTTTGCACAGGCTGCAGATAAAGCCCTGAGCTACGTGGCCTTTGAAAAAGTGGCTGGAAATTCTTTAGCTGTAGTCTTGCCGAAAGACAGTGCCATTCAAAATATTCAACAGTTGAAAGGAAAACGGATTGCGGTTCAGAAAGGTTCAAGTGCCCATGAACTCCTGGCCAAAACCTTGGAAAAAGCCGGATTGGAGTGGTCGGAGATTCAAGCCATTTGGCTTCCCCCTGCGGATGCACGTGCTGCTTTTGACAAAAAAGCCATTGATGCCTGGGCAATCTGGGATCCATTTCTGGGTGCGGCCGAGTTCGACAGCCAGGTTAAGGTGCTGATTGAATCCAGTGACTTTCCACAAACCTACTCATTTTATATCGGCAATCCCGAATTTATTCAGAAGCATCCGGATAGTCCCGGGAAGTTTATCCAGGCTTTAAATGCCTCTGACCAGTGGATTCTTAAAAACCAGGCTGTAGCTCTAGATATTTATCAGAAAAGTACCGGTCTGAAACCAGAGGTAGCAAAGATTGCATTTGAACGTCGTCTTAAACCTTCGCCGGTACAACCATTAACGACGGACGTGGTCAAAGCCCAACAGAATATTGCCGATCTCTTCCAGCAGGTTCAACTGATTCCCAAAACCATCAGCGTCCAGAAACATATCTGGTCGCCAGCAGCCACACATTGATTAGCAAACAAGATGATTTAATTTAAGGAATATCACATGAAAATTTTCTGGTTTATCCCCACTCATGGCGACAGTCGTTACTTAGGCACCAGCAAGGGCGCACGTGTTGTAGATCATGCCTACATGAAGCAGATTGCCGTTGCCGTGGATAATCTTGGTTATGAAGGTGTCCTGATTCCGACTGGCCGTTCTTGTGAAGATCCCTGGTTAACTGCAGCCAGCCTGATTGACGCGACCAAAAAATTAAAATTCCTGGTGGCCCTGCGTCCGGGCGTGACTACCCCGGCACTGGCTGCACGCATGGCTGCGACCTTTGACCGTTTATCCAATGGCCGGGTGCTGCTAAATCTGGTCACTGGCGGTGACGAGCAGGAACTGAAAGGTGATGGCGTCTATGAAGATCACAAAACCCGTTATAAAACGGCAACCGAATACACCACCATCTGGCGTGAAATTTTAAAACGCTCACATACTGGGGAAAGCTTTAGTTTTCATGGCGAACGCTTAAGTGTCGATGATGCCAAACTCCTCTATCCACCTGTACAACAGCCACATCCGCCGCTCTGGTTCGGTGGTTCTTCAGATGATGCGGTTGAGCTGGCCACCGATCAGGTGGACACTTACCTGACCTGGGGTGAACCACCAGCAGCAGTCAAAGAAAAAATTGAAAATGTCCGTGCCAAGGCAGCCGCTAAGGGTCGTGAACTGAGCTACGGTATCCGCCTGCATGTGATTGTGCGTGAAACCAATGAACAGGCCTGGGCAGCAGCAGAAGAACTGATTCAATATGTCGATGATGCCACCATTGCAGCGGCCCAAGCCAAGTTCAAATCTATGGATTCGGTCGGTCAGCGTCGTATGGCTGAACTGCACAATGGTGACCGTAGCAAGCTGGAAGTATCGCCAAACCTCTGGGCCGGTGTAGGACTGGTGCGTGGTGGCGCAGGTACGGCACTGGTTGGTGACCCGGAAACTGTCGCAGCACGTATTCAGGAATATGCGGATTTAGGAATTGATACTTTCATTTTTTCTGGTTACCCGCATCTGGAAGAATCCATCCGTTTTGCTGAACTGGTGTTCCCATTCCTTCCACTGGAAACCCAGAAAAAATTGGCTCAACCGAACTTGACGGGTCCATTCGGTGAAATCGTAGCGAATAACTACACACCGGATGAGAACAAGCAGGCTGAGAAAATTCAGGAGTCTGCTTAATGTCGAAAGTCGTTTCCGTTGAAACCCTCTTAGAAAAGCAGGTTTCACGTGGAACAATTCTGGGGCGGCATTTGCTGCCCTGGCTGGTTCCAGTTGTATTGATTGCCATTTGGCAAATTGCTTCCAGCACAGGTCTACTGGAAAGCCGGATTTTGCCTGCACCCACTGCAGTAATTTTGGCCTTCTGGAATTTATTGCTCAGCGGCGAACTCCAGACTCATGTACAAGTCAGCGCAGGACGTGCCATCAGCGGCTTATTGGTCGGTGGTGGTTTAGGTCTGTTATTGGGTCTGTTAAATGGTTCATCCAAAATCGCCTCTACCCTGCTCGATACCACTTTGCAGATGATCCGCAACATTCCGGCGCTCGCGCTGATTCCATTGGTGATTCTCTGGTTCGGCATTGATGAATCCGCCAAACTATTTTTAGTCGCGATCGGGGTATTTTTCCCGATTTATATCAATACCTATCACGGAATTCGCTCAGTCGATCCACAATTGATCGAGATGGGTAAAAGCTATGGCCTCACGCGTTGGCAGCTGTATAAAGAGATTATTCTCCCGGGAGCAATGCCTTCCATTTTAGTTGGACTACGTTTTTCTCTAGGGCTGGTCTGGGTGCTTTTGATTGTTGCTGAAACGATTTCTGCCCAGTCTGGTATTGGTTATATGACCATGAATGCACGCGAATTTCTGCAAACGGATATCGTCCTGGTCGGTATTTTACTCTATGCCCTGCTCGGTAAACTGGCCGACGTGCTGGCAGTCGCCTTAGAACGATTCCTGCTGCGCTGGCATGCCGGCTATCAAAAATAAATTGAAATGAGGAGCATATAATGACTGATCTGAGTTTAGGGCGTCATGTCAATGACCCGATTGCACCACCCGAGCAACCTACGGCAGATATCAATCCGAATGCAGCCCTTGGTGCCGAAATCATTATTGAACAGCTACACAAATTTTATGGTTCAGTCAAAGTTCTGGAAGATCTGGATCTGCATATTCAACCGGGCGAATTTCTGGCGATTGTTGGTCGTAGTGGTTGTGGTAAAAGTACCCTTTTGCGCCTGATTGCTGATCTGGAAAAACAGAGTTATGGCGAAATCAAGTTTAAATCCGCACGGCATATCCGTGAAGGAATTACTGCAGATGATATTCGGGTGATGTTTCAAGACCCGCGCCTGCTGCCATGGCGTAGCATCGAACAGAATGTACAATTAGGCCTCGGCAAAGAGCAACATGCCAAAGCTTCACACATGCTGGAAAAAGTGGGCTTAAAAGAGAAAGCCGGGCTGTGGCCATCACAGTTGTCTGGTGGTCAACGTCAACGGACTGCCCTGGCACGTGCATTATCGCATCAGCCCCGTATTCTGCTGCTGGATGAACCACTCGGCGCCCTGGATGCCCTGACACGTCTGGAGATGCAAAACCTGATCGAACGCTTATGGACCGAGCAAGGCTTTACCGCGATTCTGGTGACTCATGATGTCAGTGAGGCAGTGCAACTGGCAGACCGGATTATCCTGCTGGATAAGGGCCATATTGCCAAAGAGTTTCGGGTTGACTTGCCACGTCCACGGCAAAAAAGTCTGAAATTTGCAGAACTGGAACAGCAAGTCTTGCAGGCGGTTTTGGCCACCTAAACACCCGATGAAGCCCAGAATAGGCGAGTTTTGGGTTTCATCTTCAAGCCAAGTCCTGAGCTGAATTTAAAACGGCAGGCTAATCTGGGTCATAAAAGCATTCATTTTCTGACTCTATTTCAAAATAAAAATATTTCAATAATTTAAGTATTTTCATAAACTTGCATTTTTTGCTCTGGCTTGATGCATTTAAGCCATTTTAAATATTGATCTAGAGGATAAATCATCATTATTCAAAAAATTAGCCATGGACTGTGTGCACAAATCTGATGATTTGCCGTACAATTGAGGATTCCCATTTTTTCATTGTTTTTTATATTTGCTAATGGAACAAAAAAAGAGTACTCAAAAACGCAACCAGCTGCTGAATGCTGCACTAGATGTATTTTCCCTGTACGGTTTTAATGGGGCAAGTCTAGATGAAATTGCACAGATTGCAGAAATGCATAAGTCGAATATTTTCTATTATTATGAAAATAAAGAAGCCCTCTATGTAGAGGTATTGACCACCGTTCTACAAAAATGGCTGGCGCCTTTACAAACCCTTGAGGCCGAACTTGAGCCTGAAGAAGCGATTACCAACTATTTAATGCAAAAAATTGAAGTATCGCGTACCCAGCCTAAAGCATCTCGTTTGTTTGCTTTAGAGGTGATCCAAGGTGCACCGCATATACTGGAAATTTTAAAAGGCCCGCTAAAGAAACTGGTGAAGCGTAAAGCCAAAGTCATTTCTAACTGGCAGGAACAGGGCAAGATTTCAGCAGATATCGATCCTGAATTGCTGATTCTGAATATTTGGGCCCTTACCCAGAACTATGCAGATTTTTCGACCCAGATGGAAATGGTGACAGGGAAAACCTTGCGTAACCGCAGTATGCAGCAACGCATTATCCAGCATACGGTCAATATGATGTTATACGGCGTGATTCCACGTACGGATAAATAAGCAAGCGCTTCTGATTGGCATACGACCATAGCTGCTATGGTCGCCGAGCAAACTTACCCTTCTCTCTTATTTTACTATTCGATATAAATCTAATAACTTTTTCGCACCCAGTAACAGGTTTTCTTCCCAGTCCAGATGCGCAGTCTCATTGGCCCCATCCGTAATATACTTGACTGAAATCAGGCGAACACCGAGCTTCTTACACACTTTTGCCAGGGCATAACCTTCCATATCGACCAGATGACATGGCACTTTCGCACTACCGGTTTCAAAACTGTCGCCTGTCCCGCAAATTCCTTTGGGTAAATGTTCAAAGAACGCCTCCAGTTCAATCGCGGCAGGATAATCCTGATCCATGGGTGTTACACCGACTTCAAAACCAAGTGGTGAAACATCCATATCACGCTGTACAAACTGACTGACTTCAATCAGTTCATGGGCATTAAAATGCGAGCTGCCAGCTGTACCCAAATTCAGCAAGGTTGTGCAGCCCGTTTTTTGAATCACCTCGAAGGCTTTAAAGGCTGCATTCACTTTACCAATTCCGCTGTAATGTACATTTATGCCTTGAGCTTCAAACAAGCCTTTTGATTCATTGGGTAGCGCCATGATGAGTGCCAGATTGGACATTTGAAATACCTGATACAAAGAAAAATACAAAGAAAAGCGCTGACATTAGAAAGCAAAATTCGCTGAATGAAAAGCAGGAATGCGCTGATCGGATCCATTTGAAGCGTCGAAAAACAATCTGATTTGATATTCAGGAAAATGAATTTTCAAGAAAAATATTGCATAAAAACACAACAACAAGACGAAACGGCGAGATTATGGCAATATATAGCCTCTCGATATTTCCAAGCACTTGATTTGCCCATGCAGCTGCTCCGTCTAAATGCTTTAGCATCTCATTCTGAACTACCCAAAACGGCCGTGACGATCGGCAATTTTGACGGCGTGCATTTAGGTCATCAGGCGATGATCCGTCAGCTGCAACAGGTGGCTGAAGCACAGGGCTTAAAATCTGTTGTAATGATTTTTGAGCCGCAACCGCTTGAATATTTTAAGGGTTATGAAGCCCCACCGCGGATTTCTTCCTTACGTGAAAAAGTCGAATACCTGACTGAACTCGGTGTGGACTATATTGCGGTGGCGAAATTCGATCATACTTTTCGCACCCTGACTGCAGAAGCCTTTGCCGATATTTTAAAAGAAAAACTCAATGCACAGCATCTGGTTTTAGGTGATGACTTTCACTTCGGTAAAAACCGTCAGGGCAATAGCGAATTCCTGCGCAATTATGGTTTCCAAGTCACCAATTTAAGCACCATTGCTTTAGAGGGTGAACGGGTCAGTTCAACCCGGATTCGTCAAACTTTACAAGCAGGCGATTTAGCCCTTGCTGCCAAATTACTCGGCCGGCCCTATAGCATTACCGGACGGGTGCAATACGGCGACCAGATTGGCCGAACCATTGATTTCCCAACCATTAATGTACGACTAAACCGGCATAAGCCCTGTCTGAATGGCATTTATGGGGTTGAAGTCATCTGTGAAACTGAATCCCTCAGGGATAAAGTAAAACATGATCATGCTACTAAAACAGGCATTGCGGGTTATGACCCCACGGCCCTGTTTGGTGCGGGTCATGTGGGAACACGCCCAGCCATCAAACAAGCCCATCCAGAATGGCGATTAGAAGTACATTTTCCAGATGTTTCTGCTAATCTGTATGGCCTGTTAATGCGGGTGACGTTCTTAAACTATTTACATGGCGAAAAGGACTATCCTTCGCTTGAAGCGCTAAAAGCCGGAATTGATGATGATGTCGAGAAACTGCTGGAGTTTCGTCGAAATCATCCTACATTTCCCTTTTAATATCCCATATTTTTATTGTAAAACGTGTCAGTAACATAACTGATTAGATTGGAAGACGACTTGCATGAGCGATAAGCAAACTCCTGAAAATGCAGTGGACTATAAAGCCACGCTAAACCTCCCAGGTACTGAATTTGCAATGAAAGCAAATTTGGCAGTACGTGAAGCGAAATGGTTAGAAGAGTGGTATGCCGACAACATTTATCAGCAGATTCGTGCGTCGCGTATTGGCAAGAAAAAATATGTACTTCATGACGGCCCTCCCTATGCAAATGGTCAAATCCATTTGGGTCATGCGGTCAATAAAGTATTAAAAGACATCATCATCAAAAGCCGCGTGATGGATGGTTTTGATGCACCCTATGTACCGGGCTGGGACTGTCACGGTCTGCCAATCGAACTCAAAGTTGAAGAAAAAGTCGGTAAAGTCGGCGTCAAGGTAGATGCCTCTACCTTCCGTAAAGCCTGCCGTGAATATGCCTACACCCAAGTTGAACTGCAAAAGAAAGACTTCGTGCGTATGGGTGTATTCGGTGATTGGAACAACCCTTACCTGACCATGAACTTCAAACAGGAAGCGGACATCGTACGTTCATTGGGTGCGATTGCCAAAACCGGTCATATCGAGCCGGGTCTGAAACCGGTGAACTGGTGTCTGGACTGTGGTTCATCTTTGGCTGAAGCTGAAGTTGAATATGAAGATAAAAAATCAGATGCCATTGATGTCGGTTTTACGGTGGTTGATTTAGCGGATTTATCTGCACGTTTGGGTGTAACTGTTAGTGATTCAACAGACATCGTCATCTGGACCACCACGCCTTGGACACTACCTGCCAACCAGGCCGTTGCTGTACATGCCGAAATTGAGTATCAACTGGTTAAAGCACGTGGTGACGAAAAAGCAGCACAAAACTTTATCCTGGCCAAAGATCTGGTGGAATCTGCAACTGAGCGTTATGGTTTTACTTCATTCGAAGTAATTGCAGGCTTTAGCGGTAGCAAACTTGAACACCTTGTTCTGCAACATCCTTTAATTAGCGATCGTCAGGTACCGGTCATTTTGGGCGAGCACGTGATTGCCACCAGTGGTACCGGTGCAGTACATACGGCTCCGGGTCATGGTGTGGACGACTATAAAGTGGGCTTATTGTACAACTTGAAGGTTGACAATCCAGTCGGCGGAAATGGGGTGTATTTACCGACTTCGCCACTGTTTGCGGGTGAGCACATTTATAAAGCCAATCCACAAATTATTGCGGCGCTGGGTGAAGCCAATAAGCTGTGGGCACATAAGCCAATCAAGCATAGCTACCCACATTGCTGGCGTCATAAAACCCCAATTATCTTCCGTGCCACACCACAATGGTTTATCAGCATGGATGCCAAAGGCCTGCGTCAGGGCGCGTTGAATGCGATTGAAAATGACATCCAATTCGTTCCAGATTGGGGTAAAAACCGAATTCAGGCCATGATCGAAGGTCGTCCGGACTGGTGTATTTCACGTCAACGTACTTGGGGCGTGCCAATTCCGTTCTTCGTACATAAAGACACCAATGAATTGCACCCACGTACACCTGAATTGATCGAAATCGTAGCAAAACTGATTGAACAAGAAGGCATTGATGGTTGGTACAACCGTGATGCATCTGAATTCATCGGTGCGGACGCGGAGCAATACAATGCTGTACGCGATACGCTAGACGTTTGGTTCGACTCTGGTACCACCCATTATGCGGTACTGCGTGAACGTGAAGACTTAACTGATCCTGCTGATTTGTATCTTGAAGGTTCAGACCAGCACCGTGGCTGGTTCCAGTCATCGTTATTGACCTCGATTGCCATCAATGAACGCGCACCGTATAAAGGCTTGCTGACTCACGGTTTCGTGGTCGATGAAAAAGGCCGCAAGATGTCGAAATCAATCGGTAATGTAATCACACCGCAAGACATCATTAAAGATATGGGGGCAGACGGCTTGCGTTTCTGGATCGCCTCTGCGGATTACCGTTATGAAATGACCGCGGGTAAAGAAATCTTTAGCCGTGCATCCGATGGTTATCGTCGTATCCGTAACACCTTGCGTTTCTTGTTAGCGAACTTGAATGGCTTCAAACCTTCAACAGATGCATTACCAGTCGATCAGTTGATTGCACTGGATCAATACATCCTGCAACGTGCAGCGGAAGTTCAGAAAACCGTTCAGCAAGCTTATGAAGATATGAACTTCCATATCGTGACCAGCGCATTAACTAACTTCTGTATCAACGACCTCGGTGGTTTCTACCTCGACATCATCAAAGACCGTCAATACACCACCAAAGCGGACTCAAAAGCGCGTCATTCTGCACAAACTGCGTTGTATCATCTGGTACAGGCCTTTGTGCGCTGGATGGCACCGATCCTGAGCTTTACTGCACAAGAAGCATGGCCACTGATTCCTGAGCAATCAGAGAAATATGTATTCACCACTGAATGGTATGACATTCCGGTCGCGTCTACAGCCAACGTGATTTCAGAAGCAGAATGGCAAACCCTGATTGCGGTGAAGTCGGCCGTGAACAAGTTTATTGAAACTGCACGTGGTGCCAAAACAGTCGGCTCGAACCTGTCGGCGAAAGTTGAACTGTGGGCAACTGCAGAACTGAAAACCGTACTTGACCGTCTCGATGATGAATTACGCTTCGTTCTGATTACCTCGCAAGTGATCGTGAACGAGTTTGAGGCTACACAAGGTGAAGCCTCAGATCTTGAAGGGCTTAACGTGAAAGTCTCTGCGGCAGATGGCGAGAAATGTGTACGCTGCTGGCATGTGCTTCCGGATGTAAATACACATAGCTCACATCCAGGACTCTGTGGCCGTTGTATTATTAACCTTCCTACAGGCCAAGGCGAAGAGAGAAAATATGCCTAATACCCAGACTAAAAAGGGCTTATTCCAGTTCTATCCACATAATTTATGGTGGATTGGGCTGGCCATTGTGGCGATCATTCTGGATCAATGGACCAAATGGATTGCAGTGACGAATCTGAACTATGCAGATCCTATCCCTGTGCTGCCCTTTTTAAATTGGACACTATTGCATAACTATGGCGCTGCCTTTAGTTTTCTGTCCGATGCGGGTGGTTGGCAACGTTATTTCTTTACTTCACTGGCAGGGATTGTGTCTGTGATCTTTGTTTTTTGGCTGATGCGTATGCCAAAAGACATCAAGATTTTACCGCTGGCGATTGCCCTGATTCTGGGCGGTGCAATCGGTAATTTAATCGACCGGGTCAGTCTCGGCTATGTGGTCGATTTTATTCATGTGTATTATCAGAACAGCCACTTCCCTGCTTTCAACATCGCAGATAGTGCCATTACCTTAGGCACGATTCTGATGCTGATTGATACTTTTTTCCTAGAAAAACATCGAATTCAACGGGCGCAAGCACAACATGACTGATTTTATTCATCCTAACGAAGAAACCCGGGTTGCAGACGGTTCCAAAGTCGAGCTGCACTTTTCTGTCGCGATCGAAAATGGCGTAGAAATTGACAATACCCGTAGCCGTGAAGCCCCGGTCAGCCTCACGATTGGCGATGGTAATTTATTGCCAGGCTTTGAAAAAGCACTGTTTGGTTTACGTGCCGGTGACCGTCGTACTGTAAGTCTGCCTCCGGAAGATGCTTTTGGTCCGTGGAATCCGGAAAACATCCAGAAGTTCGATACGGTGAAGTTTGGAGAACGTCCGATCGAGGGTCACATGATCGAGTTTGAAGACAAAGCCAAGGCGACCTTGTATGGTGTGGTACGTTCAGTCAATGATGACATCACCGAAGTGGACTTTAACCATCCACTGGCAGGCAAGAACATCACCTTTGAAGTGGAAATCTTTAAAGTAACCCCTGCCGGTCAGCAAGGCCTAAAGTTGATGTAAAACATCTGCTAATCGCATGATTTTTAAAAGCTCCTTCGGGAGCTTTTTTATACTCAGGATACAAATCATCTCTAGTCACCTCTCTGAAATCTGATTAATTTAATTGGATGATAAGAAACCCAGAAAGGAATAGGCATGAAAATTTATATTGTGGTCGGCAGTGTACGTGAGGGGCGTACCGCGCTTAAAGTGGCGCACTGGGTACTGCAGGAAATTAAAAGCTATGGTTTTAGTACGCTTGAAATTGAAATTGTCGATTTAAAAGAATGGGCTCTTCCACTCTTTAGCGGTGCTCATCCGCCACTGACCGGGATCTATGATCAGCCCAAACAGCAAGACTGGGCAGACAAAATTGCGCGCGGCGATGCCTTTATTTTGATCAAACCTGAATATAATCATGGCTACAGCCCTGCGCTAAAAAATGCGCTGGATTACCTCGCCAAGGAATGGCAAGGCAAACCGGCAGCCTATATTGGTTATGGTGTCACCAACGGTTCACGTTCAATAGACCAGATTCGTCAGGTCGGGACTCAACTTGGACTGATCGATACCAATGCCGTGATTGAAATCCGTGACATCTTCGCAAGAAATAAGGATTATTCGTTCCAGGGCAATGAATTTGATACTAAAAATCTAAAAGTAGTGGTGGATAAATTAATTCAGTATGTCAGTGCTTGAGACTTTAGCCGACAGCATCGTAGGTTTTCGCCTACAGCGACCGCTGCATTTAGCGGCTATGTACTACGCTTAGTTAGGACTATAGTCACTACATAGACAGACAGGACGTCTGCAAAGCGATACGACAACAATAACAAGCGCAAATCAACAGGACGTTGACAGATTAGACAGGAGTCAGATCTGAGAAGCAAATCCAGAAAAGCCTCAACAGGATGTTGAGGCTTTTTTGTTTTAAAGCTTAGATCCTGCTCAAACTAAAATATTCAGGTTGGGTTTAATGATTGATTTAATAAAAACGATGGACTGCTGCTTTGGTTAAATAGTCATTCTTTCACTGCTATTTTTGAAACTCACCTGTCAGCTTTGACCTACAATCGATGCAGTCAAATGCCCTATTGGGCTGCACTACTTCGGGCTATATTCGAGTCATACCAAGACAGGCAGTCTTGTCAGAAAAATAAAAAGATTTACAAAGCAGGATGCTGATCGGTATAACAGACATTATACCTTTGCCAGAATATGAAAAGGCCTTCACAGGATGTCGAGGCCTTTTTCTTTCATATCAGGATCATCTTAAAAAAAATTTATTCAGATCGTCAGCAGATCATGAGCATTCTGCCTCGCTCGATATTTCATGTCCAAATGCAGCCTTTCAAACAAAGGATTAAGGTGCGGTCATTTTTAATAACTTGGCTTGCGTGCCATCCTGAATTATCCAAAGCGTACCATCACTGGCCTGAATCGCGCCACGAATCCGCTCCTTCATATCCACACGCTGGACTTCTTTGACCGGATTCTGTGTCGTATCCACAATCACAAGCACCTTGGAAGACAAACCAGTCGTGATCGCTTTATTTTTCCATTGTGGAAATACATTTCCTGTATAAAACAACAGATCTGAAGGAGAAATGACCGGCGTCCAATCCAGTGCTGGCGCTTCAAATTCCGGGCGAGTAGCATGGTCGGGAATGGGCTTGCCATCATAATGATCACCATTTGACACCACTGGATAGCCATAATTTTTAGCTTTGATGATCTTATTCAGCTCATCCCCACCTTTGGGACCCATTTCAATCACCCAGAACTGCCCCTGTGGATCAAAAGCCATGCCTAAAGGATTGCGGTGTCCAAGACTCCAGATCTGCTGGGCAATTTTACCCTGATTCATAAAAGGATTATCAGCAGGAATTGAACCGTCATCATTTAAACGAATAATTTTACCGGCATTGGACTGCATATCCTGTGCTGGAGTAAATTGCTGCCGTTCCCCTGAACCGATCCAGAGCTTGCCATCCGGTCCAAATACAATCCGGTGTGCATAATGTCCCTGCCCTGAAAATTTAGGGACTTGAGTCCAGATCCGTTCAATTTGAGTCAATTGAGGGGCAGTCTGGTTTAAATCCAGTTTGCCACGGATCACCACTGCGCCATAGCCACCCTGACCTTGTTCAGCATAGCTGAGATAGACCCACTGATTGTTTGCAAAATCCGGATGTAAAGCGACTTCACCCAAGCCTCCTTGGCCACCATAGGCAACTTGAGGAATACCTTTAACTTCGACTTTCTGCTTGGTACGTGGATCAAAAAGTTGTAATTTTCCTTTACGTTCGGTAATCAGTAAACGGCCATCTTTGAGTGATGCAATTGCCCACGGCTCATTAAATTGTGCCACCTGTGCGATCTTATATTTTTGTACATTTGAGGCTGTAGCTTCAGATTTAGAAGATGAGGTGGAAGCCTCTTGAATACTGCCAGAAGATGAGTTATCGGCATGACAGGCAGTCAATGCCAAAGCACAACAACTGAGTAAAATTTTTATTTTAAATTGCGCTACCATCATCCTCTCCACGCTTTTTTATTCTCTAAATTAATATCACAATACACAAGTCTTCACAGAAATTCAGCATAGAAAAGTAAACAGATATATTTGCAGCAACAGCAGAGACTCGTTTTATAGTATTTGAATGGCTTTGATTTTACTTTTGGATCTAGCATCTAAATACCTGCCCCAATTTCATCTACTTATAATATTATCCCGCGCACAAAAAAACACCCCCTGCTTATGCAGGGGGTGTTTCGAATAATGAGCTGGCGATGACTTACTCTCACATGGGTAACCCCACACTACCATCAGCGCAAAGAGGTTTCACTTCTGAGTTCGGGAAGGGATCAGGTGGTTCACTCTTGCTATTGTCGCCAGCACAACTGTTTATGGATACTCGCTTTGGTCTTATTTAGATGCCAATGCTTTCTACCAAATGAGTTATTAACAGAATATTTGTGTTGAATTAAGTTTGTTTAGTTTAACTAGCTTGATCACTAAATCAAGTTATTTTGCTTAATATCGAATCAATCGAGCTTTATACAACAACTGTTTGGGTGTTGTATAGTCAAGCCTCACGAGCAATTAGTATTGGTCAGCTTCACATATCACTATGCTTCCACATCCAACCTATCAACGTCGTAGTCTTCAACGGCTCTTTAGGAGACATAAAGTCTCGGGGAAATCTTATCTTGAGGTAGGCTTCCCGCTTAGATGCTTTCAGCGGTTATCCCTTCCGAACATAGCTACCCGGCGATGCGACTGGCGTCACAACCGGTACACCAGAGGTTCGTCCACTCTGGTCCTCTCGTACTAGGAGCAGATCCTCTCAAATTTCCAACGCCCACGGTAGATAGGGACCGA
>ERZ808040.1586-NODE-1586-length-14881-cov-3.610916_pt1 | contig 14881 bp, 16 predicted proteins | sample MGYA00380191_ERZ808040 | MGnify/ENA primary metagenome ERZ808040 (study PRJEB31490, sample SAMN06133395) | mouse gut metagenome | isolation source: J6 | host: mice | place: China: Chengdu | collected 2015-05 ... | reverse complement strand
TTACCAGGTGGTGATATGGAAACTTTACTACATGCAATTCATACAAAGCTCCTGACACTAGATGACCAATTTACAATTTATCCAGGACATGGTCCAGCGACGACTGTATTAAATGAAAAAAATCGTAACCCATTTTTATAAAATAAAAAACAGCCTATAAAAGGCTGTTTTTTTACTGATTTTACATTCCTGCACCTGGTACATAAATAAATGTTGTGTAATAAGTAAATCCAACAGTAAATACCATTAAGTACGCTCCGAACATATACATGTACATACGCTCTGATAAATTTAAGTAACCAAGTAATAAAAAGAATACAGTATTTGCAACAAATAGAAGCGAAGCAGTGATCATATCGCCAGCGAAAAACATAATAGCGAAAATACCAGTCCACCAGCCTAATAGCTTGAACATGTTATCCATATGCGCATCCCTCCTTCTTAACAATACAATAAGCTCCTATTCATTATAAAGGATAATCGCCTCAATTGTAAACTCAAATTCAATAATTAATGGCGAATGTATGGACAAAATATGTAAAATGAAAAAAATGATATTTAAAAAATGTATTATAAAGAATAAAAACCATTAAAATAGATATTCTATATCGTTTTTAACGGTAAAATATTGTTTCGCAAAAGGGTATTCCATCCCAATACATTATATGATAAGATGAAGCAAATAAAGAGCAGTCCTTTATTGTACAACCTTAAAGGGGTGATCGAATTGACGGATGCGGATAATGTGATTGAACAAAAAAGTTCTCGATTATTGACGCAAGCCATTGAACAACAAGCTACGGATATTCACTTTGTACCTTTAGAAGGGCAGTATGAAGTGTACATGAACATTCGTCGGAAATTAGTCAAAAAACATTCGCTTCCTCCCCAATTAGCGAATCGGATGATTTTGTATTTTAAGTTTCTATCCTCACTAGATATTAGCGATAAACGAAAGCCTCAAAGCGGTTCCTTTCATAAAACCATTTCAAATGAAAACTATTCTTTTCGTGTTTCTTCCATTCCTGCAGTTGGTTTCCAAGAAAGTATTGTCATTAGAATTCAAAGGCATAACAATATTGTACCATTAGATGAATTATGCAAGCATTCGAATTGGTCGACAATTTTGAAACAAGCCATTCAAAAAGAGCAAGGATTGATTCTCATTAGTGGTCCTACAGGTAGTGGAAAAACGACAACGATGTATGCACTTACCGCACAATGTGCAAAAATTCATCGGCATATTATTTCAATAGAAGACCCAGTTGAAAATCAGCATACACATTTATTGCAAATTCAAGTAAATGAGCGTGCGGGTATTACTTATTCAACTGGTTTAAAAGCAATATTACGCCATTCCCCTGATGTCATTATGCTTGGTGAGATACGTGATGCTGAAACTGCTAAAATTGCAGTACGAGCTGCACTGAGTGGTCACCTAGTCATTACAACTGTTCATGCAAAAGATCCCTTAGGAACATTGTATCGTATGCTTGATTTTGGTGTGTCTCTTGAAGAGTTAAGACAAACAATCGTATGTATCTCTGCGCAACGTTTAATTATGAATGAACATCAACAATTACAAGCCGTTTTTAATATTGTTTTTAATCAAACGCTTGATCATATATTTACTGCATTATCGAAAGGGGAAAGATTTTATGAAGGTAGTGAGTCAATGGAGTCACTCATTGAAAAATATCGTAGTCCAAAGACATAAATCGATTCATCTATCCAATCCTTCCTTGTTTTTAAAGCGAATTGGAGAATTATTGAATGAAGGCTATACGATTTCTGATGCGATTCATTTAGTACTACCATTTCATACCGAACAGTATAAAGAAGCCACTGACGAGATTCAGCTACTATTAAAAAGAGGTGAGGGAATTGCCTCGATTTTTAATGCATTGGGTTTTTCTAATCAATTATTAGTGTCTTTATATGTTGCAGAAAAAAGCGGTGATGTAGCCTTTTGTTTAATGCATAATGCACAATACTTAACAGCAGTTGAGAAAACCAAAAAGAAAATGAAAGATTTACTTACTTATCCTTTGATATTATTTGTGTTTTTAAGTGGGATTATGTTTGGTTTTCGAAAATATTTCTTACCGAATTTAATGGCGATGCAAACGAGCCATACGAATGAACCTTCCCTAATGATGAAACTCCTACCAAATTTAGCTGTTCGTTTACCTGATATATTGATAGCGATTTTAGTGGTCATTACTCTAGGCATCATCGCTGCAATGTTCACTTATCGTGTGATTTCCCCTAATAGAAAGATTCTATTCATTAGTCGTTTACCAGTTTTTAATCGATACTTCTTTATCTGGAAAACTCAACAATTAACACTTGAATTAGGAAATTTATTGAATGGTGGTTTTACAGTTCAAGATGGACTTGAGGTGTTAAGTCGTCAAAAAAATGATGTACTCCTTCAAGAGATTGCAATCCAACTGCAATATTTTGTTTGTAGAGGTGAACCATTTTATGCTGCAGTCCAATTATTAACCTTTCTTCCAAAACAATTTTCCATATATGTCCAACATGGAGAAGTGAGCGGTCATTTGGGGAAAGAGCTGATGATTTATAGTGAAAATTTAATGTCATATTTAGAGAACCGTATGACGCGCAGTCTTCAAGTTATTCAACCACTTATGTTTATTGTAATTGCATGCTGTATTATTGCGGCTTATTTAGCTTTATTGTTACCAATGTATCAGATGATAGACACCATTTAAAAATGCATAACGATATCTTTATGAAGTGATAAAGCAATGTGGGACAAGCGCTTCGTTCAACAGAACTGTCCATAACAAATTTTAAAAAAGGTGGAGAAGTTATGAAAAGATTGTTTTGTAAAGAAGAAGGATTTTCATTGATTGAAATGCTCATTGTGCTTTTAATCATTAGTGTTTTACTGTTAATTACGTTACCAAATGTAACCAAACACTCTGCGTCTATTGATGAAAAAGGGTGTGAAGCATTTGTGCAAATGGCCCAAGGGCAAGCAGAGGCGTATAAAATGGATAACGGGAAGTATCCAACGTCCATTAAAGAATTGGAAGGTGAAGGCTATTTAAAAACGAATGCTGCATGTCCTGATGGACGAACAATTATAATTGATGACGGAAAGGTATCTGTAGGTGGTGGAAGTTAGAGGGTGGATATCTGAAAAAGGATTTACTTTATTGGAAAGTTTAGTGGTTTTATTCATAGCGGTTACAATGAGTAGCATTATTTTTCAATTTACGTATCAGTTTATGCAAGAACAAACTGAAAAAGAAGCTATCAATTTACTCATCGCGACGATTCATGATATGCAGTCATATGCAATGGCACATAATATGTATACACGCCTAGATTTTATGGTGCAAGATGGTACCTCTTATTATGTAGTAAAAAACGCAAAAAATGAAAGACTCATTGTACAAGCTTTGCCAGAAGGCATGCATTTAAATCACGGAAGTACATTGAAAACCGTTACGTATCAACCGAGCGGAAACATTTTAGAATTTGGCACAGTACTGTTAAATACACAGAATGGAAAAATACGCTTAGCTTTCCAAATGCAACGTGGGAGAGTGATTGTACATGTCGAATGAGCATGGATATTCTTGGACGGAAGCAATATTAACATTATTTGTCTTGATGACCATATTTGGAACGCTCGTACCAGTAGCTGTTCAAATGCAACAAAAACTCTTCAGCAAAAAGATTGAGACGATCGCCAGTGAACTATTGGTGCAGTCGGCAATTCAGTATGATGCATATGACCAAACATTTGGAAGTGATTATCGAAATGAAATTTTATTTCAGTGGGAATATGTCAATGACCAATTATGTGTCTCATACTTACTAGAGGAGACGGAATATCATTTATGCAACGAATAACAAATGAAAAGGGATATACATTAATCGAATCAATTCTTCATTTGGCCATAGTGTCATTACTCTTTTTTATGACGGTCGCATTTTTAGAATGGTACGCTGAAGTAAACCGACAAATCAAAGATATCAATGAAGCTAGCTGGCAACAATTCTCAGTAGATTTTCAGCGAGAAATTCGTCAAGTTCAAATGGTTTATCCTCAATCATATCATGATCAAATTAACTTTTTGACAGATCGTGGCCGTATAACAATTGACTATAGAAGCGGTGTGTTAAGAAAAAGAATTGATGGCGCGGGACACATTCCGCTCTTGACAAATTTGAAACGTCATCAGTTAAAAGTTGAAGATGAATATGTGACCGTCTCAGTTACCTTTTCAAATGGTTTAGAAAAGGAGGGGAAGTTTATTTTTGGTGTTTATGAATAATGAAAAAGGCGTTGCATTGCTTTTTGCACTCGCTTTATTAATGATTGTTACACTAACATTTTCATCATATGTAAGTTGGTATGAGCGTCAGTATCGTCAATATGATTCTTTACAGTTAGTTTATCAAAAGATGGCGAATGATATTTTAAATAAGGAGTATGCGGAAGAATTGACTGACTTCGAATGAGGGCAGCTAGCATGTTGACGTTAAATGAGCATCCAAATAAGTGAAGGGGAAGAGCTGATTCAATTGATGACGCTCTTCCTTTTCTACTGTGTAGAAAAATCTTATGCACATTACAACGCATGTGTTGCAATATGGGATGTCTAATAAAATAAATAGAACATAAAAAATTGTTTTAAGGAAGTAGAGGGTTATAATAATATACATCATTAAGTGATATAATAGTTTTAAGAATAGTATTTAGATTATTGTAATTGTAGGTGAGTATTGTGAAACGAATTTATTTAGTTGGTTATATGGGATCTGGGAAAACAGCAATTGGAAAGCGTGTGAGCTTCGGGACAAAATTGCCATTCTATGATATGGATGCTGAAATTGTAAGAAAAGCAGGGATGACCATTCCGGAAATCTTCGAACAGTATGGGGAAGCATTCTTTAGACAGTTAGAAACGGAATTTCTTACGGAGTTTAGAGACGAGTTTTGCATCATTTCCACAGGTGGTGGTGTTGCGATGCGTGAAGAAAATCGACAAATTATGCGCAATACAGGATTAGTCTTTTATTTAAACGCACCATTTAAAGATATTTGGAGAAGAATTTCTACAGATAAAAATCGTCCGATTGTTCAACGTTCAACGAGGGCGGAACTAGAGCAACTTTACAATCAACGTGCGCCGCAATATTTAGCAGCATCTCATATTAGAGTGGAAACTGAAAATCGATCGTTAAGAGATATTACAAGTTATATCATTTTTCAAATTAATCGTTTACGCGGTGAATAAACGCTTATTGACGAATGATGAATCGGTGAAATGATATATTCATTCGTGTTTTGATGAAAAACTACAAAACTATTGCGTTTTCAAAAATCTAATGTTAAGATGTGAGTGAAAGGAAACAAAAGGTATTCGAAACTACATATAAGCGAATGACTGTATGAGGAGAGAACGTTTAAATACGTCGCCGAAGGAGCAAGTGAATGTCATGAATCTCTCAGGCAAAAAGACTCATACACGACGCATCTCTGGAGAGTGTTGGCGAAGAACAACCACCAACGAGGTAAGCCATTTCGGTGAAACTTTCAGGTAAGCAGACAGAGGTTCTTTTTTATAAAGGATAAATGTCTGTTTTTTTCTATGCCTTTTAATTCAGAATCTTTCGATATATCGTGATGAGTTTCCAATTTATGTAATGAAACAAAAGAACATCGTTTAACATGACGGGAGGACGACACATTGACAAACACGTTAAAGCGTACAGTGTTATTTGATCATTATGCAGCGCATGGTGGTAAAACAATCGACTTTGGTGGCTGGGATTTACCTGTTCAATTTTCAAGTATCAAAGCAGAACATGAGGCTGTCAGAACTACAGCAGGATTATTTGATGTTTCCCATATGGGAGAAGTACTTGTTACAGGGAAAGATGCACTTTCTTACTTACAAAAAATGATGACGAATGATGTATCAAAATTGAAGGTAGGGCAAGCACAATATACAGCAATGTGTTATGAAGATGGTGGTACAGTTGATGATCTATTAATCTACAAAAAATCTGAAGAAGATTTTTTACTTGTTGTAAATGCATCGAACTGTGAAAAAGATGTGGAATGGATGCAACAACATGTATTTGGTGATGTAACGATAGACAATCAATCTGATGCTTTTGCATTGCTTGCACTGCAAGGTCCAAAAGCCGAATCGGTTTTACAAACTTTAACAAAAGAACCCTTAAATGAAATTACATTTTTCAGATTTAAAGAAAATGTTCAAATTGCAGGTCAATCCGTTCTAGTGTCTAGAACAGGATATACAGGTGAAGATGGATTTGAATTATATGCTTCACCAGAAGCAATTGTCGTCTTATGGGACGCAATTTTAGAAGCAGGTAGAGAAGAAGGCGTTGTTCCAGCAGGACTTGGAGCTCGTGATACACTTCGTTTTGAAGCCGGCTTGCCGTTATATGGACAAGAATTATCAGCAGAAATTTCTCCACTTGAAGCAGGACTTGGTTTTGTCGTGAAGCTAAATAAGGAAGAAGATTTCTTAGGGAAAGCTGCACTACAAAAACAAAAGGATGATGGTGTTCCAAGAAAACTTGTAGGTCTAGAAATGATTGACAAAGGAATTCCACGTACAGGTTATAAAGTTCTGTTAAACGATGAAGAGATTGGCGAAGTAACAACAGGAACACAATCCCCAACTTTAAATAAAAATATTGGGTTTGCATTAATTGCAACTGAACATGCAACGATTGATACAGAAGTTATGGTACAAGTTCGTAAACGTACGTTAAAAGCTAAAATTGTTAAAACGCCATTTTACAAGCGTTAATATTACTATGAACATAAAGGAGACTCGTATACTATGAAACATCGCTATATCCCGATGACGGAAACGGATCGTAAAGAGATGATGGATGTTATTGGTATTTCATCAATTGATGAGTTATTTCAAGACATTCCAGAGGAAGTTCGTTTTAAAGGCGAATACAATATTAAAAAGGCAAAATCAGAATCTGCATTAACAAAAGAGCTATCTAAATTAGCTGCTAAAAATGCAAATACAGCTGCTTATACTTCATTTTTAGGTGCAGGGGTTTACGATCACTATAAACCAATTATTGTAGATCACGTTATTTCACGTTCTGAGTTTTATACTGCTTATACGCCATATCAACCTGAAATTTCCCAAGGAGAATTACAAGCTATCTTTGAATTCCAAACGATGATTTGTGAGTTAACTGGTATGGAGATTGCAAACTCATCTATGTATGATGGCGGTACATCATTAGCAGAAGCTGGGATGCTTGCAGCGGGGCATACACGTCGTAAGAAACTACTTGTTTCTGAAGCGGTGCATCCAGAAGCGCAAGATGTTGTTAAAATGTATGCAAAAGGACAATCCGTTGAAGTTGTCACAATCCCTCAAAAAGATGGAGCAACTGACATTGCTGAATTAGAAGCATTAATGGATGATAGCGTTGCAGCGGTTCTCGTTCAATATCCAAACTTCTTTGGACAAATTGAAGATTTATCTAAAATGAGTGAATTAACCCATGCGCATAAAGGTTTATTTGTTGTATCCTCTAATCCATTAGCACTTGGTGTGTTAACGCCTCCAGGAAAATTAGGTGCAGATATTACAGTAGGTGATGCACAACCATTTGGTATTGCTGAATCATTTGGTGGTCCACACTGTGGGTACTTTGCTGTTACGAAAAAATTAATGCGTAAATTACCAGGTCGTCTTGTTGGAGAAACAGTTGATGAAGAAGGTAAACGCGGTTATGTACTTACATTACAAGCACGTGAACAACATATTCGTCGTGATAAAGCGACATCTAATATTTGTTCGAACCAAGCACTAAACGCACTTGCAGCTTCTGTTGCAATGACAGCACTTGGTAAAGTAGGCGTGCAAGAAATGGCTTACCAAAATATTGCGAAAACACGTTATGCAAAACAAGCATTTGAACAAGCAGGCTTTACAGTTTTAGAGAAAAATGCACATTTCAACGAGATTGTTGTTGATGTGAAAGTGCCAGTGAAACAGTTAAATGATCACTTGTTTGAACAGGACATTATTGGTGGTTATGACTTAGGGTTAAAATATGATGCATATGCAAATCATATGTTAATTGCAGTTACTGAACAACGTACAAAAGAAGAAATTGATGCACTTGTACAACATACAGTTGCTTTCGTGCAAGAAATGGAGGCCCTCAATGCATAAGGAAGATCAATCACTCATTTTTGAAATTACAAAAGAAGGTCGAGTAGGGTATAGTTTACCTGAATTAGACGTACCAGAAGTCTCATTAGATGAATTATTACCAGCAGATTTTAAACGTGAAGAGCCTGCGGAGTTACCAGAAGTGTCTGAGCTCGATATTATGCGTCATTATACAGCACTTTCAAATCGGAACCATGGAATTGACTCCGGTTTCTATCCACTTGGATCATGTACGATGAAATATAACCCGAAAATTAACGAATCAGTCGCTAGATATCCAGGATTTGCAAATATTCATCCATTGCAAGATGAGTCTACTGTTCAAGGTGCACTAGAGTTAATGTATGATCTTCAAGAACACCTAGTAGAAATTACAGGTATGGATGAAGTGACACTACAACCAGCAGCCGGTGCTCAAGGCGAGTGGACTGCATTAATGATGATTCGTGCATTCCATGAATCAAACGGTGATTTCCAGCGTACAAAAGTCATTGTTCCTGACTCAGCACATGGTACAAACCCAGCTTCAGCAACAGTTGCAGGTTATGATACAGTGACAGTTAAAACAAATGAAAAAGGTCTAGTTGACTTAGAGGACTTAAAGTCTGTAGTTGGCGATGATACAGCAGCACTTATGTTAACAAATCCGAATACATTAGGGCTGTTTGAAGAAGACATTGTTGAAATGGCAAAAATTGTTCACGGTGTCGGTGGAAAACTTTATTATGATGGTGCAAACTTAAACGCAGTTATGTCAAAAGCGCGTCCAGGAGACATGGGCTTTGACGCGGTTCACTTAAACTTACACAAAACATTCACAGGTCCTCACGGTGGTGGTGGTCCAGGTTCAGGCCCAGTAGGTGTTCATAAAGACTTGGCACCATTCTTACCGAAGCCTGTACTTGTGAAAACAGATGAAGGTTTTACGTTTGATTATAATCGACCACAAGCGATTGGCCGTGTGAAGCCGTTTTACGGAAACTTTGGCATTAATGTACGTGCATATACGTATATTCGTTCAATGGGTCCAGATGGATTAAAAGCAGTTACAGAAAATGCAGTGTTAAATGCGAACTATATGATGCGCCGCTTAGAGCCATACTTTGACTTACCATATACACAACATTGTAAGCATGAATTTGTGTTATCTGGTCGCCGTCAGAAAAAACTTGGTGTGCGTACATTAGATATGGCAAAACGTCTGTTAGATTTTGGTTACCATCCGCCAACAATTTACTTCCCATTAAATGTTGAAGAGGGAATGATGATTGAGCCTACGGAGACAGAATCAAAAGAAACATTAGATGCGTTTTGTGATGCATTAATTCAAATTGCAAAAGAGGCAGAAGAAGATCCAGAAATGGTTCAAACTGCACCTCATACAACGGTTGTTAGTCGTTTAGACGAAACCCAAGCTGCACGTAAACCAGTATTACGTTACTCAAAAGCATAAGATGAGAGTTGAGAACCACTTCGAAGATTGAGGTGGTTCTTTCTATTTGGCTTATAAACGATGCAATGATTTGACAGATTGACAAATTAATCACATCATCATGTAAAAGGTTTGTGGGAAAAGTACCTGTAATGCGGTGTTCATTCTGATTGCGGCTCTCTCTGAGTACGTCTTGAACTTGCTCATCGTCAAGCTTCTATAGAAGCTTCAGTTTTTGCTGTTACCGGCAAATCGTTGTAGTCTTCACAAAGGTTGACATCGCGACCAATAACTATGAAACGTACTCTTTGTATAGTGAAGTTTATGGATAACCATCAGGCTGCAAAATCCATTGGATGAAATTGGTGAGAGGCTATGAATGACTTACAGAAACGACGATCTCGACTGAATTAACATCTATACAATTTTGTTTATTTCAGTTCAAAGAAAGGATTTCTTCTAACGATTATCTATGTTATAATTAGCACTAGGTACTAATAATAGGTGTAAACTACCTACGAATTTGGAGGCTACTATGAACGATTTATTAAAACTCAAAGATAAAAATATTGTAATTATGGGTGTTGCTAATCAAAGAAGTTTAGCTTGGGGCGTTGCAAAATCATTAAAAGAGGTTGGTGCAAACTTAGTTTTCACATATCGTAAAGAGCGTTCTTTAGCAAAATTAGAACGTTTATTAGAAGAGCATGAAATCGAAGCTAAATTAATTGTCCAATGTGATGTTAATGAAGATGAAAGTGTTGAGAAGGCATTTGCGGAAATTGGCGAGAAAATCGAAAAAATTGATGGACTTGTTCATTCTTTAGCATTTGCACATGCTGAAGATTTGCATGGAGACTTCATTGATACATCACGTGACGGGTTTGCATTTGCCCAAGATACAAGTGCTTACTCTCTTGTATCCGTTGCGAAATATGCACGTCCTTATATGACAGAAGGCAGCTGTATTGCAACAATGAGTTATTTAGGAGCAGAGCGTGTACTTGATGGTTATAACGTGATGGGTGTTGCGAAAGCATCATTAGAAGCATCTGTACGTTATTTGGCGAATGACCTAGGAAAAGATGGGATTCGTGTGAATGCAATTTCTGCAGGTGCAGTGCGTACATTATCAGCAAAAGGTGTTCCTTCATTCAATAAGATTTTACATCAAATTGAAGAAACAGCACCATTAAAACGCAACATTACGCAAGAAGAAGTAGGCAACATGACGGTTGCGATATTAAGTAATTTATCAAGTGGTGTAACGGGCGAGACGATTTATGTTGATGCCGGTTATCACATTATGGGCTAATATCATAGTAAAAGGAACCTATAAGAAGAAAAAGACTTATAGGTTTTTTTACGTCTTAATTGATCCGTTAGGTGCCAATGTCACTTGTAATGTTAGTCGTAAAGCCTTGTTATCTGAAGCGAATGGTTGCTCAATATTTTCTATAACATAAAACCCGAATGCTCAAGTTTGCATTCGGGTTTTATAATGATGATATGCTTTCATTATTTGCTTTTAATTCTACCAGTCCATTGACGGAATCCACCTTGTAAGTGGTATAAATGCTTGTAGTCTTTCTTTTTTAAGAATAATGCAGCACGTGCACTTTTTCCGCCATTTTGATCGTATAGATAGATTGGTAAATCTGGTCGCAATTCTTTGTAACGTTGACGTAATTGTGAAAAAGGAATATTACGCGCACCTAAAATATGACCTGCTTCAAAATCTTTTTGTTCACGCACGTCAATTAATTGTGCTTTACGATATCCCTCGATAAATTGTTCTTGCGTTAATGGTGTAACTGCTTTGCGTAAGCGTAGCATCGTGAATACCATATAAATAATGATCACCGCAATAATCGCTAATACTGTATAAAGAGTACTCAATCTAACTTTCTCCTTTCTTATTCCACTCTTATTATAAATGGATAGTGGAAGTAGTTCAATAGTGATGATAAAATGATAGACGGAGTGAAAGGGGAAAGAAGATGACTAAACAAAAATGGCATTTTATGAATTCAGGAAAATGTAGTGGATCTTTTAATATGGCTTTAGACGAAGCATTACTCGAATGGCATAGTCGTGGTGAAATAGGTCCTGTATTACGATTTTATGAGTGGCAAAACCCAACATTATCACTTGGCTATTTTCAACGTATTCATGAGGCAGTTAATCTTGAAGAAATTGAACAGCAAAAAATTGATTTAGTAAGAAGACCAACTGGTGGTAGAAGTGTTTTACATGAGCATGAAATTACCTATAGCGTTATTGTCAATGAACGTTATCCGAATATGCCAGAATCAATTACAGAGGCGTATAGAGTCATTTCAGAAGGCTTATTGGAAGGATTTAAAGAGTTGGGATTGGATGCGTACTTTTCTGTTCCGCAAAATGATTTTGAAAAAGAACAATTAAAAAAACCAAAGACAGCTGTTTGTTTTGACGCTCCAAGTTGGTATGAATTAGTTGTTGAAGGTAAAAAAATTGCTGGCAGTGCACAAACAAGACAAAAAGGGGTCATTTTACAGCATGGTGCCATTTTACTAAAGTTAGATGAACAGAAATTAATTTCTTTGTTTAACTTTACAACAAATGAAGAACGTGAAAGAATGTTACAAGGGATTCGAAAAAAAGCCGTAGCCATTGATCAACTTGCAAATCGAGAAGTATCTGTAGAGGAAGCGGTAATTGCTTTTTCAAATGGTTTTAAAAAAGCGCTGAATATCGAATTGGAACCATTTACATTATCAGAAGCGCAATTTCAATATGTAAAGCAGATCGAGCAAACGAAGTACGCTAATCAAGATTGGACTTATAAAAAATAATTTTTGATACATAAACGATTGTCATTATCGCTTTCTTCAAATAAATAGTCGAATTGAACGTTTGCATGCGAAAACGATATGTAGTAGATTAATAAATAACAGTAACACTATATATAGTGTTTTTTATTTTTGATTATTAAAGGAGGCTGCGTTAATGGTCATTGTATCTAATAACCAAACACCAGTTTTAAACATTGAGCAGTTAAATAAAGATATTGAAAATTTTAAACCGGTACATCCAATTACAAAAGATATGCATATTAAACATTCCGGCGTATCAAGACTTGTGATGATTGACCGATATTCTTTCAAAGATACGGAAAAGAAAACACTAAAAGTTGGAGACTTTGTTGTTTTAACAGTTAAAGAAGATCCAAAGTTTCCCGCGCGTGGATTAGGATTTATTACTGCGTTAAACAAAGAAGCTGGAGAAGCAGATATTTGGATTGAAGAAGAATACCGTTCGGCGATTGAATCTGCAGAAGAGCAGGAGACAGGGGTAATTACGCGTTCGATTGAAGTGTTAGAAAAGCCTTTAGAAGTTTTCTATGAGCAAATTGCGATGCGAAATGCAACAGGTCTTGCAGCTGTAGAAACAACAGAAGAACAACGTGAGCAATCCTTTAAAAAGTTTTATAAACATTTATCATCTTTAAGTTTCGTACCTGCTGGACGAGTTCTATACGGAGCGGGTGCTGAAACAGATGTTACGTATTTTAACTGCTATGTCATGCCTTATGTAGAAGACTCCCGTGAAGGTATCTCAGATCATCGTAAACAAGTAATGGAAATTATGAGTCGCGGTGGCGGTGTCGGGACGAATGGCTCTACTTTAAGACCGAGAAATACGTTGGCACGTGGTGTAAATGGTAAATCATCTGGTTCTGTTTCATGGTTGGATGATATTGCAAAGTTAACACATTTAGTGGAACAGGGCGGTTCAAGACGTGGTGCACAAATGATTATGCTCGCGGATTGGCATCCAGATATTGTTGAATTTATCATTTCAAAAATGCAAAATCCAAGAATTTTACGATATTTAATCGAAAATACAGAAGATGAGCATATTAAAAAACTTGCACAAGAAAAATTAAAATTTAAGCCATTAACAGCGCAAGAAGAAGGCATGTATCAAAGCATCTTAAACTATCGCCAAATCCCAGGACTAGGTGGGTTTAATGAAGAGATTATGAAGGATGCTGAAACGAAATTACGTGACGGTGGTACATATTCTGTTCATAATCCAGAGTTTTTAACTGGTGCGAATATTTCTGTAACACTTACAGATGATTTCATGAAAGCAGTTGAGGATGATGAAGAGTTCGAATTGAAATTCCCAGCTGTTGAAAACTACACGCCTGAACAAATGGATGTGTATAACCGCACTTGGCATGAAGTTGGAGATGTTCGTGAGTGGGAACAAATGGGACATGAAGTACGTGTTTATCGTAAAATTAAAGCACGTGCACTGTGGGATCTCATCAATATTTGTGCAACGTATTCAGCTGAACCAGGAATTTTCTTTATTGATAATGCAAATAATGAAACGAATGCGAAAGCTTATGGTCAAAAAGTGGTTGCAACAAACCCTTGCGGTGAACAACCATTAGCGCCATATTCTGTTTGTAATTTAGCTGCGGTTAACTTAGCAGAAGTTGCAAATAAAGAAGAGAAGACTGTAGATTATCAGAAGTTAACTGAAATTGTCACAGATGGTGTTCGCATGCAAGATAATGTGATTGATGCAACACCTTATTTCCTACCTGAGAATGAAAAGCAAGCATTAGGTGAACGTCGTGTCGGTCTAGGCGTGATGGGACTTGCAGATTTGCTCATTTACTGTGAGAAAGAATATGGCTCAGTCGAAGGAAATGAGCTTGTTAATCGTGTGTTCGAAACAATTGCAACAGCAGCATATCGAGCATCCATCGAACTTGCGAAAGAAAAAGGAAGTTTTCCGTTCTTAATTGGTAAAAATGACGAAGAAACAAAGGCTTTACGTGAAGCGTTTATTCAAACTGGATTTATGCAAAAAATGCCTGAAGATATTCGTAAAGGCGTCTTAGCATATGGAATCCGTAACTCACATTTATTAACAGTAGCACCTACTGGCTCAACTGGAACAATGGTCGGCGTTTCAACTGGATTAGAACCATATTTCTCATTCACATATTATCGTAGTGGTCGTTTAGGGAAGTTTATCGAAGTGAAAGCAGATATTGTTGAAGAATATTTCAAACGAAATCCTGATGCAGACCGTGAGCAATTACCATCTTGGTTTGTTTCATCAATGAGCTTAGCGCCAGAGGCACATGCTGACGTCCAATGTATTATTCAACGATGGATTGACAGTTCGATTTCTAAAACCGTTAACGCTC
>ERZ808040.1585-NODE-1585-length-14881-cov-64.808092_pt1 | contig 14881 bp, 11 predicted proteins | sample MGYA00380191_ERZ808040 | MGnify/ENA primary metagenome ERZ808040 (study PRJEB31490, sample SAMN06133395) | mouse gut metagenome | isolation source: J6 | host: mice | place: China: Chengdu | collected 2015-05 ... | reverse complement strand
CGGTTCAGACGCCAACGCAGCGTTATACTGGCTTGGCATTACAGTTTCAGCAGTAGCAGTAGGAATGGGTTTTTGGTAAATACAAAGGTTTAGACACAAAAAAGCACCTAGTATATAGGTGCTTTTTTAATTAAATAAAATCTATTTAGTTAAGAGACTTATTTAATATGGTTTACTCTGGGATTTTATCTTCTTTAATTGCATAGATGCCTGGAAGATGACGCAGATAACCATGGAAGTCCATACCACAGCCATAAACATAACGATCGTCAACATCAAGACCTACGAAATCTACTTTGAAGTCATCCACTTTGCGATCATGTACCTTGTTTAACAGCACACAGCAGTCAACAGATTTTGGATTCTCTTTCTTCAGCTCTTCTACGATGGCTTTTAAAGTAACACCTTCATCAAAGATATCATCCACTAAAAGAACATGCTCGCCGGTAATGTCTACATCTGGCTTAAATTTCCAAGACAGCTCATTAGTCCCTTCGTTATCGCGATAACGAGAGGCATGGATGTAATGCATGCGATGGTAGAAAGTAAGGTGAGTTAGCAATTGACCTGCTGGAATTAAACCACCATTCATAACCACCATAACAATAGGGTTCAGACCGGCATAATGAAGGTTTAACTGGGCAGCTAAACGCTCATAAGCAGCAGCAACTTCAATGCTGCTAATTAAACATTCTGAATTACGTAAGGTTTGTTCAATTTCTTTATTGCTAATTTGGCTCATAGTGGTAACACGCATTTGTTTTGTTGAAAGGATTTATTTTAACAGGATTTGCCAAATTCGGCCAACCCTGTTATCAACTTTTATACCAACAACACGAATTGAGTTATTTTTCAATAATGAAAGGGCGATAGAAATTCACTAAACGATTCAAAGATTGATTAGGCAACTGTGGGAATAGCTTGTTAATAGCTACTTCAAGTGCTTTGTTGATACCAGCTTTAGCGACAGGCACTGATTTACGCTTAATTAGCCCCAAAGGTAGAGTTTCTGAAAAACGAGTGATAAAGTGGTCTACAACTGCATGATTCATGGTAAATAGGGCTTCAACCAGTTTTTCTTTATCTACTGAATCGGGGGTAGTTGCATCAAAACCTTCTAAAATAGTTTTGGCAGTAGCCTCATTTAATTTAAAGCCTACTCGCATATTGCCAGCATTGTCCTCAAAGACAGTTTCATTTTTCATGTATTCAAAGTTCGGCAAAACTTCTTTGTTTTTATCTTTACCTAACAAGATGTTCAACATGGTTTCAGTGGCACCTTCAATTTTCACCACGATACCACGCATTTTTTCTTGACGTTCTGGATCTGGAATCACATTGATTAAATTGACCAGCATATTATCGATTAGCTCACGTCCAATTTGTTGGGCAATATCATTACGCAGAGGATAATACGGTTCATCTTTGCCAGAGCTAATAATGTGCTCTGCTTCAAAGATCATGTCTGCTAGTTTCTCGGTAGGTTCAAATCCAAAATAGTAGGTCATCGTAAGTCCTTTTAGGGGTAATTAATCGATTTTTTAAGATATATTCCAGAAAGTATTGCTCAGTAAGATATTGAGCAACTAAATGTATTTAGTTATTGTGCTAATATAACTTAATTGTTATAGAGTCACGTAATTCGTTTGAATACTGCTTGGTCATCAGCATAGACGCTGTGAAATGTTTATTCAATATCTTGTTAAACAATTGTTATTCAACACTATAGTTCATTAGATTAGGTAGCCACCTGCTTGCCAGCGAATTTCTAAAACTTAAACCTCAGGATCAGTTACGCATTATGAAAATAAAGTCAGCTTTCCATGGAGTATCGCAAACCTCCCATAAATATACTTTGATACTTCTTTCAAGTAGCGTTCTAACGCTTATTGGCTGTCATTCGACCTCAACTACTCAGTTTGCTTCAAATCCTGCTCTTAAAAATGGTCCTTTAATTTCTTCTGCTGACTACCAAAAAAACATTCAACGTAATCAACAAAGCTATCAAAATCAGTTTAGTTCCCAGTCAGGGATTAATAATGATGAAGTAGCCAAGTCAGCACTTATAAAAGCGATAACCCAGCACCTGACTACACCTCATGTTGCCGTTAGTCAAAGCCGAGTTCATGATTCCCCTTTCATAAATAAGGGCAGTATTGATGAAGGTTATCAAAGTGCATATGAGACGGTTCTAGATATAGCCATCCAAGAAGCCTATGAAGCAGAGAACCTTTTAGAATCAGAAGCTTATGCTCTGGAAGATGAAAGCTCTGAAGACTATAACCCTGATGAGTATAACTATGAAGACTATGATCCCTATGGTGAATACGAGGAGGACACAGATTATCAGCAGCTGATGGACACTTTGTATAAATGGTATAACCGCACGCCAGCACAGATTGAAGCCAGCAATTACTACTTCAATCAGAACATGAGATTAAATAAAATTAGCGAATTCGACCCTAATAATAAAAAAGTGAGTATGGTTTATAGCTATGATTTTGCTTCTCCCACAACTTACTACTCGATACAGCTGCCTTTAGCATTGGATTTCAATCGCGCTGAGCTAACCTTAGATCCGAGTGCCTTATTGCCAATGGTAGCTTTAATACTTCCTGAGCACGCGCCTTTGCCTGAAGAGCTTGAGGCTACTACTGTGGCTTTTAAACTGCCGGAGCAGGTTGTTGAGCAAGTGCCGCCAAAAGTGATATACGACGCTTTTATTTCAGCCATTAGTTATAGTCTAAGCGAGCTTGAGCCGGCAAACTTCACAGCTTTGGATATTTCCAGAGATGATTATGCCAAAGAGGTAGGCGCTCATTCCGCAGTGAAGCTAAATCTAGATAGCAAGCAAACCGGTAAGCTGCTTGGTGTTATCCTCAAACACATGTCTAACACTCTTCAAGAGCATGTGGACCTGCGACCTGATTTATATCCCAATTCAAGCCCAATTAAATTTGCTTTAGAAAACTGGCAGCAAACTAATAAAAAATTCCAAAGTGGTGATATGGGATCTTTGTTTCAGCTAATAGAAGCTGTTACCCCTTTGTCTTTTAATCAAAGTAATTATTACTATTTTGATGGCCGTGGAAAGCTAATAGCCTCTCAGTCCAGCACCTTAGCAGGAGGTGACTTTATGGGAGCAACGAAGACCTTATTAAGTCAGACCATCTATGATGAGCGCAGCTTTAAAGATCATCCATTAAGTGAGGTATATCAGCAATCCTTTGGACAACCTTTCACACAACAAAAGCCTGCCAGCGTCGATGGCAATGCTTGGATGAAAAAAACCCAAGACCGAAAAGATAAGTTAAATCAAGCGTATGCTGCGCGTAGTGAGTACGATAGTGAGGATGCTTTGTATGGTAGTGCGCCACAAGAGCCTATTGAAGACGAAGAATATCGACCTTCTATTAGAATTATCGATTATGGCAATGTGAATGACTACGACAAGGAAGGTGAGGCGGGTTATGAATACAAATATGAGCGAAAAAACGCTGAATAACCAACTCATAACCTCACATTTGATACTCATAAGGATCTTCATGAAAACCCTAAGTAAAAAACCTTACTTTTATAAAAAGAAAAACAAATTAGCTGCCTTGTCTTTAGCCATTCCTTTAGCGCTTAGTGCCTGTCAGGTAGCCCCTAGTAGCAATCAAAATGTAATTGCTTCTAAAATAAGCCAATTACCCGTCGAGCAGCAGTCTCAGATGGCCAAAGACACTTTATTTGAGGCTCTAAAAAAGCAAAGTCGGAGTGATTATGCTTATCAAGTAAATGTATTAGGCTCTAATGAACAAAGAAGAGAGCGACTTTCCAGTGCTACGCCGCAACAGTTGGCGATGAGTGACAATCCAATCAATCATTGTGAACATGTTCATGATGAAGCTTACGTCGATTTGTTGCAGAGGGCAGAGCAATCGGGTCTGGAAATATATAATGCCAAATACTCCGCAGAAAGGCAGTCTATCAAGCAAGCCTATCAGCAGTGCGTTGCCGCTTTAGAGGCACCTTACTCACAAGAGTCTTATGAGCAGTGGTTACAAAAAGCACTTGAGCAAGCAAATATTGATTTGGCTAAGGCTGAAGCAGGTATTAAAGAGGAGGCTATTGAGGAGCAAGATAGCTTGAATGAACAGGAGCTAACGGATGACTTTCAATCGCCAGATACTGTTTCTCTTGATACAGTCTTTGAAGATATAGCTGAAAGTGTCTTACCAGGTTATGATGCCTCTCATACCAAACTTGATGCACGCAAAGCCAAGCTTTTAAATGCTTATTTATTAAACCCAACCAATCTTACTGCCTCTGGTGTGTATCGAGCTTCTAATGGCAAAGTGAGTATTATGCCGACTATTGCCTATCAAAGTCGCAATCTACAGCTACTAAACAGCCATTTTATTTATATGGATGCTAGACAAGGTGCGGTATACGTGTGGGCTGATACCTTTGCCTATCTTTTATCCTCTTCGATAGATCCAAATTTAGGTTTAACATTCAAAAACAAGTGGATAAAAATCAATATCAATGATGGCAGTCTACCAAAAAACTTCCTTCCAGATTTGCTAAAAGCTCATCTGTTGGCCAAAGATAAAATGCATGTCAGCGCGAGTGCAGATCAATACCGTTTTATTTCTACCTCTGATCTGCAAAATAATTCCCCCAAACCAGATACAAAGCATCAGCCTTACTTAAAAGATGCTTCGCTGATGATTGAGCGTAAGCTGACTAAGCAGCAATATGAGAAGGAAATACAACTGTATCTCACCACTGTATATGATCAGATGACACAGAAATACCCTCAGCTGCTTGAGGTGAAAAACAGCAATGAAGAACAAAGCAGTACTGGGGAGAACAGCACTCAAACCCTTAGTAGCAAGTATATATTTACTCAAATTTTCAAAGCAATAGAAAAGTTAAAACAGGATAGCTCCTCATCAAAGCTAGAGGACTCTATTACTACTAAGACAGTGGAAAGTAATCACGGTGAGGCGGCTAATGACAAAAAGCCAAATATTGAGTATGCTGTTAAGGATGCTAAATTAGCAGAGCATGAATGGCTGTGGCGTAATGTCTATGGGCTAGATAGTCATCAACGTATCGTTTGGCAATTAGGACAACACCAGTTAGATTCAAATGCCAGTGCGCTTCATGGGTCAAATGATCTGTTAACTAGGGTGCGTTTAGAGGTATTGACTCGATATACCAAGGCTTCGGCTACTATTCCTATGTTTGAAGCATTGCCCACAGGAGCCTCAATGCCTTCTAAGTCAAATAGTGTGGATATAAAAAACTATTTTGAAAACTTAAAGTTAAGTTATGACAAAGGAGAGGGAAGTGAGCAAGGGAAAGTCTTGTTTGAAACCCTAAAATAAACCAAATAGCGCACAAGGGACAGAAAAAAGCCGGTTAAATATAGTTTAACTGGCTTTTTTATTAGCTATAATGGGATTCGTTAATTTACAATAAAGCAAGAATTCAGTAATAAAGTCTAGCTAAACAAGCAAGTTTAAAATAGCTCTATTATTGATTCTTTAACCTATAATTCCTTTTATAAGACAAGGCTCTTATAGTTATGAAGTAAGCTGTGTCATTAAACTTAGCAGCTGGCCATAAATATAGGCTTTTCAAGGAGTGAAGTATGAACAGTGCAATTGTATTACTGTTGGGCGTCTTAGCCATGCTCGCCGGTTTTTTCTTTTATTCTAAATTTTTTGCCAAATATATTTTGGGGTTAGATAACTCAATACCTACTCCAGCACATACGATGAAGGATGGTATCGACTATGTTCCTACCAATAAGTATGTGTTATGGGGACACCATTTCACCTCAGTTGCAGGGGCAGCACCGATTATTGGTCCGGCCATTGCGGTTATCTGGGGTTGGGTGCCTGCGGTGCTTTGGGTAGTCCTCGGAACTATTTTTATGGCAGGTATTCATGATATGTCTGCTATTTGGGCCAGTATGCGCAATAAGGGTCAATCGATTGGCTCAATTGCCGGCTCAGTTATGGGTGGACGAGTACGTACCTTGATGATGGTAGTGATTTTCTTACTGCTATTAATGGTAAACGCTGTATTCGGTGTCGTTATCGCCAACATGATGATCAAAACCCCTACGGCAGTTATTCCAGTTTGGGGCGCCTTAGTAGTTGCCTTTATCATTGGCCAGTGTATCTATCGCTTAAAGATGAATCTGGCTTTGGTTTCAGTCTTTGGGGTTGCTGCTTTATACGGTCTGATTTATCTAGGCACTTTAATGCCAGTGGTATTGCCTGAAACCATCTTCGGGTTGCCAGATAACGCGGTATGGATTTTATTCTTATTCATCTACGCAGCTGTGGCTTCGTTACTGCCTGTTTGGATGTTATTACAGCCTAGAGACTACATTAATGGTCTGCAGCTGTTTGTGGGGTTAATTTTATTATTTGGTGCCATCTTACTGGCGACACCAGATATCGTGGCTCCAGCTATCAACCACAATTTACCTGCCAGCACACCGTCAATCATGCCATTATTGTTCGTAACGATTGCTTGTGGTGCTATCTCAGGATTCCACGGATTGGTGTCTACGGGTACCACTTCTAAGCAAATCGACAAAGAAGAAGATGTGCGTTTTGTGGGTTACTTCGGTGCAGTGGGTGAAGGTCTATTAGCACTAGGTGCGGTGTTAGCGACTACAGCAGGCTTTGCTAGCTTAGCTGAGTGGGAAGGCATCTATCAAAAGTTTGGTGACGGCTCAATTGGTGCTTTCATCGACGGTGGTGCAACCATCTTAAATAATGGAATTGGCATCGAGCTTGTGTTATCACAAACGATATTGACCGTTATGGCAGCGTTATTCGCGGGCACCACAATGGATACTGGGGTTCGTCTACAACGCTATATCTTCCAAGAGTTTGGTGATGTTTATAACTTACCTGTGTTGAAGAAAAGTGTGGTAGCGACCTTACTGGCTGTGGGTACCTGTTTGTTAATTGCCTTTGGGGCCGGTGGTATCGATGGATCTGGCGGTATGATCATTTGGCCACTATTTGGTACCACGAACCAGTTAATGGCTGCCTTAACCTTAATGATTGTGACAGTGATTTTATTACGCAAAGGTAAAACCGTTTGGTACACCTTAGCGCCACTGACTTTCTTATTGGTAATGGCGGTATTTGCCTTAATCCTTCAGTTGAAAACTTTCTATACTGATGGTAACTGGCTGCTAATCGTGATGGATATCATCATTTTAATCGCAACCATTATGGTTACCTTTGAGAGCTTCTCTGTCTTACGCCGTGAGTGGAAGCAACATAGAAGTTAGATTTATTTAAAATAAGACTGCTTATAAAAAACGCTAACTTCGGTTGGCGTTTTTTTATGAAGACTTATTGTCAGGATGTGGTATTTTATTAGGTATCATCAAATATTTATATAGATTAAAGGGAGAGAGCTATGAGTAAGGATCAGTCACTATTTAGTCGATTTGTGGAAGGTTTGAACGAGTTTTATCATGCCCCTTATCGCCAGACATTGGCAAGAGCAGCGCGTGATGAAGAAGATTTATTCATGCTACTGCTATTTTCAGAAAGCCTAGGCATTGATAATCCCGCCAGCTTTTATACCTTAGAGCTACAGCCCATATTTTTAGAAAAATTCCACGAATGGCACTTACGTATGGGCATGCCTCGCTGTCCACTACAACACGGCGGCTGTTGCTAAAAGATGGGCACACACAGAGACATTAAAAAGACTTAAAGAAGACCAACTATGAAAACACTATCAAGCCTAGTCAAGCAGCTACAGAACACGCCGATAAAATTTGTCGGCGGCAAAGGCGGGGTGGGTAAGACCACCACTGCGGCAGCTTTGGCCTCTCAGTTTGCTGAGCAGCATCAAAAAACACTGGTTATCTCTACCGATCCGGCGCATAGCTTGGGTGATGTGTTTGATATGAATTTAAAAAAAAGCTCTGCTAAAAATATGCCCGTCGCATTAACTGAGAGCTTGGATGCGCTAGAGTTAGATCCTGATCTTATTATCGATGAGCATTTTGCTAGGGTTGAGCGAACCATCAGCAGCTACGCCAACCCGGATATGATGCAAAAAATTAGGGAGCATCTGCAACTGTCAAAAAGTGCACCAGGAGCGCAAGAGGCAGCTATGTTAGAGGCCATTTGTCGTTATTTGGTCGACAGTGTAGAAAAAGGCATTTATCAGCACATAATTTTTGATACAGCGCCGACCGGACATACTCTAAGACTTCTTATGCTTCCTGAGATGATGGAGGCTTGGACTGATGGGTTACTTACCCAGCAGCGGCGCCAGGCTAAGTTAAAAGGGGCGGCAGATAACTTTGCTACCAAAAAGTCTGCCCTAACTAATCCTTTTGAGGACGCAAAACCTGTCGATAAGTGGCAGCAAGCGGTCGATGTGCTAAATGCCCGCAAGAACTTGTTTAAAAGAGCAGGGGAGCTGCTGCATGATAGACAAAAAACCGCAGTGGTTTTAGTAATGACCGCAGATAACTTGCCCATTGAAGAGACGCGCCGAGCTGTAAATCAGCTAAAAGAAGCCAAATTAGCGCCTGCAGCCTTAGTGGTGAATCAGCTGATTCAAGCTGAGCAAAGTGATGAGTTTTGGCAAAATAGAGCAGTGCGCCAACAAAGCCTGCTAAAAGACATTCAGCAGCACTTTGTTGATTATCCTATCTATGGCGTTTATCTCCAGCCCTCTGATGTGCGCGGAAGACAGGCGCTTGCTAAGCTCGACTAATCTTTTGGATTAGTCTTTTTCTTCATGTCTTGAGCGCTTTAATTTATCAGATAAGGACCAGGCAGCATCAGCCCTTAATTCTTCAGCCAAGCTGCTTTTACCACTGGTTAAGCTGCTCCACTGAGGTTTACCGCGGGCCTTTTTTAGCTCGCTAGGTAATTTATTAGGATTCCAAGGCGGTGTCGTGGCCTCTTGTAGCTCGGCAATAGGGGTATCGGCATTAGCAGCATGGCCGCGATGGCGTAAGGAAGCCAGCAGATCTAAAGAGCGGGTGGCCAGTAAGGTCAAGGTAGCAGGATCGATAAATAAACGCTTAACGCCTGTCAGCTTATCAGCGATGGTGCTGGTATTGGACAAGATACCACCGGCGATACCACCAATGGCGGCGCCAAGACCCAAAGTGGTTCCTAGGGCTGCAGCATCAATCCCTAAGCCCAGTAGCGCTCCTGCGGCTGCGCCTGAAGTGGTGCGTAATCCATAGCTCTTTAACAATTCTGGGTCAAACGGGTCTTGCTGATACTCGCTTAGCTCAAGGGGCGTTACTACGGCTGTGTTGTCATAAAACTTATATAGGTTTAATAACTTACCCTGCATGGTGCGCTCGCTTTGGCGAACGGCTTCTTGCATCTCAGTTAACACTGGCAAGGGATCATCATCTTCATCAATTTCACGCACATAGGCGGCGACGTCAATTAAGAAGTGAGCAATGATGATACTGGCCTGCTCATACAATTGTGCCCAATCTTCACGGCGGCGAACGATAAGCTGATTTAAAGTATCAGGATGAGTCAGCATTGTGGCTAAATTTTGCCAAAGCATCATCTCATCTTCAAACTCGAAAGCAACCGAATCAAATCGGGTTGAGATATGTAAGTTGCGGCGTGCCAGCATGGTCTGCCAGTCGCTAATATTGGCATCTTGGCTGTCGGTGAAGTTGAAAACTGGCATCACTGGTATTGCTGACCAAGACAAAATGGCCAACTCATCTTTATACTTACCCAGCACTGGCTCTCTAGCGTCAATGACATAGATAGCCATGTCACTTGAGAGCAGCTGACGAATGACTTTGGCTTCTTGAGAGTAATCCTCTAGTACATTATTTAATCCATCGCCTTGGGCATCACTTTTAGCAATGTCACTGGCTAAAAACTGCTGTAAGCGCTCAATACCATCTCTACGGCTTGCGGTATTATCTTCAAGCCAGTCCATCAGTCCTGACGCATCTTCTAAGCCTGGGGTGTCGAACAAGGCTACTAGATTCTCACCAGTCTGACTATCACTAATCAAAGCCCGTTCTACGTGTCTGGTAGTGGCCGCTTCGTTCTTTACTTCCCCAAAGTACATATCACGCAGTAAAGTGCGTAGTAGGGAGGTTTTACCAGTGTTGGTGTGACCGACAACCGCTAACTTTAAAGGCTCACCTTCAGAGACCGTGGTTTTGTTAATATCTTGTAGGTAATCGGTCATGCTTTTTTTAGAGTCAGTACTATTGACTGCTTCTGGCTTTGTGACAGTTGTAGGCTGCTGAGAAGCGCCTGTGTCATCTTTGACCACCGTGTTAACCTTAGGGTTAGCGTCAACAGCCGCTGGTGAGGAGGTGCTAATTGGTGTATCGTTAGCCTCCTTGCTAAAGGCTTTATCGCTAAATAAGCCACCTGGATTAGAAGGAGTGTTATTGTCTTGAGTGCTCATAAGTTGCTCAGATTATAATTATTAATGTGATAAATTTTTGGCTATAACTAATAACTTCTAGAACTAACAGCTTCTAGGAAACCAAGCCGATATTACGCTCAGCCAAAGCGGTCTGCCATTGTTGTCTACGTACAGAATTGTCATCTTCTAATGCATCACTATCTTGTAATAGTTGTACGATAACCCCTTGTTTGGCATGAGTCGCTAGCTTATCTAGCTTGCGCATGGTGCCACGGTCAGGAAGGGCTTTAGCATGGATACCTAGCAACACCTGAACGTTATGATTGTCCAAATACTGCAGCATTCTGTCCATATCTTCTCTATCATCTAATATACCAAAATCTTCAGGCGTCGAGTTGATAAAGGCTTCACCAGCAGCATGATACCAAGTGGGGTTGTGGTGTTTGTATTCTAATAAAACCACCAACTTATCACCTTGAGTCACTTTGGCTTTAGGGGCAACGGGTTGTACTTTTTCAACAAAGTCATCTTCATCAACGACTTTGCGTTGCCAAAAACTAATGATTTTTTGATAGTAAGGTAAGCTTAGGTCAATCTTCATCTTTTTGCGATTGAACATTACGGCACAAAAGGCCCAAGCTATAGCACGAGGCACAATGCCGTACATCAGCAAACTGCCTACCAGAAGGCTGGCCCATTGTCTGGCGATAGACAGCGGCATAACCTCTGTTACCAAGCGGCTTTGAACCACCGCATCAGCATCAGGTACGTTAAAGCCAACCAAGCTAGGCAGCCAACCAAGCCAATGGGTTAGGGTCATTAAGGCTTGGTCTGATAGTAAGGTGGACTCCCAGCTAAAGCTATATTGGCGCACAATTAATAAAAATATAATTGCAAAAAGCATGCCGGTCAAAGTAGCCAGCCACAGCTGATGACTAAATCGGCTCAGATACCAACGCATGCCAGTGTGCTGCAATTGTTCATCATAAAGCTCCACAGCAGCTTGGGTCGCATCATCTTTACCCCTAATAAGCGTTTTTGGGCTAATAAAACTGGTAATAATACTAGGTGACTGACTGCCTCTATTGATAAGCGTAAAGATTAACCAGCCGACCAACATCAGAGTGTGAAAGCCTAACAGACAAACCAAGACATAAAAGAAGTTCACCACGTTAGACTGCAACAAAGCAAATAAGCCTAAAAACCCTGAGACACACCACAAGATACTCATAATAAGAATGATGCCTTTAATACGACCATCAATCTTATTTAAGGTACTAGCTAAGGCCCCATTACTGTCGATACGCTCAGCTCGGCGATGTATTTTTTGTAGAGAAGTCGCTTGCTCGTCCTGAAGACGTTCTGTAATCAATAAGGGATCTGTAGCAAACACATGATTTTTGGTCTCAAGTTTGCGTACCAATTCGGTGAGTTGATCTTGTTTGGATAGCATGGCATTCCTATTGGGCTATTTTTTGTCTTATATGGTTATTTGTCTAATACTAAGAGATATAGAGCGGCGTGTCCTATTTATATTTTTTTAATCATACTACCAAATGGGAGTAAAGACTAAAGTCGGATTACAACAAGTCTCATAACAAAAAGGGTACTGCCTGGTTAAGCTGTACCCTATGCATAAACTTGCCCGCCAGTTGAATCTGTTAAATCAGCAAGTAGAGCAAACCAATAATACCAATGGCCACTAAAAATAATAGCAAATTGGACAGCACACTCTTAACCGTCACTTCCTTGGCTATGGCAGGTACTGCAACCTTCTTACGCTTTGCGACATTCAACACCATATCAATGTGGTCTAAACCATCTTCTTCATAAGGCTGACCTAGCGGCTCAAATCCTAAGGATTGATAGAAGTTAATCAAATAAGTCTGAGCGGTAATTTGAATCGGCTTTTTGCCATATTTAGAGTGACAGTATTTAATAGCGCGGGTCATAATTTCGCGCGCGACCCCTTGATGTCTGTTGTCGGGTAACACCAGAACTCGACCGATACGCGGATTGGGGTTGGTCCCATTGCCACCCACTGCTGGGGGAATAATGCGACAATAGCCAATAAGCGTTTGGTCCATATGAGCAACCAGATGTAAGCAATCAAAATCCAGCTCATCTATGTCTTGGTATAGACACTGCTGCTCAATCACAAATACTTGAGAGCGGGCTCGAAGAATATGGTAAATATCAACGCCACTAAGCTCATCAAAGCCTTTAATAGTATATTTAACGGTCATCTAAAAACATCTTATGAGTTGTTTGTCAGCCACAAACCCACAGCAAATTAAGTCTCGCTATTAAGGGTTTGGCTAATCTTATCTAAATTTAAGCTGTCTGACATGGCGTTAAAGATATCATAATACGCGCCATGCTTCGCATACAGCTCTTCATGGGTACCGGTTTCGACCACACGGCCATTATCAATCACAATCAAATCATCTGCATCGATAATCTGCGAGATATTGTGTGACACAATAATTACGGTGCGGTCTTTTTTAATCAAGTCTAGGCTGTGCTTAATTTGCTGTGTTGCAATGGCATCAAGGCTTGCCGTAGGCTCATCTAAGAATACAATCGGAGGGTCTTTTAGGAACATACGTGCCAGCGCAATTCGCTGCTGCTGTCCGCCTGAAAGCAATTTTGCCTCACTGTCATAACCCTCTGGCATCCCCACAATTTGCTCATGAATAGAGGCCTTCTTAGCCGCGTCAACAATCTCGTCATCGGTGGCCTGCATATTACCATAACGAATGTTGTCAGCGATGGTTCCTGAAAAAATATGGTTCTTTTGCAGCACCAAACCAATTTGTTCCCGTAGATTATGAGTATTATAGTCGTCTAAGTTTTGACCATCGAGACAAATCGTACCACTGCTAGGGTCATAAAACTTCACCAATAAATTAATGATGGTACTTTTACCCGCACCACTTAAGCCAACTAAGGCGGTAATACGGTTGGGGTGAATCTCAAAGCTTACATCATGCAGCGCTTGCTTGCCATTAGGATATGAGAAGTTAACATCTTTTAGGGCGATGTGACCTTTTAGATCCGTACATTCAATCTTACCTTCACTTTCAATGGCATCATCGTCATCTAAGATATCAAAGAAGCCTTCTGCATAGGTTAGGGCGTTATTAACCTGATCATAAATACTGTGCAGCTGACGGATTGGCGCCGCCACGTTTTGAAATAGCAGCACATGGAACATAATGGCACCGATGGTCATCTGATCATTGAGCACAAAATAGGCGGTCAAAACAATGATAACCACGACCCCAATTTGCTCAATAAAGCTCTTGCCAGCGTTATACATAAACGCAATGCTGCGAATACGCAGCTGGTTGGTGGTCATGTCCTTTTGGATTTCCCAGTGCTTATCCGACTCAATGGGCTCACGCACAAAGGACTTAATGACGGTAATAGACTCAATAATTGAGATAACCAGCCCGCTTTTGGTCTCGCGGTACTGACGCATTTGCTTGCGAAAGCCTTGTAGTCTATTGGCTTGTCTTTGACTCACAAAAAAGTAAATCGGCACAATAATAAGGCCAACCATGCCCACCCAGAAGTTGGCATTAAACATGATGACAAGCGACACGATGGCGCTGGCAAATAATGGCAGCATGTCGATAAAGAAGTTTTGTACCAGCTGAGTTAAGCTGCTCACACCCAGATCAATACGGGTCTGCAGCTTACCACTGGCGTTTTCTTCACTGGTATAAAACGCCATCTTGTACGACAAAATCCGATCAACCACCTTTTGTGATAAGTCACGCGATAGGTTAATTCGAATACGCTCACCAAAATAGCGCTGACCAAAGGTAATGCCGACGTTTAACACCTCTTTTACCAGTAAGATGGTACTGATTAAGATAAGAAGCTGTAGCCCTTCAGTCCACGGGTCAGGTAGGTCGACAATACCGGTTAAGGTGTCGATGGTGTACTGCAGTACAAAGGCGTTAACCTGAGCGGTAAACGACCCCAACACGGTCAATATCAAGGTAAGAATAAATAGACCGCGATAAGGCCGTGCAAAAACAGACAATCGCTTGAGGATATACCAAAGCAATCGACCACGGTCTTTGGGTTTTGAAGGTGGCTTTAAATCAAGCGGAACACGTTTTGGAGGTGAGGCCATAGTAGTATACTTATCGTTGATTAATATTCAAAAATACTATTTTAACCATCTTAGCGGCTGCTCAACAGCGCAACTATGTATAAAGCTTGTTGTTAATCTAGGCTAAATATATATGAATTAAGGTTAATCACTGCTAACTTTTATATTTCTTTAAAAAAGCACTTACCCTATTAAGAATAAGTGCTTTAGAGTTTTTATTGCAGATGGATTAATATTAAATGGTTAGAAACCATCTGCCGGTACAAACACTTGACCAACCATAATACGGCGAGCAGATCGGCTCATCGATACTTTTTTGGCCTGCCAGCGACCATCAAC
>ERZ808040.1584-NODE-1584-length-14904-cov-6.944291_pt1 | contig 14904 bp, 14 predicted proteins | sample MGYA00380191_ERZ808040 | MGnify/ENA primary metagenome ERZ808040 (study PRJEB31490, sample SAMN06133395) | mouse gut metagenome | isolation source: J6 | host: mice | place: China: Chengdu | collected 2015-05 ... | reverse complement strand
CACCTTGTCGGAGATAACCTTGCGCAGCAGGGAGATCATCACGTTGGAGCACAGCAGCACGAAGGTGACCGCCGCGCCCATGCCGATGGCGTTGGAGGCCTGGGTGGTGACCGCCAGGAAGGGGCAGGTGCCCAGGATCAGCACCAGGATGGGGTTCTCCTTGATGATGCCGTTGGTCAGGATTTGCAGCTTGTTGTTTTTCATATCCATGTGCCTCCCTTCCTCAGCCCTTCACCTGCTCGAACGCGGCGAACGCGTCGGCGATGGCGGCCTTGTAGTAGTTGGAGGAGAAGGTCGCGCCGGAGATGGTGTCCGCGGCGGCGGCCCCGGCGGCGTCCAGCCCGGGGAACTGGCCGTAGAAGCTCTCCTCGGTGGTCACCTTGGAGCCCAGGCCCGGCGTCTCCTTGTGGCTGAGCACCTTCACGCCGGTGAGCTTGCCCGCGCCGTCGATGCCGATGGTCATTTTCAGGGTGTTCTTGCCGCCGTAGCCGGTGGTGGTGAGGGAGAAGGTGTAGCCCGCGCCGTTGGCGGCCTGATAGACCTCCCGCACCGCGTCGGGCAGGCCCGCCGCCTCCACCTTCTCAAAGCTGTCGGCGTCCGGGAGGACCTCCAGCCGGGCCTCCTCGTTGGCACGGCGCTCGGCCTCCGCGATGATGGGGGCGGTGGCCTTGTTGGTGAGGGCCAGCAGGGCGCTCATCACCACACAGATGATGACCAGCACCGCGATGGGGGCCACAAAGTCGGTCATCACGTTGGATTTTGCTTTCGTCATGCCTGAACACCTCCAAACGGTTTCGTCTTGGTCCACTCGCAGATGTAGGGGTTCAGAATGTTCATCAGCAGGATGGAGAAGGACACGCCCTCAGGGTAGTTGCCCCACACTCGGATGAGCACGGTGATGAGGCCGCAGCCCACGCCGAAGATCAGCTTGCCGGCGGGGGTGGGGGGAGAGGTGGTGTAGTCGGTGGCCATGAAGATGGCGCCCAGGAACAGGCCGCCCGCCATCACCTGGTACAGGGGCTGCCTGCCCAGCAGGGCGGTGAGCACCAGCACGGTGCCGATGAAGGCCACAGGGGTGTGCCAGGAGATGACCTTGCGGCAGATGAGGTACGCGCCGCCGATGAGCAGGGCCAGACAGCTGGTCTCGCCCATGGAGCCGCCCCGGGCGCCCAGGAACATCTGGGCCAGGGTGGGCAGGCCCTCGGCGCCGCCCGCGCCCAGGATGGCAAGGGGGGTGGCGGCGGTGACGGCGTCCGCCGGGGCGTTGGAGAACGCGGCGGGGACCCAGGTGGTCATGGCCCCGGAGAAGGCCACCAGCATGATGACGCGGGCGGTGATGGCGGGGTTGGCGAAGTTCTGGCCGATGCCGCCGAAGAACTGCTTCACCACGACGATGGCCACGAAGGAGCCGAACATGGCCTGCCAGATGGGGATGCCCGCCGGCAGGTTCAGGGCCAGGATCAGGCCGGTGACGGCGGCGGACAGGTCCATGACGGTGATGGGCTTGCGGGTGATCTTCTCAAAGGCCCACTCGCAGGCCATGGCCACCGCCACACACACCACCTCCACCAGCAGGGCCCGCACGCCGAAGAAGATGATGGACGCGATGACGGCGGGGAACAGGGCGATGAGCACGTCCCGCATGATGGTCTGGGTGGTGTCCTTGGCGTAGATGTGGGGGTTGACGGAAACGATCATGTTGTTCATTTAGACCGCCTCCTTTTCTTTTTCCTTGGCCGCTTTCTTCTCGGCGGCGGCCTTCTGCTCGGCGTTGTACTGGTTCAGCATGGCCTTGGCCAGCTTGTTCACCTGGACCAGGGGCCGGCGGGCGGGGCAGCTGAAGGAACAGCAGCCGCACTCCATGCACAGGTTCACCTTCAGCGCCTTCAGCGTCTCGGGCTCCTTGTTGTTGTAGGCGGCCTCAATGGCGGCGGGCATCAGGTTGAAGGGGCAGTGGGCCACGCACCGGCCGCAGCGGATGCAGGCGGAGGGCACGGGGTCCTCGGCGTCCTTGGCGTCGAAGGCCAGGATGGCGTTGGTGTTCTTCATCACCGGGGCCTCCAGGCTGGGGACGGAGGTGCCCATCATGGGGCCGCCGTACAGCACCTTCTTGGGCTCGCACTTGAGGCCGGCGAAGTCCAGCACGTTCTGGATGGGGGTGCCCACCGGGACGATGACGTTCTGGGGGTTGGCGATGGCGGAGCCGTCCACGGTGACCACCTTCTCCACCAGGGGCATGCCGGTCTTGATGTACTTGGCGATGACGGCCAGAGTGGTGCAGTTGATGACGATGGCGCCCACGTCGATGGGCAGCTTGCCCTCGGGGACGATCTCACCGGTGGTATTGTAGATCAGCACCTTCTCGCCGCCCTGGGGGTACAGCGCGGGCAGAGAGGCCACCTCGAAGCCGGGCACGCCCTTGCCCGCCTCCTCCATGATCTTCACGCACTGGGGCTTGTTGTCCTCAATGCCGATGACGATGCGGTCGGCGGTGTAGTATTTCTGGAGCAGCTGGGCGCCGTAGATCACGTCGTCGGCGCTGTCGATCATGGTGCGGGTGTCGGAGGTGATGTAGGGCTCGCACTCCGCGCCGTTGATGATGATGGCGTGCACCCGGTCCGGGTCCACGTTGAGCTTGACGGACGTGGGGAAGCCGGCGCCGCCCAGGCCCACGCAGCCGCACTGGCGCACGGCCTCCACAAAGCTGTCCTTGTCGGTGACCACGGGGGGCTTGATGCCCTCCCACACGGTCTGCAGGCCGTCGGTCTCAATGACGACCACCGTGTCGAACCGGCCGTTGGCGCTGACAATCTCATCCAGGCGCTTCACCTTGCCGGACACGCCGGAGTAGATGGGGGCGGACATAAAGCCCCCCGCCTCGGCGATCATCTGGCCCACCTTCACCTCGTCCCCCGGCTTGACGACGGGTTTGGCCGGGGCTCCGATGTTCATGGACATGGGCACCGTGATCACCGGAGGCACCGGCAGGCGCACAGGGACCCGGTCCACCGTGTTTTTCCGGTGGGGCGCATGGATGCCATGCAATTTGCCACTGAACACAATGTCTCCTCCTCTGGGTTATTTCTATTTTACGTCCGGCCGCTGATGGAGCCCGGCGGCACAGACGGACAGACGGCGTTTCCCGTCCGGGGCACGCCAAATCATGCAGAAACATTATACCACGTTCTTGACCAAACGCAAGGGAAAATACGCTGAAAACTCAGACGAAATTGCCAAATTCTTAACAATCCTCATTCAGCCTTGAATTCCCATAGGGATTGTGGTATTTTAATTCAAGAGCGCGGAGCCGTCGTGAGCAGTGCGGATGGAGCGGGGGCGGCCGCGCAGGAACCGGCGTCGAAATGGAGGGACACCCATGAAAATTTCCACAAAGGGGCGGTACGCCCTCCGGCTCATGGTGGACATCGCCCAGCATGTGGATGACGGCCCGGTCTCCCTGCGGGACGCCGCCCGGCGGCAGCAGCTCAGCGACAAATACCTGGAGCAGATCGTCACCCCCCTGGCCCGGGCGGGGCTGGTGCGGTCGGTGCGGGGGGCCGGGGGGGGCTACCTCCTCACCCGGAAGCCGGAGGAGTACTCCGTGGGCGACATCCTCCGCCCCCTGGAGGGCGACCTGGCCCCGGTGGAGTGCGCCACCGACGGCGGCTACTGCGAACACAGCTGCGACTGCGTGACGGTGGAGCTGTGGCAGGACATCCACAAGGCGGTGTCCGCGGTGGTGGACGGCACCACCCTGGCCGACCTGGTGGAGCGCCAGAACACCCGGCAGGGGCACGGAGCGCCCACGCCCTGCCCGTGAGAGAAGCGCTGTGAAACGTCTTGGCCGCTTCGCAGCGTGACAACAGAAAACGGCGAATTTTTATACGAGAGGAACGGCTGTATGGAAATCAACGGTACCCAGGTGCAGGAAACCTATTACTATAAGGATATGGGCCTCTCCGAGGCCACCATGAAGGCTCTGGAGAAGAAGGGCTTCACCCAGGCCACCCCCATCCAGGGCGGGGCCATTCCCTACTTCATGGACTGGAAGGACGTGGTGGCCAAAGCCCCCACCGGCACCGGCAAGACCTTCGCCTTCGGCATCCCCATGGTGGAGCACATCGACCCGGACTCCGACGTGGTCCAGGCCCTGGTGCTGGCCCCCACCCGGGAGCTGGCCATCCAGATCCGGGACGAGCTGCGGGACCTGTGCGCCTTCCGGGAGGGAGTGCGCTCGGTGTGCCTCTACGGCGGCCAGCCCATCGAGAAGCAGCTCACCCAGCTCAAGAGCAAGCCCCAGATTGTCGTCGCCACCCCGGGGCGGCTGATGGACCACATGAAGCGGCGCACCGTCAGGCTGGACAAGGTGCAGACGGTGGTGCTGGACGAGGCCGACCGGATGCTGGACATGGGCTTCATCCAGGACGTGACCCGCATTCTGGACAAAATGCCCCACCGCCGCAACTTAGGGTTATTCTCCGCCACCATATCACGGGAAGTTATGGATATCTCCTGGGTGTACCAGCGGGACCCGGCGGAGATCACCGTCCGTCCGGTGGAGGAGAACCGCCCCGACATCCAGCAGTACGCCATCGAGCTGACGGGCCGGGAGCAGAAGCTGGACACCATGGCCGCCCTCATCCAGCACGGCGGCTACGACCGGGCCATCGCCTTCTGCAACACCAAGAACATGACCGACCGGCTGGCGGGGCTTTTGAAAATGCGGAGCATCTCCTGCGAGGCCATCCACGGCGACATCCCCCAGCGGGAGCGGGAGCGCACCCTCCAGAAGTTCAAGGACGGCAAGCTGCGGGTGCTGGTGGCCACCGACGTGGCCGCCCGGGGGCTGGACATCGACGACGTGGACGCGGTGTTCAACTACGACGTGCCCGACGAGCAGGAGTACTATATCCACCGCATCGGCCGCACCGGCCGGGCCCGCAAGCACGGCGTGGCCTATACCCTGATGGCCTCCGTCACCGAGTCGGTGAAAATGCGGGACATCGCCCGGAACACCCGGGCGGAGATCCAGCTGCTGAAGTACGACAAGGACGGCTGTCTGATGCTGGTGGGCGGAGAGGCATGATGGGGGACCGAGGGAGCGGCGACACGTCCCCTCGGTTTTCTTGCTTTCAGGCGCGGCGGGCCGGACCAGCCGCACACGAGACGATCAGGAGGACAAGCAATGAATATCCATGTACTGGCCGTGGGCGACGTGGTGGGCGACGCCGGGGTGGACTTCCTCACCCGGCACCTGCCCGCCCTGCGCAGGCTCCACGGCGTGCACTTCACCGTGGTGTGCGGGGAAAACGCCGCCTGTGACGGCCTGCTCCCCGCCCAGGCCGACGCCATCTTTTCCGCCGGGGCGGATGTGATAACCATGGGGAATCATACCTGGGATAAACGCCAGATTGTAGACTATATGGAGGGCAATCCCTACATCATCCGCCCCGCCAACTACACCGCCCGGGCCCCCGGCCGGGGCTGGGGGGTGTTCGACGGTCCCCGGGGGCTCCGCGTCCGGGTGGTAAATCTCATCGGCCGGGCGGAGATGAACTCCAATTTTGACAACCCGTTCACCAGGGTGGATGAGATTTTGAGGGAGGACGGCGCCGACCTGACCCTGGTGGACTTCCACGCCGAGGCCACCAGCGAAAAAGGGGCCATGGCCTGGTACCTGGACGGCCGGGTCCAGGCCCTGTGGGGCACCCACACCCACGTGCCCACCGCCGACTGCCAGGTGCTCCCCCAGGGGCTGGGCTTCGTCACCGACCTGGGCATGACCGGCCCCAGCCAGTCGGTGATCGGGGTGAAGCCGGAGCAGGCCGTCAACCGCTTCCTGGGGGGGCTGCCCCGCCGGTTCCAGCCCGCCGAGGGCCCCTGCCGCATGGGCGCGGTCCTCTTCGAGCTCGACGCCGGGAGCAAGCGGTGCGTGGCCGTCCAGCGGGTGGATATCATGTAGTTTGTTGTTCCTTCCTTTTTCTTGAAAGAAAAAGGAAGCGAAAAAGAACTTTAATTCGCTGACGGCGCCAGACAAAGATTTGTCCAGTGCCAGCCCGGCAGCAAACCATTTTTATATCAAAATGGAGAAAAACATATGAAACTGCTTCACGCCGCCGATTTTCACCTGGACTCCCCCCTCACCGGCCTGCCCCCGGACAAGAGCGCCCTGCGCCGCCGGGAGCTGCGGGACATTCCCGCCCGCCTGGCCGCGCTGGCCCGGGAAGAGCAGGTGGACCTGGTCCTCCTCCCCGGCGACCTGCTGGACGGGGACCGCGTGTACCCGGAGACGGTCCGCTCGCTGGCCCGGGCCCTGGGCGATATGGCCGTGCCGGTGTTCATCGCGCCGGGCAACCACGACTGGTTCCACGAAAAATCGCCCTATGCCGGGGACTTCTGGCCTGACAATGTACATATCTTTACAGCCCCCGAGCCGCAAGGGGTGGAGCTTCCCCAGCTCAACTGCGTTGTACATGGCTGCGCCTTTACAGCCCCCCACCGGGAGGACGACCCGCTGGCGGGCTTTACCGCCCCGGACGACGGGAAAACCCACCTGCTGTGCCTCCACGGCGAGGTGGGTACGGCGGGCAGCTACGCCCCCATCGACCCGAGCTCCCTGGAGAGAAGCGGCGCGGCCTACGCCGCCCTGGGCCACATCCACGCCGCCGGAAACGGCAGGGCGGGCAAAACGCTTTGGGCCTACCCCGGCTGCCCCGAGGGCCGGGGCTTTGACGAGCTGGGCCCCAAGGGGGCGTGGATCGTGTACATCGGAGAGCCGGCCCAGGTAGCCGTCTCCACGCCGGACGGCCCCGCCGTAGTCTCCGCGAAGGTGACGTCGGGCCCCGTGTCGGGGAAATTCGTCCAGGTCTGCAGGCGGGAGTACCGAATTGAATCTGTGGAGGCCAGCTCCTTTTCAGACCACCTCCCCCGGATAGAGAGCCCCGACCTGGTGCGCCTCCTGCTCACCGGGGAGAGCCGCTTTGCCCCGGATCTGACCGCCCTCACCGCCCTGGCCGCCCCCCGCTTCTTCCACGTGGAGCTGCAGGACCAGACCACCCTGCCGGTGGACCTGTGGGCCCGGGCGGACGAGGACTCCCTCACCGGGCTGTTCCTGCGGGAGATGCGGTCCCGTTTGGAAACCGCGGCGGAGGGGGATCGGGACAGGCTCCTGCTGGCCGCCCGGTTCGGGCTGGCGGCCCTGGAGGGAGGGGAGGACATCCGGCCATGAGGATCAAAAAAATGACCGCCGCCTTCGGCGCGCTGGACGGCGCGGTGCTGGAGCCCGGCCCCGGCCTCACCGTCATTGCCGCCCCCAACGAGGGGGGCAAATCCACCTGGGCGGGCTTCTGGAAGGCCATGCTCTACGGCATCGACACCCGGGAGCGGGACAAAACCGGCTTCCTGGCGGACAAGACCCGCTATCAGCCCTGGTCAGGGGCCCCCATGACCGGGGAGGTGGAATTGGAGTGGCAGGGCCGGGAGATCACCCTCCGGCGCTCCCCCACAAAGACCAACCCCTTCGGCGGATTTCAGGCGGTGTACACCGCCTCCGGCGACCCGGTCCCCGGCCTGACCGCCGCCGGCGCGGGCGAACGTCTCACCGGCGTGAGCCGGGAGGTGTACCTGCGCTCCGCCTTTGTGGGCCGGGGGGGCGCGGCCATCGGCTCCAGCGGGGAGCTGGAGGCTCGCATCTCCGCCCTGGCCACCTCCGGGGAGGAGGACGTGGCCTGGTCCGCCGTGGAGCGCACCCTGAAGGACTGGCGCAACCGCCGCCGGGCCAACCGGGCCAACGGCCTCATCCCCCAGCTGGAGGAGGAGCGGGCGGGCCTGGACAGCGCCCTCCGGGAGATGGACCAGACCCGCCGCCGGAGAGAGTCGGCGGAGCAGGAGCTGAAACGCCTGGAGGCAGCGCGGGCGGAGCTGCAATCCGACCTGGAAATTTGGGCGCGGATCGAGAAGCATGAGCTCAACCGCCGCTACGGCGAGGCATACATGGAGTGGGAGAAGGCAAAGGAAGCCGTCCCGGAGGACAGGCCCCACCCGGTGTTCGGCGCCATGACCGGGGAGGAGGCGTGGGCCTTCGCCCAGAAGAAGCAGGACGAGCGGGAGGAGGCGCTGGAGGAGAACCGCCGCCGGGAGGCGCGGCGTGTGGAGGCGGAAAAACAGCGCCAGCGCGGGCAGATGGAACTGCTGATGGGTATCCTTCTGGGGCTGCCCATGCTGCTGATGCTTGCGGCAAAGCTGCTGGAGGGGACCTGGTTCATTGCCGCGCTTGCCGGTATGGCGGTGCTGGGCTCGGTCTGGTGCCTGCTCGACGGCCGGAAGCTGGTGCGCCGCACCAAAGAGCTCCTTGCGGCTCCACCTGTCCCCGTCCCCGAGGAGGCGGACTGGCTGGCCCAGGCGGCGGCGTACCGGGAAGCGCTGGCCAAAGCTCAGCAGGCCAAAGAGCTGGAAGCCGCCGCCCGCCGCCGGGTGGACGACCTGGCCGCCCAGGGGGGCCAGCTCTTCGACACCCTGGAGCTGCTCCATCCCCCCGCCCAGTCCAGGGAGGCCGCCGCCGCCCGGCTGGCCGCTGTGGACCGGGACCTGGACCGGGCGCGGGGCGAGCTGGCCCGGGCGGAGGGCATTCTGGCCCATATGGGCGGTCCCGAGGACCTGGAGGCCCGCCGGAGCCAGCTGGACGAGCAGCTGGCCCGCCGCTCGGAGGAATACGACGCCCTGACCGCCGCCCTGGACGCCCTGTCCGCCGCCAACGACGCCCTGCGCCAGCGGTTCTCCCCGGCGCTGAACCGGGAGGCCGGGGCGCTCTTCGCCGCCCTCACCGGGGGGCGGTGGGACAAGCTGTCCCTGGCCCGGGACTTCTCCGCCCAGGCGGCGGCGGAGGGGGACCCCCTCCCCCGGCCCGCCCTGGCCCTGTCCGCCGGCACGGCGGAGCAGCTGTACCTGGCCGTGCGGCTGGCGATTTGCAGGCTCACCGTGCCGGACGCCCCCCTGGTGCTGGACGACGCCCTGGCCTTCTTTGACGACGGCCGCTGCGCCCTGGCCCTGGAGCTTCTGCGCTCCCTGGCGGCGGACCGGCAGGTGCTGCTGTTCACCTGCCATGGCCGGGAGGCGGACTGGGCCCAGGCCCACGGGGTCCCGGTGGTCCGGCTGTGAGGTCCCGGCCCGGAACCGGCGCAAATCAGCCCTCCGCGCCAGCGGCGCGGGGGGCTGTCTCACGGTTCCGGCGTTTTCTCCTGGGCCTCCATGGCGCAACACGGTGCAAAAGCCCCCCGCGCCATTGGCGCGGGGGGCTGTCTCACGGTTCCGGCGCTTTCTCCTGGGCCTCAATGGCGCAACGCGGTGCAAAAGCCCCCGCGCCGTCGGCGCGGGGGCCTCTCACTGTTCCAGCGCCTTTTCCTGGGCCTCAATGGCCCGGAACCGGGGCATGATGCCGATCTTGTCCGGCGTGTGCACCGGCAGCTGATAGATGTCGTGGCCGGGGAACTGGTTTCCCTCCACCAGACAGGGCCCATCCGGGGTGAAGCACACATCCCACCCCACATACCCCACCTCGGGCACCACCTGGGCCGCCTGGGTGACCAGCTCCACCGCCCGGTCCCAGTCCGGGAACACAAAGCCCTGGATGGGGGTTCCGGTGGCGGGGTGGTTCCCATACAGGTTCTTCCGCTTGTCCAGCGCCCGGTCGGTCACCGTCCCCGTCTCCGGGTCCATGGGGGCCACCATGCCCCCGCTGTTGAAGTTGTCCACAAATTTGCCGTTGCCGATGCGGAACATGGCCGTCACCAGATACACCCTTCCGCTCTTCCCCCGGATGGTCACCATCCGCACGGTGTTGATGGAGCCGGGATAGATGGCCGCCACCGCCGGGTGCTGCTCGATGACCTCCTCCAGCTCCAGCAGGGGGGCCTTTTCCGCCAGATGGCCGTAGAGGGCGTCCAGGGAGGGGAACTCCTCCGTCCGCAGCTTCTCGATGCCCCAGCCGCAGCTGCCCTTGGCGGGCTTGGCCATGAACACCGGGTGCCGGCCCAGAAAGGCCAGCACCTCCTCCCGGTTCTCCCCCGTCACCGGAACCCACTCCCGGTGGAGGAAGGGGGCAAATTTGGCGTTGAATTGGATCTTGTCCCCCAGCTCGTCCATGTGGGCCCTGTCGTTGTACCGGGCCACCAGCTCGTTGTTCCGCCCCCGGGTCAGGTAGGTGTCCCGCTGGTCCGGGGTCAGGTTGTACATCTCGAACAGGTCGTAGTCCATATAGCCCGCGCCGTACTTCACCGCGCAGTCCCGCATATCCCGGAAAATGGCCCAGCGGGACCGGCCCGTCTTTTTATGGATGGAGCCGATCTTCTCCGCCATGGCCTTGTAATTCATGTGCAGCGCCCGCTGAACCAGATATTTTATATTCATGGAAACCTCCCGGCGTTCCGCCCGACAGCCTGAAATCGCTGTTATCCTACCACATCCCGGGAAAAAACGCAATGCCCGGAAAAACTCCTTGACAGCGGGGCGGCGTCTATTGTATACTGATCATCGAATTTCAGTTTACAATGGAGGGACCCCTTATGACCGCGAAAACCCTGACCGGCACCCGCCGGCTGGCGCTGTGCGCCGTCATGGCGGCGGTGATGTGCGTCATCGCCCCCGTCTCCATCCCCATCGGCCCCATCTCCATCACCGGCGGCACCTTCGCCATCTACCTGACGGCCTGCCTGCTGGGCGGCAGGTGGGGGACGCTGTCCACCCTGGTATACCTGCTGGTGGGCTTTGTGGGGCTGCCGGTGTTCAGCAACTACATGGGGGGCGCGGAGCGGCTGGCGGGCCCCACGGGGGGCTATCTGGTGGGCTATCTGCCCATGATGTTCCTGGCCGGGACGGCGGCGGCGCTCGCCTGGCGCCGCTTTGCGGACCGGGAGAAGAAGGACGCGGCCGTCATGCTGGCCCTTCAGGCCCTGGGGATGATCCTGGCCACGGCGGTGCTGTACGCCTTCGGCACCGCCTGGTACTGCGTCCAGGCGGGGGTGGGGCTGGAAAAGGCCCTGGCCGCCTGCGTGATCCCCTTCATCCCCTGCGACCTCATCAAGCTGGCCGCGGCGCTGGCGGTGGGCGTGCCCGTCCGGCGGGGGCTGGAGCGGGCCGGCCTGCTGTAAAATACGCGGCCCCCCTCTGAATTCCTCAGAGGGGGGCTATTTTTCCGCATCCAGCGGGACGATTTCCGTCTCCGGCGCGGAGAGATACAGCTCCTCGCACTCCTGCTGGGCGGCGATCAGAATGCGTATCGCGTCCTCTGTGGCGCGGAACAGGTTCAGATAGAGCTCCTTGTAATCGACCATTTTCATCATCTCCCAACATTATTTTAGGCGTATATTTCCTAGCTGTCAATAGGAAAATATGGACTAAAGTATTGTGGCACGTGGTGATGCAAATGGATCTCAAACCGTCGAAACTGCGTATCCGGGATTTGCGGGAGGACGCTAACCTGACACAGCAGTTTATCGCTGATTATCTGGGGATTGACCAGTCCTACTATTCAAAATGCGAACGTGAAGTGTTCCAAATGCACTTGAACGATATCATCAAGCTGGCCCAGTTCTACAAGACCAGCGTGGACTACCTGCTGGGCCTGACGGACCAGCGGGAGCCATATCCCAAATCCCGCCGGAAATAGCTTGCAATTTTCACCCCGTCTGGTATAATGGTATCAGAGATGATATGCCTTATTCTCCTTTTATGAGGTGATTGCCATGCTGAACGCCGTTTCCCCCTACAGCGCGTACAGCCCCTATCCCGCGGCCTACGCCGCCCGTTCCGCCCAGCCCCAGGCCGCCGAGAGAGCCCAGGGCTCCGCCCTGGTGATGACCGCCCATAAGGTTCCCCAGCCGGACACCCCGGTCCAGCCCGTCACCCCGGTGCGCCCGGTGGACAGCCGGGAGGACCCCGCCCAGCAGGGGCTGCTCCGCTTTGCCTCCGACCCGGCGGAAATGGCGGTGCGCATGCGCATCCGCCAGCCCGGCGGGGAGGAAGCCGCCGGCGCCCTGAGCGCCAAGGATCAGGCCGCCGCCCCGGAGGAGGCCAAGAGCCCCCAGCAGGTCATGGAGGAGGGCGAGTGCCAGACCTGCAAGGAGCGCAAATATCAGGACGGCTCCGACGACCCTGGCGTGTCCTTCAAGACCCCCACCAACGTGGCCCCGGAGCAGGCGGCCTCCGCCGTCCGCGGGCATGAGAACGAGCACGTGGTGCGGGAACAGGCCAAGGCCAGGCGGGAGGACCGCAAGGTGGTCAGCCAGTCGGTCACCTACCACACCGGCATCTGCCCCGAGTGCGGCAAGGTGTACGTCTCCGGCGGCACCACCCGCACCGTCACCAAGGCCGGGGACAGCCAGCAGGCGGACCAGCAGAGCCCGAAGCAGAGCGATCCCCGGGTCCCCTTCTCCGCCGTGGCGTGACGCGGCGGGCGCAATCAGTTCAATCAGACGGCGCGGCTGCTGCCGCGCCGTCTTGTTCCGTCCCGGGCGTCCGGGAGCCCTCCTTCCGCCTGCCCCCCTTCCGGTCCATACGGCCATTTTTTGCCTTTTCCAGCAGTTCCAACGGCGGAAACGGGCAAAAAATGACCGTATTGTTGAAAAACCGTCCGTTTCCCTCTTGACAGGCGGGGAGGCTCTGATAAAATAGACAGGGTGCTGTTGATCACCGGGCGGCGCTGTTCGCCCGACGGAGCGGAGGTTTGGGAGACGTGGAAGGAAACAGACAGGCCAAGCGGGAGGCCCTGCTGGCGGAGGCCCCTATTCCGGGGCTCATCCTGAAAATGGCGGTGCCCACCATTGTGGCCTTTCTCATCAACTCCATTTACAGCCTGACGGACACCTATTTCGTCCACTTTCTCGGCACCAACGCCACGGCGGCGGTGAGCGTCAACGCCTCCCTGGACCAGCTGATCATGATGGCCGGGTCCATGCTGGCCGTGGGCGCCGCCAGCTACACCTCCCGCCTGCTGGGCGCCCGGGACCGGGAAAAGGCCGGCCAGGTGCTGTCCACCGCCTTTTTCGGCGCCTTTGCCTTTGGGCTGGTCGTGGGCGTGCCCGGCCTGCTGTTCACCCGGCCGCTGGTCTACCTGCTGGGGGCCACCCCCACCTGCGAGACCTTCGCGGTGCAGTACGCCAGCTATGTGCTGCTGGTGGCCCCTCTGATGGCCTGCAACTTTGTGATGAATCAATGCCTCCGGGCGGAGGGCAGCGCGCTGTTTTCCATGTTCGGCATGGGCTTCGGCGGCATATTGAACTGCGTGCTGGACCCCATTTTCATCTTCACGCTGGATTTGGGCGTGGCGGGGGCGTCCATCGCCACAGCCATCTCCAAGGTGGTCAGCTTTCTGATTCTCATTTTCCCCTACCTGTCCCGGCGGAGCCTGCTCCGCCTCAGCGTCCGCAGCGTGCGGCTGGCGCGGGACATCCTGTTCCAGGTGGTGAGCGTGGGCTCCTCCTCCATGTTCCGCTCCGGTCTGGCGGTGGTATCCGGCATTGTCCTCAACAACATTGCCGGGGCCATCTCCGACTCGGTGCTGGCGGGGGTGGGCGTGTCCACCAAAATCATGATGTTTCCTTTTGGGGTGATTTTGGGCTTTGGCACCGGATTCCAGCCTGTGGCCGGCTTCAACTGGGGCGCCAAACAGTACGGCCGGGTGCGGGAGAGCTTCCGCTTCGCCTCCCGCACGGCCATTGCGGTGGGGCTGGCCATGGGGCTGGCGCTGGCCATGGGGGCGGACGGGGTGATCGCCCTGTTTGCGGAGGCGGACCCGGAGATGGAGGCCGTGGGGGCGCTGTGCATCCGGCTGCAATGTCTGGCCATGCCCATCCACAGCTGGGTGGCGGTGGTCAACATGTTCTGCGCCGGTCTGGGCGACGCCCGGGGGGCGCTGGCGCTGTCCACCTCCCGGCAGGGGACCTGCTTTCTCCCCATCGTCTACCCGATGGCGTGGCTGTTCGGCACCACAGGGGTGGCCGCGGTGCAGGCGGTGGCGGACGGGCTGTCTCTGGCGCTGGCGGTCCCCATCGTGCGGAAGGTGCTGGGCCGGGTGACGCAGGCGGAGGCGGCGCTGCAGGCCGGAGAGCCTTCGGAGGCCGCCCTCCGGGAATGAGCTCTTGACAATTGTGCCGGGATAAGGTATCTTATGAGGGACGGCCCCGGCGGGCCGCCTTATGCAGCGGTATCGAAGTGGTCATAACGGGGCTGACTCGAAATCAGTTTGCGGGCAACCGCACGTGGGTTCGAATCCCACCCGCTGCGCCACGTCGGGGCAAGCTATGTATCGCTTGCCCCGACTTTTTTCAAAAGTCAGGGCGCGCCCACTCCGCCGCCCCTCCTTTCCAACCGCAACCGCTTGCGCTGGGCTCGCGGTTGGGGCCGCCCTGCGGGCGGCTATTACATTGAAACCCGGATTTCGGTTTCGCCACATTGAGCCACGTCGCCGCGGACGCCATATCGCTTGCCCTCGTATCTATCATCAACGCCCGCCGGAACGCATATGCGTTCCGGCGGGCGTTTGTCTGTCTGCGGGCCGGTCTCCAGCGGCATAGCCGCTTAATAGTTCTCCGCCTTGAGCTCAAAGTAGGCCTGGGGATGGCCGCACACGGGGCACTCCGCAGGGGCCTCCACGCCGTACTCCAGGTGGCCGCAGTTCCGGCAGTACCACACCTTGACCTCGGCGCGCTTGAACACCTCGCTGTTGGCCAGGTTCTCCGCCAGCTTCACATAGCGGTCCTCGTGGCTCTTCTCAATCTTGGCCACGGCGTCAAAGGCGTCGGCCAGGGCAATGAAGCCCTCCTCCCGGGCGGTAGCCGCCATCTCCTTGTACATCTCGGTCCACTCCTCATGCTCGCCCTCGGCGGCGGCGATGAGGTTTTCGGCGGTGGT
>ERZ808040.1583-NODE-1583-length-14913-cov-4.562146_pt1 | contig 14913 bp, 16 predicted proteins | sample MGYA00380191_ERZ808040 | MGnify/ENA primary metagenome ERZ808040 (study PRJEB31490, sample SAMN06133395) | mouse gut metagenome | isolation source: J6 | host: mice | place: China: Chengdu | collected 2015-05 ... | reverse complement strand
CTTCGTCCGTTCGTACCCAGATAACTTCTTATGCAAGCATAAATTTATCTGGGTACGACTGACGTGTGAACTGTAACGTGCAAACTGGGCGGAATGAATTTTCAAACACGCTCTGGCCTTTACATTGCATCCCCGATATGATAAAATCTGTTTTGTAGGACTGTAAAACTTTACAGTGCAAAAGCAAATAGAGAGGTGTTTCCAATGAATAAGAAGATAAAGACCGATGCCGTGGATTCTTTGTTTGATGCCATTCTCTGCCTGAAAACACGGAAAGAATGCTACATCTTTTTTGAAGATTTATGTACCGTTAATGAATTACTTTCATTGTCCCAGCGCTTTGAGGTGGCATCCATGCTGAAAAAGCGTAAGACATATCTCGAGATTGCCGAAAAGACCGGTGCTTCCACAGCCACCATCAGCCGGGTAAACCGTTCCCTGAATTACGGCAACGACGGATATGAGATGGTATTTGGGCGCATGGAAAACCAAACGGCGGAAGAAAACCTGCCCCCTTCACAGTGACTGTCCCCTTGGAACCTGTTTCCCTCATGGGTAACTTTATGGAAAAACCCCGGCAAATGCATCCGCATGCCGGGGTTTCTGTACTGGTACAACAAATTTTAATTAACTGCCGTTGGCATAAACGCTTCCCGCCATACCAACACTGTAAACATTAATCTCTCAACGGAGCCTGTCCGGCTTCAAACATAGCTTCGGAACTGCCCTCTCCATCCTCCACTTCCTTTAAAGCTTCGACAATTGCCGCTTTTGCGTTTTTCTTCCCGTCCTTCACTGCCTTGGAATTGGGTTTTGCCCTTTTGCCGGTAACCTCCTGGTTCATATTACAGCTTCCCTGGAAGATAGCGTTCTCGTCAATAACGATTGTCTTGGTGGTGATATCCCCCAACACCCTGGCTGTGGATGTCAATTCCGTTTTTTCAGGGGCATTGATGGTGCCAATGATTTCACCGCCGATAATCGCCACCTTCGTCGTGATGTCCCCGTTGACTACACCGGTAGCCCCCAGGATAACCGTCTCCGAAACATTGATATCGCCATTGACCGTACCGTCGATCCTTACGCTTCCCCCGGAGCTGAAATCGCCGTTGCACTCTGCATCTCTTCCAATGATCGTCGTAATCCTTATTTCACTTTTCTTCCCTATCATTTTTATCCTCCATCTTACTTTTTAATATATTATATTTGTTACTGTCCAGAACCAAGCAATTTCAGCTGAAACGTGCGATAAATGCATGCATTGAACCGCATATTATCAAATGAACTTATCTGGCGGGAGCCAAATATCGAAGAAACACATGGTGTTTTCGAGATTGGTCCTGAATAGTCACTTATACTTTATGAAATATACCTTTCCTATCCGCTTATGGTAAGCATTTCCATAGGATCAATATATTCGTTATCCCTCATCATCTGGTAACCGAGCTTATTGTTTTCCTCACTGATCAGAAAAAGCGTCGCCCCCTGTGTGACTGTCTCTCCCTGCTTTACCATCGCATCTCCCTGATTGCGGTAAATAGTGATATAGCCGTTGCCATGGTCTACCCAGATATTATGCCCGTACTCCGTATCGTCGTTCACGGCAATCACGGTCCCATTGGCGGTGGCTATGGCCATCGTCCCGGATGCAGCCGTAAATACACACATAGGGTCGCCTTCCGTAACTTCTTCCATTGTAGCCGAACCGGTCAACGGAAATTCAGTGGGGGTAGTCTGCCTTTCCAGCTGCTCCGCCAACGCCGTCTCGCTCTGTACCTTCTGATTCACCGTATCGCTGAGAATCCGAATCTTCTCTTCCTGTGCCGCCAGCTGAATCTCTAATTCAGCATTCCTCGCTGCCAGTTCCTGGTTGTCGTTCTCCAGCTGCTGTATCTCCGCAGCCGATTTGTTTGTCTGCTGAAGCTTGTTATCTGTCTCGTAGTAGACGTATCCGATGACCGCACCGCACAATACGCAGAAAACCACTATTATTGCCTGTAAGATCCATGGCCGGATACGGAATTGCTTCAGCTTTGCGTCAACAGCATCCGATGTGACAAGCACAACATGGCTGTTTTTCCGCTTATGCCTTTTTTTTCCCATAAAAGAGTCACCTCCGGTAAACCATTCCATCTTACCATAAGAAAAGTTTTTTATCAATATTTTGTTAATATTTTTGTAATAAATCTCTAAAATATTGTGTAATGGTTGTGCAGTTTTACAGGCAATTTATTCTAATTCCCACATATTTCCAATACTTTATCCCATTCCAGCGTCCCTCCGAACAGATCCAGGGCGCTCCCTATGGTTACGTTTAACCGATTCCTCCCACATTGCCTCAGCTGCCTTAAGTCATCATAGCTGTGGACCCCACCCGCATAAGTAATGGTTTTCTTCCCCCATTGCCCCAACAGGGCGGCAAGCTCCCCCTCAATCCCCTGTGATTTTCCTTCCACATCCACCCCATGGACCAGGAACTCGTCACAGTACGCGGACAGTGTCTCCAGCAGGCCAGCATCAACCCTTTCCTCCGTCAGCTTCTGCCATCGGTCCGTCACCACCATGTATCCTTCCGCAGTCTTCTTACAGCTGATATCCAGCACCAAGTGTTCCTTCCCCACAGCCTTCACCATTTTTTCCAGTCTGTCATAATGGATCCTGCCGTCCTGGAAGACATAGGAAGTGACAATAACATGGGAAGCCCCTGCCACCAGGTACTCCTCCCCGTTGTCCGGGGTGATGCCGCCCCCTACCTGCAACCCTCCGGGGTAGGCCTCCAGGGCCCCAAAGGCCTGGTTCCTGGAAGCCTCATAGTATTCGCTGTCCCGTGAATTTAATAATATAATATGTCCGCCTTTTAAACCGGAGCGCCGGTAAAGCTCCGCATAAAATGCGGCATCCTGCCCTGCCACAAAATTTTCCTCCGCCCGGTCCCCCTCATCCCTGAGGCTTCCTCCCACGATCTGTTTCACCCGTCCGTTATGTATATCAATACATGGCCTGAATTCCATATCTCTCTCCACTTCTGCGTAAATCTGCATTTAAAAATTTTAAATTCGAAATTTTCAAAATATTAAAATGAACCAACTGCACATTTCTGCCTTTATCCTCATGCATATTTTTTCTTATGCTCCACATACTACTCACAAATCACCCAATATCAGGACTTTATGGCGTTGATTTTAATGCTAACCAGCAGAATGGAGGAAACTATGAAAAAATCAAATCACTTGAACGGAGCCAGAAAGCTCCTGGCGCTTAGTCTGGCGCTTGCCTTTATGTGTGTCGCAATTTCATGCGGCAAGGATAATTCAGGCAATTCCGGAAGCATGGCCGGAAGCGGTTCCTCGTCAGGGGCCGGCACCGAAAGCGGTGCCGGCAACGGCAGTACCGCAAACGGAAGCTCTGCGGGAAGCAGCAATGCCGCAGGCAACAATGGCACAAACAGCAATGGCGTAACCGGAACCGGCGGCGCAACAGCAGGGGACAACAATTCCATCCTGGATGATGCCGGCAATACGATTACCAATGTTTTAGATGACGTGGCCGATGGTGCTTCAGACCTCACCAACGATATCATAGGCGACGGCAATCATTCCAACAACAATAACGTAAACGGCTCCGGCGTAGGCACAGGTATCAATTCCGGCACAGGCAGCACAGGCACGGGCACCAGCACTATGAACGGTTCCGGCACTATGAACGGTTCCGGCACGGGTGTTACAAACGGTTCTGCCACAGGGACCGGCACTATGAACGGCTCTGTAAACGGATCCGCGGTCCAATAACAGCGCCCATCGCTGGGTTTGAAATCGAAAACAACGGAAGCTCGCAGGGAATCCCTATGAGCTTCCGATTTTCTTTTCGCCTCCGAGGCCGCAGCTTGCCTTTTCTGACTGTGCCTGCTGCCCCATAGCGGCATTGTACATCCCACTGCTTCTCATTATTGTTCCATGATGGTGCCTTCGCGGTATGCCTCCAGCAGTTCCTCCAGATAGTAAATGCTCTCTTTGAGCTCGTTCCCGATATCCGTATCCGCCACAAGCTTCCTGCGGGTAAAGGTCTCCACATCTATGGAATCGGAAAAAATATCAGACTCCTTTTTGATCGCCGCTTCCGTGGACTCAAAAGGTTCATGCGCTACCAATCTCATCCCCCGGGAATTACATACCAGCGTATACCCTGCAATCCCCGTCTTTTTCTGGTATGCTTTAGAAAACCCTCCGTCAATGATCAGTAGCTTGCCCCCACACTTGATAGGCGACTCCCCATGTATCTGCTCCACAGGCACATGGCCGTTGACAATGTGGCCTTCCCCTGCGTCCAGGCCGAATTCCTGGAGGATCCGGTTCACTGTCTCCTCCTGTTCCAGAAGCTGGTAATAACTGTTTTTCTTTTCCTTGTGGGCGGCCGGTTCTTCCACAAAATAGGATTCAAAGGTGGCCATTTTCGCTTTGCCGAATACCGGCGAACCTTTTCCCGCCCAGATATACCACATCATGTCCTGGCTTGCGGAACGCTCCGACGCTTCCTTGGCATAGTAACCCCTTCTGGCATAATATTCCAAAATATCATACAATGCCTTTCCGCTGTACTTTTTCCCGTATATTTCCACACAGGCGAAACTGCCATCCGGGTTCATGGGCATACAGCCATGGTACAGCAGATTCCCGTTATAAATTTTGTAGATGCCGCCTTTTGCATAGAGAAAACGGACATGCCGCTGCAGTTTCTCGCACTTCATGAATGCCTGCTGCAGGCGGGACATGACTTTCGCCTCTTCCTCACTCAGCTCATAGGGTTTCTCCCTGTCAACCGTGGGGAAATCCAGGTCTTTCATAGGATATTCCTCACCGTCTATACGCACCGTACCCTTTTCATAATCTATTTTATCCAGCAGGAGCCTGTTGTCCATGCCAAACTCAGGATGGCGCATAATCAGCTGCCCTTCCAGTTTAAACTGGATCACCGTCATGGCTTTGTGCATCTTGGTGTCAAGGCTTAGGTCCTTGGTATTGTAGTCCGTATTGTAGCGGATGGAAAACAGGTCACAGTTCGTATCCGCATAGGTTTCCAGGACAAAAGTGGCAAGCGGCAGCAGATTAATGCCATAACCGTCCTCAATGGTGGCAAGGTTTCCGTATTTCGCCGCCATCCTTACCACATTGGCAATACAGGCCAGGTGTCCGCTGGCCGCCCCCATCCACACCATGTCATGGTTCCCCCATTGTACGTCCACGGAATGATAGGCGCAAAGGGTATCCAGAATGATATGGGGGCCGGGGCCTCTGTCAAAGATATCCCCGACAATGTGCAGATGGTCGATGACCAGGTGCTGGATCAGGTTGCTCAGCGCAACGATAAACTGAGGCGCCCTGCCGATCCGGATGATAGTGTGTATGATCTCATTGTAGTAAGCTTCCTTATCCTGGATCTCCTCCTTCTCCGTGATCAGTTCTTCGATCACATAAGCAAAATCCTGAGGCAGCGCTTTCCTCACCTTGGAGCGCGTATACTTCGAGGAAACCCTCTTTATCATCTGCACCAGGCGGTGGAGGGATATCTTATACCAATCCTCAATATACTCTTCCTCGCGCTGGGCAATCTCTACCTTTTCCTCCGGGTAATAGATCAGCGTGGCAAGGCTTTTTTTATCCTTTGTGCTGATGGTATTTCCGAACTCTTCATCGATCTTCCTGCGGATAGAACCGGAGCCGTTCTTAAGCACATGGTTGAACTGCTCGTATTCTCCATGGATATCTGTCAGGAAATGCTCGGTTCCCTTTGGCAGATTCAGGATAGACTGCAGGTTAATGATCTCTGTGGAAGCTGCCGCAATATTTTTATATTGCTTTGCCATAGTCTTTAATACCTTGCGTTCTTTATCGTCCATTGCTTCCTCCCTGTCTGCCCCGGGTATTGCCCTGCCGTGGGCAGACACGCTTTCTGATAAACTCAACAGCCACAGGCTTTGCCAGCGTCCGCGGATCCTGTCACCGTGGACCTCACGGATTATGCTTACCCGTTTATCACGTCACTCATATCATACATTCCGGCAGCCTGCTTTGCAAGAAATTTTGCCGCCTGTACCGCCCCTTTGCCGAACGCCGCCTTTGAGTAAGCTCTGTGGGAAAGCGTAATCACCTCGTCAGGCCCCGCGAAAATAGTATCATGGTCCCCCACGATGGTGCCGCCCCTCACGGCGCTGATGCCGATCTCCTTCCGGGGCCGGCTCTCCCTGCGGGAACTTCTGTCATATATGTACTCGTAGCCGCCCCCCAGTTCCCCGTTGATGGCGTCTGCCAGGGCCAGCGCAGTGCCGCTGGGCGCATCAATCTTCAGATTATGGTGCTTTTCCACGATCTCCATGTCAAAACCTGCGGGTGCAAGCAATCCTGCCGCGTCCCTCACAAGCTTCAGCAGCAGGTTGACACCCAGGGACATATTGGCGGAACGCAGTAACGCTATCTTTTTGGAACACTCCTCTGCCTTCCCCAACTGGCCTGCATCCAGACCCGTGGTGCAAAGCACACAGGGCAGATTCCTGGCCACACAGTAATCCAGCATCTTATCCACTGCCGATGCGGTGGAAAAGTCGATCAGGCAGTCCGCCTCCACATCACAGTCATTAATATCCGTAAATACGGGATATGGATTATGCCCATTGTCCGTGACGTCAATTCCCGCCACAATTTCCGCCTCCGCATCCGCGGCAACCAGGCCACTTATCACCTGCCCCATCTTCCCGTTGCACCCGTTCATAATGATTCTTGTCATAGCCGTAATCTCCCGTTATTCCTTATAAAATGCCGTAAGCTTTCATTGCCTTTTCCAGCTTCCCGGCGTTTGCAGGCTCCATTTCCGTAAGGGGCATCCTTAAAGGGCCTGCCTCCATGCCCATCAGGTTCAGCGCCTTCTTGACCGGGATGGGGTTCACCTCACAGAACAAGGCATCGCACAGTTCCAATGCATCAAGCTGCTTTCTGCGGCTGTCCGCCACTCTGCCCTCCAGAAAATCCTGGCAGATCTCATGGGTCTGTGCAGGGGCCACATTTGCCAGTACAGAGATCACTCCCAACCCGCCCAGCGCCATAATGGGCAGGATCTGGTCATCATTTCCGGAATAAATGTCCACACATCCGTCAGCGATAGCCGCCAGGTGGGCAATCTGGCTGATATTGCCGCTGGCCTCTTTTACACCTACGATATTTTCCACATCCTTACAGAGCCTCACCACCGTTTCCGGCAGAATATTGCATCCTGTGCGGCTGGGCACATTGTAAAGAAGCATGGGAATCTTTACCGAGTCCGCTATGGCCTTAAAATGGGCATACAAGCCGTTCTGTGTGGCTTTGTTATAATAAGGACTCACTAACAGCAGTCCGTCCGCCCCAGCCTTCTCCGCCTCCCGGGACAGATAAACGGCCGTTTCCGTACAGTTGGACCCGGTTCCTGCTATGACAGGTACCCTTCCGTTTACTGCCTTGACACAATACCGTATCACATCCAAATGCTCCTCATGGGTCAGTGTGGAGGCCTCGCCCGTAGTGCCGCACACCACAATGGCGTCGGTCCGGTTCCCGATCTGGAACTCCACCAGTTTCCCAAACTGCTCATAATTTACTTCACCGTTCTCATACATGGGTGTAACGATCGCCACACCGGAACCCTTAAAAATTGACATAGCCTTCTCCTCCATTATTAAAAGTGTGTAAGTACATTTCACGATCCTGATTTGAATGCCCACAAAAGCGTGCAGATGGAAGTTTGTGTAAAAAGAAACCGGCACTGTGAGCGCCGGCAAAAATAGCATTGATATCATTGCTGATAGCGCCCCATCCGATACCGGATGACAGTCATACGGCTCTTAACCGCATGCCCAAGAATCGATTTACAGGTTCTCTCCTCTTTCGGCGTCCTCCCCTTTCGTCTTCCCGCCCTTACGCCTGCCGTATTGGGAAAATTACTCATGAATAACGCAACCTCTATCTTCTTATAAACATATGTACTGCATGCTTGAATCATAGCATTTTCCGTACGCTATGTCAATGTTTATTTTCAGGATAGTACTGGCCCGGTTACGGCCAACACCTCCAACGGTTTCACGCTCCTTTGCGTGGCAGGGCCGAACCCCACTCCGGCCTATTTTACCTTTAACGTCTCTATCTTAGACACCTCATCCGCCAGAACGCATATTTCGTCATTGATCTTGACCCCGGTCAGGATGACACTGGTATCCTCCCTGCAGGCAAGCATATTCCTCAAGTCCTCCACGGTTATGATCTCTTTCTCGATCAATCCCAGAACCTCGTCCAGGATCAGCAGGTCGCATTCGCCTGTGGCAAGGACTTTTTTGGCAAAGTTCATGCCGTTTCTGATATTGCTAATTTCCTCCTGCTTCTTGTCTTCGGGGAGCTGTTCAAAATTTTCACCGGACTTTTCAAAACGGAACAGCTTTATCTCCGGCTCCATTCTGCGCAGGAAATCAGAATCCTCCAACCCTCTTCCCTTGAGGAATTGGATGATCACCACGTTTTTCCCGGCAACCGCCGCCTGTACTGCTCTGCCAATGGCTGCGGGGGACTTACCCCGCCCGTCACCTGCATAAATATATACCATTCCGTCTGACATACCGCACCTCAATCCAGTTCTTTCGTGTAAAACAGTTTTAGGGGTCTTTCAGGGTTTCTCCTGATTTTCAGGATTTCTCCTGAAATTCAAGAATTTTCCTGTATCTTCAGGGCAGAGGCCCGAATTTCAGGTCTTCTCCTGTATCTCAGGGCAGAGACCCGAATTTCAGGACTTCTCCTGAAATTCAAGACTTTCCCTGTATCTCAGGGCAGAGACCCTGAATACCCTTGGTATTCAGGGTTCGCTTCGCTCGTCAAATGGCCAAAGAATTGTCTGCTCGAGCAAGCTCGGCAGATATTTCTTTGGCCACTTGACTCTGCCCTTTGCGGACATTATAGCATAGTTGTGTTAGTTTGGCAATTCCTGGCAATTGTCTTCCATTTCTTCACCTTCGCCAAGTTCCATTTTGCTGACGGAGACTTCAAATGCCACTCTTTTCTCCACGTTTTCCTCGTCCAATTTTTTCATGTATTCACGGCTCTGGATGCGTCCCCAGACCGCACAGCGTTCACCTACTTTAAATTGGTTGGCATACCGGGCATTCCTTCCCCAACAGATACATGGTATATAATCCGATTTCCCATAAGGCCGGTTTACGGCCAACAGCAGATCCGCAATCTCTCTTCCCAAAGGTGTCTTCCGGTAAACAGGTTCTTTACAGATATAGCCGTCCAGAAATATCTGGTTTGTCTTGGAGCTTTCCTCCATCTCTTCTATAAAGCTGATCTCACGTGCAAAGACGGACAGCACCAGGCGGTTTTTATGTTCCTCATGCCTGTTGTAAGAACGGAACTGCCCCACCACACAGATCAGCTCTCCCATATAATCACCGGTCACGTCAATCAGCCGCTCGGAGACCATAACCGGAATAATGTCATAACTTTCGCTCAATCTTTTACATTTGACATCCACCATATAAAAGCCTTCTCCGAAGATTTCATGGCTGTAGGAAAAAGTGCTTACGATTTCTCCCATAACCGTTACCTGGTTGTTTTCAATTACCTTATCTGTCATTTCTGTTCTCCCTTCTTACACCTTAAGAATTTTTCCGGTAAAACCACATAAAATGAACGCACATGGCTATTAATATTTATACATTATCCGGCCGCATTTTAGAACCATAACTCATCGCGTTAATCGCCAAAAAGTGACCTTTTTGACTTGCACCCGCTATGGATTAGTGATATACTGTAGCAGTTTGGGATTTGACAAATTTTGCGTTACGGTTCCTTTTCCCAAAAATAAATTGCCAGGGCACTGTCTTGGCAGATTTCCCCTACATGTCCGGCAGATTTTGTAAAATTATCTTTTCACTGGTAAAGGGGATGGGTGCGCAAGTTGCTGAAAATGGTCGGGCAGGCCCGCTGCGTTGGCATATTGGGGGGTAAAAACCGTAATGCTTATGGTATCAAGCAGGAAAGGATGCTGAATTGAATGAGACAGAAAAGAGAAGACGTAAGAAATATCGCGATCATCGCCCATGTTGACCACGGCAAGACAACCCTGGTGGATGAGCTGTTAAAACAGAGCGGCGTATTCCGCGAAGGCCAGGAAGTAGCCGAGCGTGTTATGGATTCCAACGATATCGAACGGGAACGTGGCATCACGATCCTGTCGAAAAATACAGCCGTAATGTACAAAAATACAAAAATCAATATCATTGATACCCCCGGCCATGCCGACTTCGGCGGCGAGGTAGAGCGCGTGCTTAAAATGGTAAACGGCGTGATCCTTGTGGTAGACGCTTTCGAGGGCGCCATGCCCCAGACAAAGTTTGTGCTCCGCAAAGCGCTGGAATTAAAACTTCCCGTTATCGTGTGCATCAACAAGATCGACCGGCCCGAGGCCAGGCCTGACGAAGTGGTGGAGGAAGTCCTGGAGCTGTTCCTGGAACTGGACGCAGACGACGCGCAGTTAGATTGTCCCTTCGTTTACGCTTCCGCCAAGACCGGAGTTGCTTCCCTGGAGGCCTCAGAGCTGGGAAGCAACATGGAACCCCTGTTCGAGACCATTGTGAACTATATCCCTGCTCCCGAAGGAGATCCCGATGTCGGCACGCAGGTTCTTGTCAGCACCATCGATTACAACGAATATGTAGGGCGCATCGGCGTTGGCAAGGTAGATAACGGTATCATCAAGGTAAACCAGGAAGTGGTTATCTGTAATCACCATGAACCGGACAAACAGGTTAAAGTAAAAGTCAGCAAGCTCTATGAGTTCGACGGCTTAAACAAAGTGGAGGTAAAGGAGGCGGGCATCGGCTCTATCGTTGCCATTTCCGGCATCAGCGATATCCATATCGGAGATACTCTCTGCTCCGTGGACAATGTAGTCCCCATCCCTTTCCAGAAAATCAGCGAACCAACTATCGCCATGCAGTTTATGGTAAATGACTCTCCCCTGGCAGGCCAGGAAGGAAAATATGTCACCAGCCGCCATATCCGCGACAGGCTTTTCAGGGAACTGAATACAGATGTCTCCCTGCGGGTGGAGGAAACAGACACCACGGAATGCTTTAAGGTTTCCGGCCGGGGCGAGCTGCATTTGTCCGTCTTAATTGAAAATATGCGCAGAGAGGGTTACGAATTTGCCGTCAGCAAAGCGGAAGTCCTGTACCATACAGACGAAAACGGCAAGAAGACGGAACCCATGGAACTGGCTTACATTGATGTGCCTAACGAATTCTCCGGCGCCGTCATCGAGAAACTGGGGCAGAGAAAAGGCGAACTGCGGAACATGGGAACCATCTCCGGCGGAACTTATACCCGCCTGGAATTCTCCATTCCCGCCAGGGGGTTGATCGGTTACCGTGGGGAATTCCTCACCGATACCAAGGGAAACGGCATTATGAACACAGTCTTCGACGGATATGCCCCCTATAAAGGTGATATCCAGTATAGAAAGCAAGGTTCCCTGATTGCTTTTGAAGCAGGGGAAGCCATTACCTACGGCCTGTATAACGCCCAGGAACGGGGCACGCTCTTTATCGGCGCAGGTGAACGGGTATACGCCGGCATGGTCATCGGGCAGACGGGCCGCAATGAGGATATCGAAGTAAATGTCTGCAAGAAAAAGCAACTCACTAACACACGTTCCTCCAGCGCTGACGAAGCGCTGCGCCTGACCCCTCCCAGGATCCTTTCCCTGGAGCAGGCACTGGACTTTATCGACACCGACGAACTGCTGGAAGTAACTCCGGGAAACCTGCGTATCCGCAAGAAGATTCTGGATCCTACTTTGCGGAAACGGGCAGCGATGAGAAAATAAATTCAAAAAACATTGTTCAACATGCTTACCACAACCACAAGAGCCGGGTTTTCTTAAACCCGGCTCTTGCTTAACTACAGGCAGAAATACTCCTTCCCAACACGGTCGGATTTTCTATCCTGCAAAAATTCATCAGAGATTTCTTTATACCAGCACATACTGGTGTAAAAGATTTTTCCAGATTTTTGGAGAAAATAATTAGTATTTGTCGAAAACAGTACGTTTTCGACTACTTTTAACTTGACCCCCACGGCATTCGCCAAGCCATGGAACATGGCTTTATGCTCGTGCAGGCAACGGCATAAAGTCAGCTACGCTGACTTGGCTCGTTGCTCCGCGAGCAATGCTTGCTCGCGGAAATAACGGAAGCTTCCGGTGATATTCCCCACCGGAAGCCTTCTTTTGTGTTATCTGCTGTTTTGCTTATTTCAGAAGAATCGCAAATTCCTCCCCATACGAAGCAATCAAGGCTCTATTCTTTTCCATTGCAGCTTTAATCGCTTCCTCATCCGGAACATAATCACTTGTATCAACCACACCGTTAAATTCCGGCGGCATACCCTCTTCATCCAAAATCCAAATTTTCTCTGCCGCAGCCATATCAATACCTCCTTATCTGTAAAAAAGTCCTACTTCGTTGCATCTTTTTAAGAATGTCAGAGACATTTGATAGGCACTGATCCCCTGTCTCTTTCCTTCACTTCTAATTTTATTATACATCATTCCCGCATTTTGTGTATTAAAATCTTCTTCCTTTTTTATGTAATGGATCTGTCCCTGATTTGAAACCATTACCATAAATTTCACATTATCCCGTTCAAGCAAAAGATAAATGTCTTCTAAGGAAAATGTTCTGGTTGACGGATGATTATGCAATAGTACTAATACCACTTTTTCTCCAGAGTGCAGTAAATGATATGAAACAGGATCACCCCCAAGACAAACACTATGCTCGTCTCCCCGATCAATGCCATAGCCTTCCATACTTCGAGAAGCCATATCCCATATAATTGCAACCTCATTACTATCGTTCTGTGTCTTTGAAATTTTTAGTACCAACCGCGCCAATTTCTGCATGATTTCATTTTGTTCTTCATCCATCCCCTTATATTTTACATAGGGCACTTTCTCAATGGCAATATCTGTAATATATACTTTCTTATCCCGCTTTTTTGCCTGCCTAAGCTGTTTTTCTTCACTCATTCTCTCATTGCTCCGTTCTCTATGTATTTTTGTGACTGCCGCAGGTGATTTACCTTGCGGCAGTCTGGTTCTCTCCCAGCAGTTCGTCCCTATATCTCCAGCAAATCTCCACTCCCCCGTCTGGCGCAATGATCACTTTACGGATCAGGGCGGACAGCATTGTTTCAGACAACTCCTGCCCTCTGTATTCCTCAAAGCGCCGATTCTCGGTGATTTCTGTATTACCCTCCTGCCCCTTTACAGACAATTCCTCTATTGTCTTCTTTGTAACAGCTATCTGTGCCGACAATTCCTCTAAATGCTCTGCTATGCCGGCCTTCTCCTGCAGATATTGTTCCCGGCTCAGTTTTCCCTCTACAAAATCCTTACATATTTTACGGTCTTGGCCGCCACCGGGTCGATCACAATCGTATTCTTTACCCTGCCCTTCTGATAGCCAAACGGCACGGCACCATATACATATTCTCCGCTCATTTTCTTTACCCGGACGGCAGATGATATTTTTTTGAAATATCACGACTACAATGCTCATTTATCAGATTACGGATGGCAACCTCCATTCCCGCCGATCCATCATTCAGAGCATTGGAATCAAACTGATCGTTGATTGCGATCACTCTGACGTCATACGCCGGAAATATATATTCCAGATAATACCCTACGTCCAGATAATTACGCCCCAATCGGGACAAATCTTTTATCACGATCATTTTTACATTTCCATTTTTCACCATCAGCAGCATTTTCTGAAAGCCTGGCCGATCAAAATTTGTTCCTGTAAAACCGTCATCAAAAAATTCTTCAACAACTATAATATCCTCTGAGCCCGAAATAAACTCCTGGATCAGTTTGCGTTGATTCATTATACTATTGCTTTCTTTGCCGGAATATCGTTGATTTTCCTGTCGATCTGAAGTATTCCCACTCTCCTTATCCATGCAGTCATCCTTTGATAACCGATAATAAGTGAGGGCATACCATATAGATTTTTCTGAAACCATACTTAAACCTCCTGTTTTTGTCACAGGAAATCCAATATGGTGTCTGCATGATCCGCGTATGCGGTATATTTTTTATTGACCAACTAAAGTATAGCAAAGTATCAGTCTTAACACAACAAATTCCTGCACAAATCTTATTACAAATTTTTCCAGTCTATCCATTTTGCTCCCGTCTGCGCGCTTCAGCTCGCACTCAAATCAGGGAGGTTGAAACAAATTTTTTCAACCTTATCTCTCCGTATATTTCATATCACATTTCTATTGCCTGCGCCGCCAGAATCAATCTATCTGTCAAGCTCTCGCTTGTATCTGCAAACCGCAACCTGACCGCTGTGCCGTTATCTACATAATGATAGGGATTTTCCATTTGTTCCAAATAACTTTTTATTCTTTCATCCTTTGATAAAGACTGATCAATCAATAACTGACTGATATCGTTAATCTTCCCCGGCATCATCAATCTATGTCCGATAACGTTTTCAGCGAAGCCTAGCTCCTCCCATAGGACAGTGCTGCATCTATTCTTTGTCGTTTACCACCCGCCCCGTCTGTCAGCATCCCACAGAATAGAACACCTTACGCCGCAAGCAAAGAGCCAAAAAACACCTGATTCTTGCACCGACAGGTCTTGTATCCTACTCCTATATATAGGTTTTCCGGGCACCCACCGCATTTTCGGCGGATACCCTTCCATCCCCAAAACACCCGGTCATATTCAATCCGGGCAACAATACCAATCATTATAAAAATTGTGCCGTATACTCAGGCGGCATGACCGCCCTGCTTCTCGCCCCTCGGCACAAGCGGAAAC
>ERZ808040.1582-NODE-1582-length-14913-cov-6.054327_pt1 | contig 14913 bp, 17 predicted proteins | sample MGYA00380191_ERZ808040 | MGnify/ENA primary metagenome ERZ808040 (study PRJEB31490, sample SAMN06133395) | mouse gut metagenome | isolation source: J6 | host: mice | place: China: Chengdu | collected 2015-05 ... | reverse complement strand
TTGTCAATAATAAGCCATTTTTCAATTCCTGTCAATCCCCAATTTTGATTTTTTCAGAATACCGCCATTGGCATTTTTAATGCAATGGGGGGAACTTTGTTCCCCCTTGACCGCTCCATAGCATGAGGCACAGATGATGTCAAGACCGTCGCAGGCGAGGCGGAGCCGGTGTCTTGACATCATCTGTGCCTCATGCTACAAAACTTAAAACAAAGCCAGAACTAAAGGGAATATATCAGATCGTGCAACACCACTTCCTCCGCCCTGCTCCTGATGCTGTTCATCTTCTGAAGCCAACATAGCCAGTCATCAGATTTTAACTGCTCCGTCACACCCTCTTTCTTTGCCATCTGCCCCACAAGCCTATCCATCATCTCATTGCATTCTTCATCAATTTCCGCAAGGTGCTTCCATAAGATTTCTGATAGAATCATATGCGAATAAATGCCCCTGTGGTTTTCTTCTAAAAAACGCTTCCTCATCTGTCCATACTTCCCGATCTGATACTCCGTTGTATCCGAAAGTTTGAGGTCGGGAATCAGATAGTCCTCTTCCCAATGATATGTAATTTCCATATGCAACCGCCTTTCTTTGTGCTAAACTGTTTACAGATACGAATAAAAGAATTATCACCTTCTCCCTTTACCACAACATCTGCAAGTTTCCATTCACCACAAATGAGCCAGCCGCATATGTTGTATTTTCTGCGAGCAATGAGCCAAGCTGACATACTTGTATGTCAATTTGGCGAATGCCGCAAGAGTCAGATGCTTGCATCTGACTAGCAGATGGAGATTTCCGCTAAAATACAATCTTTTAGAGGAATCTGACATCTACACTTCACAACATATCACATCATTCACATAGGCATTTGCCGTATCAATCAGACGATAACCACCCTGCAGCGCGCTTAATACGGAAGCCTCCGCTTCATCCGGGCTTAATAGGAAAGTTCCGATGCCTGTTACGGGCATTTCCACACCGTTATTTAGTTTCACATATTTCTGTTCACTCATTATCGACTTCTCCTTTTTTATACTTTTTAACCGAGATTACATAGCAAATCTCACAATCGAACTTGTTCAATTTTGTTACATACACTCCATCAAAATCTCATACACCTCATCCCTGCCAAGCTCACGGGGATTGCATTTGATAATGTTGCAGGTATCAGCCACCTTGCGCAGCACTTCCGGCGTGATCTCCACCTTTGACCTCAGTTCGCCCATTTTGGTCGGAAGTCCGCACTCTTTTATGAAATCACTGAGTGCCTGTACTCCCTCCTCTGCTGTATCTTTTCCAAATACAGCTTTTGCAAACCGTTCAAATTTTTCTTCTGCATCCTTTAGAATATGCCTGTAATAAGCGGGATGGATCACTGCAAGTCCCTGTCCGTGATTGCAGTCTGTAAATGCGCCGAGCTGATGCTCGATCTGGTGCGCCTGAAAATCCGTAACCCTGCCGACTTTCAAAATACCATTCTCCGCCATGGCCGAATCCCACATCAGATTGCTTCTCGCCTGCATATCGTTCACATCTTCAAGCAGACGGCGCATATTGACCACAGTATTGCGCATCACCGCCAGCGCCAGGTCATCGGAAACATTGTCCTGATCAGAATTGCCAAAGTAAGTCTCCATCGCATGGCTTAGCGTATCAAAAGCGCCGGAAATCACCTGCATGGTGGGAACGGAAGCCGTCAGTCCGGGATCAAGTACCGCAAAAGAGGCATATGCGCCAAACACACCGGTCTTAATCCCTTTCTCCTCATTGGTAATAACTGCGCCGCAGTTCTGTTCGGCTCCTGTGCCGGAAGCGGTAACCACCGCCCCCATCGGCAGATACTCCGCCGGAAATTTACCCTCCGAAAACTCCATTTCCCAGATGTCCTTGTCTGTTTTTGCCTGCGCCGCTATGATCTTACAGCAGTCAATGACAGAGCCTCCGCCTACAGCGAGGATAAAATCCACGCCCTTTTCTTTCGCTAACGCCGCGCCTTCCTGCACCTTAGCGTAGGTAGGGTTGGGCATAATGCCCGGAAAATCTACAACTTCCTTTCCTTCCTTTGCAAGCAGCTCCTTTACCCTGTCATAGATGCCGTTCTTCTTCAGGGAAGCGCCGCCATAAGCGAGCATCACTGTCTTTCCATGTCTGTTTAACTCCGCCCGAAGCGCCTTTTCCAAAGAGTTCTGTCCAAAGTATACTTTTGTGGGATAAGTGAAAACAAATTCGTTCATTATGATGTCCTCCTTTTTATATTCATCAGCAGCATAACAATATACGGGAAGAACGCTGTTTTTGCGTTCTTCCATGTGAGTAGGTTCCGCCCTTTGGAACCGTAGAATTTCTTAGCGGGTGTTTTTTGACCGCTTAGAAATTCTTCTCGCATTGGTGCCGCCGAATACCTCTGACATTTCCATCGCATCGAGCTGTTTATCCAAAACCGCAATCTCCTTTTCCGTTAGCTTAATATCCGATGCCCCCGCATTTTCTTTCAGGCGGTCTGACTTTCTCGTTCCGGGGATTGGCACCAGATATGGTTTTTTTCCAAGCATCCACGCAAGGGCAATCTGACCGGGCGTGGCGTGCTTTCCTTCCGCAACCGTTCTGACCAACTCCAGCAGTTTCTGATTCTGTTCCACAGCTTCCGGCGTAAACTGCGGCATCACGCTTCGGTAATCCGTACCCGCGTCAAACTTAGTCTCTTTCCCATACCTTGCGGACAAAAATCCATTTGCCAATGGCGAAAATGCCACATAACCAATGTTTAATTCCTCCAGTACGGGGAATAACACTTCATGCCAGCGCGCCATCATGGAATAGCGGTTCTGGATCGCCGTTACCGGGCAGACCGCATGGGCGCGGCGTATCGTTTCCTCGTCAGCTTCCGATAGTCCCCAGTGCGTAATTTTTCCCTCCTGCATCAGCTCCTGCATGACGCCCGCCACCTCCTCAACCGGTACGAACGGGTCAATGCGGTGCTGATAGTACAGGTCGATATGGTCAGTTCCCAGCCGCTTTAGGGAATTTTCTACCGAGACACGGATAACCTCCGGTCTGGAATCCGGCAGAAGCGGTTTATTTACCTGTTTGCTTTCCATGTCAAAATAGATTCCAAACTTTGTCGCTATCACAACTTTATTTCGATACGGCCGCAATGCTTCCCCTACCAGTTCTTCATTGTGATGGGGATTTTCCGGCGTACCATAAACTTCCGCCGTATCAAAAAATGTATATCCGATATCTACAGCCTCCGCAATCAGTTCTTTCATCTCATTTTTATCTGCGGTGCCCCGTAAGCGTGGCTCATTCCCATACAGCCAAGCCCCACCGCGGATACTGTCAGATCTTTTCCCAGTGTCCTATATTCCATAGCCAACCTCCATGATTTTCTGCAACCGTGTTTTTGCTTTTGCCTTGATGATTTTATTTTAATCAATCCACACCTTTTACAGAAGTTCCGAATGGTTTCTAAGTTATTACCTAAAGGTATCTACACTCAGTTGTTCTCAAAAATTCCTGTCAGCCACGCATCATAGGCAGGAATCCATCCCTCTGTATAGCCGTACCCATGCGATCTGCCTTCCAGCACATCCACTTCTACCGGACCACCCGCTTCCTTTAACGCCTCCACACATTCTTCAAACTCACCTACAAACGGATCACGGGTGCCGTAGCAGAAATAGGTAGGCGGCAGATTGGACGACGCAAATTTGTCCGTGTCAGTGGACGCGACACTCAGGCGTCCATAAAAGGAATAAATCATGCCGTCCGCGCCTGCATCCGCTGATATACCGTCAAGCTCATCCGGAACATAACTGTCATCCAAGGCACTTCCGTTCACCGTACCGTCAAAATTCAACAGCATTTCCCCTGCAAGAATACCGCCTGCCGAAAAACCCATAACGGCAATATCCGTTTCATCAATGCCATAGACATCTGCATATTTACGGACAAATCGGACTGCACGGGCCAGATCCAATGCTCCTTCCTCCTGTGTATAAGGGCGCAGGCGGTAGTTTACCACAAAACTCTGATACCCCAGTCTGCTAAGTTCCTGCGCTACAGGGGTTCCCTCCATCTGGTCGCTTCTAAACTGAAAAGCGCCGCCTGCATTGATCAGGACAGCACCTTTCACTTCTGTTCCCTCCGGAACAGGAAATGTTACCATATAAGGACGGAAATCCGGATCATCCGCATAATTTCCGTTGTTCTCTGTATACTCTGTGACCGCAGGCATGTTGCCTTCTTCCCAAAGGTATAAAATCTGCTGGTCCACAGGATCAGCCACCGCATCTGCCACTGTATCACCACTATTGTCCGGCGCAATTTCTGTCGCGTTCAGTCCCAGGCTTTCCGCCCATGCCACTACATCTTCCTCGCTGTCCGCTACACTGTTTCTGGATAAGGACAAGGTATTCTCACTTACATGGGCGCCAGGCTGCAGTTCCGATATAGTCCGGATGGTTCCCGAAAAACCGCTGCCGCCATGTGTCACAAAGGGGATAATGGTCTTTGCACCAAAATCATATTCTTCCAAAAATGTATAGACCGGCATTGGGAGATCTGCCCACCAGTTCGGAAACCCTAAAATAATGGTTTCGTACTGTTCAAAATTCTCCACATGATTCAAAAGCTCCGGGCGTTTCTTCTCATCCTGCTCACCCGCTGCCTGATCTACCAGCGGATCATGGTCAAGCGGATATTCTTCTACCGTCTCAATACGAAACAGATCCCCACCGACTGTCTGCTGGATTACTTTTGCCACATACTCGGTGTTGCCCATTTTTTCCCCATCCCTGACTACAATACTGGCTCCGGCAACCGCATCCGTTGTTTCCACATCCTCCGGTATGGAAAAATAGGCAATCAATATGTTGGAGCTTCCTACTTGGGATTCACTGCCTGCATCTGCACTTCCCTGTTTATCCGCAGCGATTTCCCCTGCTCCCGAATCGCCGTTTTCATTTTCACTGCCGGACACTTCCCTTTCTCCTGACTCCTGAACAGGACTGCTCCCGGTACTGTTATCCTTGCCCTCTGCCCCGCATCCGGCTATGCCTAATATCAATAATGCCGTCATGCACAGACACAAAATATTCTTTCGTTTCATCGTCATCTCCGCCTTTCCTTTCCCGTTATATCCCAATCACTTTGAAAACAACCACCCCATAATCTCCTCATCATAGGCAAAAAGTCCTCCTCCGCCATGCTCATTCGGGGCATTCCTCCCGGTAAAATAATCATGCTCCTTAATGTCCAGCACAAGCAGGCTGTCAATTTCTTCTTTCGACAATCCCTGCCGCTCATACAAGTCATAAAGCGTATCATACGCTCTCTGCGTTTTGGCGGAACCGTAATACTCATCATTCCTGCCTATGGCAAAATAAACAGGCAGCCGGTTATCCACAACAGGCTCGTATTCGCCGTCCCACTGTGAACTGACATGAAGATATGCCGTAAACAGATCAGGACGCTTTCCCATTACGATAGACATGGTTTCGCCTCCGCCCGAATAACCGTTCCCATATACTTTCGATGTGTCGATGTGATACTGCTGCAGAAAATATTCCACCAGTGCAATCGTCTGATCTGCCGAAGTTTCTCCCCAGTCGTTAAGCTGCGGCGCAACAATAATCATCTCGTCATTGTACTTCTGTGCCTCAAATCCAAATTCCTCCGACTCGATATTGGCAGCGACTCCCTGAAAATACAGCCCTTCATAACCGGGCAGCGTAAAATACAAGGCATACGGCTTACTGCCATCATAGCTTTCCGGAATATATACATTGTAATGAATATCCCCTGCATCTGCGGAATGGTACACATTGTCAATCACAAAATCCCGGTAGACTTCCGTTCCTTCCGTGACATCGGGGCGTTCATCCGCTTTCAGAGCAGTATCCGCCATATCTGTTTCTGATTTTGCCAAACCATCTTTTGTATCCTGCTGTTCGTCTGTCTGCTCCAACATGCCAATCCGTTCAAGCCATGCTGATACATCTTCCAAACCGGAATTATGGACACGGTATCCGTCCAAAACCGTCGCGCTGCCTGAAACCTCCCGGATATAATCCATGCTTACATCAATCCCATTATCGGTGCTGGTACAAAAGGGAACCACTGTTTTCCCTGTCAGGTCATAGCTCTCTAAAAATGTCCCAACCGCCATCGGCGCATTAAACCACCAGACAGGATATACTAAATTAATATCATTCGAACTCGGCGTGTTCTTTGTTGTGCTTAATTATTTTTGTTTAAGTTTTGTGCAAATACACACCTATTTTTACATCAATTACATCATTTATTATGACTTGCTGATTTTCTGTTGCCAAAATGTTGCCATCTTTACTTATCTCTATAATGAGAACCGCATTGAACAATCTTTATCACATTATCTTCTATCCGATAAACAATACGGTTTGCATCATCTATTCGCCGGCTCCAATAGGATGCCAAATCACCGCTTAATCTTTCTGGCTTTCCTATTCCTTCGTATCCATTTCGGTCAATATCCTTCAATAACTGAAGAATACGCCTTAATGTCTTTTTATCCTGCTTTGTCCAGTATTCAAAATCTTCCCACGCTGAATCTGACCATGACTTAATCATCAATGTCCACCTCATGTACCGTACCACCTGTAGCCTCCATTTGCGCTACAGATTCTCTAAGTCTGGTCATATTCTCCTGCGAATAAAATGGATCTACAGATACTTCAAATGGTATCCGTTTCTCTCGCCCCAATTTTTTTAGATAAATATTAATAGCTGTAGACAAAGACATTCCAATATCGGCACAAGCTTGCTCTGCCTTTTTCTTTACATCATCCTCTATACGCAAACTAATTTGAGCCATTATATCACCTCTTTCTTCATGATGATATTAGTATAGCTCATATTGCAGCATTTGTAAATCATTTCTCTATACAAATGCTTATTTTTTTATTATTTTTTCAATATCATTTATAAAAATGGATAACATATCCCCTTTGCCCAACCTTTTTCTTTGTCCAACATCCTTTCTGATTTCATAAATGATATCTTCCAATAGTAATAAAGAGTTCTCTGGGTTCATGTCTTCCAGTGACGCTTTTCTGTATCTTAACCACTTTTTTACTACTTTATTTGATCCCCATAACGTTAATCCCTTGGAAGAGTCCGACATCATTCTAAACTTATCGGATTCTGTCATTTGCTCATTTACAGGTTTTTTTGTATCTTCCATAATAGTATAAATTATGCTTATAAATTGTTCATACGGTGCCTCTCTTTTATCATATAAATACTTTTTTACATTATATCGATAATCAATAATTTTTGCTATTACAGACGTAAAAACCACACCGACTATAGACACCATACCTGTTATCATTGCCACAATAATTACTTTATCTGTTGTACTTACAAACTTTTTCAGGAAATCAACCAAATGTTCAATTCCATTCCCTAAGCAAGAAAAAATAAGCCATATAAGTAATATTGCCACAAACACAAGTATTACCAGCAAAGCCAACCCTATCACAAAATTGATTCTAGGATGTCTCTGGGCAAACGGCGCTTTTTCTCCCGCTTTCACTGAATTCTTTTTCGTACTTTTCATATACCATCCTCATTAGCGATTCGTCAATTTTATATAAATACCCATTTCTATTGGCAACAACTTACTACCTAAATTTTTCTACAACAATAGATTGTAAATATGGCAGGCAATCTCATAGACTACCTGCCATATAAAATAAATAATATACTCATGTACTACTCGAACTCCATACAGACAGTACCGTATATTAAGAGAATACAACGAATTTGCGGCGATTTCAAGATGTATAAAGCAATATAAACAAATATTAGAAACTGAAAAAATGCAATTTTAATGCAATGAATGCAATCATTCTCATTGTCGAAACACAATATCAGCAGGCACCCCTTTGCGGGTGTCTGTTTTTATCAAAGGAGGATACCATCTTGGACTACCAATTAGAAATCAAACAAATTGTGGACTACCCACGGTGCCGCATTTACCGTGAGTTCCTCCGCAGCCTTATGGAAGATAGGGACATCCGTACCAACGGAAGCTCCTATCTTTTTTATTACATGACGCTCTGCTCCTATGCCAACTTCCGCTCCTCTTACCGCCGGATAGAAAGCATCTCCTATCTGGTCGGTCCAGGCGAATGGATCTGTAAGACCTCGGAGCTGGCGGAATGGTTCCGCACACGTTTCCAGCATCAGGCGCTGTCCATTCTTGACTTCCTACAGAAGCAGAACTACATCACCTATACCCGGCTCGGCAGGAACCATCTGGTCAAATTCAGCATCAACGGCTGGAAGCAGCACAATACGGCGCTCGACTACAATTACCCATGTCTGAAGGATGTGGGTTTTTTCTTTTTCCCGATTGCCGCCGTACATGAGCTGATCAGCATGGGTAAATGCTCGGAAATGGACATTGTGCTGGATTTATGGGTACACGCCATCTACAACGACGGGCAGGTGCAGGGTTCCGAACTGGGGCCTGTGGTATATTTCCGCAACTGTACCGGCAGCCCACTGACAAACTTCAGCGACCTTGCCCTGCGCTGGGGCATCTCAAAAGCTACAGTGAGCCGCATTTTAAACAAGTTACAGGACAAAGAATATCTTTCACTGGTATCGTTCACCGGCAGGCATGGCAGCGTCATCTACCTGTGCAGCTACTTATCCACCATGTTCAATATCAGTGACGTAATGATCGACAAGGAGGAAATTTGCATGACATTTCAGATTCCAGTACACATTCCGGAGACTTCATCCATTCCTGAAGCAGAACCAATCCGGGAGGAACAGATTACCATTATGGAAGCGGAAAACAGCGTTTCAGGGCAGGACGGTAGCGTTTCAAAACCGCACATGAAGAAAATCGTCCAGAAAGTGGCGCAAATCCTTGCGGCGCAAGGGGTTCCGTGCTGTGAGTGCCCCCGAACCCTATATAAGTTATATCCCTTATCCGACTGCAAAGAAACTACAGTAAAGTATTCCCTGCAGATTGCCTGCCCGGACGGGAAGATGCCCTATCGGTTCGAGCTGACTCTCTCCCCTGCCAGCCCGCCGGAAGACAACAGCAGCCCCGCACTTTCCAGACAGGCTGATACAGAAAATGAAGAAAGAAGGTAAACCATCATGCCAAATACAAGACCAAACAAAAATATTCCCACAGAGCAGGAGAACCCCCTGTTCCATGACACATGGAAGCTGCTGAAGAACTACCGGGATGCTGTGTGGAACCTGGAGCTTGCCGTCCAGCAGGTACGCAGCACCTTTGAGATCGAGTACGGAAGCAGCATCGAGGAGTTCCTGGACTCCATCTACCTTGCCGGGGCAGACATCGGCGGATCGAAGCTGGAAGACTACGCAAAGAGCATTGAGCGCAGCAACAAGATGCTGACACTCTTAAACTCCGCCGTGGACATCCTGCGAAGCAAGCATAAACATGGGGAACAGTATTACTGGATACTCTATTACAGCTACCTCTCCCCACAGCAGCTTCAGAACACGGATGAGATCATTGAGAGCCTGCGGCCACACATAGCCAATATCTCCACCAGGACATACTACCGCAAACGCCCGGAGGCGGTTCAGGCACTCAGCTCCATCCTGTGGGGATACACCTCAAAAGACTGCCTTGAGATGCTGGACAAGTTCTTTCCGACAGGGAAATGACAGGCTGGCACCAAATTGGCGCACAAATTGCGCAAACTGGCACGGCAATGCGATTTACAGGTAAAAATGCCCATGCTATAATGGTCATGCTTAAAATTGTACCCGCACCCAAATCCATTCCATTCTCCAGGCATCTGCAGACACGCAGGTGCCCTTTTTTGTAACACAGACGCCATGCGCTGGCCGTATGGCACGAAGGGCCGGCATCCTCCCTGGGACTGCCGGCCTTTCCCATCCCAACTTTTACAGGAGGTAAATCATTGAAAAAAGAAAAAAGCAACCCGACCGGGAACCAGCTTCCCACCAGAAAGAAACCCCGCATCCCTTACCAGAACATCATAATGGGGGCTGCGGCTTTCGCCTACTTCTTTGCCCTTCAGACCAACCAGGTGCTGGCATCGGATATGTGGTCCAAAGCGGAGACCATCATGAAGGATGTCTACGGAAAGATCCTGGGCATCTCCACCATTGCCGCCATCGTGACAGCTTCCGTCGCCCTGCTCCTGATGAACTTTTCAAAATCAGGCAAGACCGTGGATGAATCCCGTGCATGGCTCAAGCGCATTGCGATCTCATGGGTGGTCCTGAACGGGCTTGGCTTCATCCTCGCCTATGTCACACCGTTCTTCTCAGACGGGAAATGGAATGGCTGACGGAAGGTAGGGGATGACCCATGGGAATACTTGACGGCATCGTGGAATGGATTGCCGAACAGGTGATGAACGGGCTTGACCTGATCTCCACCTCGGTACTGGGCGCCCTTGGATGTGACATGGGGACTTTCCTGCGCTACTTCCCTGCTGCGGAGACCATGTACAAGATATTTGTGGCAGCTGCCATAGGGCTTGTCCTCCTGAACTGGGTGTGGCAGCTTTTTAAGAACTTCGGGCTGATCGCGGGTGTGGAGGCGGAGGACCCCATCCGGTTGAGCATACGGTCCGTCCTTTTTATCGGCCTGATCTATTACTGTGACCAGATCACGGAGATGGTCCTTGCCATAGGAGGCACGCCTTATTCCTGGATACTCTCCTCAGACCTGCCGCCCCTGAACTTTGCAGACTTCAATTCCGTCCTGCTGACCATCCTGGGCGTGTGCGCCAGCGGCTCCGTTGCCCTGATCGCACTGATACTCCTGCTGATCCTTGCATGGAACTACATCAAGCTGCTCTTTGAGGCGGCGGAGCGCTACATCCTGCTGGGCGTGATCGTGTACACGGCTCCCATGGCCTTTGCCACCGGCGCATCCCAGTCCACCTCGAATATCTTCAAGTCGTGGTGCAGGATGTTCGGCGGGCAGATCTTCCTGCTGATGATGAACGCATGGTGCCTGCGCCTGTTCACGTCCATGGTGGGCAGCTTCCTGTCCAACCCGTTATCACTGTAGGAGGGGCCTATGAAGAAAAAGAAAATCTATATTTTTATACTCACTGCCACGCTGTTCCTTTCCCAGTCCATGACTGCTTTTGCGGTAACAGAGAGCGATGTGCAGGCAGCCGGAAAGGAGACCGCCGCCGGGAACGTGTTCATCTGGTTCCTGTGCGCCATCGCATTCCTGAAGATCAGCCAGAAGATCGACAGCTTCTTATCCAGCCTCGGCATCAACGTGGGGCATACCGGCGGCAACATGATGGCGGAGCTGATGGTGGCCGCAAGGGGGCTTACCACTGCAAAGAACATAGGCGGTGGGGCCAGCTTCCGGGGCGGCTCTTTCCGTATGGGCGGAAGCTCGAACAGCGTAAACCAGTCCTCCTTCCTTTCTGGCGGCCTTGCAGGTGCCGTGGGGAGGCAGTTCACCCAGAGCGCCATGCAGACCATGACCGGGCACGCAAGCAACCCCATCAGCCGCAGGGCGTTTGAATCCTCCGTGAAAAAAGGCGGGGATTTCGCCAACGGCGTCACCGGGGCTGTGGCAAAAGGGAATATCAGCTATACCGGCTCCATGACCGGCTCCCAGGCAGCGCAGGCGCTGACCTCCTACCTGGGGCAGACCGGCATCCCTGACGCCCCCAGCTACTCCGGCGTGGAGATCGGCGGCGGACGCATCACGGGCACGGAAACCTCGGTTGACTACCCCAACGGCACAGCCTTCGGCATGTATAACACCGAGCAGTACATGGCGCCGGAAGGGAACTATGAGACCGTCACTACTGCCGACAACGCCACCTGGTACAAACAGTATGCCGTGGATACCGTAGACCGCACCCCGTACATGACCGGGGAGGGCAGGATCGCCTACCATGAGAACATCGTGCAGAAGCTCCCTGACATGCCAAAAAGAAAGGACCGTGTGTAAATGGCTGGAGACAACAGCAGAAAAGAACAGTCCGCCCTGTCCGGGGCGGCATCGGCCGCAGGAACCGCAAGAGGCGCCATAAAGACAGGAAAAGCCATTGCCGGGGCAGCAAAAGGCGCGGCCGCAGGCCCCTATGGGATGCTGGCTGCAGGCTTATGGGAAAACAGGAAGGCGGCCGGGAAAATACTGGCAGCCTTTGCTGCCCTGCTGATGCTGCCGGTCCTGTTCCTCCTGATGCTCCCCTCCCTGATCTTCGGCAGCCTGGGGCTGGATGATGCCACAGGCGACGCGCTGAACGATAACAGCGTCATCATGGAGAACATTGCGGAAACAGAGGCTTCCATTGAAGCCATCCTCCGCAAGAAGCATGACGGCCTGCTGGAAGAAATACAGCAGGAGGCGGATGCCCTGGGCCCCGGCTGCGAATACGGCATCACGGATGATTTTTCAGACCGCATCATCTACGAAAGCGCGCTGGTCATTTCCCAGTTCTGCGCCTCGCAGGACGACTACCGTGAGATCAGCCTTGCAAAGCTGGAGCGGATACTCCGTGACAATACGGACGGCATCTTCACCTATACCGTGGAAGTCACGGAATATGAGGAAACGGATGAGGAGACCGGGGAAAGCCGTACCATATACCACTATGAATATACGGTGGAATATGCCGGAGACAGTTATTTTTCCCAGAACGTGTTCCACCTGACAGAGGAGCAGGCACAGACTGCGGAATACTATGCTGCAAACCTCCACCTGTTCCTGTTTGATACTGTCTACCAGGTAGAGATCAACCCTGACCTGATACCGGGGAAAACCGGCAACAAAGCCGCCTGCCTTGCCCTGACAAAGCTGGGCACCCCGTACAGCCAGGAACGCAGGAACCAGGAGGGCTATTTTGACTGCAGCTCCTTTACCTACTGGGTTTACAGCCAGTTAGGGATCTACCTGCAGCATGGCAGCTCCAACACGGCGGCTGCACAGGCAAGATATATCACGGAAAACAACCTTGCCATATCCTATGACAGCCTTGCTCCCGGAGACCTGATCTTTTACTCCTTTGAGGTAAACAACCGCTACTTAAACGTCAGCCATGTGGCAAGAAAGGAGACGGGAACCTGGTGCGCCGGGTTCCCCTTTTCACATATGCCAAAAGTACGGTTACTTGACGAATACTGCCACAAATGCGGCAGCCAGATGAACAGCTGGGACAAGCGGCTCACAAACACCTTCAAGGTGGTGGACACCTGTGAGCGCTGTTTCTGCGACATATACGACATGGACAAGGATGCCTTCCGTAAACAGATGGAGGATTTCTTTGATATGCGCCCATGCCAGGGACTGTAAGGAGGCGGACATGGATCTTGAATACAACAAACTGACCACCAGCCTGCTGGCCCAGGGCTTTACCGCAGACAATCATCCGGACTATGTAAAACTGCCCGGCTGCATCCCTGACAAGGCCGATCCACTGAAAAATTATAACGGCGGTTTCGTATACCAGAGCAGCTACACCGACAGCCTCATCTATAAAACCGGCTGCGGGAAGTTCGTAAAAGGCAGGAATGTCCTGCATGATATGGGCTACATGGGAATCGACTGGTGCCATGAGAATGACAACCCGGTACTGCGCTGCCCCTATGACAATCCTGAATGCAGCAGGAACAATCCCCTCCTGCACGGAATCCACGGCAGTGTGCTCCGCGCCCAGTGCTGGTGCGAGTGCCACCAAACTGCAGAGCCTTATGATCACCAAAACAGTATAAAGCTGGCAAATGCGGAACGTGAGGCAGAACGCAGGCAGAAATATGAGGAATATGCCATGCTGCATCACGGCAGGATATGCGCAAACCATATGTATTATGATGAGCACACGCGCACCTGGTCACAGCGCTATGAGCCACATAAATGCTTCCGCAAGTGCTGCTCCCATTTCTGCCCGATACGGAACCGGGAACTGAGCAAAAAGCGCGGGAATGTATATTATGACCTGAATACCATCCGCATCCGGCATGACGGGACCCTGTTTGACGGCGAAAAGATCGTGTCGGTCACACGCGGCATCCGCTACTATGAACACCCGGTCAGCATGGATATCTGCGAAGATTTCGTAAAGCTGCAGAGCGACATCATCTATGAGGAATACAAATGGAACCACTCCCAGCTCTGGTTCTCAGACAAGACTTTCCAGGCGGAGATCTTAAACATCCGCGCTGAGTCCAGGCCAAGCCGGAATCTGATGCAGGACCTGCAGGACATCAAAAGCGGCATTGAGATCCGCTATGACACTGACCTCCGGAAAGCTGACAAAGAGCAGAAAAGCCGGAAACGTGCCAAAGCCATGGAAAAGAAGATCCAGGCACTGGAACGGAAGCTGCTGGATGTGGGCTACGAAAACCTGGAGCCATACTCCCTGGAAAAAGTCCATGCAGACAAATGGCTTACACCGGATCGGATACAGGAGCTGACAGAGATGCGGGAACAACGGATACTGGAGGAAAAAAACAGGCCGGTGCAACTCAGCCTGCCCCTGGATGTACTATATCCATGAATATTTTTCAAGTATTTGCGCTCTGCGGAGTCTTTATTTATTGAGAGCATTTAACATTCACAACAATAAACTATATACGGTTTAAGAAAGAGAGGTATCATTTATGACAAACACAACCAAAACCATTCAGGAACTGAACCTGTCAGACGGCTTCCTTTTCGCAAAAGTAATGGACGATAAGGAAATCTGCAGAAAAGTATTAGAGAAAATACTGGGAATCTCCATACGGGAAGTTTCAATGCCCGCCCGCCAAAGAACAGCCGCCATCCCTTATGAGGAGAAAAGCATGCGGCTCCATGCATATGACAGGACAACGGTCTATAATGTGGAGATGGAATGCAGGAACCAGGAAAAAGCCTTCCCCCCCAAAAAG
>ERZ808040.1576-NODE-1576-length-14958-cov-4.863316_pt1 | contig 14958 bp, 9 predicted proteins | sample MGYA00380191_ERZ808040 | MGnify/ENA primary metagenome ERZ808040 (study PRJEB31490, sample SAMN06133395) | mouse gut metagenome | isolation source: J6 | host: mice | place: China: Chengdu | collected 2015-05 ... | reverse complement strand
CCCACCCATTGAGATTTACATATCGTCCCCGAAATGCTTTTTCTTATAAACCTTCACCATAATGCCCCTTGTAGCGACCGTGCCGACCACAAGCGCACCGGCAAGGCAGAGCACATATGCCCACACCGGCATCAGCGGCTTCTTGGCCTCCACAAGGTCCCCGCCGTTTACCGGATCGTCGCCACCCCAGTTGCCCGGATCCATATCCCCGCCCCAGTTAGAGCTCGGCTCGCCCTGGATATAAGTTTCCGGGATATCAAATTCTTTCGTCACCTCGTCACCGTTGCTATCCTCAAAGTGGACGATCAGCTTTCCGGTCGCCTGCCCTTCCATGATCGGTGTGACCGAAATTTCCTGATAATTGCTGCTTCCTGCGGAAACCGTCCCGATGATCACCGAGGTTCCTGTCTCAAACTGGAGATATTCGCTCTCCATCGTGATGTAAACATTGTTCAGGGAAGAACGCCCCATGTTATAAAAATCAAACATCAGCGTCGTTGGCTGGTTGACCGTCGGGGTATCCCAACCATAGCCGAGCGCAAGGTTCTGCAGTGCCGGGCGGGAATTCTCCACCGCCTGCAGCTTCACCGGGAGATCTTCCTGCACGCCGCCCTTTTCCGTATCAGCCTGGGACATATCCTCGTACTCATACGCTACCTTGATCGTAAGGTCATATGAACCCGTCGCCGTATCCGACTTCACCTTTAAGTTGATGGTGTTCTCCGATGTCTCGCCCGGTTTGATGGCATCAATGTAAAAACTATTGCTGCCCTTTGTCGCCGAGAACACATCATTTGCCTGCACCACAGTCACCGTGATGTTCTTTGCCGCCTTGCTCCCGTGGGTATTGCGCAGCCGGAACGTAAAGTCAAAGCTGGAACCTGCCCTAAGCTCCTCCTCGCTGAGCGTGAAGGAATCCACGATCAGCTTCGGGCGGCTGTTAACGGAAGAATTCTGGTTCTGTACATTCAACACATACACCGCCGTCTGTTCCTTCTGGACATCACCGTTCCCGTCCTTGTAGGAAAACTCAAGCGATAGTGTATTAAAGCCCTCATGGATACTTTCCCCAAGTTTAAAGGTCATGGAAACATTCTTCGAGGAACCTGCCTCGATGGAGCCCACCTTTTTATAAACCTCGGAGGAAACCGGCTCAAACCCGCTTGTGCCAAGGTTCGTACCGGAAAACTTCATATCAGTGATCCCCTTTGTCCCCTTGTTCTCCACGGTAAAGGAAACCGTCACATTCTCCCCGACCACCGGGCTTGCCGGACTCTGGGTAATATTCGTGATCTCAATATTATTCTTTAACTGCTCCTGTGACTCCTTTGTAACATTTAAAATATAAACCGTCTTCGGCTCACTCTGTGCCGCGCCCTCTGCGTCCACGTAGGAAATGGCGAGTTTTAACTCGTTCATCCCCTCCGGGATGCCGCTGCCGAGCTTGAATTGCATCGTCACCGGACGGGATTCCCCTACTGCAAGGTCACCGATCTCATGCTTTGCATCCGCCGTCAGCGGTTCAAAGCTGGCGCTTGAAAGCCCGTCACCGGAGATCACGAGATCCTTGATATCATTGCTGCCGTTGTTCGTCACCTCAAAATCTACCGTCAGGATATCCCCCGGCATCGGTGCCGCAGGATTCTGCGTCAGCCGGCTGATGACAACATCATTCTTCACTTCCTGCTTTTCCGGCACGCGCACGGTCAGGTAAACCTTCGCCACCGCCGTAACCGTGTTTCCTTTGCTGTCCTCGTAGCTCACCTGCACGCTCAGTTCGTGCAGCCCCGCGGAAGCCGACTTGGTCACGGACAGCGGGAGCGTGAGCTCTGATTTCGCACCGGCCTTTAAGCTGCCCCCGGAAACCCCGGTCGTCGCATAGTCCGGCAAAATCCCGGTCGTCGCGCCGATCCCGCCGTCCTCGGCAATCTTTGCCACGATATTTTTTGCTGCCTCCTTGCCGATGTTCTCAAGGGAAATGACCACATTGTAGGTATTGTCCACCTCAACCTCATCGTTGAGTTTTACCGACTGCGCGGTAAGCTTCGCGTCGTCCGATGCCGCCGTGCTGACCGCAATGATATTGATGTAGAGCGTGCAGGTATCCTGCTTGCTCTCGCCGTCCGCGTTCTTGTAATCATAGGTCACGGTGACCGGGTACATACCCGGCTTCGCGTCCGGCAGGACACGCACGGATAACGACTGGTGCTTGCTTGCCTTTTCCGCCATGTCACCGACCTTGATGTCCTTGATCGTATAATTCGGCACGATGCCGGTGCTGCCGTAGTCGATCGACATATATGTATTCATCGCGGCAATCTCACCCTCGTTCTTCACGTCGAACTCCAGGTTGAAATTTGAACCAACCGCCGCTGCCTGCTCATCGTATGTGAATTTGTCGACAACAATCTGCGCCGGGGCTTTTTCTTTATTGATGCGAACCGTGAACGAAATCTCCGCACCCGTGATCGGCTGCGTCTCATACTCCGTATATTTCACACCGGTGAAAGTAAATTCCACCTTCCCTTTGTGAACGCCGATCTTCGCGGTGTCCTTGATTCTCAGGTCGAACTCGATGTTGGTCGTCATGTAGCTGTTTAAACCGACCGCATTCCCTTCCGGCGTACCCTCGCGCGTCAGGACTGCTTCCGTCATCTCGAAAATCTCGTCATCCGACTTCACCATCGCAATGATGCTCGCCGTATCAATGGAATATTCCCAGCTGGAAAGACGAACCGGGATCACAATATGGCGCACCTCGCCGGCTGCCATCGTATAAATCGTGGACGTGCCGGCAACCGGTATGACGATGCCCTCCTCCGCCCTTGCTGCCACCCTGCCCCAAAAACAGGATACCGCCATTGCCAGAACCATGAGCAATGCTAAAAATCTACTCTTTTTCATACTTCCCCTCATTTCTGCCCTACTGCGTTATTATTGTTTCCCTGCGCAGGTGCTTTCTGCTCCCGCTCCTTTGTTTTCTTCTTATCCCGTGCCGGTGCCGCAACTGCCCCTTCCGCCTTTCCGGCTCCGGTTTTCCCCTCCGTCTGCGCGGTCTGTGCATTCTCATGCCCGGATTCCGTTTGGGCTGTTTTTGCAGCCTCCTCTTTTGTTCCCTGTCCCTCCTCCGAAGCGGCAGCGCCTTCCGCCTGCACCTCCCCGAACACATCAACCGGGTGTTCGATCAGCTCAACACTCTGTATCTTGCCGTCCAGAATATGTATGATCTTATCCGCAAAATCGGCAAGGCGCGGGTCATGCGTGACCATGACGATCGTCTGCCGGTTATCCCTCGCGATCTGCTTGATCAGCTTCATAACCTCCATCGTTGTCCTTGTATCAAGGTTTCCGGTCGGCTCATCCGCAAACACGATTTCCGGCTTTGCCACGAACGCCCTCGCGATGCCGACGCGCTGCTGCTGGCCGCCGCTCATCTGCTTCGGGCGGTGGTTGATGCGCCCGCCAAGCCCGACCTTCACCAACATATCTTTCGCCATTCTCCTGCGCCTTCTTGCCGGAACCCGCTTAAACACAAGCGGAAATTCCACATTCTCCAAGGCCGTCATGGAATTTAGGAGATTGTACGACTGAAAAACAAAGCCGAGATATCTCTGCCGGAATTTCGCAAGCTGCTTCTCCGACATCTTGCGGACATCCTTCCCCTTGATTAAGATCTGCCCCCCGGAAGCTTTCTCGATTCCTGCCATCAGGTTTAACAGGGTTGATTTTCCGGAGCCGGAAGTACCGAGCAGACAGCAAAACTCACCTTTATTGATTTCAAAGCTCACATCATCCACGGCGCAGATGCGCTCGCTCCCCATCCGATAGACTTTTTTTACATTCTTGATCTCGATTACAGGGACTGCCTTCCCGTCATTCTCCGCCGTTTTTTTCTGCAACACTTTCTCCAATATTTCACCCTCTTTCCGTGTCAATACATCCTCTAATAAAATACAATATAAATATTAAAAATCTACTTTAATTTTCTTACTTTTCTCTTAATTTTATGTTACAGATTGTTACATATGCAAAACCGGGCTGACAGCGCGGCTGATTTCGCTATCTGCCCGGTTTTTTTCCTTTCCCCAAACTTCTTTTGTCAATATTCCTCTTTGTCAAACTTCCTCCCCGTCCGCTTGATCCACATACTCCGCCCCTTGGTCGGTGCCGTTTACGACCGAATCCCGCTTTGCGCGCGCAAGCTTTTTCGCGTTCTTGCGCCTCTCGACATAATTTGTGAATACCTTCTGGAAATAAGCGCCGACCGGGACTGCCAACAGCATACCCCAGAGCCCGCCGATCGCATTTCCAAAAATCAGGAAGATCACGATCAAAAGCGGATGAACCTTGATGCTCTTGCCGATGAACTTCGCCTCGATCACATTCCCGTCCAACATCTGGATAATGCATAGCGCGATCGCCGACGCGACCATGACCTTATATTTCCCTTCCACAACGGAGATCAGGATAATGCTGGCATACCCGACAAAGGGACCAAGATACGGCACAAGGTTCGCAAGCCCGGTTAAGAGACCGATAATCGGTGCAAGACTGATGCCCGTGAGCATCATCGCCGTGCTCGTCGCCACGATCATAAACGCCACATCCATCAGCTGCCCGCGGATATAACCCGAAAATACCTCATCGACATCATTTAAAAAATGACGGATCCTTGCGTTGGCGCGCTCCGAAAAGACCGCGTCCGCCACCTCAGAAAAATATCCCACCATATGCTGCCCGTCAATCATAAAATAAATGCCGATGATCAGGCCGAACATCACGGTTGTGACATAGCCCGCAATATCCGACACTGACCCGATCACGCCGTTTGCAATATTCTGCACAAAACCCATGACCGCCCCCGAGATCTCACTGACTGAATCGGTAAGCTGCTCGGAACCGATATCAAGACTGTTCAGCTTTGCAAGCAGGGACTCATAAAATTTCGCCAGGCTGTTTGTGATCGAGGTAAGCGCTTTTAACGTCTCATCAATGTTCGCGAACTGCAGCTGGTGCGTGACACTATAGACGATTGCCGAGGCGATCGCCGTGATAATAAGGATAATCAGCAGCAGCACCGTCACCACGCCGAGCAGGCGGCTGCGCTTTCCTAAGAATTTTACCTTCGCGTAACGGTTGGTAAAAAAATCGTTGAGCGGCTTTAGGATGTAAGCCATCACAAAACCAAATATGATCGGCTTTGCCACTTTGAGCAGCCAGTTCAGCCCGCCCATCACCGATGCAAAGATCTCCGGCGCATGGTCGGCCAGCTGCTCGATCACTTTGTAGATTAAAATCAGCACCGCAAAGAACACTGCCATGCGCACGTATCTTTTATTGATCTTATCTTTCCATTTCATGATCAGTCCCCGCTGCCCTCAATGTATGCCTTGATGCACGCCACGGCATGGTCGATCCCGCCGTAGCTGCTCTTGACTGCGAGATGGTAATTTTCCGCCCTGCCCCACTTCTCGCTCGCATGGTAATTATAGTAATTCGCACGCCGTTTGTCGATCTTTAATATATTTTCTTCCGCCTTGTTTGGTGAGAGCCCGTCAATGCGGACGGCACGCTCGATGCGGAAATCAATGTCCGCCCAGATAAATACGTTCACGACATTGTCCATGTCCTTTAAGATATAGTCTGCACAGCGGCCGACAATCACACATGGCCCTTCCGCCGCCACCTTGCGGATCACATCGGACTGCGCCAGATAGATCCGGTCGTCAAGGGAGAGATGGGAAAAGCCAAGTTCCTGATTACCATAGGAATTCATCCCCATCGCAATCGAGTATAAAAGGCTGTTCGATGCCTTGCTCTCCGCGTTCTCAAATGCCGCCTCCGCAAAACCGCTCTCTTTTGCCGCCCTTGTAATCAGCTCATTGTCATAAAACGGGATGCCGAACTTTTCCGCGAGCTTCGCGCCGATCTCCCTGCCCCCGCTCCCATACTGCCTGCTTATCGTAATCACTTTATCCATACCAGACCCTCCTCAAAACTTTTTTACATTATACCATGCCGTTCCGACATGCTTCCCTGCGGGGCATGCGCATGATTTGCCGTGGAAATTGTCCTCCCTCCGGTCGGACGGCAAATCAGCGCCGGTATAATTCCTTGCGGACATTATACCATAAATAGTCAGAAAAATAAACCGGATTTAATAAAGTTTTATAAATTTTAAATACCAGCGCTGTACACAAAATGCCTGGCCAAACAGCGCTTCCCGCATTTTGTGGTAATTATCCGCAAGCACAAGGGTGTCTTCTGCCGTGACATGCCCTCTGCCAAAACCCGCCATCAAAGCCGTCCTCTGGCAGCGCACAAAATCATCGGTACCAAAGCCATCCATCCGTTCCACCCTTCTCGCAAAGTCCTCATACGCCTCCTGCGGAAGTACCGAAATGCCCTGCCGCGACAAAATCTTTTCCATCTGCAGGTAATACCACAGCACCTTGCCGCGCCTCGTCTTCCCGGAACGCGCCCTCACAGACCAAGCGATCCGGTAGCGCGCAAAAATAAGCAGCAGGACAAAAACACCGGCCAAAAGAGCCAAAAACACCGCCCGCATCCATGACGGCAACTCCTGATAGCGCTGCGCAAATGTTTTGCCCGCACCTTCCCCCTGCCCTCCCTGCGGATTTTTACCGCCCGGCACAGGGATTGTCACCGTCGGCTCCTGCACCGGGGAAGGCTGCGGGGTAATGATTACCGCAGGGGTATTGGTCGGCTTTTCCTCATGCGGCATGGTCGGTACCGGGGTATTCTCAGGAAGCGGTGTCGGGGTTATCTTCCGGATCGGCACCGGGGTCGGCGACGGCAGGCCTGCCACAGCCTCCTCATGTTCGCGCGGGCGTGCCCCCGCCTTTGTATCCGTCATGTAGCCGCACGTCACCTCCACCAAAATCCAGCCGAGGCCATCCCGGTACACCTCCACCCACGCATGCGCCGAATAATCCCGTACCTCGATGCGCTTTTGCATGACGGTCCGGGAGTACACCGCATCTTCCATCTTCTCGTGCGCCGCATCATACGGCTCCCAAAGATGGGACAACGTCTCTGACCCACTGTCAGCGGCCTGCTTGATATCCCCCGCGGTAATCATATAACCTTCCGCGTAACGCGCCGGAACCCCAAGGCTGCGCAGCAACAGGACGGCGGACGATGCGAAATGCACACAGTACCCCTTTCGGTTTTCATAAAGGAAGTATTTTACAAAATCGGCATCCTCCGGCATCTCCCCCGGTTCAAGCGTATATTCATAGTCTGAAAGATAGCGCTGCACCGCTTTGATCTTCCCGTCAACCGTGGCATCCGCCGCACCGGCAACCAGATCCGCCAGTTCCTCAAACCCCTCTGGCATCTCCGTGTAATACCGGTACACAAATTCGCGGTACGATTCCTCGAATGCCCGCTGCCGGTCCGTCCCGTCACCCGAATACCACCGGTAAAATGCGGCAAAACGGGAATTCATGATCTGCCGCTCCGAACAATCCGCAAAGCGGAACAAAAATTCCTGCGAAGGCATATGGAACGTAAAGCAGTAAGATTCCCTGCGGCTGCGCGAAGACAAATACCCGTCCTCCTCATACCGGCAGTCCTCAAACTCCCCCGGATCTGTGTAATATGGCATGTATACGTAGCGCCTGTTTGCCGTGACATACTCTACCTGCATGCTGCCCTGCCGGAGAATCGGGGCTTCCCCCCAATTATAATCGCTCCACATCACGGCTCCCATGCCGTTGTAAAACAAATCCATCAGCCGGTATCCCTGCTCCTGTGCGCTCATCCCGTACTGCCCGGACAGCACCTCATACTCCTTGCCCGCGGAAGAAGAAAGCCGCTCCCATCCGGTTCTCGTATACCTTGCCCCAGTATAGCCCTTGAGATAAACCGCGCGGTCGTACTCCGGCATCGTGACGACCAATGCCGTATCATTGTCAAAGACCAGCTTCCCCGCGCGGCTGAAATGCCCGCTGTTTAAACCCCCGATTTTTATCGTACTTTCTGTTTTTTTGCCGTCCCCCCTATCCGGTACACGAAGGCCGAGCGCATCCGCCACCGTATCCGAGACTTTCGCCCAGACCGGCATGGCGGCAAGCTTGTTAAGCTCTTGCTGGAGCAACTGCTTTTTTTCCTTCATGCCCATATCATGCCGGTAGACATCCTCACTTAAAATGCACGAGACCACAATCCCAAGCACCGCGGCCAGCACCCCGTAAAACAGGGCGGAGCACGCCTGCTGCTTCTCTTGCCCCCTGGCAGGAAAATGTTCCGTATATCTCCTCAGAACGTACTGGAAAAGGGCGCAAAAAACCAGCCCGGAAAAATACGCGCCTTCCGGTACGATCCCAACTGCAAGCCCTGAAAGTGCCACGACCGAAAAAATCAGGACGGACAGGCCGACACCCTTCGCTCGAAAGAGTACCCACGCATGGCATGCCCCGGTAACCTGCACAGCAAATGCCAGAAAAACAGCAGTCGAGGCTGCCGCACTCTCTGTCACCTGTGCGTATCCGATGGACACCTTATAATAATTGTAAATCAGGTCGCTCACCGAATTCCCCAGTTCAAAAAAGCCGTCCCTGGCAAGGTAAAAATACTGCCACAATAAAAATGCCGCCACCGCCAGATAAACTATGAGCAGCAGAAAACGGAGGCGCTTCCCTCCGCTAAAAAAACACAGCCAGAACACGCCGCACACCGCCGCCCCCACAATTAAAATCCGCTCATCCGGTGCCGTGCCGGTTAATTTTATGAAACAGCCAAGCTCCAAAAAAAGCTCGAGCCACAGCGCACAGAGCAGCAACAGACGGTACGGCAGGGTTCGCAAGCCCTTCCTGCGCCCGTTTTCCCCCTCCGCCTTCTCACCCTCATGAAATACTAATTCTCCTGCCATCGCCAACTCTCTTTCCTGCAAAAAGCAGTTTCTATCTCCTCCTGCGCGCCGTCCGGGGTCATATATACAATGTCAATGTCCGCCGGGTATGCTTTTTGGGCGGTTCTCATCGCCTCATGCCCGTCAAAGAGCAGGATCGTGAGCCATGCCGATTTACGCAGTTCCACCATTACCCCCACCTCTTCCTGCGGCCGTTCCGATGCCAGAAGACAGAAAATATTTGTATACTGATCCGTACTATATTCCGCAAGATAGGCCGCCGCCGCGTTATCTGCCCGGTGTCCCACCGGCTCGCCAAGCAAAGCCCCAATCGCCTCGTAGAGATCTTCCTCACAGGTGACCGGATATTTCTCGTTCCTGCCATCCGCCGCATTCCATGCAATATAGTGGGTCTGCCCCTGTGCGACCAGGCGTTCCGACAGCGAGAGAAGCGCGCAAAACAGGGCATCCCGGTATTTCAGGAATGAAATTCCTCCATCATAACCCGACAGTTCCAGAAAGATCAGCACCGAGCAATCAACCGGAAGCCCCGGCTCTTTCACCATCAGCCTGTCCAACTTGCTTGTCAGCTTCCAATGGATCCGGTTAAAACGGTCTCCCGGCACATAATCCCGGATATCAAAAATTTCCGAAACATCATCCCCGCCCTTCGTATCCGAATAAACCTCGCTCTCCACCATGACATTCGGGTTATCACGCACCGGCCAGTCCACGATCTCACAGCCCTCTGGCAGTACCGTTACCCCGCTTTGCAGGGAAGGATCCACTAAAACCCTGACCCGTCTCGAAAAAATCCGGAACACATCATAGACCCGCGCCCTGCGGATCCGGAACATATACCGGGCGCAATAATCCGACCGGGCATAAAGTTCGTAACCCTCCCGCCCCGCGCCATCCAAAATAATTTTCTTTTTATTCCATTTTTCCGAAATGCAGTTGCGGTGCCAGAACCATACCACCACCGGTCCGTTCGGGATATGCCCGCCGCCCCGCACCGTCAACCTCACACAAAATTCTTCATTCTTTTTTATGACCTGCTTCGGAATCTCCACGGAAAGCCGCATCCGCACCGCACCCAGCCGGAATACCAGAAACAGCAAAGGCAAAAAACACAGCAGCATGTAAAATAATACCGCCGCCTCGCGGAATAAATAAAGGCGCATCACCATCCAGAACACTGCCAACAGGCCAAGATAAGCCAGTTTATGCTTTATCATACAGCTGCCTCCCCCGGTGCACTACGCTTTGCGCTGGAGCCTTGGCGCACCGACCGCGGCGAGGATCCCGCCCGCCACGCCGTCCATCGTCATCCGGCCGATCCGCGCCTTCGGGCTTAACAGCATCCGGTGTTTTGTGACATCGCAAAACACCCTTTTGACATCATCCGGTATCACATAATCCCTGCCCGCCATGTAAGCCGCCGCCTTTGCCATATTCGTCAGCGCGATCGTCCCGCGCGGGCTGACACCTAAGGCCAGCAGGTCATTCTCCCTCGTCTTCTGCACAAGCGCTGCAATATACTTGTACACCGCGTCGTGGATATAAGTATCCTCCACGGTCTTTTGCATCATGAGCAGTTCCCTCACGTCAAGTACATTTTGAACCCGGTCTAACGGATTCCCTTCCTCCCTGCCCTTTAGCATTCCGATCTCGCTCGTGATATCCGGGTATCCCATCGTCAGACGTACCATAAAGCGGTCCATCTGGGATTCCGGCAGCATCTGCGTCCCGACCGACCCGATCGGGTTCTGCGTGGCGATGACGACAAAAGGCTTTGGCAGCGGTCTCGTAACACCATCCACCGTCACGTTGCCCTCCTCCATCACTTCAAGCAGCGCGGACTGCGTCTTTGACGAAGTGCGGTTGATCTCGTCCGCCAAGAACAGGTTGCACATGATACTTCCCGGACGGTACTGTGTCTGCCCATCCCGCGAAAGCATCTGGAAACCGACGACATCGCTCGGCAGCACGTCCGGCGTAAACTGCATCCGACGGTAGTCAAGCTGCATCGCCTTGGATAATGCAAGCGCGAGTGTGGTCTTGCCGACCCCCGGAATATCCTCAATCAGGACATGCCCACCCGCTAAAATCGTCATCAGCACCTTCTCAATGATCTCATCCTTGCCGACGATCACTTTTTTTATTTCCTGCATGACCCTCTCAAGACCCATATATTGTTCTTCCATCACTATCCCTCTTTCCGATTGCCAATCCATCCCTTCCCTGCCAGACCACCGGGAAGGGAGTTTTTCCTGTGCCTGTGTGCACTGATCTGCGCGGCGGTTATTTCCCATATACATTTGCGCCGCTGTACATAAAAACACCCCGGCAGCAATCCTGCCGAAGTGTTTCAGCCCACAGATATACCAACCATATTTTACAGGCTCATCCCCCCGGTGTCAAGCCCCTATGGCATAAGCCATCTCTTCTCCCTGCATTCCTGCGGGAACCATTCACAGGCATATAACCTGTCTTCCCCCTGGCACAAAGGGAGCCCTGGGGAGACCCGTTTCAGCTGTTCTGCCAACCGCGAACATGCCTCCCTCCTCCCAAAGCGGCAGAACACTATGAGAAAACCTTGCGTTAAGGCGGGAAGCATACCACAGAAAAAACAGGAAGCCGGGAAAACCGCATAAGCACAAAAAATGCATTGTGGAAATATGCATAGCAGGCTGCGGAATCCCTCTCACACCTACATCTTTTTGAATGTCACAAACAAGATAGATTTCGGGATAACAGAATGATATAATCTGAATGTACATATTTCCTTACATTTCGTCAAATTCCGTTCCGAACTATACTATTCGGCAGAGTTAAAAAGCCCCGTTTTATCCAACCCTACCATTGGTAGGTGTCCATTTTTATGCCGGGTTTATCCTTGTTTATGCCTTTATGTACTCTTTTAGACATAACTTTGAATGAACTATTTGCAGTTGAGTGCATTGCAGAAGAAAAAATTGAAAGAAAAAGCAGATGGAGGTACTTATTAAGCGTCAGAACTTGGCACAAGCGCAGTTTCCTTCCCATTTAATATGGCCTGGACAAGCGCATCGCCCCGATAACAGAGCTTTAAGGAAAAAAAATCCTCCCCATCCAAAAGCAGCTTGAGGAAAATCCGGTCTCCCTCCCAGACCGGCAGCATAGGAACCCGCTCCTTTTCCACCCACGCAAGCTCCCCCTCCACGCAGGTATCGGCAAGCTCCCCGGAAATGCCATCCGCCGTATACAAAAACATATACTCCGCACTCCCGCCCGTCTGGCAAAACGTAACAATCCCTCGGATCTTGTAGGAAATAAGCTGTAAGCCGCTCTCCTCGAACACCTCCCGGACAACGCAATCATCCGGGCTCTCCCCCTCCTCCATATGTCCGCCCAGGCCGATCCATTTTCCCGCATTGATATCCGCTTTTTTCTTGGTGCGGTGCAGCATCAGGTATTTTCCGTCCTGCTCAATATAACATAGCGTTGTGATCTCACTCATAGCCTCTTCCCCCGCCTTTCGCCCGGGCGGCTCTCCGCCGCCCGTCCCCTTCCCGCCGCGCCCGAACCGCGCACGGCAAATGTATTCCTTACCGCACTCCAAAAGGCTTCTCACTCCCGATGAACCCCATATCACACATGGGAAATTTATCCCTCCCTGCCAGGCTTCCTCCCGCACGATTTTTTTTCCGTGCAGTAACCAAGTGCCTCGCATTTCGGCATAAAAAGTGTTTTTACAACCCAAGCCCACTCCTCCGAATAGCCGGAAAGTGCCTCCGAGAGGTCAGAAAACAGTTCCCGGTACTCCCAGTACGCCCGCGCGCACATCCTCTGGCGGCTCATATCCACAAGGCTGCGCAGGTTGCGCTTATCCACGATCTTTGTCGCCATGCCAAGCGGCAGGAGCATCGCCGAGTCCTCGCGCGGAACCGAAAGCCCCTCAAGCTTTTGCAGCGCGGCGAGGATTTCCCCCATCGCTTCCTCATAGACATCCCTCGCCTGCGCATCCCGTCGGATACCCGGCGGGATGACGTAGTCAAAGCCTTTCTGGTAATTGATATAGCGCGTGCTCGACTGCAGCCTTGTCGGCGCACCACCGATGTGGGTATACCACTCGCGGACCACACGCGCGCTGTAGCCGTCTAAGATCATCTCGACATTGACATATTCTAATGTGCGGCCGTGGTTTGACAGGATGCAGTCCATGCCGCGGTTATAATTCTTCTGCGGGTCTTTTGTATCCCCGCCCCAACACACCCCCGCGCGCATGCCGATCAGCGTGACCGGGTTTTTCGTTGTCTCCGGTAAAATCACGATCTTTCCCAACGCCCTGGCTCCTTTCTGCTCTTACATCCGCTCCGCATACGCCCGGATATTTGACGCGTTTGTGTACAGCGACGTAGTTTTGTCCTTTACGACAATGAGCGTCGGTGCCTGCATGATGCCAAGGCTTTCCATCAACTCCGCGTTCTCCTGCGCGTCAAGCAGCGTATAATCCTTATCTTTCAGGAAATTTTTTGCTGTCACGCAATTCGGACAGTTTTTCGCCGTGACAAGATAAACACCATCCCTCAAGGATGCCTCCTCACAGGAAAGTTCCCCGAAAGTCCCTAAAACCGTCCGTGGTTTTTGTGCCATCGCGCGCGAGCGCGAAAGATCGTATACCTTGCGGTTCTTATACTCCTGTGTCTTCCCGGCGTTCCAGTTCTGCACCGGACGGTAATACCCCGTGATGCGGCTGTAGACTTCCGTCACCGCGCCGCAGTCCGGACAGGTATACAACTCACCCGCAAGGTAACCATGTCTGCGGCAGATGGAATAAGTCGGCGACATCGTATAGTACGGCAGTTTATAATTGGCCGCGATCGTCCGCACGAGCTTCGCCGCCGCCTGCCAATCCGGCAGTTTCTCGCCGAGGAACGCGTGGAAGACGGTTCCGGATGTGTAAAGTGTCTGCAGCTCGTCCTGAATATCAAGCGCCTCAAAAATATCCTCCGTATAGTCCACCGGAAGGTGCGAACTGTTCGTATAGTACGGGGCATCCCCCTCCCTGCCCGCGGTCTTGATGTTCGGCCAGCGCTTCTTATCGTGCTTTGCGAAACGGTAGCTCGTCGATTCCGCCGGTGTCGCCTCCAAATTGTAAAGATCGCCGTACTGCTCCTGATAGTCACTCAGGCGCTCACGCATATGCTTTAATACCTTGACAGTAAACTCCTGTGTTTCCCGGTGCGTCATGTCGACACCGAGCCAGCGCGCATTCAGTCCCACCTCATTCATGCCAATCACGCCGATCGTCGAAAAATGGTTGGAAAATGTCCCGAGGTAGCGCTTCGTGTACGGGTAAAGCCCCTCATCCAAAAGCTTTGTAATCACATCGCGTTTTACCTTTAAAGAGCGTGCCGCCAGATCCATCATATGGTCGAGGCGGCGGAAGAAATCCCGCTCGTCCAGCGCCAAAAATGCGAGGCGCGGCAGGTTGATGGTGACCACCCCGACCGAGCCGGTACTCTCGCCGCTGCCGAAAAATCCCCCTGTCTTCCTGCGCAGCTCGCGAAGGTCAAGGCGCATCCGGCAGCACATAGAACGCACGTCGCTCGGCTTCATGTCACTGTTGATATAATTCGAAAAATATGGCGTACCGTATTTCGCGGTCATCTCAAACAAAAGTCGGTTATTCTCCGTATCCGACCAGTCGAAATCCTGCGTGATGGAATAGGTCGGGATCGGGTACTGGAACCCCCTGCCGTTCGCGTCGCCCTCGATCATTGTCTCGATGAACGCCTTATTCACCATGTCCATCTCTTTTTTGCAGTCCTTATATTTGAAACCGACCTCTTTCCCGCCGACGATACAGTTAAGCTCCGCCAGATCCTCCGGCACGACCCAGTCAAGTGTGATATTGGAGAACGGAGCCTGTGTCCCCCAGCGGCTCGGCGTATTCACACCGTAAATGAAGCATTGGATGCACTGCTTGACTTCCGCGTAGGAAAGGCTGTCCGCCTTTACAAACGGCGCGAGGTATGTGTCAAAAGAGGAAAATGCCTGTGCGCCCGCCCATTCGTTCTGCATAATGCCAAGGAAAT
>ERZ808040.1573-NODE-1573-length-14986-cov-7.444765_pt1 | contig 14986 bp, 13 predicted proteins | sample MGYA00380191_ERZ808040 | MGnify/ENA primary metagenome ERZ808040 (study PRJEB31490, sample SAMN06133395) | mouse gut metagenome | isolation source: J6 | host: mice | place: China: Chengdu | collected 2015-05 ... | reverse complement strand
GCCCCCCAGGCGGCGAAGCTGCCCACGGTACACATCCCGATGATGCACACCAGCATGATCCAGCCCCGGCGCAGGTCGATGTTTTTGTGGCGGATGTAGGTGGCGGTGGTCACCGCGGAGCCTAAAATATCCGAGGCCAGGGCAATCGCGGTGGCCTGATAGGCTCCCGTCTCCCCGGCAACGGAGGGACACAGCACGATGAGGATCGGCACCATCACCGTGGCCGCTGACAGCCCCACCAAGCCCGTCCCCACCCCGGCCAATGCCGAGGCCAGGATATACCAAAAATACTCCATCATACGAGCCCGCTCCTTGCGTTGACTTTTTTCCTATGCTATCATGGAACGGGGAAAATGTCCAGAAAGGGGCGGGTCTGCATGAAGAAAAAGTATATTGCCGCGCTGGCGGCGGGCGCGGGGCTCGGCGCGTGGTGTATCCATCGGGATCAAAAGTATCCCGTGTGTCGGGAACTGCGCTTTGCCAACAAGCTGGCGGTTCCCAGCTGGACGCTGAATTTGAAAACCGCTGAGATGGCCAACCGGGCGCTGGACCGGATAGCTCTCACACTGCCCGCTCCGCCCAAAGGGGTGGAACGCTGGGGAACCCAGATTTTTTCAGAGGACGGCACGCCCGTCCGGCTGACCCTTTACCGCCCGGTGGGGCTGGACTGGGCCGCGGCTGTGCTTTCAGCTGCTGGTCTATCCCGTGACCGACTCCCTGATGAGGACAGACTCCATGCGCAAATACACGGACAGCCCCATGTGGAACGCCGGGCTGAACCGAAAAATGTGGAAGCTGTACCTGCGGGATGGGGATCATGGAATGCCGCAGTATGCGGCCCCTCTGCTGGCCCGCGATTTTTCCGATCTCCCACCCGCCTACGTGGAGGTGGAGGAATTTGACTGCCTCCACGATGAAGGCGCCGCTTACGCGCGGGCATTACAAGTGGCAGGGGTGGAGGTGCAGTTAGAAGATGTGTCCGGCACCTTCCATGGATTCGATTTTTTTGCAGACAAAGAGATTGCAAAGGTAATGGCGGAAAAGCGGATACAAGCGATTCGGGATGCGTTCCGCCACTGACAGAAGAAACCGGCAGAAAGAAGCGCGGGGTGATCTCCGCCCATCTCTCTGCCGGTTTTTGATTATAGTTGACGCGGTTGAAAAGAAGTAAATACTTCTTTTCAACCTGTTCGGCGGATCATCGCCGAACAGGCCGCAAAGCGGCCTCGCGTCAGACTTCATAGTCAGCGCACAGACTTTGCCGGACAGCGGCTGTTCCGCTGCCTGAAAATCGGCAACTGCCGATTTTCAACTGCGCTGACTAGGGCCTGTTTGAAAAAACGTGGAAGTTGTGCTAAATCAACAAAACAGCGATAGAGGCCAGGTAAACAAAGGCGAGAAAAGAAGCATCCAACTTGACATACCTTGTGGCAATCCTGCGAAACCATTTGAGTTTTTGAAAGAAACCCTAAACACCGTAGCATCCACAGTGTTCGCCCCTGCCAAAGAACCGAACAGTTTAGATGCCGCAGGCTAAACGCCTACGGCATCAACTGTTTCCGGGATTTTTACCCTCCCAATTTTCACAAGGCGAACGGCAGATGCCAACAAGCCATTTTGAGCGTCTGGCGGTATTTGAACCCGCACAACCAAAATTTCATTATGCCACAAATGAGCTGACTGTATGTTGTATTTGATGCATTTGAAATACATCGCTTACAGCATACATCGTCAATTCGGTTGTTTTTCCCTTTTAAGCGCCTGCCCAGGTTTGGGCTGTAATTCCTCAAAAATATTCTGGATCTTGTCAAAGCATTTTCCCGCATCTTCACAGCGGGATTCCCCAGGCAGACGGTTCCAGGCGGTTTTTGATTTGACCTTGTCTTTGAAGCAACCCTCCCGGAAGGCGTGGTTCAGCAGCGTCTCGAAGTGACCTCCATGTTCCGAAATATAGTCCCCTGCGGCGGCGTAATCAGGTTTTCCGTCCTCGCCCGTAAAGCCGCAGATCAGGCACAGCCTCACTTTATTTTTTCCCTCCTTTTTGATCCGCAGCGCAAATTCCAGAGATGTGTTCTCAAACGCCTCTCTGTACAGGGTGAACGTCATATAATCGTTCGTGCATTCCGTCCAGGGAAGCTCGCGGTCTCTGGAAAGCTCCTGGTAAATCGTGTCGAGCGCATCCTCCTCCTCCTTCCACCGGGAAAAGCCGGGCCTGGACGGCCGGGCCGGATTGCCCGGACGGCCTGAGATATTGTCGTAGAGCTGTCTCATAATCTCCAGCACATCCGAGGGGATGTCCGGTTCCCCCATGCAGTCCTCCAGCCAGCGGAGAATATGCCCCTGAAACGACAACCGGCAGATCTGATCATCCGACAGCCCTTCCCGGCTCTGCCTGCTGGGTTCCCGCCCGTCCGGAGTCAGATAATAAATTCCCGCCACGTTCAGATTCCGCCTGCCAGCCTCCTCCTGCGCAAATTTATAATAATCCCGGAGCTGTTCCCTCTGGTCGCCCGCCCAAATTTTCACCTCAAACGGCAAGTACAAGCTGTCCGTAGAAATCACCAGATCAATGCGTCTGCCCTCCCTGGTGGGGACCTCCGTCTCCACCTTTGCATTCCGGAGTTTTTCCCGTTCCTCCGGGGAGAACAGCGGTCTGCCGATCCACAGCAAAAACTTGTCCAGAAAAACGGCGCCCTTATCGTGGAAGGCGCTTTGCGGGTTGATCAGCTCCGCGATCACGCTTGTATGGATTTCCTCCGACTTCCAGATTTTCGCCACCTGAAAGATATTGAACTTCTTATTGCCCATATCGCTGCCCTCCCAATCTATTTGAATGCTCTCCCCTTTTTGCAGCGCCGGAAGCGGAACCTTTCTCCTCCGACAGACGGATCAGACCGTGGACGACGTCTTCATAACTGCGGAGCTTTCGGTTCGGGAATATCTGGAGCAGCTCCGGGCGGCTCAGCTCCAGCAGCTGGGCAAGGGTGTGGATACCGCTCCGCTTCAGGGCGTTTCGCACGGCAACCTCCAGATCCATATCATCCACAGTCAGATCACATCCGCTCAGATCCGGAACCATGCGGATGAGTGTTCCCTCTTCGTTCATCACGCGTTTTCCTTTCGTTTCTGTATCGGTTTATCCTTGCTGAGCCCCGTCCGCGGGCCCCGGTTCGCCGGGGCTTCCATAGAGCGACCACCCCTCAAAAAAGAAACGCTCCATCTGCTGCCGCAGCCAGTCGGGCTCCCGGATCTCGCAGCGCTCCATGTACTGCGTGGCCCACAGCTTCAGGCCCTCCGGCTCCGCGGTCACCATAGCTGTAAAGGTCCCGTCATCCCGGGGGCGAATGGCGGTCTCCATTCCAAAACGGTCCAATACGTCGCTGAGCAGGCTGTTTTCACAGAGAAGAACCGCCCGGATGCTCTGCCCGGAAATCTGATAGACCCGCTCCCGCACATAGCGTGACAGATCCGTGCCGGGCGGCAGAGGGTCCGCCGGCTCTCCAGGCAGCACGGCAGGGCTTTGAATGCGGTCAACACGGTAGTGGCCCAACGTCTCGTACCTCGGGCTGCGGCAGATCAGGTAATAGTTCCCGTTGGCAAAGCAGAGGCCGTAGGGATGGACCTGGTAGGGCCGCTCTCTGCGGGGACGGAGCTTTTTGTCCATCCCATACTCCATATATTGAAAGGTAACCTGGCGCCGGGCTGCAATCGCCTCCTCCAACACCTCCACGGCCAGCAAAACGTCCCGGTTCAGCCCCCGGTAGCCTGTGGGCAGGGACAGGGGTCGGCAGCGCTTCCGCTGAGGAAGGCTCAGCCCCTGGAGGAGTTTCCGCTCCAGATCCCGGTACTGCCGCGCTCCGAGTCCGGAAAAAGAGGCGGCACAGTCCAGCAGCAGGCGGACCTCCGAGGGCTCCAGCCTTCGCGAGAGAAGAAAATAGCCCTCCCGGCTGTCTTGGAAGTCCGGGATATCGCAGCCCGCACGCCGCAGGCTGTCCAGCGCCCCGTAGACGGTCCGCCGGTCGCAGCTCACGCCATACTCCACCCGGAGCAGACGCCGCAGCTCTCCCATGGAAAGAGGATGCTCCTGGTCGCTGTGCTCCTCCAGGATCTGATAGAGCCGGATGGGAATCAGATGCGCGGACATGGCGCTCCCCCTCTCATACGTTTCTTTTGCGGGAATTATATCACGAGGGCAGTACAGAAACAAGTACACCGCCGCAGCCGGTACATTTTTTTGTACTGGCCCTGTGATAGACTGAACGAGCGGGTGGAAGCGGAAGCAGGAATCGGAGGGATTTCACATGAGCGGCAGGAGACGGAGGCCGTCCGAAATGGAGCTGCACAAGCTGGTCAGGCAGCTCTGCGGGGAGGAGTCTTATGGAGCAGAGGCGTGGATGAAACTGCGCCCCGAGGATTTTGAGCCCTTCTTTTGCGCTGATGATGTCTGCCTGTTGGAAAGCCCCGTGGTTTCCGCGGGGGCGGCCCCCTCCTGGGTGAGGCGGGCTGTGGACGAGCTGATGGCGGAGGCGGGCAGAACCGTAACGCATTTCCTGCTGCATATCGGGTCATCAGGGCGTGCCCTCAGCCTGGATATGCTGTCTGAAATCGTCACAGGGGCGCAGAGCGTCATTGATTTGAGGTCTTCCAGCTTTGTTGTCGGATATCAAGCCATGGGGGGCCTGAAGGAGGGGGAGGTCACTCTGTCTGTGCTTGCCTCAGTGGGTCCGGAGCCGCGGCCTGAACCGTGCAGCCCTCCCGGAAGGCGTCACGGGAATTGGGGAACACCCCTTTGAATTCTGCGACCGGATGATTATCCCGGGCGGCGCCGTCAGAGTCGCCGTACCGAATCAATTTTGACAGACTGCGGGAGTATTTTGGACAGGTTAACCTGCCCAAAATACTCCCGCTTGTTTAATCGCTGTACAGCGCCAAAAGCTCAATGCCGTCGCTGGAGATGGCGGTGCCCTGACGGGTGCTGCCTATGCGGACCAACCCCTGCTCCTGCAGCTGAATCAGGCGCTGCTTCACCTCCCGCTCCGTGGCGGCGACCCCGTCCTGCTCCAGGGCGGCGACCAGATAACCCCGGCCCACGCATTTCGGCCGGGCGGACTGGAGCAGCCGCAGAATGTGCAGGGACAGCGGGTCCGGCAGCGCGGGCTCCTCCCCGGCGCACGGGACGGAGTTCAGGTCCTCCAGCAGGTACTGCGGGAGCTGCTCCGCCGCAATGGCTTTGGTGCCGGGCGATATGCAGTGGAGGTACTCGGCTACGTTCCGCAGCTCCCGGAAGTTTCCGGGCCAGGTATATTCCTGGAGCAGCTGTACCGCCTGGGGCGAGAACTCCTTGACGCTCCCGCTCAGGCGGTGGATATACTGCTGGAGAAAGGGGACGATCTCCCCCGGCATGGTGCGCACCGGCTGGGTGTGAATGGACAGCACATTGAGGCGGTAATAGAGGTCGGTGCGGAACGTCCCGTTCCGCACCATATCCTGGAGGGGGCGGTTGGTGGCGGCGATGATCCGCAGATCCACCGGGATCTGGTGGATGCCGCCCACCCGGGAGATGACCCGCTCCTCCAGCACCCGCAGGAGCAGGATCTGGACGTCGAAAGGGGCGTCCCCGATCTCATCCAGGAAGATAGTGCCGTGGTTGGCAATTTCAAACAGACCGATCTTTCCCTTTTTCTGGGCTCCGGTGAAGGCCCCCTCCTCGTAGCCGAAGAGCTCGCTCTCCAGCAGGGACCGCGAGAAGGCCGCCAGATTGATGGCGACAAAGGGGGCGGAGGCCCGGGGGGACGCGTTGTGGATGGCCTGGGCCATCAGCTCCTTGCCCGTGCCGCTCTCCCCCACCAGCAGAATGGTCTGATTGGTCTTGGCAAACATCTTGGCTATGGCCTTGTTCTGCAGGAGCTTGGAGGAATTGCCCCAGATATCATGGAAGGTATACTTGGCGGAAAACTCCCGGGAGTACAGCTTGCTGCGCAGGGAGCGTTCCATCTCCTGAATCTGCTCGATCTTCCGAAAGGAGTAAAAAATCTCGGGAAGGCCGGATTCCGCCGAGATGACCGCCTTATAGCAGAAAAAATGATTCTCATTCACGCTTAGAATGACATCCTGGGTACACTGGGTCATGCGGTGGCCCGGGGTGCTCTGAAGCTGGGCTTTGTCCAGCGCCTCAATGGCCCGCCGCAGCTCCGCGCTGATCCGAAAATGCTCGTCCAGGCCGAAGATCTTTTTCGCCTGCCGGTTGGCAAACAGGAACTGTCCCTTGGCCGTGGTGGAGATCAGGGCCTCCTCCATCTGGTCCAGAATGAGGGACTGCGTCCTGCCCAGCTGCTCGGAACGGCCCAGGGCCTGGACGACCTTGCGGCAGGTGTCGATATGGATGCGGAAATAGCGGTTCTCAAAGATGTCGGCATAGTGGAGGTCAATGCCCAGAAAAATCAGAATCTCCATAAAGGTGCGCACGCTCAGGGCCTTTTGCTGCAGGTTGATCACGTGCTTGAAGGCGTGGGGGCACACGTAGAGCATATTGGGCGTAATCGCGTACTCAAACTGGTCCAGGTCGATATCCTTTCCAGGCCAGTAGCCCTCATAGCTGATGTGGTCAATGCCGGCCTGCATCAGCAGATCAATGGTCTCCTGCACCGGGCCCGCGGGGTGGCTGACCACCAGCACCCGGGTGCCCCGGGGAATGGCCAGCACCTGCTCAATATTGACGCCGGTGAGCACGCGGGTGGCGATGACCAGGGGCGTGTCGGGAAAAACCGACTGCGCCAGCTCCACCGCGTATTTCCCCGAGACCACCACAAGGGAGGGCTCACGGTCAAAGAAACAGCGCTCGTCCTGGGAGTAGCCCCGGATCTCCACCAGGTGCCCAATCACATCGGCGATGGAGTGGCAGAGATAGTCGTTCACACGTTTATTAAAGGTGCAGACGATCAGGAGCGGCCGCTGTACCAAGGCAGACACCTCCTTGCCAAAAAATATTGGGGCATTTAAGCGGCCTAATAGAAGAATAATTTGAAAATTACGGCCTAATACCATTGGAGAATATAACACAAACCGAAGGAGAAAGTCAAGCGCCCGCAATCGACTTTGAATAAAATCTTATTTTCTTATGAGAAAAACAGGGCAGATTGCCAACCCATTAACGCTTTTTTCGGTCTAAATGCGCATCAACATTGACATGCAAAAAAAGTTGGCACAAAAAATGCTTTAAATATCAGGTGTGCACAGGCTGGCCGGAGTGGGCGGCTTCCAGCGGCAGAGGCGGACGCGTTTCTGGGAAAAAGCTGGATCAGCGCTCCAAAGCATCCCACACATTTGACGATCAGGAGGAAGGACCATGGAAACAATCAAGTATGAACTGGTGAATTCTGTCGGCTACATCACTCTGAATATTCCGGAAAAGCTCAACGCGCTGCGCCCGGAGATGAAAGAGGAGCTGGTGGAGCTGCTTCGGACCATCCGGGGCGACAGCGCGGTGCGGGCGCTGGTGATTACCGGGGAGGGCCGCGCTTTCTGTGCCGGCGGCGATGTGAGCAGCATGGGGGACAAGCTGAAGAACAACGACGGCCGGGACCGGATGCGGCTGGGCTGCGACTGGATCAAGGAGCTGGTGGCGCTGGAGAAGCCTGTCGTCGCCGCGGTCAACGGCTACGCATTCGGGGCGGGGCTGTCCATCGCTCTGGCCTGCGACTTTATCATCGCCTCGGAGAAGGGCAGCTTCCAGAGCAGCTTTGTCAACGTGGGCCTGGTGCCCGACATGGCCCACGTCTGGGCTCTGCCCAAGCGGGTCGGCATGGGGAAGGCCAAGGAGATGGCCTATACGGGCCGGACGGTCCGGGCGGCGGAGGCTTTGGAGATCGGGCTGGCGGACAAGGTGGTCCCCCCCGAGAAGCTGATGGATGAGGCCAGGGAGATGGCGGAGCAGCTGGCCCAGGGGCCCACCTATGTGATCGGCCTGATCAAGTCCCTGTTCCGCAGCGCCTACCACACCAGCTTCCAGGAGTACCTGGATACGGAGGTCAACCTTCAGGCCGCCGCCTTCCACACCCAGGACCACGTGATGGCGGTCAAGGCGTTCCTGGAAAAAAGCGAGAAGCACTTCACCGGGATCTGACACGGGCGGCGAGCCCGATCAAAAATCAAGCCCGCGGGCAAGGCCGCGGGCCGAAAGGCAGGTCATAGTTATGAGAAGCGCGTTGATCACCCCTGAATACGGCCCCCTGCACGGGATGCGGGTCATGCTCTCCGGCAGCGCCCTGGCCGGTCCCTGGACCGCCAGAATGCTGGGAGACTATGGCGCGGAGATCGTCAAGATCGAGACCCCCAAGGTGGGCGACACCTCCCGCGTCGGCCCCCGCCATCCCTCCGGCATCGTCCCCAAGTGGGACTCCATGGACCGCAATACCATGAGCATTGAGCTGAACCTGAACTTTGAAAAGTATCCCGACGCCAAGGAGGTGTTTGTGGACCTGTGCAAGCAGTGCGACGTCTGGGTGAACAATATCCCCGGCATCGGCAAGCACGGGGCCACCGACACCCTGGCCCTGGAGGCCAATCCCAAGCTCATCATCTGCCACACCACCGGATACGGCCTGCCGGAGAACGGCGGCGACCCCGCCTATCTGGGACGCACCTGTCTGGACACCGTCGGCCAGGCGTTCAGCGGGCTGACCGCCATGAACGGAATGCCCGACGGCCCCTATATCGCGGCCAACCCCATCATGAACGACGTGATCGCCGCCACCATGGGGGTGGTGGGCATCATGGTGGCCTACTACAGCATGCTCAAGACCGGCAAGGGCCAGGTGGTGGACAACAGCATGTATGAGAGCGCCGCCTATTTCCAAAATTACTACTGGGCCATTCAGCTCAACGGCGGCGGACTGTACCAGCGCGGCGGACCTCTCAGCCCCACCTATTTCCCCTTCGGCAATTATCAGGCCGGCGACGGCGAGTGGGTGGCCGTCGGGGTATTCGGCGTCAACCTGTGGAAGAAGTTCGTCACCCTCATGGGCAAGACAGAGGAGGAGTACTCCTTCCAGGATACCGGCGTGGTGGGGGCCAACCCGGAGAAGGCCGCCGAGATGGACAAGATCTGGAAGGCATGGCTGGCCGAGCGCAGCGCCGAGGAGGTGGAAAAGACCCTGTCCGCCGCCAAGATTCCGTGCAGCCTGATCATGAAGGCCGACATGGCGGTGAAGCACCCCCACTGGCTGGCCCGGAACAACTTTATCACCTTGAAGGACCGCACCAACGGCACCGAGATCACCGATTTCTGCGCCGTGCCCCACTTCAGCGGCACGCCCATCGACTACAGCAAATATCAGGCCGCCCCCATCCTGGGCGAGCACACCGACGCCATTCTGACCCGGATTCTGGGGTATTCCGAGGAAAAAGTGGCCGCGCTGAAGGAGGCGGGCGCCGTGGCGGCGTCGCTGGTGACGAAATAAGCGCCACACCCATTGAACCGGGCCGGGCGCCTCCGAGGCGCATACGTCCCTGAAAATTTGAAAGGAGAAAACGCTATGTTTGCCAACATGACAGATTTTGACTTTATGCTCACCGAGGAGCAGATCGGACTGCGGGACCTGGTGCGGGAGTTTGCCCAGAACGAGGTCAAGCCCACCTGCCGGATTCTGGAGCGGGACGGGATCGTCCCCGAGGACCTGGTCAAGACCGCCAACGGCATGGGCCTGAACCTGGTCTCCCTGCCCACCGAGTACGGCGGCCTGGGGCTGGACAAGTTTACCTACGCCCTCATTCGGGAGCAGCTGGCCCAGGGCGACGCCGCCTTTGCCTCCCGGGTGTTCGGATTTGGCTGGGCGCCCCTGAAGATCGCCGGCAATGAAGAGCAGAAGCGCTGGGTGGCCGACCTGATGCTGAACGGCGGCATCCTGGCCTTCGCCCTGACGGAGAGCAACGCGGGCTCCAACGCCGGGGCCATGCAGACCACCGCCCGCAAGGAGGGCGGGGAGTATATCCTCAACGGCAGCAAAAACTTCATCACCAGCGGCGGCGACGCCAGCGTGGTGTGCACCTTCGCCGTGACGGACAAGGAAAAGGGCCCAAAGGGCGGCGTCACCGCCTTCCTGGTGCCCCAGAACTGGCCCGGCTTCATCGTGGGAGCCCATGAGGACAAGATGGGCTTCCGCTGCGCCCACACCACCACCCTGTTCTTCGACGATATGCGCCTGCCCGAGAAGTACCGCCTGGGCGAGGAGGGCGAGGGCTTCAAGATCGCCATGAAGATTCTGGACGAGTCCCGTCCGGCCTGCGGCGCCTCCGCCGTGGGCATCGCCCAGTCCGCGCTGGACGAGGCGGTGGCCTACGCCAAAACCCGTGAGGCCGGCGGCAAGCCCATCCGCCGCAACCAGGGCATCACCTTCATGCTGGCCGACATGGAGATGCAGATCCAGGCGGCCCGCCAGCTGGTCTGGGGCGCCTGCAAGTCCGCCGACGCGGGCATACTGAACAAGAAGCTCATCGCCGCCGCCAAATGCTTTGCCGCCGACACCGCCATGAAGGTCACCACCGACGCGGTGCAGGTGCTGGGGGGCAACGGCTACAGCCGGGAGTACCCCGTCGAGAAGCTGTTCCGCGACGCCAAGCTGTTCCAGATCTTCGAGGGCACCAACCAGATTCAGCGGGTGGTCATCTCCGGCGCGCAGATGGCCTGAGCCTGCCGGCTTCTCCCCGCCGGGGCGGTCCGCCCCGGCGGGAAGAAAAGATACCCCGCCCGCCATTCAGGAAGGCAGGTATGAAATGAGCACAGTAACATTTGAAAAAGATGGGCAAATCGCGCTGTTTACCCTGAACCGCCCGGAAAAGCACAATGCGGTCAATCCCGACATGGTCCGGGAGCTCCACGACACCATGGTGGAATTTATGGAGGACAGGGACCTCCGGGTGGGCATCATCACAGGCAGCGGAGAAAAGGCGTTCTGCTCCGGGGCCGACGTATCCCAATGGCTGCCCTACGTAAAGGCCACGGCGGACCGCCCTTGGCGAATCCCGCCCATCCTCACCAGAGGGCAGTATGTGACCAAACCCCTGATCGCGGCCGTAAACGGCATTGCCTACGGCTTCGGCGGCGAGATCGCCATGGCCTGCGACCTGCGCATCGCGGCGGATACCGCCGCCTTCCGCTGGCCGGAGCCCAGCCTGGGCATACTCCCCCGGATGGGCGGCACGCAGCGCCTGCCAAGGCTGGTGGGCTACGGGCGGGCCATGGAGATTCTGCTGACCAACGAAAAGCTGGATGCACGGACCGCCCTCCGGGACGGCCTGGTCAACCAGGTGGTTCCGAAGGAGGAGCTCATGCCGGCCGCCCGGGCGATGGCGGAAAGGATCTGCGCCCTGGCCCCCCTGGCGGTGAGCTATATCAAGCGCTGCGTGGCGGAGGGCGCGGAAATGCCCTTGTCCGCCGGGCTGGCGCTGGAAAACGACCTGGGCATGAAGCTGTACGGCACTCAGGACTATCTGGAGGGCTCCGCCGCCTTCCGGGAAAAGCGCACACCCAGGTTTGAGGGAAAATAAGACCGGCCGCTTGAGAAAAGCCGAGGGTCTTGCAGCAAAATAATTAGGTAAAGGAGATGTCTGGTATGCTGGCCTCTTTTTGCGCGTCTATCGGTGTCCAGTACGTGGCACTGATTATCATCATTTTGACCTTGATCGTGTTTGCAATCGACAAATTCCCCATCGGCGCCGTGGCCATGGCGTCATCCATCCTGCTGGGTATTACGGGCTGCATGAGTATGTCCAAGGTCTACTCCGGCTGGTCCAGCTCCCTGGTCATCATGCTGCTGGGCATGATGGTGGTGGGCTACTCCATGTTCAAGACGGGCGTGGTGGTGCTCATCGGCAACGCCATCAAAAATTCCAGGCTGGCCCAGAGTGAGCGGGGTATGATGATCATCATCATGCTCATCTCCGGCGCACTGTCCTCCGTGCTGTCCAACACCGCCACCGTGGCCACCTTCATCCCGCTGATCGGCGCGATTGTCGCGGCCTCCGGCGGGAAGCTGCACAACAAGTTCCTGCTGATGCCTCTGGGCTACGCCGCCGCCATCGGCGGAACGCTCACCCTGATCGGCTCCACCTCCCAGCCCATGGTCAACACGGTGCTGGAGCAGAACGAGCTGGGGCTGCTGGGGATGCTGGACTTTGTCCCCGCCGCTCTGCCCGCGTTCATCATCATGATTGTCTGGATGTCCACCATCGGATACACCATCATGAAAAAGACATGCACCTTTGAGGACGTGTCTCTGGGCGGCGGAGATGACGCCGCTATCTTCGACAACTTTAAGCCCACATACAAGACCTGGATTTCCGCCGGTGTGATGGTGTTCTGCGTGGTGGGCTTTGTCACCGGCCTGTGGAACACCGCCATCATCGCCATTGTGGGCGCGGCCATCGTGATTCTCACCGGCTGCGTCAGCTTTAAAGACGCCATGATCAGCGGCGTGGAGTGGAACTCCATCTTCATTATGGCCTTTGCCCAGGGCATTGCCGCCGGCATGAACGACTCCGGCGCGGGCGAGCTGGTGGCCCGGTTCTTTGTGGATCTGGTGGGCAGCAACGCGGTGCTGCAGCTGATGGCCTGCATCCTGGTGGTGACCATCCTGACCAACATCATGTCCAACACGGCCGTGGCCGCCATGATGACGCCCATCTACCTGCTCATCTGCGCCGAGCTGGGCGTGAGCTACTACCCCTTCTGTATGGCCATCGCCGTGGCGTCCAACCTGACGACGGCCACGCCCATCGGGGGCACCGCGGTGAGCATGGTGCTCCAGGGCGGATATCGGTTTAACGACTTCGTCAAGGTGGGCCTGCCGCTGAACATCCTGATGATGATATCTGTTATGATCATGTGCCCGATCCTCTGGCCGCTCTGAGCCGGGGACCATGGCCGGACAACACGAAAGGAGCGTAACGATTATGGGTTTGACCTTTGACCAATTTGAGGTGGGAAAAAAATATGTGTCCGCCCGAAGGACCGTCCGGGAGAGCGACATCGCGCAGTTTGCGGCGCTGTCCGGCGACTACAACCCCCTGCACACGGACGAGCTGTACATCAAGGAGAGCACCAGCTACCGCCAGTGCATCGCCCACGGTGCGCTGACCTTCGCCATCTCCACCGGCTTTTCCTTCCAGGACGGCCTGGGCGCGGGCACAACGCTGGCCTTCCTGGGGGTGGACGAACTGCGCTGGAAGCACGTGGTCTACGCAGGGGACACCCTCCATATGGAGACCACTGTGGCGGAGAAAATTGAGAGCAAAACTCCCACCCGGGGTATCGTAAAATTCAAAAGAGAGATCATCAACCAAGACGGCGAGCTGTGCATGAGCTATGTGGCCACGCTGATGGTCAAACGCTGAGCGGCTGCCGCTGCACCGCGACAATTAAGGAGCTGATTACTGTGAAGCTGACAAAAAAATCAATCATTTTCAGTGTATGCGCCCTGCTGGCAGGCATTGCCATCAGCCTGTGTCCGCCTCCCAGCGAGGTGCTGAATGGGGATTCCATGCGCGTTTTGGGCATTCTGGTGGGCTGTATCATCATGTGGGCCGGCAATGTGGTCCATGAATGCGCGGTGGTGCTGCTGATGAGCGCCCTGATGGCCGGCCTGGGCCATGTGCCCGTGGGCACCGTGTTCAGCGCCTTCAGCGGGTCCATCGTATGGGTGCTCATCGCCGCGTTCATTCTGGGCGCCGCCATGAAAAAATGCGGACTGCTGCGCCGCATTGCACTGCTGCTGCTGAAGATATTTCCCAAAAATTTTGCCGGTACCTCCATCGGCCTGATGGTGGTCGGCGCTGTCATCGCCCCCTTCCTGCCCTCCAAAAACTCCAAGGGCGCCATCGTGGGGTCCGTGGTGCGCTCCGTCAGCGATGTCATGGGTTACGAGCCCAAAAGCAGACAGGCCAACGGGCTGTTCCTGTCCTTCTGGGGCACCACGATGATCATCCCGATCATGTTTATGTCCGGCTCCACCTCCACCATCGCCTCCCAGGGCTTCCTGCCGGAGGAAATGCTGGGCTCATACGATTACGCCGGCTGGGCCCTGAAATCCATCCCCTTTATCCTCCCCTTTGTCATCCTGCTGGGCATTTTCACCGTGTTGTGGTATAAACCCAAGAAGGGCGAGCGCGTGGGCGTGGACCTGACCAACGAGTTTTTGGACGGCCAGCTGGCCGAACTTGGCCCGTGGAAGCGTGAGGAGAAGATCGTGTGCATCTCCACCGTGCTGATGATCCTGTACTGGATCTTCAAGTCTCATCTGGGCAACATCCCCGACTACGCCTCCTGCCTGCTGGTGCTGTCCATCCTCTGGTTCACCGGCTGCCTGGACGCGCAGACCTTCCGCAACGACACTTCCTGGGAAAACATCATCTTCATCGGCAGCTGCATCTCACTGGGCAGCATTCTTCCTTACGTGCATCTCACGGAGTGGATCGTGGATTTGGTCAGCCCCTTTACCGACGTGGCGTTCTCTTCCCCCGTGCTCACAGTCGTCATCCTGGTGGTGCTGCTGTTCGTAATCCGCTTTATCCTGCTGTCCGAGGGCAGCTATATGTCCATCATGTGCGCGTTGCTCTACCCTCTGGCCATGAACGCGGGCATCAATCCCTTTGTAATCGCCATGATCCTGAATCTCATGGTCAGCGAGTTCTTCCTTCCCTTCCAGAGCTCCGCGTTCCTGTCCGGCTACTATAGCTTTGGCGACGACGCCTTTGATTCCAACGCCACCCGCCCGTACTGGACCGCGTTCACGGTTCTGGGTACGGTGGCCATGCTGATTGCCGCAGTGGTGTGGCAGATGATGGGGCTGTGGCACATTTGACCAAGGCGCAGCCAAAAAATGTGAAATCAGGAGGCGTTTCCAATGAATATTCTGGTCTGTGTCAAGCAGGTGCCTGACACCACCGAGATCAAGATTGATCCGGTGAAAAACACCCTCATCCGCGAGGGCGT
>ERZ808040.1571-NODE-1571-length-14990-cov-3.403473_pt1 | contig 14990 bp, 13 predicted proteins | sample MGYA00380191_ERZ808040 | MGnify/ENA primary metagenome ERZ808040 (study PRJEB31490, sample SAMN06133395) | mouse gut metagenome | isolation source: J6 | host: mice | place: China: Chengdu | collected 2015-05 ... | reverse complement strand
CTAAAATTGCAGGCAATAAAGTCAATGCCGCAATACCCATTACGAAAATTGAAAGACTGAATGGCACAGCAAAACGGTCATAAGAAGCATAATAAGCGAGACCTAATACAAGCATGCCGATAACAGTCGTCATAGAGCTCATCATTATCGCACCACCTGTACCTGAAAGTGCATTTTTCAGTGCAACATATTGATCTCGATGTTGTTTTAACTCATCTCGGTAACGGGAAATTAAAAACAAACAATAATCAGTTCCAGCACCAAATAGTAAAACAGTCATTATGGAAATCGTCTGACCATCAACAACAATCCAGCCTTTATCTGCCATAAAGCCGATTAATGGACTAATTAAACCGTACGCAATACCAACTGCAATAAGTGGCACTAAAGCTAAAATAGGAGAACGATAGAGTAAAATTAATAAAATAAAAACCATTAATACAGTTGCCAATAATAATGTAAAGTCCGCATTACTAAATAAAGAAACTGCGTCTGTTTGAATCCCAACTGGACCTGAAAAACGCACATGTAATGCTTGGTCTTGTAAATCGCCCTCTAGTAATTGACGATCATAATCGGTTTTTATGCGTTTTTCAAGTGCATCCAACCCTTCTTGTAATTGACTTGTAGAGGCTTTTTGATCAAAGAAAATCGGTGTGATCATAGCTTTTTGATCTTCTGATGCACTTCCAAACAGTGCTTGCGCTGGCATATCTTGAAATGGCGGAATAAATGTTTGATGGTTAAGCGGTTTGTCATCCAATGAATGATAGAATTGCTGAATGAGCTCAAAATCCTCTTCACTTAAACCTTCAGGATTGCTCCAAACCAATAGTAACGGAACCCCAATATCATCTGAAAACTCCTCATTCAATATTTAGCTTCCCTCAACCGACATTGTGTCCCCAGGTAACAATTGATTGTCAGTCGTTTCGCGATCGTTTACTTGCGGCCATAAAAATGAAAAAAGTCCAATTAATAAAATCCATCCAAAAATCGTTATCCAACGTGTTTTGGGATTCGCGAAAAACTGACTTATTTTTCTTAACATACGTTCATCTCCTTTACGTGCTAACATTAATTATATAGACTAGATAGTTAATGATGCAACTAACAAATGTATGTTAAAATCGTATATATGGTATGTATACATGTATTTAACAACATCATAAGCATTGCCATCACCTACCATCTCATCACTATACCCTATCCGCAAATCAAGAAACCATCCTGTTCCTATTCATACGCTAAAATATAGCATTTTATATGCTCGATTGATTCAAGTAGTCAAAATAGATAGGCTCATTAAAGAAGGTTATAGAGATGATGAACAGTGAATAACAAAAATCTCTCCTTGCTAGCTTAAAAATAATTTTACTATTTATTACAATTTGAAAAGTACGTCTATGATTCTATATATGTACACTTCCATTTCTTTGCACCGTCTTCAACGTTAATCTTTCAAGAATGAAAATTTATAATGCACCGCGATGAAAAATTAATATTTGATCAATGACAGTGCATGGTTTACGTACTAACTACATTTTTAATACGCGATAAACAAGAAACTGTCCAAGAAGTCAAATCCTTCCTGGACAGTTTTATTCATGCGATTCATGTATACCTTTCTATCTTTGTCACCGCACAAATTAAATGAGCGAACTTGTATGAAACTATTGGCCCTTTATAATGTTTGTTACATTGCTTTTCTAAAACGCTTTTCGTTCGTAAATCATCATCGTAATCAGCCAAGAAATGAGATAAATGATGAGCGTAATTACTGCAACGCTTCCGTAAATAGTTGGGAGTGATAACTGTTGCACAAAATTGACCAATGTCGATAATTGGACAGCTATTTTCGGAAGAATTCTTGGGACAATACCAACGAGCGCAAAAAATGCAATCATAATCCCTAAAGAGACGTATCCGCGTTTAAAAATGTAAAACATTGGAAATGCAATTGAAGTGAAGAGAATAGACGAAGTCACACCGATACCAACATCGATCCATTTAAAAGGCTGATTTAAGAGCAACAGTAAACCTACTGCTAATATAACACTTAACCCTATATAAAAAACAGATCCGATATATCTTGCCGCAATAATCTGTTTTCTTGTATAAGGCAATGAATTCAATAAAACATTCGTTTCAGCCTTCTCATCATATGCATAAGCATTGAGTGGAATATAAATACTGATGACTAAAAATAGTAAGATTGGCGGAACTTGCATCACAATAAAAAACAACATAAAAGGAATGAAAATGTATAATTGTTTCTTTTGAATAATAGCATCTCGCTTAATAAGATTTAACATATGGCTTACCACCTTTCGAATAAAACATAATATCCTCTAATGTCGCCCGTTCAATCAATACTGTATTTTCAAAGACACGCTCAACCTCTTTCTGTTGATTCGTTAAAGCGGTAAATCCGCTATTTGACTGTTTTACACTGATAAAAAACTGTTCTGTGTCTCGATCTAGCAAATCACTTCCGCCTTTGACTATCGCATACTCATCTGCAATTTCTTCAGTTGATTGATTGAATAATAGCTTGCCATTTTGGATAAACGCAATATAATCAGCAATTCGATCTAAATCGGTTGTAATATGAGTTGAGAAGAAAATCGTCTGATTCCGATCAATCATTAACGTTTGCAATAAATCTAATAATTCTCTTCTAAAAATCGGGTCTAATCCAGCTGTCGGTTCATCCATAATAATAAGTTCAGCATGATGTGAAAGCGCTAACGCAATCGAAGCTTTCATTTGCATACCTTTAGAAAATGATTTGATTGACTGATTAAGTGGCAGTTCAAACCGATCAACATAATCTTTAAATAAAGCATCATCCCACTGACGATAAGCCGGCGCGATTACTCTTTTAATATCCTTTAAATTCATCCCTTCGAAAAAGACATTACTGTCATATACAAAGCCAATGCGTTCTTTAATTTCCTTTTCGTGCGTACGATAATCTAATCCAAATATTTTCACATCTCCCTGATCAGGTTTCAATAAATTCATAATTAGTTTAATTGTCGTTGATTTTCCCGCCCCATTTTCACCAATAAAACCTGTCACCATTCCTTTTTCAACTTGCAAGTTCAGATGATCAATTGAAAAGCCATTGATCTTCTTTGTAACATGTTGCATATCAATAACCGGCTCCATACTTCATCACTCCTCATATAAAATACTCACTAATTGTTGTAATTCATCCAGTGAAATATCCATTTCCTTACTATTTTCAATAACGGCCATTAATTGTTCTTCAATAATTTTCAGTTTCTTTTCACGCATCATTTCAATATTTTGTTCCGCCACAAAAGAACCTTTTCCCACAACCGAATAAATATATCCTGCATCTTCCAACTCTTTATAGGCTCTTTTCGTTGTAATCACACTTATTTGTAAATCTTTCGCAAGACTGCGCATAGATGGAATTGCCGCTCCTGGTTGTAAATCTCCATTTAAAATGAGTGCAACCACTTGATTTTTAATTTGCTCATAAATAGGTTCTTTTGATTGATTTGTAATTAATAATTGCATATTGCCCTCCTTTTCTCAAAGTGTATATATACATTAATTACATTATATACACACTTATTTACTTTTGACAATAATTTTTTCGGAATTACATCGAAAAAAATTCAAAATCATCAGTACATGTCCATTCAATCGACTTTGTACAGACACATTCTTTTTGTGAAGTATTAAAAAAGACCGAAATTGTTTTTACACAATTTCGGTCTTCCACTAAACGCTCTTAATTACGATTTTTTATAGACATATGCTTTTTGTGATATCACTTTTTCTCCCTCTTCATCTTCCTCTTCTGTTTCAACAACCGTTACAACTGTTTCGCCATTTCCACTTACAGAAAGATCTACTAATTCTTCATTCTCACTTAATTCTGTAGGGTGAATAAGGCTCTCTTTTTCATTTTGTAGATTAAATTGGCATTCCATACTTTGTGACGTTACTTGGAAGCCCGATCTCAGTTTTTTGTGTGTGAATCAAAAAAATAGCCATTTTACAGCTTTCTCTTCCCAGTTTCCAATCAACTCATTCGTTTCCTATCAAAGTAATTTGCTTAATCCCTATAATAAAACAAGCTAAACTTATTAGAAAATCTAGTAAGTTTAGCTTGTTTATGTATTGGTATTTTCCAACATTCACGATCCTTTACTAATGCCATCTACTTTCTTTTGAAAGTATCGCACGTTCAAAATAACTTTTTACAGATGACTGCCCGATATGATAAAAGCCTTCCTCTGGCAACCAATTCGCGTAAACATCAAGTGCTTGTTGGTAGCGCTCATCAAAATCGGTTGGTACAGCATAACTGCCTCGATAAAGCATCTTTTGATGGCGTTGAATCGGAAGATGATATAAGCCATTTTCCACTATATGATCTTTTAGCAAGTTCCGTAACGCTTCTCCCGTTGTTGCGTGGTCATGATGTGTATCATTATAAGACATAACATTATGCAAAGCACCAGGATACTTTTTAGAAAAAGATTCGATAATCGGCATTACTTCTTCGACTGTAAATGCACCGTCTTCCACATCATAAACATATATATTTTCTTCTTGTACGCCGAGCGTTGCAGCGGCTTTTCGGAATTCTGCAACTCTAGACTCACCAAACTGCTCTAATGTGATCGCTGGGTATTGTTCTTTTTCTAATTTTTTATTCACTGAATAAAAGACTTTACTTGCTCGTCCTTTGGATAAAAGAACAACAATGACTTCTTTTCCCTGGTCAATATTATATAAAATACTTGGTCCCATACTAAGCGTTTCATCATCAGGATGAGGCACATAGTAAATAGACGTTTCATAATCTTCACCTGGTAATTGACGACACCCCGCTAATAAAACAATTGCGGTCAATAATAATATAATCTTTTTCAATCTTCTCTTCACCATTTTCTTTCATTAACTGTTACCACTCTGGATTACACATCCGTTTTATATAAGGAATTTATTAATAATTGCTGTGGATGCGTACTGTTTATTACTTGATTTAGAATACCATAAAATGGAATGGAATACAGTAATTATTTTCATCAATATTTGATGAAAACCCATCACAATTCTAGTGCTTTTTTTCTTTTTTATCGGTTGGTAACAAAGGTTTTTCATCCTTATATTCTGAATACATCCATCCTTCATTAGATACTGTCGAACAGCGATGATCTGAACAATAAAAGATATACGTTTGCTCATCTGTCTTCACGAACACTTCATAATGAATAAAGTCTTTAGGCTTTGCAACATTAAACCGATTCACACTAGGTTTAATAGAAATCACTTCTTCTTTTTCCGCAATTTCTTTGTACTGCTCTGTATCAATCACTTTCTTTGTCATCTCGCCTAATATATCTAAATCTTCATCCGATGGTGTATAAGTACTTTTTATATAATTCGATCCAATGAAGTAAATATTCAATCCAACGCTCACACATAAGAGGACGATTAATACGACTTTTTTCATTCCACACACTCCCTTCGCTACTCAATGACGAGAAACCTATGACAAAAGTTTCAGGAAATGCTGCGAAATATAGCTAAAAAATCACTTCCGTATCCATTACGAAAGTGATTTTTCTAATGCCTATTGCCAATTCCTAGGTTGACTCTCACCCAACTGCGGGCTACGTATTTGCGCAAACTCTTGTAAATTTAATCATTCTTTAACAGGTCCGGTTACAAGTGGCCCATATACTTGGAATCCGTTCCTGAAAGTGATTTGTATTTAATCGTGTTTCGGCTGTTTTCAAAACACTCACTGATTAAACCAATTCCCGTAACTGCACTTTCAAAATTTTTCCACTTGCGTTTTTCGGTAATTCCTCTAAAAAAGTAATTCCCTTCGGACATTTAAAATGACTAATACGATCACGTGCAAACTGAATTAGCTCATCTTCTGTTGCATGCATCCCTTCACGAAGAACGATACATGCATGTGGTGTCTCGCCCCATTTTTCATGCGGAACGGCAACAATTGCAACCTCTTTAACAGCAGGATGTTCATGATAAATCCCTTCCACTTCAATGGACGCAATATTTTCTCCGCCACTAATAATAATATCCTTCTTACGATCTACAATTGCAACACGGTTTCGTTCATCAATCGTACCGACATCGCCTGTATATAACCATCCATCAATAATCGTACGATTTGTTTCTTCCTCATTTTTCCAATAACCTTTCATAACACCTGGACCATAAACAATTACTTCTCCAACATCTTTTCCGTTATTTTTCACATCATTTCCATTTTCATCAACAACACGTACTTTTGTCCCAATCATTTCATATCCAGCTTTTGCTTTCATCTCATAATATTCATCTTCATTCACACCTTCATCTTCAGAAGAAATATAAGATGTTAACGATAAAGGTGTCGTTTCCGTCATCCCATACACTTGGATAAACTCCCAGCCAATCTCTTGTTCGACTTTTTTAATAAACGCTTGTGGTGGCGCTGATCCTGCAATGACAATCCGTACATTCTGTTCAATGATTCTCTTGGCTTTTGGATATTCATCGATTAACCCACTTAGGACAACAGGCGCCATGTGCATAACAGTTGCACCATATTGCTCTACTTTACGTAAAATCTCTGCTGGCTGATTATCCTTTTGCATAATTTGCGTCGCACCATTTGCGGTATAATAAAACGGTGAACCCCAACCATTCACATGAAACATCGGTAAAATATGAATTAACGTATCCTGATCTGATACACGTAAATGATGCATCGATGAAAGTGCATGCAAGTAATTATTACGATGCGTCAACATGACACCCTTTGGATTTCCTGTTGTACCACTTGTATACAATAATGTTGCAACATCATTCTCACTTAATGCAACACGTTGGAAGGCTTCTGCAGAATAAGAAGCTAACCAACTCTCATACGCGACTAAATCATTCTCTGCTTCACATGCTCCGTGAACAATAATGGTCTTGACTGTCTCCAATTGGTCAATAATCGGTTCGATTCGTTCAACAAGCGCATGGTCCACAAATAACACTTTACTTTCACTATGATTTAAAATAAATAAATATTCATTTGGCGATAAACGTGTGTTCAAAGATACCATCACCGCGCCTACTTGAAACACACCGTAAAACCCTTCATACATTTCTACCGTATTCGGCGCAAGATAAGCAACTCGATCCTGCTTTTCAATCCCCAATCCCTGTAAACCACGCGATAATTGATTGACTCTATCATTTACTTCATTGTATGTATACACCTTTTCATTTTGATCAATAATTGCTTTCTTCTCTCCATATAAATGCACTGCACGATCTAAAAAGTCTGTTAATAGTAATGGTTTATTCATTCAAACTCCCCCCTCAGATTGAATTTTTTTAATATTTTGTATTATAACACAGATAAATGTCATAACACAATTTTTTCTAAACAGCCATATTTTTTAATCATTTTTTGTTTAGTGTATACTTATAGTGAATACATGATTATTTAACAGAAAGGATGAGACGATTGTTTGCACAAACGAAGATTATTGAACTTGAAAACGGGTTTAACGTATGGACAAGAAGAGTTGGAAAAGGAGATGTAAAACTACTACTATTGCATGGTGGACCAGGCATGACACACGAATATCTTGAGTCCTTTAAAGATTATTTACCGCAGGAAGGCATTGAAATTTACTTTTACGATCAACTCGGTTCTTATCATTCCGACCAACCAAACGACCCTTCTTTGTGGACAGTTGATCGTTTTCGAGAAGAAGTAGAAGAAGTTCGAACAAAGCTTGGATTAGAAGACTTTTATTTGCTTGGGTCCTCATGGGGTGGCTTTTTGGCGATGGATTATGCCGTGAAATATCAGGAACATTTAAAAGGACTGATCTTATCAAATACAACAGCAAGTATTGCATCTTATACAAAGTATATAAATGAGCTTCGAAATAAACTTCCTGAAGAAGTTATTCAAGAATTGTCCTATTATGAAGAAAGAGAAGACTATGCAAATCCAAGATACAATGAGCTCTTAGATACTCATTTGAATAACAAACATATTTGTCGATTAAATCCATGGCCTGACGCAGCAAGAAGAGGATTCGGCAATATTAATCAACAAGTTTATGAAACATTACATGGACCAAATGAATTTGTCGTTTCGGGTAATTACAAAGATTGGAGCCAATGGGATTATTTACACACCATCAAAACGCCTACCCTCGTTTTAGGCGCCAAGCACGATTCAATGTCTTTAGACGATCAATACGAAATGGGGAAACAACTTCCAAATGCACGTGTTAATATCTGTGAAAATGGAAGCCACTTAGCAATGTGGGATGACGCTGACAAGTATTTTGAGTACCTCAAACAATTTATTCATGATGTCGAAGAAGACGCTTTCAAAGAAAATTCCTAAGAACTGGCTACATGATCCATCGCGTAAAATTCTATATGTGAGTTAAGAATGATGGCAAAATCCCCTCAAGTATGATTGTTCATGCTTGAGGGGATCATGTTTTTTCTTATGGTTTTTGCATTGATTCACGTACTAACGTAATTTCAATCCACGCACTCATTTAGAGTGCGACCTCGCATCGGGAAGATCTTGCATATGACCGCAACATTTCAATCCACGGACTCATGTAGAGTGCGACCCCATCCTATTTTGCTTGAGAGAGCGTACTTTGACGATTGTATTACCTACGGTAATTTACCGACAATAATAGTACTTTCGAGAGCTGGCTTACACTTGAGTATAAGCCTATTAACTAAGCAACTGTAAACTCTTTACATAAATTGAATTAAAACATCGTCTTCTAGTTCAAAATGGTCAGCCAGTACCCCGAGGTAGTTATAAATACTTTGTGCATCAAGGTTAGTTTCTATAAATATCCCGTTAACCTCTTCGGGCTTCCTTAAAACTGAATCGTTATAAGACAGTAACTTTTGAAATTTCCTATGTTTTGGTAAATCGATATATCCTTCTAAATCATTCTGTGCAATCCAATCTAGAAATGTTATAAGTAGTTGTTTCCACGTGTTTAATTTATATGAATCTTCTTTTATAATGAACTGGTTAGGTTTTTCTCCAGTAACTGTTAATAATTCGTATACAGGATAGAATGTGTCAGTATTGAAATTTCCTAATTGATCCATGAAATGATCTTTTGGCATGGGCCATATTTTAACTATGCTTTCAAATATATTTGCTGCACGATCATTGATACTTTTTTTATCCCATATATTATACATTTGAATATCTCTTGTGATTTTCAAATTCGATTCTGAATAAAATTCCTTTTTCTCATAAAATGGTTTGTTTGATAATTCTGAGTTATAGTTTGTTAAAGTTAAATTTCCCAGTGTGTCTTTATAAAGCAAATGATCTGTTATTGCACTATTCCCCAATTCATTTCGCCATTCCGGTGTTAATGTATTTGGCATGATATGTTCAACCGTTAAACGTTCAAAATCTGCAGGTTCTTTATGTGAATATAATTCGATATTCATCAAAATTAACTTTGCCAATTTATTACTCCTATTGTACATATCTGATGTTAGAATCGCATCTTTTAATTTTTCATCTCTTGGAAATACCCCGCTTCCGGTACGACTCATTAAATAATCTTGGAAAGCAACAAGCTCTGTTTTCTCTTGTCTGCTTTTATCAATCTCTGTCCCTACTGCTGCAAATACTTTATTTAAAGCATTTGTTGGTAGATTTATCATAGACCTTCTAATTAAATATGAACAAATGTAAGTAAGAATTTGAATAAAATCATTTTCAGGCATAGCCTTCTCTTCGTAATAACGATCAAATAACCTTAATAAATAAGGATAGGTCACTGTTGATTTTAATTGATCAATCTCATGTAAATATCGAGAAGCATTATCTTCACCATTAGAAGGATTTAAAAAAACGTGATAATATTTAGCATAACGAAATAAATCAGCCAAAATTTCTTTACTACTAATCGAATTTTTATTAATGTATAGTTTAAAACTTTGGTAGACACGGTTTTTATTGGAAATTGTACCTGTTTTCATCGTTAAATAATCACGAATGAAATCAGAGATTCTTGCATTTGTTAATAATTCTTCTAATTTCATCCAATAATTCTTATATAGCTGCTCTTGTTCATATGAAGGTTCGTTCATCAATAAATAATTTCGTATTAAATCTGACTCTGTTAAAGATAAACCTGTCGAGTTCAGACTTTCAAAAATTGTTTGTGGATTTTCGTCTTTTTTTCCTTGTTCTAATTCTATATAAACAATTTTAAGCTTTGTTAAAGCATTATAAAGAGCAACAGGATCCGCTTTAGAATGTTGTATCAGGTAGACAAGTCTATTATAATTCATATGTATTTTTGAAGGCTTATCTGATGCTCTATGGACCAATAACTCTTCAAAATCTTTGCGATCACTCTCAACTGATATTAACTTCCTTTGATATTGGACATCGACATGTTTGTTTATAAAAAAAGATTCTTCAACTTCCTCTTTACGATAATCTCCATCTTCGAATGTGTCATAAAGTGCTTTCAACAATAAAAATGTCGTTGTAATTCTTTGTTGACCATCAATAATATTGTAATCTGTCCCCATATTAGGGAAATTTGAACGTACGAAGACGATCGTTCCTAAAAAATGTCCTTCATATTCTTCATTCAGTGCAATTCTTTCAATATCATAAAAATATTGGTTTACTTGCTCATCTGTCCATTCATATTTTCTCTGATAGACCGGTATTCTAAAAACTGATTTTTGACGATTTAAAAACTCTAATAACCTGATTGTGCCTGCGTCCATTTCAATCACCTCTAACTTTTCTGGATTCTTTAACTTCATTATATCAAATTTTCAGATGTTATTTAGACTTTTTACGTAGAAATAAAAGAGCCTCCTTGTTAAGTCTATTTATTGATATATATAATGACCACCCAATACGAACAGTCCTATTTATATTTATCGATCATCAAAACTGATAGATTCATAAATTTTCCATTCTTTATCTTCTTTTTCCAGCGGAATAATCGCTTCACTTCTTAAGCTATTATTGGAAAACAAGTCATATTCTACATACCTTTATAATTCCATCGTTTTCCAAACTTGTTCTTGGAAGGATTTAGTATCAAACGGGATAATAACATTTTCTTCTAATGCAGTTTTATCCAGCCACAATTAATGCATATTCTCTTCTACTGTGCCATTCGGAAATGTCGTTTGATCAGTCGTAATAATATGGTAGACATATACATCTTTATTTTGACCAATGCGATACGTACGATCGGTAGCCTGATTTTTAACAGCAGGATTCCACCATCTCGTATTATGAATCACATGATTTGCACTTGTAATTGTCAATCCAACTCCTGCAGCTTTTGGTGATAATATCATAATTCCAAATCCTGGCGTTTCATTAAATGCGCGGATAACTTTAGGGCGATTTTTTGTATTCCCGTCAATAACTGGAATTGAAATCCCATATTCCTTAGACAGCTCATGCTTTAAAATAGATTGTACCTTTCTAAACTCCGTAAAGATTAATACTTTCTCACCTTTCATCTTCACGTCACTCACAACTAGATAGTCGCCATGCCTGGCACACAATAAAAAAACAGGACCGATTGCCCGGCCCCATTTACATTCATCACTATTAAACTGTTTCATATTCCACTTCGACATCATATAAACGTAATGCTTGTACACACTGCTGTTTCAATGTTTCAACATCCATTAATGGCGCCATCATTACTGGGTAACTTTTATTCATCTCAAAAATGACTCTTCTTCCATAACGTTCATCTGCCCCTAAATCAGGACGGTTTTTGATTTTTGCTTTCATAATTGTTGAGATGTTGAGTTGTTCAATGATTGTTAAAATTTTAATTAAAAATGAATCATTTCGGAAAATCGTGTATTTAATAATATAATTATAAATGTCTAAGTTATCGACGATTAACTCATAATAATTCTCTTTTGAAAATACGAGCTCAGTAGCATTTTCGATATAATCTACAGCCATCACACATTTATAAATATAGTTTTCCCAATCAAATTTCTTTAAAACGATATTTTTAAATTTCGCCTCTGAAGAAATTGCTTCCTCATAATGTGTAATAATATAGCTACGCATTTCCGTTACTAATAATGAATGCCAAAAATGCTCGCTAAATAATAAATCGTGATCTAGTTGCTTATAAGCAGAACTAATTACATTAAAAGCATGTAAAAAACCATCACGCTTCTCCTCTTCACTTCCCCTTCCCATATATATTGGAAATGCAGGTGCATTTGGAATTTCTACTACTTCGCCAGAGAAAAAAGTATCGTCCGTTAAAATCGTTCCATCAACAAAAGCTTGGAAAAGCTGTTCATTCTTTTTATAGTCCTCTTTTAACAACTTAATCTTCTTCATGTTGCTTCAATCCTTCCACTGCTTTAACATATTTTTCAATGACGCCACTTGAAATTTTAGAAATCACTTCATCAATATTATCAAAATTAATTTCTCCTATTAATTTACTAACCATTAAATGATGTAGTTTATAGTCCAATAAATCAGTAGGTTCTTCAATGTCCTCTAGATCAACATAATCTTCATCCTCATTAGCATAGGTTCGAACAAATCGCTCTAGTGCAACGCGCAATCCAGTATATAAAAAAGGATTCATCAATGCTGGTCCTGCAGCTTGTAGTTGGTATGCTTCCTCTTTAAATTCAATAACGATAAATTCACTCTCTAACTGAAATTTAATCGCAGATGATAATTCAGGGTTTAAACGCTTTTCAAATAATTCTGTCGGGCTCTTCATTCCCCCCTCAAAAGTTACGACATTTGAAAAACCAAGCATCGAATATGGTTGTACTGTCACTTCATGCTTAAACTGATTATAAAAAGGGGTTAACTCTAAATTCTCGGTAAAAGAAACCTTCTTATTTGAAACGATATGTAGTTGAATCGACGTTCGCTTCGTCAATGAGATTTTATGTTGCGGGATATCAACATACATACGATTGGGAGATAATGAAAAAAACTGATTATCCTTTCCTTGAATGACAAGTAGATAAGATGCGTCTTGTTTTACGATTAACTGACGCAAAAAAACAGATGACATTTTATGTTGTATCGAGAATCGATAATGATCGACTTTTTCTTCAAATTGAACTCCAATTTGAAATGTGTGATCTTCTTTATAACCGATCGAGGATTCTGCTAAAATAGGATATGGAAAATTGGCATCTTTTTTATAAATCATCTCATTACACCTCTACATAATAAATGAATTTTAATGCGCGATTATATTGTTTTGCTAGTTGTAGTCGCAAATTAACAGACCCATTTTTGATAGATGCATGCTGGATCGTATTATTATGAATCTTACATTCACGATTGGTATTCATATCTGTTACCTGTACATAATTCGCAGCCATATTAAATTCATTGTCGTATTCTTTCCCCATGCCATCGACTAAGCCAAATTTCAGATGACATTTCTTTGCATGTTTAATATCGTCACTACCTACCAAATTCAGCCGAATAAATTCATCATGCTCACCGATAATTCGATCCACACGATGGGAAGTAATCTTGTAAGATACAAGTTCTTCTTCACCAACCTTGCGCATCTCGTCTCCATCACCGCGCTTACGTCCTCTACGACGAATTGGCGTATCAACTGCTTTAACTTTACGCTTCTGTTTAGGTTTTGCACGCTTTTCAGGTCCTTCTTCCACATTGAACTCTTCACCTAATTGATTGGTCACAAGCTCATTTCCGCTTTTGATCTTCACGCGTTCAAATGACTCAGATAAATTCTCTTTAAAATTGACATCCAATGTATACAATAAATCACCTGTATCAATCTTACCGTCAGCAGGATTATGTTCACGTGTTTTCGCATCAATAATTTCTATAATCCTATCTGATAATCGATTAATGAAGCGCGTCGCTTTTCTCTTTAACTTTGGATCTTTTATGTCTTTTGCTGAAATCGCTGTATGCGATTCGTTTTCTAATGACTTTAAGTATACATCCTCTTGAACACCACCAACTAAGACAGCATTAAACGGTTTTGTTGCATGGTTTTTCACTTTGAAATCTTCTATCTTCATGCCAATCGTTCGTAAAATTGCTACACGACCACGAGGAATTTGCTGATCATATGTAAAATACAATTTAAAATGATAAGTGTCATCAAAACTAACTACTTCTATCTCATATGGTTCTTGCTCAACATAAGAGCGAACATACAATGGTGTGAAATTCTTTTTTATCATGTCGACTTTTTGTTCATAATACATTTCATCTTGAACGATATCGACAATTTTCTGATCATCAATTTTTAAATCATTCACATAAACAACCAATTTTCCCTCTAAAATTGCCATAAAGAAACTATCGCAAACAGCTTGAACTACTTCTTTTTCACGATAAAATTGTTCTCTTAAAAATGGGATAACAATTTTTAAGCCCCTAGTCTTCTTTTCGAAAACGTTTCCAAATGTATTTTCAAAAGGCATAAATTTTGTCGTCTTACCTGCAACTTTTTGTTTAGCAAAATATCCCGAAGAACGATAGCATTGACCGTTTAATTCATGCTCAATTAATTGAATCGTTCCTCCTAAGTGTTGCTCATTATTTTCGTCACAGTTGGCAAAAAACATGACATGTAAATCAGATGCGGCATTAGAAGCGATTTTTCCTACTCCGTGTGAACCGCCACGTGAAGCTTCAAATTTCTTATCTCCCTCTTCAAAATGTACCCCTTTGTTATAAGCATAAATTCCCCATGTATGTTCTTTTGAATTGCTTTGACCATATTTTGCACCTGTCAAACCACGCGTATTTTCATCCTCAAATGAAATATATTTCACGCGCTCTTTTTTCATCTTGATTTGCATATGTTTAATCGTTTCTTTTGTATAACTGTTGCGTCCTTCCAAACTCTGAACACGCTCCATAATCGTTTCAATTC
>ERZ808040.1569-NODE-1569-length-14999-cov-6.442970_pt1 | contig 14999 bp, 11 predicted proteins | sample MGYA00380191_ERZ808040 | MGnify/ENA primary metagenome ERZ808040 (study PRJEB31490, sample SAMN06133395) | mouse gut metagenome | isolation source: J6 | host: mice | place: China: Chengdu | collected 2015-05 ... | reverse complement strand
AAATAGAGGTGAAAATGTGATTTCGGAAATTTTTGAAGCCTTATAGAACAAGGGGTTCGAGTTTCCGAGAGCACACATTTAGAGCGGGAGGTACTCAGGGAGTTTCGGTGCGAGTATGGCGCATGCTTGAGTGAACAGGAGCTGGGACTGGCGGCGGCACTGAGGAGAATTTATGTGGAGACGGGCAGGCAGTTTATACTATTGATTGACGAGTGGGACTGTGTGATGCGGGAGCGGCAGGAATCAGAAGCGATGCAGAAACAGTATTTGGATTTTTTGAGAAATCTAATAAAAGACCAGCCGTATATCGCGCTTGCCTATGTGACCGGAATCCTGCCGGTGAAGAAGTATGGAGAACACTCGGCATTGAATATGTTCACCGAGTATTCAATGACAGAACAGGATATTTTGGAGGAATATACAGGATTTACAGAGCCGGAGGTGGCAGGATTATGTGACCGTTTTTCCATGGATTTTCATGAAATGAGCAGCTGGTATGATGGCTATAGGTTCGCAACGTTTCGTCATATATACAATCCGCAGTCCGTAGTGGAGGCAATGCGCCGCCATAAATATTTAAATTATTGGACGGCTACAGAGGCGTATGACGCGTTGAAAGTATATATTGACATGGATTTTGACGGACTGCGTGCAGATATTGTGCATATGCTTGGCGGCGGCTGTGTCAGAGTGAATACCCGCAGCTTTCAGAATGATATGCGCAATTTTAAAACAAAAGATGATGTTCTGACACTCCTGATTCACCTAGGATATCTTGGATATGATGCAATGTCGGAGGAGGCGTTTATTCCAAATAAAGAGATTATCATGGAATTTGAGAATGCAATGAGCGTTGGCGGCTGGTCAGAGATTATCAATGTATTAAAGGCATCGGAAAAGCTTCTTGAGGACACACTTCGATGCGATGAAAAAAGTGTGGCGGAAGGACTTGACAAGGCGCATACGGAAGTCGCCTCAATACTGACCTACAATGATGAAAACTCTCTGGGATGTGCGATCGGACTTGCATATTACAGTGCGAGAAAGGATTATAAGCTTATACGGGAGTTTCCGGCTGGGAAGGGATTTGCGGATATTGTTTTTCTGCCGCAGCCCCATACTGCGAAACCGGCGCTTGTAGTGGAACTAAAATATCAAAAAACTGCGCATACAGCCATTCAGCAGATCAAGGACAGAAATTATGTACAGGCACTGGAAGGTTATGTGGGTGATATCCTGCTCGTAGGAATCAGTTATAAGAAGGATTGCACCAATAAACCGCACCACTGTGTGATTGAACGCATCCAAAAAGAATCAAAGCCATTTTCATGATTTGTGAAATGGTCTTTGATTTTTTTTGACATTTTATATATTTTTTTGTATAGATGTGATATGATATTTATTAGATTTGATGAATTACTCCATGAATATATCTAAACAAATCTTTAGGAAAAGTGGAAAAACATATAATTAAGCAGGGAAGAGACATCTTCCCTGCTCGCCGCGCGCCCCATACGCCGCTTTTGCGGCATACTTCTTTTGCATGAGGCTGCGCATAAAAAAGGGGAATCACTGTAAGATGAACACAGAAAATCATATCAAACCATACCTGCATCATGCGAAATACTATGAGACAGACCAGATGGGCATTGTCCACCACTCCAATTATATCCGTTGGATGGAGGAGGCGCGGATGGACGCTATGAGCCAGTTTGGCATTTCGTATTGTGATTTGGAACAAAGCGGTGTGATCAGCCCGGTCGTGTCGGTATCCTGCCAGTATAAGGCGATGGTGCATTTTGATGACACCGTTCAGATTCAGGTCAAAGTGACAAAGTATAATGGTGTGCGGCTGGATTTTGAATACGAAATGACTGACAGCAGCACCGGGGAGCTGCGAACGAAAGGGACCAGCACGCATTGTTTTCTGGACCGAGAGGGACATGTCATTTCGATGAAACACGATTATCCTGCGGTCGATGCATCTTTTCGGAAGATGATGCAGTGACTTTGAATTTAGGAGGTATGAAAGATGGATGTAAAACCAGTATATGAACTGCGGGAGCGGCTCCGCGCAGCCGTTATCGCAGGGGCGAATTTGTTGTCGGAGGATTTCCGTCTGCGGCGTGCCCTCGAAGCATTCAAACCGTTGGAGACGGCTTCCCCCGTCTTTGCGAAAGTGGGGCAGCTGACAGCACAGCTTTTGTCGCCAGACTGTTCCTGTCCACAGCTTGCGTTATTGGACGCGATCGCACTGCTCGATGCCGTTGTCTGTACTCTTGCAGCAGTGGACGCAGAGGGGAAGGTCGAGACGGCAGATCTATTCTGTGTGGCAGGGGATACAAGGAGTGTGACAATCCATGCGCCCTGTTCGCAGATCAAGGGCTTGATCGAGGCACTCACGACCAGCGGCAGCGGTCACTATGCGTATGTGGAGGAGCTGTACAACACAAGACCTTGGATTTTTAAGGATTACCGTGTGAAATATGCGATGGTGAAGGCGCTTGGCGCCTCTTATTCAGAGCTTGCCGATCTGGTGCAGACAATGCTGTTTTGTGAGGATGCGTCGATCGTGCCGTTGTTAAAAAAGGATTTTAATCCAAAGGGTAAAATGGAAATGGTGCGCAGACTGCAATTGATTGGCAGTATTGCCGGGGCAGAAGAGAACGATTTTTACCGGGAAATGTTACCAGATGCCACGAAGGATATTCGTCTGGAACTGCTCCGCCTGCTGCGTCTGGACCAGTCCAATATCGAACTGCTGCTGCAACTGGCACAGACAGAAAAGGGCAAAAATAAAGAGATGGCACTTGAGTCACTGGGGTGTATGGACGACGACAGAGTGGTTGTCATTTATGAGAAAATGGCGAAGAAAGGGCTCTCAACCGTATGCAGATGTCTGCTGACATCGACGACAAAGAGTGCGTCAAAGCTGATTGCCCGGCTGTGTATGGAGCTGCTTGCGAAGGTACTGGCATCGAAGGACGAGCTGAGGCGGTCGGACAATGAGATCTGTGCCAAATGTAACTGTGATGATGAGAACAAATGCCCGCTCAAAAATACCCTGAAATATGAGTTTTGTCAATGCGTGGAGGCGCTGATCGGCAAGAGCGGCGATGAAGTGATTGCATGTTATCAGGAGCTGCTTGCACATCAGGAAGAGCTCAAAGTCATCAGCAAAGATATGAATTATGATGTCATCACAACCGGATATAAGAGCTGGAATGACAAGAAGAAGCGTCCGTGGGATCAGGTGATCGGTATGCATCTGGCAAGCTCGTTTGTCCTGAATGACGCACCACAAATAGCGGATTTTATCATGGCGCAGGCAAAGGAGAATGTCTACTTTCTGACAGCGGCGTCACTGGTGAAGCTGTGCCGCGATGAACACTGTACAGAATGGTTTGATGCACAGTTAAGTGATGGTGTCTATGCGAAAGCTGATGTGAATAAACTGACTGCAATCAAAGCTGCATTGCAGTATATCCAGTGGGACGCGTCGCGGCATGCGTATGTTGCGACTGGTCACACACAGGGAAGTGATGAGGAGGTAAAGCGCACAATAGATATTCCCGGACACAGAGCCATCTTAGACTGGATGATGCAGGCAGGATGGGACGAGCTGGTTTACCAATGGACAAACAAAGACGACCCGGCGGAATGTGCTAAGGTGGGAGAATGGTTTTATGACAGATGTCTTGCGATTGGGCGGCATGGCGGAACACCCGCATCCTCAATGCTGTATTCCTATCTGGAATATATGCAGAGCTGCGGATGGAAAAAATGCAAGGGGCTTTCGAGCGTCTTTGCGTTGGTTCTTGGCAATATCATCGCCAGAGAACCGTGGCAGATACGCGCCTTTTTCCAGAGGCTTCCGGGCGACATGGAGGCAGTGCTGGCAGAACTTGACGAATTTATCAAGCTGGCGGAGGAGCAGACGATCAAGGGCATGACCGCGGAGGTGGCAGAGTACAGCAAAAAGCTGAGGAAGCAGTTGTAGGCTTATCATATTATTTTATAGAGGAAAGGAATCGAAATCACATGAGAGAGATCAATGAACAACAAATCTTAGCGCTGGCGCCGAACGCTGCGGCAGCTTCAAACGGCAAAAAGATATCACAGAAAGGCGGCTTTGTGAAATTAGAGCAGTCGCAGGATGATACATTCTATATGGGCGAGTGCACAGGCAGCGGCAAGAGCAACTATATCACATCGGCAGACTACATAGATGAAAATAATCCCGTGTTTCGCTGTTCCTGCCCCAGCAGGCAGTTTCCGTGCAAGCACAGTCTGGCACTGATGTATGAGATGCTTGCGAAAAAGACCTTTGACATCTGCGAAATCCCGGAGGATATCCAGAAAAAGCGCGAGAAGAAGCAGGCAAAGGAAAACAAGGCAGCCGAGGTGGCAAAACCAGAGAGCGAGATGACCGAGGAGGAAAAGAAAAAGGCCGAGAAGAAAAAAGCTTCCGCCGCAAAGACGGCGAAGAATGCAAGAGTGAAGAAGCTCAAAACACAGCTAGAGGGGCTGGACCTCGTCGAAAAGGTAGTCAATGACCTGATGTCTGCGGGGCTTGGCACGATTGGCGGCGCTTCGCTCAAGACGTATCAGCAGCTTGCAAAGCAGATGGGCGACTATTATCTGCCGGGACCGCAGCGGCTGTGCAGCCAGCTTTTGATCGAGATCACTGCATTTCAGAAAGATCAGGATGAGTCTCATTACGATGCGGCGATCAGCGTACTGGAAAAGCTGTGGACACTGATCAAAAAGTCACGCCAATATTTGAATGAGAAGTTAGAGAAGGATGATGTGACGCTTGAGGACACCGTTTTATATGAAGAGCTGGGCGGTATCTGGAAGCTGTCGGAGTTAGAGGAGCTGGGCAAGAGCAAAAAGGATGCAAATCTGATGCAGCTTTCATTCTGGGTGACATATGACGAGGCGAGAAAAGAGTACATCGACACAGGCTGCTGGGCAGATCTGGACACAGGCGAGGTCTATATGAACTACAATTACCGCCCTTTAAAATCACTAAAATACGTAAAGCAGGAGGACTCTGTTTTTGGCGTTGCCAAGGTTCCAAGCGCTGTCTTTTATCCGGGGGACGGCAATGTCCGTGTGCGGTGGGACGGCGCCCAGATTCGGGAGTATGAAAAAGGAGATTATGAGGCAGTGTTTGAACATGCGGTGTCTTCTATTAAGCAGGAGGCAAAGGCAGTCAAGAATTTCCTCAAAAATGCAATGACGCAGCCCATGATGATCAAGCTGATCGCCTTTAACCAGATTGGAAAGATCGGTGATGATTTCGTGCTGGTGGACAAAAATAACGACACGATTCTGCTGGGCGATATGCCAGAGATGGAGGAGACCATCGTGCGCCTCTCCATGCTGCCAAGTGCTGCCCTGCTCGAGAATCAGGTGCTTCTGGGCGCATTTTACTACAACAAAGAGAACCGCAGACTCATGGTACAGCCGCTCAGCATCATCACAAATGATGCGGTGGTGCGGTTGTTGTATTAAGGTGGTAAGGGGGAGTTTTTATGGATACAACACCAATATACGAGCTGCGTGAGCGGCTCCGCGCGGCTGCTATGGCGGGAACGAGCTTGTTAGCCGAGGATTTTCGGTTAAGGCGTGTCTGTGAGACGTTCAAGCCATTGGCGGCGGCATCACCAGTTTTTGCGAAAATAGGACAACTGACAGAACAACTATTGTCCCCGGATATATCCCACCCACAGGGCGCGCTGTTAGATGCAGTATCGCTCACAGATGCAGTGATCTGCACACTTGGTGCAGTGGATGTGGCAGGGGAGATTACCCCGCTTGAGATCGTCGGGTCAGAGGAGACAGCAGACGCTATGATCGTCAATGCGCCCTATTCTGTTTTAAAGGAATTGCTCGAAGGATTGGAAGGAACTGGCGGTGCTTGCTACCGCATCCGCGAAGAGCACCCTGCGCTTTTTAGAGATTACCGTGTGAAATATGCGCTGGTGCAGGCGCTGGGTGCTTCCTATGCAGAGTTTGCAAATGATGTGGCAAAGTGGCTTTGTGAGGATAAGGATAAGTCTATCCTGCCGCTGTTATACCGGGATTTTGATCCGGCAGGCAAGCGGGAAATGGTACGCCGCGTCGAGGTGATAGAAGCGGTTGCCGGGGCAGATGCCAATGACTTTTATATCAAGATGCTGGACACTGCACAGAAGGAAGTGCGGCAGGCATTGATTTTTGCCCTGCGCCATCATCAGGATAATGTGCCGCTGCTTTTGGAAATGACAAAGAAGGAGCGCGGCAAAAATAAGGACGCCGCCTTTTGGGCACTCGCAAATATAGAGAATGCGCAGGCAGCGGCTTATTTCAAAAAATATGCAGAGAAGAACCCAAAGGCGGTGCTGGGGTATCTGACAGATGCGTCCTCAGAATGGGCGGCAGAGGTCGTAGAAGAGCTCTGCGACCGTGTTCTTGAACAGATAGAAAATATAAATGAGGTTGCGGCTGAAGAAAAGGACCTGAGCGATGTGTTTTATCTGCTGCATGATCTGCTGCGGGCACTGTATGGGAAGGGCGGTGCGCACGGCTGTGAATGCTACAGGAAGCTGCTGAGACATCTGCCTGCGGTCAATGCGCTGTTTGAGAAACGTAAGAAGCAACATAATCCTGTTGAGAAAATTATGTGGCGGCTTGATTTTTTGCAAAGTCTGGCAAATGTGCAGTATCTGTATCCGATGGGTAAATTTATTAGTGGTCTGGGGCTGCTTCTTATGCAGTCTTTGGTGGTAAATCCCGATGCAGATTTGCAGGCGCTCGCGCTGGAATTGTATCAGGCGGATGCCTACTTTCTGCCTGCTGCCGTGATGACAAAGCTTCTAAACGACGAGGATTGTGCGGACTGGCTTGAAGCGCAGCTCATAGATCAGAGAACGTCAAAAATAGCAGAGAAGCGGATGCGGATGATTCTTGAGGCGGTTGGTTTCATCTGTTGGGATAAATTAAAAGGTGCGTATGAATTGTTTGGCAGCAGTCGTAATTCGGATATTTTGTCGGTCAGAAGAGAAATTCAAGTGTCCCATGCTGCGAATATGCTTCGCTGGCTGATGCGGCATCCATCGCATGATACAGATGCGGTGCTGACCAACTGGATTCCGTTAAATGATGAAGGATTGTGCAGAGAAGCAGGTGCGTATTTTTATCAAAGGGCATTGACCAGCAAGGACACTGATAGTATGTATTTGATCAATTGGGACTCCAGCTATAGTATGTATTTGATCAATTGCATGAAGGACTGTAACTGGAATGTCTGCAAAGGACTGGGCGTAAAATTTGTCAAAGAACATCTGTCATTCAATGCAAATAATGTCTATGTGCGGCTGATTCGGCTGCCGGGGGACAAGGACGCGATTATGGAAGAGATGCGGGAAATCTGTACGATGGTCAGAAGCGGCGCGCTGAAAGCAGACCGCCTCAAGCCAGAGGAGCTCGAAGCATCTATGGAGGACTGGTATCGCAGAAATTAGCGTCAGAATGTCAGAAAAGAGGTTTAACAATGAGGCGTAGATTTAATGTCACAGGCGTCTGTAATCCGCAAAAACATTATATGGTGCGTCTGGACGACCGGTTAAAGAAAATCAGAGCGGACTATGTAGAGGAAGGCAGTTATTTTGTCATAAACAGGGGACGCCAGTATGGAAAGACGACAACATTAGCAGCACTGGAACGGTATCTGAAAGACGACTATCTCGTCCTGTCAGTGGATTTTCAGGAGATCGAGACGGCAAAGTTTGCAGATGCTGTCCTGTTTTCACAGGCTTTTGCAAAGAAGCTGTCCCGAGCATTTCGGTTTGCCGAGGCGGAGGATAAAGATAAATTGCTGGAACTATTGCAGGATTTTATGAAAGAATCTTCAAATAATGGGCTGAGTGAACTGTTTGACTGTCTGAGTATTTTATGCGAACGCAGCCTGCGCCCGATTGTGCTGATGATTGATGAGGTGGACAGCGCGAGCAATAATCAAGTGTTTATTGACTTTCTGGCGCAGCTAAGGGGATATTATCTGAAGCGGGACCGCATTCCGATTTTTCACAGTGTTATTCTGGCAGGGGTATACAATATCAAAAACCTGAAGTTAAAGCTGCGCCCTGAATCAGAATATCATTATAACAGCCCATGGAATATTGCCGCGCCGTTTGAGATTGAAATGCACTTTTGTGTAGAACAGATTGCTTCTATGCTTGAGGAGTATGAGACGGACCAGCATACAGAAATGAACAGAAACGCAGTGGCAGAGGAAATTTATCAGTACACAGCAGGCTACCCTGTGCTTGTCTCATTGATCTGTAAATGCATAGATGAAAAAATTACTGGAAGTGAAGGGTTTGAACTGCCAAAGACGGCATGGTCAAAAGAAGGCGTGATGAGAGCAGTTGGTTCTATTCTAAAAGAAAGCACTCCTTTGTTTGAGAGTATGATAAAGCAGTTTGACTTGTATCATGAGCTTTACGCCATCATTGAAAACATTCTGTATCAGGGAAAGAAGATTCCATACAGCCCGGATGAAAAGGCTGTCAGCATTGGTGTGATGTTTGGATTTCTGACGGAAAAAAACGGTCAGGTAGTGATAGCAAACCGCATTTTTGAGATGTATCTGTTAAACTTTTTTATGACAAAGGAAGCGATAGAAAGCGAAATCTATCGGAGAGGCGGAAGTGACAGAATACAGTTTATCAAAAACAACCGGCTCGATATGGAGTTGGTGCTGCAAAAATTTGTTATCCATTTTCATGAAATTTACAGTGAAAAGGATATGAATTTCGTTGAAAAATATGGTCGAAAATTCTTCTTGCTATACTTAAAACCGATTATTAACGGCACGGGTAATTACTACATGGAAGCCCAGACGAGGGATGAACGGCGCACGGATATTATTGTCGATTATCTGGGAGAACAGTTTATTGTCGAGCTGAAAATCTGGCATGGAAAAGAGTACAACGAGAGAGGCGAAAAGCAGTTGGTAGAATATCTGGAATCCTATCATAAAGAAAAAGGATATATGCTCAGTTTTAATTTTAATCAACACAAAGAGACCGGCGTGAAAGAGATTCAGGTTTGCGGCAAGACGATTGTGGAGGCGGTTGTATAAGGAAATTTGCCGCTTTGCGGCTATGGTTGGCGCGATACGCACGAAATAAAAAGTAAAGGAACAAATGAATGAAAAAATTATCATGTATTGTGGGTGCGATTTTATTGATACTTGGATCAATTCTGCTCTTTGCGGGCAGAAGCTTTGTGATACCGGCATTTAGCGAGCCGGTTGATCTTATGGAGGGAGGAATAGAGGAACTCTCGCCAGGCACGGCAGTTGAGGCAGAGCTGACAGTGGTCTTAGAACGTTTTTCCAGGCGGGAAGACAGGGATTATCACATAGTGACAATACCGGGGAAGAACTACTGGGTATATTTTATTCCGATTTCCATATCCAGCGGCAGTTCAGGAAATTATACAAAGATCGTGAAAGAATCAATGGCGTATCTGTATGGGGAAACAGAGGATTATGGGACAAATCCAGTGCATTTTCAGGGCGTCCTGCTAGAGCTGGATGACACGACAAAGGAGGAGCTGCTCAAATGGTCTCTTGAAATCGGACTGGTTGAGCAGGCGTCAGAGATGGAGGAATCTATGCTGCCGTATCTGTTATACAGCGTGAATCTTGATGGGATAAGGCAGAATACAATGATCTTTGGAGGAATGACGCTCATCGGACTTGTGCTTTTATGTATCGGCATTTTTGTGCCGGACAAAGCATCGGCGTCAGTAGTATACCTCGAATTAAAGGAGACCAGAATCAACGGTGTGACCTACCCGTTAGAGCAGCTCAAGGCATTGAACGATCTCATTATCAAAGGAAATAAACAGGAAGCGCATAGTATCCTTGCGCGGGATTTTCATGTGGAACCAGACTATGCGTCCTTTGTGGTTGAAAATTGGAGCGAATATTATTATTGATAAAAGACGATAAGGAGTATGAGTATGAGTGCGTGTTTTGAGGAACGGGTGGACTATGCGGTGGACCAGATTTGGGTAAAGCGCAATAAAACCGAAGGAGAGAGGGCAAAGCAGATGCTGGAACAGGCTGCGGCGGAAGGGAATGCAGATGCATATTATTTTCTGGGACGCTGTTATCTGGGAGAATGCTTTGTCGATCCCGTATTTGGATTTGAGGAGGATGAATATAAGGGAAATGAATATTTCAGGAAAAGTATAGAGCTAGGCAGTGCAGTGGGGATGTTTGCCAGTATGCGTCTTGCGGGATTTATCCCTCCGGGAGGCACTTTTGTGCATCCGCCGTACCATTCGCTCAGGGAGATCTGGAATGAAGTTGAGCGCTGTGCGAACGCCGGACAGCCCTTTTGCCAGCTTTTGATCGGAAATGCGTATTTCTGGGGGGATGTGATCGAGTTTCTGCAAGTGTCGAAGGTGAATGACGAAGTGATACGCGGCTTTATGCATGAGGCAATGCGCTATTATGACATGAGTATTGCCAATGGAAACTATACGGTGATCAGCAATTATCTCAATATCGTGACATCCGGGGATTATAACATGCCCAAAAACCACCGCAAGGAGATGGAGCTCATTGATCTGGGCGCTGAGCACGGTCTGGGATACTGTGAGATTCAAAAAGGTGACACTTACGGCCCAGATGATGCGCTGACAGCTTTGGACTATTACCAGAAGGCGCTGGAGCATGGCGATACGCAGGCATATTCCAGGCTGGGGAAAGTATATTTCAGAGGCGGACGCGGACTTGCAAAAGACTATCAGAAAGCGATGGAATATTTCCGCATCGCGCGGAAAGAGAGCAACTGGGTCTCTGACATGATGGGCATGTGCTATCTGAAAGGCTGGGGAACGGCGGTGGACTATGCGGCGGCAAAGCGGGAGTTTGAGCAGTATCCGGGCGAGCGGCTCAGTGCGATTGGACTGGGGGAGATTTATGCATATGGGTTGAGCGTGCCAGCCGATATCAAGAAGGGGTTCTCGTACTGGGATAAATTTCCGGGAGATGTCCGTGTGGCAGAGCATAAACGCCATTTTAAAAAGACCCTGTTTGGGTGGAAGCGGAGAACTGTATAGGAAATGGAAAGGAATAAGTGTATATTCTTTGATATAGATGGTGTGCTAAATAGAAAATCTCAATGGAAGAAGCCATACAGTCTCTGCGATGAATGCATTCGGGATTTTTGCGGATTCATAGTCAGCACGGATGCAGATCTCATTATCATGTCATCGTGGAGAAGCGGTTTTGTATCCACAATGCATGATGACAACAGTCCACAGATTCGGGAGCTAGAGCAGAAATTTCAGGAATACGGAGTACGCATAGCAGACAAAACACCAATACTGCGTGGGCGTCCACGGGAGAAAGAGATAGAACGTTTTCTTTATCAGCACGATAAAGTCCGTCTTTGGGCGGTAATTGATGACGACCCAGAGGAATATGACAGGAAAATAGAAGGGCTTTATCTGATTGACTGCACAAAAGGATTTACGTCTGCGGATTCAAAGCGGATCAAATTTGTTGGGAGAGATGCTAGATGTATTTGATGCATAAAAATAAGAAAGTATTGGAATTTGATATAGATAGAAATATCTATCACATTTTAGACGAACAGATGCTTCCATATGGTCTTAGAAATGTTTTTATACAATACGATATCAATATGTCAGACGAGGAAAAAATCGCAGTTCGTACAAACAATCATGTGAAATTTATTCATTTCCTTGCTGGCAGAATGTTGACGATTGAACGTGAGAATGCGAAGAAGATCTTGAATGCTTACCACCTTTCCCAAGACCAGACAGATTATAATAAAGCGTGTATTGCCATTTCCTGCCGGGCAGTTTCCATGACAGACTGCTACTGGATTAACAATGAACAGGATATTTGCTGGGAAAATATTGATCCAAAACGGAATCATTTAAATGATATTGTTGCGCATATTGCACTGAAAGGAAGCAGTCTTACACTTACAGGAGAGCCGCATACGCCGGAATTAACCGGACAGGGAGCGTATGCAAAAGCATGGCAAAGGATAGACGGAGAAACTTATTTGCTGAAAGCTGCCGGCCGATATGGGAATGAGGAGGATATTGAGGTTTGTGTCAGTAAAATTTTGGATTGTTTTAACGTCGCACATGTAAAATATGAAAAGGATTATTTTGAGGATAAACCTGTCAGCAAGTGCCTGAATATGACATCAGACCAGTATTCGATCGTCTCGGCGGAAGAGATCTTTGGTTACTGCAATAGGACAGGATTGGATTTTTTGCAGACGGTGTTGTCAATTGATGCGGAAAGCATATACAAAATGTGTATCGTTGATTATTTGATAGCCAATAGTGACCGGCATGGTAAAAACTGGGGATTTTATGTAAATAATGATACTGGGAAAATTGTTTCATGCCACCCATTGTTTGACCACAATAATGCTTTTGACGAGGAACAAATGGCAGATCCGACAGGTGGAGCGAGTCTGATTTTTTATGAAAAAAACAAACAGGAAGTGGCATTATATGCACTTCAGAGATGTGTATTTGAATGCATTGCCCCAGTGAAAAGGGAGATTTTTCTGAGCGATAAGATGTATCAGTCTTTTATGAGACGGGCTGTCGAGTTAAAGCTGTACAAGAAACACAGACCTACCTTGGTACAGAAAATCGGATTAAGAGCTTTTGAGGAATATGAGCCTGTCGAAATTTTTGGTATGCGTGCCGAAGCACGTAAGGGGGTATGAAAATGGATACAACACCAATATATGAACTGCGGGAGCGTCTTCGCGCTGCCGCCATAGCAGGGACGAGTCTGCTGTCAGAAGATTTTCGTCTGCGGCGCGCCTGTGAGGCATTCAGGCCGCTGGAAGCGGCTTCGCCGGTCTTTGCAAAGCTGGAACAGATGACAGCACAGCTCCTGTCGCCGGACTGTTCCAACCCGCAGGGTGCGCTGCTCGATACGCTGACGCTCGCGGATGCGGTGATCTGTACGCTCGGTACAGTGGAAGTACAGGGAATGATGGAACCTGCGGATATTTTAGAGGAAAGTACAGGCGGTCTTGCTGTCAAGATACCTTGTTCTAAATTAAAGACGTTGATCGAGTCCTTGACGACCAGCGGCAGCGGAAATTATTCTTATGTGTGTGACATGCGTGTCTCCAATCCTGAGATTTTTGAAGATTACAGAGTGAAATATGCTATGGTGCAGGCATTGGGGGCAGCTTATGCAGAGCTTGCAGAAATGGTGAAGGGCTGGCTCGAAGAGGGAGATGAGACATGGATTCCACTGTTGAAAAAAGGGTTTGACCCAAGGGGGAAAATGAGTATGGTGCGCCGTGTTCAGGTGATTGAGAAGATTGCCGGGGCGGCGGAAAATGAATTTTATATCAAAATGCTCGAAAGTGCCGTCGGGGAGGTGCGCGCTGCGCTGATCGAAGCCCTGCGCCATACGCCCGCTAATATAGAGCTGCTGATTGATATGTACAAGACAGAGCGAGGCAAAAACAAACAGCTTGTGTTGAATATGCTTTCCATGGTCGAGGATGCGCGGTGTTATGAGATTTTTCAAGAGCTGGCAAAGAAAAAGCAGCCATTCGAAGTTTGCAGCATCCTGTATCCGTCCACGACGGACGGTGCGTCGCGTGTGGTTGCCGCGCTGTGCGACAGACAGTTTTCAGATCTTTTGGCGATACCGCCGTCAGAGCGCAAATCAGTGGAGGCAGACCGGGCAATGAGTACCTTTTGCCTGATGATAAATGCATTGGTTGGAAAGCATGGCGAGACAGTCTGTGAATGCTATCGAAAACTGCTGCTGCATCTGGATGTGCTGGAGCATACAGGCAACAGCAAACCGATGATAGATATCTTGGGATTTTCCGGGGAACTGCGGCGCAAAGTGGAATGCTGGTCTCTGGGGGAGCTTAGGCTGGATGGTCTGGGGGAGTATCATTTTCCAGTGCGCAGCAGGAAATTTTCATGGGAGGTAGTGATTGGAAGCCTGATGGCGCAGTCTCTTGTGGTCTGGCAGGACAAAGATCTCATGAAAATGGCGTTAGAGTATTATGAGAAGGACAAAAACGTGAATTTCCTGACGGCGGCAGTGATTGTCAAGATACTTGGCAGGGAAGACTGTACAGAATGGCTCGAAGAAAACGCGGCAGGAGAGGATGCACTCAATGAGATGGAGCGGGCGTTTGTCTGCTTCTCATGGAACAGACGCGCGGAAAGTTATGTGGTGGATATGATGTATGAATATATCCCGGGAGACAGGCGCAGCAGCATATTCCGCAAGGTGGAGATTCCACAGGCGCGAAAGATCGCAGACTGGATGATGAGACACCGCGGACATGCTACAGACGCAATTTTAAACAGATGGATTGACACAAGAGATTCAAAGGAATGTGAGAAGTATGGCAAATATTTTTATGAGCGGGCTTTAACAATTGTGGACAACGAGGAATATCTGCGTTATATGAGAAACTGCGGCTGGAAACAGTGCAAGGGGCTAGGCACAGATTATGCCAGGATAAAAGTCCGAAACGATTCGTTGTGGAAATTCAACAATTATCTGCAAAATCTGCCGGGAGATGAACAGGCGATCGTAGAGGAAATCAGCGCAGTCATAGACCTCGTTTGGTCTGGCAAGGTAGAGCTGATGGAGTTAGACACACCGGAACGCATTGAAAAGTGGGCAGAACAGCTCAAAGATTTATCGTTTTATTATGCATTAAAAAAGTGAATGGAATGATGGAGGAGGTTTATTCAGATGGATACAACACCAATCTACGCGCTGCGGGAACGCCTGCGCGCGGCAGGTATCGCGGGAACAAGTCTGCTGTCGGAGGATTTCCGGCTAAAGCGCGCGTATGAGGCATATTTGCCGCTGGAAGCGGCTTCGCCGGTCTTTGCAAAGCTGGAACAGATGACAGCACAGCTCCTGTCGCCGGACTGTTCCA
>ERZ808040.1566-NODE-1566-length-15076-cov-6.544303_pt1 | contig 15076 bp, 11 predicted proteins | sample MGYA00380191_ERZ808040 | MGnify/ENA primary metagenome ERZ808040 (study PRJEB31490, sample SAMN06133395) | mouse gut metagenome | isolation source: J6 | host: mice | place: China: Chengdu | collected 2015-05 ... | reverse complement strand
CTCACAAAGTGTTTTGAGGGAGATACGGCAAGCATAGAACTGGTATTGCAGATTGTACTGGAAAAGCCGGATTTAAAAGTGCTGGACGTTCGCACCCAGGTATTTGTGGAGAATTTGTTGAATCGTTCAGTAAGGTTTGATATTCTTGCTACTGACAGTACCGGTGCTAAAATAAATGTTGAAATCCAACGAGCCGATAAAGGAGCCGGGAGAAAAAGAGCAAGGTATAATTCCAGCATGATGGACGCAACTCTTTTGAAGAAAGGTGATGATTTTGACAATCTTCCAGAAACATGGGTAGTGTTTATCACGGAAAATGATGTGATAGGAAAAGGGCTGCCGCTCTATCCGGTTGAGCGCTGCTTTTTAGGAACCGGAGAAAGATTTGAGGACGGTTCACATATACTGTATGTAAACGGCGCTTATCGTGGAGATACACCAATCGGAAAACTCATGCATGATTTTTCATGTACGAATGCGGCAGATATGTATTATACGACACTGGCAGACAGAGTTCGTTTTTTTAAGGAAAGTAAGGAGGGTATTTTAATCATGTGCAAAGTCATGGAGGATATGAGAAAAGAATCTTTACAAGAGGGTGTAAAAGAGGGCATAAAAGAAGGGGCAATAAATACTGCTAAAAGAATGTTGGCAGATGGAATGTTGACACTTGAAAAAATTGCGGAATATGCAGGACTTCCTCTTGACGAAGTAAAAAAATTGAAAGCAGAGCGGACAGCATAAAACAAAACCGTAGGCCGGGAATCTAAAAACAGGTTCCCGGCCTTATTTTTTTGCCCTGAAATGTAAATTTTCTGTGAACTTGATTAAAAAGTCCTTTACAAAACGTCACTGGTGTTGTGCGGGCAGAACTTCTTCATGGAGCAGTATCAGCAAAGGATTTCGCAAACATTACAACAATGCTTGAGGCATTTGATGAATTCAATTTGGCGATTTCTGACTGGCAGATTTTAGGCGATAATTTATATAATCTTCGAAAGAAAGGAATTTCCATACCTTTTTCAGATGCTATTATAGCAACAATTGCCATTAAGCATGGCATTCCAGTCTGGACAGGTGACAAACACTTCCTGCTGATACAAAGTGCGCTCACAGGATTAAATATTTATCAGACTCCTGACAGGTTATAAATAAATCTCCCTTTTCGGAAAAGTGTTCCCGCTGCTTATTAGCTTGAACTAACCTGTATATTCATACATTTTCATATTGTTTAGGCAATTTGAGCAACTGACTTCTGGGATTCGGATTTTGAAAACTATTGGAAAATAGGGAATGAGCCACACCTTGAATTTTGAGGTGTGGCTCATTTTGAGTTTGGGTTAGAAGAAACCTTTGGTGTCTATGGGAAGTTCTCTATAGTTTAAACTTTCTATGGTGATTGGCTCCATTTTGGAGCGGGTCTGGTAGTCTACATGGCCTGTCATGATTTTGAATAACAGTTCCGATATCTGTGTTTGGTTCAGGTCTTTGTTCTTTTGTAGCCACCAGAACATCATAAGGTATAAGTCCAGATACTTTGTTGCCGGTTTGCTTTCTAAATCTCTGCTGATAAACTTGTCCATAGCACTATGCAGGCTGTTTACTCTGCTGAGACTGTAGGCTCCGCTGACATATGTACCTCCTGCAATTTTGACATGCTCAATCATTTCTTTTCTGGCAAAATAATCATAACTGCGGTGGTCATCTGTCACAAATACTGCCTCTTTAGAAATTCTCTCTTGCAGTTTGTTATAAATATCTATGGAATTGGCTACCCCTGATGTAATTGGTTCAATATAAATGTTATTGGTTCGGTCTATGGCTGTCAGAATACAAATATGCTGGTGGTTTTTATCAATAGTTCTGGCACCATCCATGCGTTTCTGGCTATGATAAATCATTTCCTTTAACAAACTTGGGTTATTTTCAAACAATTCTCTGTACTTATTACAGCTGTCAAGATATTCTATACGTTCCTTTCTGCTCCTGTGGTGTCTTGGCATTCTTTTCAGTTTGTCTATGAACAGGGTCTTGTCCTTACAGCCCTTGAAAGACAGGCGTTCATATTTCCCATCAACTTCTACAATGTTGTTGAAATTGTCACAATATCCATAGATATTCTTTATGGTTTGATAAACCTTTAAGCGGCATGACCAGACTGTACTTTTTGATGCTCCTATGTTTTTAGCAATATCTGTAATGGACATATGAAGAGTGATTCCACGTATGACTTCCAACCATTGCCAATTGTCCAAATGGCTGTAATGGGTGATTAAACCATAGTTTTCGGAAAATGTTTTCTTACAATCTTTACAGATGTATCTTGTCACACCGCCTTTGGTTTTGCCATGCTTTTTAATGCGTGTACTGCCACAATGGAGACAACATTCAATGGGGCTTGTGGGTTTATCTGCTATCACACCTGTTTTGAAAACCTGTTTCCGGATTGTGATGTCTACAGCCTTTTCAGCATATGCAACACTATTTTTTCCTTTAGTGCTTCCTAGTTCTGATTTTAGTCTTTCAAAGAGGACTTCTTTCTGGTCTTGGGTTAGTTTGTCGATTCCTTTTAGCCAGTCAGCATAATTTTGGCTGTCTGCAAGGAAACGGAGTAATATTTCCTCTAGCTTTCCAACTATCCAGAATCATCAATGACTGTTGGTTTATCCTTTTTTGTGTGGCTTTCTTTACTGTTATTAGCTAAACTATTGACTTGTATTGCTCTGTAGGCTGCGTTTCTTTGGATATCAAGGGCTTTTTGCCTCTGCTCCCTTGCTTTTTGTTCTAGGTTGTCTGCACTATCTATATAGGACTGTGCTTTGTCATAATCCGCTTTGGTATCAGCCAGTAACTGTTCTGTCATAGATACACTTGACAGCAGGTTCCCATTTGAGGGTAATGTATCTAACCATACCATGTCTTTTGTACGCTGATATAATAACACCTTTGTCAGAATACCATAATTCCCATAAGGCACCTTGAATGTCTGGTTAGCATTCCTCACCAGATTAGCCTCTGCATTTAAAAACAATTCAACGCCTAACTCTTTTGCGTACTGCATGGTCTCCTGTGATGCTTCGCATGTGGCAATTACTACAGGTATACAGGCATCTCCAAAACCTTTTCTGACATGCATGCCTGCATAAACCTCTGATATGGCTGATTTCTCCAATGGGTGCTTCTGGCACTTGCATTGTATGAAGAAAACAAAATCTCTGTCCTTTTTTATGGACGTCTGATAGGTTGCTATAATGTCTACACCACCATCAAAGCCCTGCTTAAAGCCTTCAGGGTCATGTATGTTGGCTTTGTTTGTCCTGCATGCGTTCAATCCATATGCCTGCAACTCCTTTAGTACATTCTCTTCAAATTTTAGACCAATGTCTACTGCATTATTCATATGCATACCTACTTTCCGCACGTCTGTGCTTTGAATTTTAAAAGATACTGCATATACTCCAATGCATGTTTTTACGTATACAGTAGCCAATAAAAACCCACTGAATATCATAATTTTACAAAGTTTTTACCACTAAAAAAGCCTGTCAGGGAAGTGTGACAGGCTTGCTATAATTTTGTTGGGAATTGTCCTTTGGTATCTAAGGAAATCTCCCTGTTGACAATCCTTTCTTCGGTTACTTGCCCAACCTTATTTTTAGTGTCAAGGTCTGTGATGTTGCCACACATGATACTATACAGGGTCTGTGCTTTTTCCTCTGTAGAATAATCCCTATACTTGAACAGCCACCAGAACAGCATTAAAGTCAAATCTAAATATTTTGTCGTATAAACTTTACCATTGAACCTGTCCATGTAGGATGTCAGGGAACTATGGACACTGTTCACTTTGGCAAGGTTGTATTTGCTCTTTTTATGTTCGTTAGCTGGCACCACTTGGTGCTTGACACCAGTTCCATACATGATTCTGTCATAGGCTTTATGGTCATCTGTGACAAATATGTTGTTGTCTCCGCTAAACTTTTGTTTCAGCTTGGCTTTTGCCATAGCTTTTTCCAGTCTCCCTACAGAGACGGGTTCTAAATATAATGTATTGTTCTGGTCTACCAATGTCAGTATACAGATTTGCTCATTGCTGATTCCCCTTTTCATTTTGGTATCATCAGATAATAATTCCTCTAAATAATCGGGGTCTTCTATCGAAAGTCTGTCATAAAGACCATTCTTTATAAGGTAGTCTATTTTTTCTTGTCTGTTTCTGTGGTGTCTTGGCATCCTCCCCAATGTGTAGATAAAAAACTCTGCATCCCTTTTGCCTTTAAAGGCTGCACGGCAATAATATTCATCAGCCTCTCCAACACCGCTAAAGAGGTCATTGTACCCATACATATCTTTGATTGCATTACATACTTTTATCCTGCATAGCCAGACTGTGCTTTGTGCAAGGTCTGTGTCCTTTGCTATCACTGGTAAACTGTGATTGTTTACAATTCCTTTTAAAATCTCCAACCATAAATCTTTATCAAGGTGAGAATACCTTATAGCTGAACCATGGTTTTCTGTAAATGTCTTACCACAATCCTTACATAAATATCTCTGGTTCCCTGATGATGTAAAGCCATGGTCTTTTAATCTGGAACTGCCACAGTAAACACAATGGGTTATTGTATCACCTTTTTTCTGTTTAGGCTGATTGGTGGGAGAGAGTAGTTCTTTTTCATTTACAATGCCTGTAGTATCCTGTTCAATCTGTCTGCCTAGCTGGTAAAACAGCTGTTCCCTTTCCTCTGGTGTCAGGTTGGAGACTATCTGCTCTAGGGTTTCGTCTGATAATGCCATACCATCATCCTCCCATAAATCAAAAAATCTTTTTATTTGTATTTACTGGAGTGCTTGATTTTGGGCATAAGAAAAAGACTCCACCAGATTGATGAAGTCTTTTTCTATGTGTAAATCTTTCATTGAATGGAGCAAAGATTTTTCATCTTGTCTCTGTTTTCCAACATGCTTTAGTGGAGGTCGTCCACTGTAGCATTTGGAATGAAGAACTTCCGGCTAAAGAAAAGCTGGCTCATTTCCTTCATGTATACTTCGGTTCCCTTAAATGTTCCTACCACATCCGTTACATAGTAAGCATCTGAGTATTCTTTGGTTCTGTATTGTGACATGTTATACTTATCCTCGTTAAACATATCGCTGTGTGATGTCTGTGTCTGTGTTAATTTAGGGTCGAGGACTGTTGACCTTTGAGGCGGGTCTATGTACCCTACAGACAGTTCTGTGGTCTGCACATAAACTGTGATTCCGTCAAATGCTTCGTTGTACCAAGTAGTTCCAGTTTTGGAACGTCCAGAAGCATCATTTCCTGTACCCTGTTCAACAGCTGCACGTAATTTATCAACCACGTGTGTTCTTTGGTTGATTTGATTCGCTATGGAATCATTTGCAAGGTTTCCTTTTCTTTCACTGCCTGTGTTCGGGTTTACATCATCCACTGTGTACCTTATCTCACCATAAGTATTGGTGAAGAATGTATACTTCTTTGTTGTTGTGCCCTTTTCCTGTACATCAAGGTCTCCTTCAGATGCTGGTGCTTCTGGTCTTTCTCCATCAGCAGAGAAGTAGTACTTATACTCCATACTTGCTGTCTGATTGGAATGTCCAGCTGCTTTCAGGTTTTCTCCCCATGCTACCATTGAACTTCCACTTATGTTCCATACATCTGTAGATGAACTGTCTATATTTCCACTGTTTATGCCAGACAGGTTGTTGGTCACCCATTGTTCAACATTGAGTTTTTCCAGTCCATCAATCACTGAACTGACATATGCCTGATGTGATGATTCTGCATCAGCTGTTGTTAAACCAGTGTATGAGCCTCCAGCGTTGTCTATCTGTGTTTTTCCAGAGCCGTCCACTACACATTGGTATGTGGTTGCCTGTACAATCTGGCGGTCACTCTCTTTTATGGTAAGGTCTAAGGTTGCCCCACCGGGCAGTACCGTAAATTTGCTGAGGTTGCCTGCCCCTAATTTGTTTGATATAAAATCAACTGCACTTGCATGTGTGCTCCACTGCAAACTATTCAAAGTCAAGTTTGGACTGTCTGAATTTCTTGACTTCCATGACACCTCCGCATAATCATTTGGTGCCATTCCTCTTTGTATGTCTCCCAGCACATATGCTGTTTTATGTGCTGTTGTTGAACTGCTGTAAGGTTCATGGGTAGCTGTCTGCACGTCATAGTTCATCTGAACATATGGCCTGAAACTTAAATTTGCTCCGCTTGGAACTTCAATACCTCTGACCATATTTTTATTTGACAGTACAGATAAACCGCTAAATGGGCTGTAGCTTGTTGGTGATGAATTACAGGAAGAATCTATTGTTCCCCCAGAATCGCTGCCTGAGTAGGTCTCCACTTTTACCCCTACATTTAATGTTAAGAATGGATTAGGTGTCAGGGAGTAGTATCTGCTGTTTTCACCACAGTTATTGCCTCCATGACAGGATATTCCGGCTGTAGTGCTGTATGTTGTTTTTAAATCTGATGAATCATCTGCAAATTTAGCAACAAAGCTGTCATAGTAAGTAGTTTTCTTTCTGTTTCCTGTTGCACTGTTTCCTATGGAGAATCCACTGCTTGATACACTTGCCAAATCAGTATTAGCTGCTGCTGTACCGAGGTCAGTGTTCTTCCAGCTTGCTACTGTCAGTTTGTCTTTACCCCTTAACAGTACACAGCTGTAATCCCAGTCTTTAATGCTGAATGATGATGAACCTACTATGCTCCTTGTACCACTTGAATATCTTTTGGTGTAGGCACTTAAACCTGTTGTGGTTACATTTTCCCAGCCTGCTTTAGTTGCTACTATATCTGGGTAATTTGATTTTTCAGAGTTCTTTAATGAGAATGTAACTGAATTATCTGTCCATTTCCCCCATGAACATGATAATGTATGTGAATGTCCGTCACAGTAACTGCTGCCATCACTATGTGTCTTGCATCCACTGCATGACCAGCTATGTGTATGGGTACATGAATTTTTGTGTGCTGGGCTTATCCATTTAAACAGAGTATCTTTCATAATGGTTATGCCGTTATTGTCTGGATAGGATAATTTAATCTTTCGTGTAATGGTTGACTGGCTCATAACAAAATCTGCTTTTCCAGTTGCAGGAGTGGGGTCATTTTCTGGTTTCTCTAACAACAAATACAATGTTGTTTCCGGTGCCTTCATTTCTATTGTTGTTGGAGTTGTTCCACTCTGCTTATGGACTGCTGGCACTGTTGATTCCCATTTTGTGCTTACTATGCTTGGATTATATGTGGTTGAGGTCTTCCATGCTATAAGTTTGTATTCGCTTTCATCTTCTATGCTTATTTTAGGAGATGAATCTGCTTTTACAAATGTTCCCTTGTCTGTCAGTACATTTGTGTCTAAGTTTTTTATTCGATAGCTTTTTACTATATGGTAAACGCCAGTTGATTCATTTGGTGGTTCGTGAGGTTCTGGCTGCTTTGGCTCGTCACATGTGGTCTGACTATCGTTATCATCGTTCCATACGATACCTATACCAGCACCTACAGTTTTTGTTGCCATAGCTGTATTTGTTTGTGCACCGCTTACTGCTGAATATCCTAAAGCCGCTGTCTCTGCTGAACCATCAAGTTTAACACATGTAGGCCATATTTTATTTGTGTATCTTTTAAAATATGCCATACCTGTTTCTGGACAGCCTATAGCTTTATGAAATGCTCCCCACTTATATGATGTCATGCAATACCAACCGATTTGTTCACCGCTTCCAGCCAAAGCATTATACCAGTAAAATGGTTCGAATACTAAATAAACTTCTCTATTATTCCATTGTTCGGCATAACTTTGACCAAAGGCATCACTTATCAAATTGTATGCTCGCTTGTGTCCACCTTCATCTGATAGCATGTGGTCTTTTACTTCATCGCCTCGTCCTTCTCCACCGTCAGTATGTGGTGCTCCCCAAGCACAACCAATATCCAAATTTGATGCTTCTTGTCCATATCTACTTGTTAAAACTATATTACTACTTGGTATACTATTTCCATTTTTGTCTACTATCGGTCCTGATGATGTACAGGCTACTGTTGGTGTGACTTGATTGTTGGATAAATCTATACAGTAGAATATCCAGCCGGTGCGAGTAACCATTGGGCCTCCGTCATAAACTCCAGTGGCACCTCCACCATCTTCTGCTCCCATATCTCCACTAGCGGCATAGACTTTTAGTGGTTGAGAACCAAATATTGGTATTATCATTGATATGGCGAGTATCAATGATAATAATAGATGTAGAAGTTTTGGCTTTGTCTTATGTTTAATATGACTGTTAAACTTCATACTGATTCCTCCTTGTTTCTTTTTAAAATGAGGGAGGTCAGCCTTGAATGGCTGACCTCTGTCTGTTGCTATTATTTATATATTGTTCCAACCTGTGCCAGTACCTGTGGATGTATCTGTACCACCAAAACCACCTAAATCATTCAATATATCTTGAATTTCTTGCTGTGTTGGTGTACCTCCACTTGGCTGGGTTGTTTGACCGTTGCCTCCTGATGGTTGTTGAGTAGAACTATTACCTCCACCAGAACTGCTTGTACCACTTGATTGTTGAGAAGAGGGTGCTGTATCTCCTAATAAACTGCTTGCAATGTAAACAACTCCATCTCCCCATTCTACACGATACCAGTCATTAGCTGTTCTTCCTGTAACGTGTAATTGTGCTCCCTTTTCTATGGAAGCCACTTTATCATAATTAGTACCATCACCAGAACGAGAGTTACAATTCTGCTGTGCATACATCGTTTTGTCCAGTTCCTCAACAATCTCTATACCTGTTGATTCATTTAAATTTTGGTCTGCTTCGTTAGCTTCTTCCTCTGCCTGTTCTAATTGTTCATGGTATTCATCACCAGTCATATCAGTATCTTCACCAGTCATACCATTGTCAGAATTACCTTCTTCAACTGGTTTCTCTGCTTCAACAATTTCTCCACTGGTGTCTCCTGTGCCTGATGTCTGGTCGATTGGGTAGCCGTTTTCATTGGTGTATGCCTGCAAGGTGTCAAGGTAAAGCTGGATTGCCTCTGACTTGGTTAAACCTTCATCCCAGCGTGTATCTGAACTGATAATGCCAAGTTCCTGTGCGGCTGCAAGTGCCTGATACATTTTTGTTGGGCATCCACTGTCTGGATTATCAAGTGTGAATTTCAATTCAGCAGAATCATAATAATCCTTGCTGGTATCTTCTGCGCTTAACTTTTGCTGGCTGGCTATGTCGCCTGCGTCTTTGCAATCGTTGAACTGTGCTTTCTTGGTGTCTGCGCTGTTTATTCTGTCTGTACCAAATACATTACTTACCAACATGTAAATGTATTCACCACGGGTTATTGTTCCATTTGCTGTACTTTCATTTAAGGACTTATCACTTAAACCTAAATAGCTGTCATCTGCTACAAGTGATGCAAGGTCAGTGAAGTCTGATTGTCCTACTGCATCTGTAAATGACTGGTTTCCTATTTCTTCTGTGACAGGTGTGCTTGCTCTGGCAATTAAACTCATTGCCTCCAGTCTGCTTAATGTCTGGCTGGGATTGAAGTAGTTAGGCTCTGCATCAGGCAGGAGGTTCCAGTAAGCATTGATAGCTGCTGTCATGTAGTTGCTTTCATCTGTATCTATGAAAGCAGAATCCATTATCTGTTGTACTTCTAAATTAGCTGTATCATTTTCTAGGAAGTTTGCTATGAATTTACGGTTCATCATAGCGTTAAAGAGGGTGTTGTTGCCCTCCTGCATTCCTTCTAAATTGATATAGCATATGCCATTCTTAGAGTTATCCCCAAATCTGGTGATTTTCATGATATCCTCAAGGGATTTTCTGAAATCAGCATATGTATTTAACTGGTCTAACTGAATCCAGTCCAGTGTCTGTTCTTCTCCCTGTTCCTCTGAGATTGGGGTTGCTATCTCAATCTCTATCTGCTGTCCTGTGTTGAGCATCTGTAATAACTCACTTTCATTGGTAGCTGCACAGCCCATTAACTGACTGGCTATGATGACCATCGTTAATGTAGGTAAAATTAGTTTCTTAACCTTCATAAATTTTCCTGACATGTTAAACCTCCTTAAATTTTAATGCCACATGTAGTAGCAATAAATATATGTATAAACAATTTTTATCTTGTTAGGGAATAGGCACTATTTCGAGTATACCACCTATTCCCAGTAGTATCAATTCTTTCTTTTGTGTTTTACTCAGTGGCTACTTCTTCAGTGGCTTCTTCCTCAACAGCCTCTTCTCCACCTTCTTCTATTATCATGTCTCTTGCAAACTCGTTATCCTCTGTGCTGTAGTCTGGTGTTTCTGCTGTGACTGGCATGTATAATTCCAATGTTTTTTCAGAACTTGAAAGCACAAGTGACATTGTTGATGTCTCTTGGTCAAACTCATTTTTATCTATGCTGTATCTGACAGTTTCATATTGTGCTTCATGTTCTTTTTCCAGTGCTGCATACAATTCTTCGTCTGAACCATATGGATTGACTGAATCATCCTCTACAGGCCGTTCTCCTTCTTCAACAGGTTCTGGTTCAACAGGTATTTCCTGTTCAACAGGCTTTAAATACTTCATCTCTATGTATGTGCTGTCATCTGTTATGATATCACCAGTTATATAGCTGTCATTTGGTGCATCATACATGATGAATTTAATGCCTGCTGATGAATTAAATATTGTTAAGTTCGTATTGTCATTTGATGACCAGATACCATAAATGTCAGGTTCTCTGTCTATCACTGTATTTTCTTCATTAGCTGTTGTTGTATCTGCGTCTGAATTTACTATGTTATCTCTGTCAGGTGCTTCGTCAGGCTCTTTTGCATCAGCATATTTTCTTTCTGTTGGTTCTTTGCTCTCTGCTGCGTCACTTGCTTCGATTATCTTGATATCTTCATCTGGATTGTTCTTTCCACAGGCTGATAATGCTGCAACCATGAAACCCATTGTTAAAATGAAACATAACTGCTTCTTCATAAAAATGATGTCCTCCTTTATTTTTTAATTCCATCTCCCTTATTGCCCTGTATGCTTATAAACAGGTTTATTCTTTTCTTTTGAAACGTCCACGTGTGCAACAGTATGGACACCCTGAACTTCTCTCTGCCGTTCTGCTGTATACTACTGCCTGCCATTTATGACCTTTGTCACATACCCAGTGAATCTTTTTTGCGCTTTTACTTGTCAGTTCCTCTATCTTTATGCCTGATTTTTCATTTTCTTCTGTATCAAATTCCCTTATAATTTTTTGACCTAATTCACCATGCTTTAGTGCCCAGTCATAAAGGGAGCCGTTTTTCTCGAGATTGTTTTTTACCTTTTGTCCAGTAGACCTCTTTCTTGAACATAACAGGCACCCTCTGCCGCTGCGCCTGTTCATGATCGTCATAAACCATGTACCTCCGCAGTCTTCACATATCCAGCGTACTTTTTTACTGGAACCCTGTGTAAGTTTGTCAAAATCTATCCCGAGGACAGACTGGTTATACTGGTAGTCATATTCTCTGAGTAAGCGTTTCCCCCATTCTGACTCCGTGCATTTTTCCTTGAATAACATGTTTTCTTCCTCCTGTGTTCTTTTTTAAAAAATTATTTTTACTTTTGTGATTTATATGTTTAAAACATTGACTCCACATTGAATTTGAAATGTTTATCACTGTTTTGTTTCTGCTTTCAACTCTATAGAGGTGTTACTCTCAATAAAAAATCCTGTAGGATACTCAACCTACAGGACTTGGAAATTATCATGCAATTTATTAAAGTTTGGATATGTTCTGAAATGAAATGTGTTTTTATTCACTGAAAATGTATATTTATAGGCTTGTTTTGAATGGGTACACAATTCCGAAAAGGGAGAAATAAATCTATCATGCAATGTTTTCAGGATTTGGAGGAAATATGAGATGGGAAGGCTAAAAGAACTGAGAAAATATGTGGATGGTGAACTTAACAGGATGGACGATGCGGACGAGAGGAATTCGGCAATCGCACACCTTTACGGAGTTTCCCTCGCTGCCACTATGATAGCCAGGAAAAGGGGACTAGATCCCGAAATCGCTTCTATGGCGGCGATGCTACACGATCTTCATGCCTATAAGACTGGTTCTTATGACGAACATGAACATAAAGGCGCAGAGCTTGCGAGGGAAATACTGGATGAACTGAAGCTGACAGATGAAGCGGAGACGGAACTGATCTGCTCAGCCATATATCACCATAGTGACAAACTGGTCATGGATACTCCAATGGATGAGGTTCTAAAGGATGCGGATGTCATTCATCATTGCATGTATGACCTGTCAAAGACGGTAAAGGAAAAAGAACAGGCTCGGTTTGAGAAACTGCGCACTGAATTTGGCATATAAACTTTATGGCACGCATCGCCAGACGGGGAATAAACATGAGCCGAGGAGATCATGCAGCTGTTCGTGGTATACATGATGCGCCGGATGTCATCGGAAAACTGGAAGAAGGAACTGACATCCTCCCAGTTATTCTCCCAGTTGCTGATCGCATAGGGATACTTCTTCCCCCATTTTTCCCTGACCTTCTCCAGCTCTGACAGGGCAGCCGTCTCACTGGGTGCATTGTATACAGACTTGAAATCGGAAGAAAACTGTTTCAAGTCACCGTAATTTACATATTTGAAGGAATTGCGCAGCATATGAATGACGCATCTCTGGATCTGTGCATCCGGATAAACAGCTCCTATCGCTTCCTTAAATCCTGAAAGTCCGTCCACGCAGAAGAACAGTACATCCTGCACGCCGCGGTTTTTCAGATCGTTTAACATTCCCAGCCAGAATTTACTGGTCTCATTGGCGCCTGCTGTGATACTCAGGATATCCTTATAACCATCTGCTGTGATGCCAAGTACGATGTAGGCGGCGCGGCTTAGGATGCGTCCGTCTTCCCTTACCTTGTAATGGATGCAGTCCATAAATACAAACGGATAAACTGGATTTAGCGGGCGCGACTGCCATTCCCTGACTTCCGGAAGAATCCTGTCCGTGATCTTACTGACCATTTCAGCGGACAGTTCCATTCCATAAAGATCCTGTATCTGGTCATGGATGTCCCTTGTACTCATACCCCTTGCGTAAAGGGAGATTACTTTTTCCTCAATGCCGGATATATCTTTCTTGTATTTAGGGATAAGTTTTGGCTCGAACTCCCCTTCACGGTCTCTTGGGACATCAATCTGGAATTCACCATACTGGCTTTTGAGTGTTTTTGGTGAATGACCATTACGCTTATTGGATGTCCTGGCATCACCCTTGTGATTTTTTTCATAACCAAGTGATGCATCCAGTTCTGCTTCCATAAGCTCCTGAAGTATGTCTTTGAAACTGTCCCTGAGCAGGGTGTAGACATCGGCTACACTGTGTAAGTTGTTATTTGCAATAATCTGTCGAATCTGTTCCTTTGCTGCTGGCATAAAAATACTCCTTTTCGATAAGAATTGTCATATACTAATTCTTACCCAAAAAGAGGTATTTTTTCCCATAGACACAAACTTTTTTACACTACCAAATTCAAGAGAAGAAATATCCTGCGTAATCTGCATCACTTATTTTCCTACAATTCCTTATGATGTCGATATTTTGATTGCCAAGATTAAAGGCAAATAGCTGGTTATTGGAGCTGGGTTGGTAAGCTGCTTTTTTTCATCAGAAGCCTTTTGCGCATACACCAATAAACCAGTGCACCCGCGGGGAGAGCCACAACAAAATTCCGAATGCCCCCACTGTAAACCTTCAGGGCGGACATCACAAACAAATATATGCCTCCGCCCAGATGAAAGTTGTTCGGCGCGACTTTTATCTGCAAGCAGACAAAGACAAACGACGCTGCAAGCCATGCCCCATACAATCGGGGGCGCTTTCGGAAAATGTCAATCACCGTCACAAGAATAAAAATATAAGACAGCACACAAAAAAACAGCACACTCCATTGAAGTACAGAATTAGTTCTAAAAGTCGTAAAACCGCCGCTGATTAGTACGGGCGTGGTTCCAGCGGTGAGATGAAAGCCGTAGATTCCTTTGCCTTTATCATCAGAGCGGTAGTTGAGGTTCATCGTGTAGGAAGCATCAGCGGTATAGATATAGTACTGCGCCTGACAGGTGTATATTTTCCCAGAGCTGCCTGGATTTAAATTGCTATTGTAATGAATAGAAGTCAGTTTTAGCGTGTGTTCATCGCATTTGCGCCAAATCTCGCGAATCGTTTCATAAGAGTTGTCAAATTCCCCGCGGGTGACAACATCAGGATACATGGATTCAAAAATTTGGTCGGCATCGTCCTCGTTTAAAGCCGTAATGAGCTGCTCTGCTTCCTGCTCCATGTGCTCATTTTTCGGTAAGCTGGCACAGCCTGACAGGACACAGCATAACAGAATAAAGAGAAACAGTGTAACAGCACTTGATTTTTTCATTGGAATAACCCTCTCCCACGAATGTTTATCATGATACAACATCAAAACACTTTCTGAAGCTGATTTTGCCAGTAGCTGCTGTCAAAGTAATTTCCGCCGCGCTGTAAATTGTCAAATAGACACTCAAGCATGTCGTAAGACAATGCTGACGTATCGACAGACAGCTGCCTTCCGTCTTTTCCCATGACGGCAATGCCGTTCGTCCCTGCATAGGCGGTGGTGTTCTCGTCGAGCTTCTGGATTGTGCCTGTCATTTCCGCAAACTTTTTTAGCCACGACTCGCCTGTTTTCTCGCACAACTGCTTTAGTTTCTCTGCGTCCTCCCCTGTCATATAAGGATGCTTTCCGTCCCTGACATACCATGAAATACCCGTTTCCTCATCTGTATAGCGGGGGTCTGACAATGCCCATTCTGACAAAGGTCTGCCTGCATACCATGTCTGCAAAAGCGCCTCTTTCTGCGGCGCGGCAGTCTGCTCCTTCTTTGCAGGCGTAGTTTCAGCCAAGTCCGCTGATGCTGTGTCCGCCAAAACCTGTGCAAAAGAAGCTGTCTTGTTTTTGGCGTGCTGCGGATAAACCACCGCC
>ERZ808040.1563-NODE-1563-length-15102-cov-8.982696_pt1 | contig 15102 bp, 15 predicted proteins | sample MGYA00380191_ERZ808040 | MGnify/ENA primary metagenome ERZ808040 (study PRJEB31490, sample SAMN06133395) | mouse gut metagenome | isolation source: J6 | host: mice | place: China: Chengdu | collected 2015-05 ... | reverse complement strand
AGAAGATTTGATGATGTTTTGCACTATTCAATGCCATCCAGGGAAGATATCCGCAGGCTGTTTGAATTGAGGATTGGTGTATTTGACAGAGACTTTGTAGTATCTGAACACCTTATTGACAAAGCCAGTCCATTAAGTCATGCTGAGATTATACGAGTATGCGATGATGCGATTAAGATTTCTATTCTTGGAAATTCTTCTGTCGATGAAAGCATTCTTTCCAAACTTATTTTCGATAGGATTGCGGCCTACTCTTCTAAGGAGGCATAAATAATAGCAAAGAATATTTTCTTGCAACATACCGCCTCTCCCCTGCCGTATGCCTCCCAGGGTGGAGGTGGCGGCCCGAAGTATCCAACTCGGAATGATCCTGATGCTCATGCAAAATTTATAAGCCGCAGACTACAAGAAAGCAGGGCCCAAGATCTCACGCAGCGACAGGTTGCAGCGATTCGCTATAAAGAGGGCCTATATTTGGAGTTTTCTGGTGCTGCCCAGCACGATTTAGCCGTTAAGCAATTAGAGAATCTGCAAAAAGGTATCCGTCTTTTAAATGTAAAAAAAGAAGATAGCGATATTGTTAGAGCTACCGTCTATATTCCTGCCGGGCAGGAGACATATTTTCTTGAAAAAGTTCAAGCATATGGACTGCCGGTTGGAGATGACGAAAACCCCAAGAATAACGATCTTGTCAGAAGCATTGAGAATGTCCGATTAGCCATTTTGGATTCGTTTTGGTTTGGCAATACAGCGGCTATGCCCGATGAAAACTCAGAATGGTGTGAAATTTGGCTGCGATTTGAACGAAATGATAGCTCTGGTGCGGAACTTGATTTTACAGCTTGCTGTAATACATTAGCAATTGAGTTAAACCCACGGCGCATCCTATTTCCAGAAAGAATCGTTCGATTGGGCAAGGCCAATAAAGAGCAGCTCAAAAATTTGATTTCAATGTGCGCTTATATTGCAGAGATTCGTCGGGCTCCGAATGCAACGAGTTTCTTTGATAATCTTTCGGGGAAAGAGCAGGCCGAGTGGGTTGATGAATTGCTCGCCCGCACTACGTTCCACAATATGAATGCAAGTGTCTGCCTTTTGGATACGGGCCTATCCGCCGAACATCCTCTCCTATCTCCGGCTACTCGTGAAGAGGATGTACAAACTGTTGAGAGTGCTTGGAGAATTGGAGACCACGACGGCCATGGAACTGAGATGGCTGGCGTGGCTCTGTTTAACGATTTGAAAGATTGTCTCTCTGGCAGCAAGGAGTTACACGTCTGGCACAAACTCGAGTCAGTGAAGATACTACCACCGCCATCGTTCGATGAGAATCCACCTGAATTGTACGGCGCTGTAACCGAGCGTGCTGTGGCATTAGCTGAGATTGCCAGTCCCTATGCGGAACGTGCCATATGTATGGCTGTGACTTCGTCTGAATATGGAACAAGGGATGGCAGTCCAACTTCATGGTCTGGAGCGGTCGATAGTATTACATCTGGAGCAGAGGGTAGCGGTCGCAAACGACTTTTCTTTATCAGCGCAGGTAATGTTAATCCGACAGAATTGAGTGCGGCTGAATACCCAAGCGCAAATATTTTGCATTGCGTAGAGAATCCCGGACAAGCATGGAATGCCTTGACAGTTGGAGCGTATACGAAAGATATTACCATTGAAGATGGAGAGTTTTCAGGTTTTTCTCCAGTGGCTGATGTTGGAGATTTGTCTCCGTATAGTTCAACATCCGTCAATTGGGATGACAAGTGGCCTATTAAACCCGAGATATTGCTGGATGGTGGAAACATTGCCACCAATGGAACAGACTATACCAATTGTCCTGACCTATCGTTGCTAACCACTGATCGTTTACCACTTGTCAGACTGTTTTCAACAATTTGGGGGACAAGCTCAGCCACAGCGCAAGCTGCTTGGATGGCTGCCCAATTATTTACTGAATATCCAGACATTTGGCCTGAAACTGTGCGGGCATTACTTGTGCATTCCTCACGCTGGACAGACGAGATGTACCGGCGCTTTTGCACAAACAAATTGAAATCCCAAGGAATACGGAACTTGCTAAGATCCTGCGGTTATGGTATTCCCCATTTAGAAAAAGCAATTCAATGCCTTAATAATTCTGTAAATATGATTATTCAAGGTGAAATACAACCGTATGAAAAGAGCGAAGGCTCAGCTCATACGAGAGAAATGCATCTCCACACAATACCATGGCCAGCTGAAGTTCTTCAAAGCTTAGGCGAAACTGAAGTTGAGTTGAGAGTTACATTGTCGTACTTTGTTGAGCCGGGCCCTGGCGAAATAGGCTGGAAGAATCGATATCGGTATCCCTCATATGGCTTGCGTTTCGATCTCATAAATACTAATGAATCTATCGAGGGCTTCAAAAAACGCATCAATGTCAAAATGCGCGGTGATGACCCAAAGGATAAGGGTGAAGGGAGTAGCGGAAGCAACCGATGGTTCTTGGGGCCTGAGAATCGGGATGTGGGGTCTATACATTCAGATTTTATCAAGACCAGTGCGGTGAATCTGTGCAATGCAAATGTGATAGCTGTATATCCGGTGATTGGATGGTGGCGAGAGCGCAGTTACCTTGGGAAATGTGATAGTACAGCAAGATATTCCCTAATAGTCTCTTTGTCTACCCCCAAAGAAGATATTGACCTGTATACAGCAATTGTGGATAAAATACCCAACTATATTCAGACGGAAATACCAACTGCTTAAAGGAAATAGTGATAGGTTGAGTTGTTCAATGGAGCTCATTTGGTCAGCTTAGCAATATACTCGACAAAAATTTTGTACGTTATAAGATTTGCATTTTTTGTTAACCTCATTGCTTAATATGCGATGAGGTTAACATTTTAAGGGTTGAAATCTTGGGACGGATAATGTAAACTAGCATTGATAGATAATACTCGATTATCCTGCTTTTTAGATGAGAAGGATAAAATGTGCAAAAGAATCGCTGAAGTATAAAGGTGGAGTCAATAATGAAAATAGGTTTTTGCTACGATACTATGTCTGATTATAATTTTACTGATCTAAATTTTTGCGATTTTACATCAGAAGAATCCGTTTCTTATGTCAAAGAGGTCTTAGAGTCTTGCGGCCATAAGGTTACTCTAATCGGCAATGCAGGAAAGCTCTTTCACCGGATGCATTCAGGTCAGTTTGACTTCAACTTGGTATTTTCAACTGCCGAAGGCCTTGGCAGCCGAAATCGTGAAGGGTGGATAGCGTCCTTTTTAGAAGCATCTGGTATTCCATATGTTGGAACAGATGCATATGGTTTGGCCCTAACTTTGGACAAAATACAAACCAAGTTAATTGCAAAATATTTAAATATTCCGACTCCCTCTTTCAAGGAGTACTCTGAGTTGCATGAATTAGAAAACGCAGTTGACCAAATTAAATTACCTCTGGTAATGAAGCCTAACTATGAAGGAAGCAGTATGGGCGTATATCTTATAAATTCCACAGAGGAGTTTCTTGAGAAGGGTAAACAGATATTGGAGCTATATCGGCAGAAAATACTTGTAGAAGATTATCTTCCAGGAAAGGAAGTTACGGTTTCTGTCATAGAAATAGATGGGACAGCGCAGGTGGTGGGAATGGCGCAAACCGTCAGTCTCAAAGGGGAAACAATGCCCATTTTTTCCAGCGAAGCCAAACGTATATACGGTTGTCAGAAAATTAAGCCAGTACTCCCTGATTATGTACAGCATAAACTGGAAAAATATGCTATCCAGCTATTTCAATATATTGGTTGCCGGGATTATTGCCGAGTAGATTTTCGCTTTGACAAACAGGGTACTCCAAACCTACTCGAAGTAACTCCGCTACCAGCTATGGGAGAAAATGCATCGTTTACTGCGGGTGCTTTGCTATATAAACATTCCCCACAATGGCTGTTTGACCACATCATTGGAAATGCGGCTGCCAGATACTCGTTACTCCCAAAACCGTAACGTTCCAAAACAAACATCATGTTCAAAAAAGTGGCGGTACATATTGTGGGGTTGGCATCGAGCTAACTCCACAATTTTTCCGTGTTCGATTTTTAATGGGCCACACCGTTGCTCACACAACAGTAGGTTTTGCCCGACCAAAAATTGTTGGCTGTTCAACAGCCTATGTTCCAAACTTTGAATCAAATATTGAGAACATTTTTCATAATTACCGATGCGCTTATAGTACAGTCCCATGTCAATCAAAAAGTACAGTGAGTAAGAAGGAATATTCTCAGAAAAATTTCTCCGGATATTTTCTGCCTTATTTAGGTATTCAAAACTGCGATCAAAATCTGAAAGAGCAAGAAAGCAGTTAGCGCAATTTAGCGCAAGTGCCAATTGAGAAAAAGTATCGGTGAAAAAATTTTTGTCTGCTGTTTCAAATATATGTAGTGCCGCCTCGTAGTCCATTCGAAATAGTGCTTGGTAAATCCCTAAGCAGTTAAAGGTATACTGTACGCAATTGCTACCAAATTTTAGGAAAGCTTCTTTTGCACTCAAAAGATACTCCTCTGCCTGCAAATCTTTCAGCCATAGCATATCGGCACCGATGTTATGGGCTGTCTTTGCGTATTCTTTCAAATCGCCAACTTTTTTAAAATAGGCCGCCCCCTCTTTCATGTGGGATTGAGACAATTCCAGAGCCCAAAACATACTGGATTTTCTAATCTGAATATAAAACTCTCGCCCTTTCCCAGCCACCTTTTCACACAAATGGAGGGATTGTTTAAATGCTTGACCGGCCTTTCCGTAATCACGTTGAAAGTGATAAATTGTTGCGAGTTCGCTTTTAATGCGGAGCAAAAGCAAATCATTTCCCTCAGCATGATCCTTCTCAAGATTTTCCAGTATATGTTTAGCTCGTTCGATTTCCCCATAGTTATACAACGCACACGCAAAATAATAATTTACATCCATAATAAGATCAGGGGGAACATGAGGATCCTTCAATACAGTTTGATAATCTTGTATAGCCTTTTGGTAATTTCCAAGAGCATCTGCACACTGCGCTCTTTTTAAAATAAACTCAGTCATTTTGATAGGCGGATCAATTAAAAGCTCCGCAATCTCGCATGCCTCCTCTATCATGATCTCCGCCTGTTTGTAGTCCAATAGATTGACACAGGAAATAATTCCTTGCATATAAATCTTAAGCGATTTTTCCAACTGATTGCTTTCCCGAAGGAAAAACGCCAATTTTTTACAGATATAGCATCGCTCTGCCTCGGTTTGAACATCCTTAGATAATTTCAACTCATAATATGCTGATAAAAGGCGGCACCAATCCGCACATTCTTCTTTAGGAATTTTATCATGTATAATACGGTAGACCTCATGTGTTTCAAAAACATAGTTTTTTTCTTCGCCAGATTCGCTACTACTGATTAGTTTTGATATTTTTTCAATACGCATCAGATCTTGCGATGCATGAATCAGTTGAAAAGAAGAACGTAACTCTTGCATAGAAAACTCGTAACCAAGCAAGGCCGACTTCTGGAGAACTGTTCTCAGATTTTCTTCCAGTTTTTGATAACGCCGCATAACATACCGTTTGACCACATCATCTAAAACACCCTCAGGTAGCGGTCGACAGATCCACTTGCCGTGCACTTGGGAAATATATCCCTCCTGTTTTAGATAATTTGCGACAAGACGCATACGGCTCGGATTATGGAAAGCAGCAGAAACCATATATTCTAAATCATCACTTCTTGATACTTCTAAGGAAGGGCATATAGAATTGCAAAGTAAAGAACAAAGTTGCTCCTTTGTCCAAAGTGCAAAATGAATAAATGATATTTTGGATGTCAATTCATAAAGCTTATTGATTTGATCAGTTTGCTCCGGCGAAAGTTCTGCGTCCGTATCAATCGTAAACAGAAAAAATGTTCTTACTGAAGAATAGTTATTCAACAATAGACCTACAATCTGGCAAATATACTTTGTTAATTCTAAATCATAAAAGTTAATTCCTTCAAACGCTAAAATGATTGGTTCGGAAACACATATATCAATTAACTGCCGACTGACGCTTTCAACCATTGATAATCCAGCCATTTCCAAGCTGCTGGAACAACGCAAATATGTATGCAGTGCATTGACAACAGGTTCAAGATAATAGCTTGATTCAAATACTTTTAGTACTCTGATGTAGGTATGTTTATCAGCTAAGAAACTGTCAAGTAGTTCTTTTTTCCCAAGTCCCTTTTCGCCAAGGATAAAGCACACGCTTGACTCTGTGGTATGGCTCCAAATTTCCTCCAATTTCTCTTTCTTTTCCATCTGATCTAACACAGTAATCATCTCCCCATCATCTGGAGCAAGCAGTCCCTCAAGGAATTGAGCAAGCAATCAAAATCAATATTTCTTCCACTAATCAGCGAAGGCATTGCCAAGTTATGGCACTCTATAGAGCTTATGATGTGCTTGTCATCGTGGGAAAAAATGATTCTTGCACTGCAAGTATCCATAAAAAATTCAGGTTCGCCTATGCTGATATATAACAACAATTTTACTTGGATTTGTGTATGTACGCTTTCAATTCTCAAATAGAGAACAGTTTGATTATCACGGAGAAAACGTATTTCTGTCAGGGCTTTGCTCTTTGTAGTCATTACACAGGCTGTTCTGCTCATCGCTGCACAGGAAACAATTCTATCCCGGATGCTGTCCATTGCCTCAGAAACTGTAATTTCTTTGTCTACCGCTTCCTTTCCCCGAAGTTTTTCAAGTACCATTTGCCCAATTTCTTCAGGCGTATACTGAGTGCCATCCAAATATCCTAGTGTATTTCCGATACCGGGAATTTTGGTTTTATCAAACTGAACGGGTAAAATATATTCTATGCGCTTAGGCCGATTATGTAGCATCCTTTCCATTGCGGCAGATACTTCGAGACAAGTCCATTCTTTCTTTGCATAATCGGAAGAAATAAAGATAATGCAATATTGAGCTTTATCTAAATAGATTTCCTCCAATGCAACAGACAGATCTTTTCCCCAAAGGACACTCTGAACATCGCGGTCATAGAAAACTCGAATATCCTTAGACTTCAAAAACTTTGCTACGCGCTCAACGTATTCACGCTGCTCCCCAGCAAAGGATAGTGCAACATCATACTCAAATTGATCCTCCAATTGAATCGCGCCCTTTCGTGTTCATTGCATTTTTCTCTATTCTGCTGATAATTAGGTATTATCCTTGGATAACGGATAATCGAGTATTATCTATCGAATAAGCAAAGGCCACCAGGTGGCTGGTGGCCTTCGTCAATCATTAGAGTGAGAATGTCATTTTACCTCTTGGATGTTTTTCAGCTAACAGCAGTGTCTGTTGTCGAGCAGTTACATGGGTGTAGATCTGCGTAGTGGAAATGGAACTATGACCAAGCAGGGATTGAATGTACCGTATATCCATTCCCGCCTCTAAAAGTGAGGTTGCAAACGTATGACGAAACATATGAGGTGTTACATGGTTGGATACACCAATTCGGTTCAGATATTTATTAATGATCCGCCTGACTGACTGTGGGGAGAGGGGGTGTCCCCGCCGGTTGAACAGAATTGCCCCCTGTTCCTGAATCTCCTTTGAAAACACATCGCAGTACGTCTGCGCAAGCTGGAGCAGTTCGGGAGTTGTAATTTGAATGATACGCTCTTTTCGGCCCTTACCCTTGACTAAGAGCCGAAGCCCGCTGTTACTTAACAGAAAAGTATCCTGTGACAATGCACACAGTTCCGATACGCGAAGTCCCGTACTGAACAGGAGCTCCAGCACCAGGATATCCCGAAGGACCTCCCGGCACCCTTGTGTATAGGCATCATAAGCACTTTGCAAAAGGGCCTGCACGATTTGCTCGGGGATGATCCGTGGAAGTTGCTGTGGCGAATGGATACGGATGTGGAGTTTGTCAAATGGGTTCTCCTCTAGTTCTCCACTAATTTCCATCTCGTGATAAAAAGCTCGAATGCTTGCTAGTTTACGCTTGACAGACCGAGGGGCAAAGTGCTGGTTGAGATATTTGATGTACTGATTCAACATATCCTTATCAGCCCATGCACCTTCTGTAAAGTCAACAAACTGCCGTAGATCGATGCGATAAGCTTTTATCGTATCTGGCGACAGTTGCTTTTCGTACTCGCCTGTTTCAAGATAACCGGCGATTAGTGACGATAGTGTCCGCATAACACAGCCTCCATTTTCTAAAAACTTTCTTTATTATGGAGATTCTGTTTCTGCCTGTCCACACGTGCATTTCAACATCCCTCAAAATTTAAAAATTTCGCTGCCATCATCGCACGTCGTGCGATGATGGCAGTATGGTTGCTAAAGACAACCAAGCCGAATCGCACATGATTTCTGAAACACAATAATCTCAGAAATCATATAGTATTTGAGAGGGGCGTTTTTCTGGTGACTCGGTAGGCGGGTGACCAGGGGACCCTAATGAACCATCTTAATAAATACACAAATATCCATAAATGTGGTCGAAATAGAAACATTTTTTAGTATCAATATTGGAGCGAGGGGTATAGCTCAGCTGGGAGAGCGCTTGAATGGCATTCAAGCGCTCATCGGTTTGGTGGAGCGCGTCAAGCAGGGCCAGGGCCGCCCCACCAAGCTCTATGTCAAGCGGTTCACCACCCGGACAGCGCCCTCAAAGCCTGTGGCTTGCCCTCCAGATGATTTCGCGCCCTGCTCAGACGTCGAAAAAACCGACCCTAATCATACTAAAAGAAATCAGCCTGACTTTAACCCCCCAAGCCTCCCGGCGCTGCCATGTGGATGGATCGATATGAATTGAGGGAGGAAGTCAAAGCGAATATTGATTTTGAGGGCCTACAGCGGGCCCACCCCAATGACAATGTGGAGAGCCTTTTGGAGCTGGTAATGGATGTGCTGGGCAGTACCGCCCCCACTCTGCGGATCGCTGGCGAAAATTTATCGGCGGACACGGTGAAGCAGCGGTTCCGACGACTGGACAGCACCCACATCGAGTATATCATTGAGGCCATGAGCCAGACCACCACGAAAATCAACAATATCCGGGCCTATCTTCTCACGGCGCTTTACAACGCGCCGTTGACGATGGGCCCTTATTATTCCGCCGCTGTGCGGCATGACTACGGCTGAATGAAATCCCACCGCGCCAACCGCTGCTGATTCGGTCAAGGGTGAGGCCAAACCCGATCAGGTGCCCAAGCCCCCCGTGCCCAGGGCCAGGATAAGCCCACTCAGGGGAAAGACCCGGCGCAGGTCGCCGTCCCTGCCGTCACCGGCGCCGCTGCCAAAGGCCCCATCGGTACAGCCATCTCCCAGGTGCTCCCGGATCGGCTTTCACCCCCGGACGAGACGGCCAAGGAGGATTTCCTTGTGCCCAAGGAGGGCGAATCCTTTTTCGTGGTGCTCGATCCGTCCTACCTGGAGAAGTCCGACTACAACACCGTGTCGGTGGCCACCAAGAGCGAGGACTACGCCGAGCAGAAAAAATCCATTGAGTTGAATGCCGTGAAGGACCCGGTGCTGGCCCGGATCGGGGACAAGGACACCCTGGAGATCATTTCCGGCCAGCGCCAGCAGAAGGAGAAAGAAAGGCTGACCATCTTCCCCAAACGGGGGCCATCGCGTTGATATGGTGGAGTTTACAGCGGATATTGCCAACTGGAATTTGAATACTACGATTTTATGAGCGGTTATCGCTCGCCATAGGTATTCAATAAAGTCCTCCAAAAGCCTTGAGAACAAAGGATTTTTCGTAGTGTGTTCGCCTTATCTCTTTATTCGGTTTCACACAAGTTTACCCTTGCCCTGACCGCTCATAAGGGCAAAAGCAAGGGCAAGAAAATCCAACAACAGGATATGACAACGTGTGGCAATCGGGGAACTGTGACGTATGTGCGAATATATTATAGCTGAGGATTTCAATATGGACAAGTACATTTTTAACGAGAAAAACGGTTTGCGGTATGAGCTGATTGGCGATTACTATTTTCCATGCCTGACTGCACCTGCTGAAGAAGAACAGCCTATTGCGTGACAGAGCCGCAGAAAGGATAAGCCTATGAGAACAGGACTTACCAAGCAGGAAAAGACCACCGAAATCTATTTTGACGAGAAAGATCCCACCATCTTCATCCGCACCCACAACACCGACCTCAAAAACAGGCTGACCGCATACAGCCGCAAACACCCTGCCGTCTGCAAGCTGACGGACGTAGACCCGGACACGGGCTGCAAGGAATTTGAGATTGAAAAGGGACGCTTCTCTTTCCGGCTGACCGCCCCATACAGAGAGGAACGCCGCAGGGCGGCAAGCGAAGCGGCGAAAAACGAATAAAAGGGTTTTAGGGCTTCGTTGATTGTTGCGTTGGCAACCCCACCGCAATGGTAGTGCCCTTCTCCGAACTTTTCTCTACCCAAACGGAGCCGCCGTGGAGATCGGCGATCTCCCATACCAGTGAGAGCCCCAGTCCTGCGCCACCGTATTCCCGGCTGCGAGACTTGTCCACCCGGAAGAAGGGCTGGAAGATACTGCGCTGATACACCTCCGGGATGCCGCAGCCGGTGTCGGAGACGCGGAGCAGGAGCTTTTCCAACTCCTGAGTGACAGAAACCCGTACCGAGCCGCCCGGCCGGTTGTACTTGACAGCATTCTCCGTCAGGTTGAAGATCAGCCGGTAGATCAGTGCATCGCTGCCGGTCATAATGCCATCGCCCTCCGCCGTCAGCGTGACGCCGAGCTTATCTGAGAGCGGCGCAAGATCTGTGAAGATCTCCTCGATCATGGGAGCGAGCTGGATCCGCTCGTTCCGCGCCACCTGCCGCAGATTGCTCATCTCCAGCAGTGTCCTGGTCATCTGTATCAGCCGTTCCGTCTGCTCACGCAAAAGCGCGAGGAACTCCGCCGTCTCCGGTCGCACATCAGGATGCTCCGCGGAAAACAGCTCCAACTGCGCCTGCATTAGTGCCAGTGGCGTGCGCAGCTCGTGGGCGGCGTTGCCGGTGAACTGCCGCTGGGCGGAAAAGGCGTTGTTCAGCCGCTCCAGCATCTGGTTGAACGAGCGGCTCAGCTGCCGGAACTCCGAAATAGCGTCTTCATCGATCCTCATATCGGCAAGATTGTTCAGCTGCACCTGCTCCACCTGCGAGGTAAAGCTGCGCAGGGGCTTGAGAGCGCGTCCGCTGACGAAATAGGCGAGGATGCCGCTGAGCAGCGTTACCGCCGCCGTGATGTACCAGTTGGTGGTGCGGAAGCGCCCCTGCACCCCATCGACGACGATGATCAACTCCTCGTTGGGCGCTATGAGCTGCGGGTCAAAGCTCGCCGCTCCGCCATCATTCAGAATCACCGTGCCGCCGCCTTGTAAACTGTCCACAATGGTGTCCATATAGTACACACCGGAGGAGCACAGCAGCAAATTCATGGCCACGCAGGTGATGCCGATGAGCAGGACGGACATCAGCGTGATGCGCCACTGCAGGGAAAGCCGCTTCATTCCTCCTCGCCTCCCATCAGATAGCCCTCGCCGATGCGGTTGCGGATGGGGTCATAGCCCAGCACGGCGCGGAGCTTTTTGCGCAGGGCGGAGATGTGGACGCGAATGGAATTGCTGAAGCTGTCCACGCTATTGTCCCAAACGTGATCCATCAGCTCCTCCTGACTTACTGGCCTTCCTTGATGCACCATCAGGTATTCCAGGATTCCCGTTTCCTTCCGGGTGAGCGTCAGCGTCTGCCCGTTGACGGTGGCGGTACGGGAGCGGGTGTCAAAGGTCAGGCCTCCGCAGCTTAGCAGCACATCCTGCTGGGTGAACTGCCGCAATGTCAGGCTGCGGATGCGGGCCTCCAGCTCTGCCAAGTGGAAGGGCTTCGCCAGATAGTCGTTTGCCCCGGCATCCAGCCCCTGCACCTTGTCCTCCACTTCGCTGCGGGCGGAGAGGATCAGCACCCGCGTCTCCCGGTCGGTCTGCCGCAGGGTGCGCAGCACCGTCATGCCGTCCTTTTTCGGCAGATTCAGATCAAGAAGCACCAGATCGTATCGTTCCACGCCCAGAAGCGCCAGCGCCTTTTCGCCGTCATAGCAGTAGTCCACGCTGTAGGCCAGCCGCCGCAGGCTGCGAACGATGGTCTCGCACAGGGCGCGTTCATCTTCAATTACTAAAAGGTGCATGAGAGCCCTCCTTTTTATTTCTTCGTTTTTGTGTTGCTTTCATTATAGCAAAAACAGATAAGGTTTGCGTTAAGTTTTCGTTCTTAACAGAGACTTTAACTCTCCCGCGCTATGATGGGGGCAGAAAATCGGAAAGGGTGATGAAAAATGAGCTGCGGGAAAAAGGCCGCGGCGCAGATCGTGCTGCTGATGGCCGGAGCCGCCATGCTGTGCTTTGGTGTCTGGCGGGGCGAGGCGGCGACAGTGCTGAGCAAAGCAATCAAATTATGTCTGGAGTGTGTGGGCATTGGGTAAAAAGTTTTCAGGCGTTTCACAGACCATGTCCCGCTTCCGGGGCTGGATTCAGGCGGGGGCGACGCTGCTGACCAACCTGCATCTGCCGAACTTCCAAAAGGGCGGACTGTATCAGGGCACGGGGAAGACCGTCTGCGTGCCGGGACTGAACTGCTATTCCTGCCCGGCAGCCTCCGGTTCCTGTCCCATCGGTGCGTTTCAGGCGGCGGTAGGCTCGTCAAAGTTCAGTTTCTCCTATTATATCACAGGCTTTCTCATTTTGCTGGGAGTCCTGCTGGGACGCTTTATCTGCGGCTTTCTATGCCCCTTCAGCTGGTTTCAGGAGCTGCTGCACAAAATCCCCACGAAGAAGCTTTCCACAAAAAGGCTGAAGCCGCTGACATACCTGAAATACGCTGTCCTGCTGGTGATGGTTTTCCTGCTACCGGCGTTCCTTGTGAACGATGTTGGCATGGGAGACCCGTTCTTCTGCAAATACCTCTGCCCCCAAGGCGTGCTGGAGGGAGCCATCCCGCTGTCCCTTGCCAATTCCGGCATCCGGGCGGCGCTGGGCAAGCTGTTTACATGGAAATTCAGCATCCTGCTGTCGGTGATTGCGCTGAGCGTACTGTTCTACCGACCGTTCTGCAAGTGGCTCTGCCCGCTTGGCGCGTTCTACGCGCTGTTCAACCGGGTGTCCCTCTTCCAGATGAAGGTGGATAAGAATAAGTGTGTCTCCTGCGGGAAATGCGCCAGAGCCTGCAAGATGGATGTGGATGTGACGAAAACGCCCAACCATACCGAGTGCATCCGCTGCGGAATGTGCATCCGCGCCTGTCCGACGAAAGCCGTGTGCTTCCGCTACGGCTTCGGAGACGGTAAAGATAAGGCAAAAGTAGCGGAAACGCTACAGACAAACAACAATAACAGGGAGGAATAAAACGAATGAAGATGAATAGGACGAATACTGCCGGCAGAATTCTGGCGCTGCTGCTTACTGCACTGATGGTGCTCTCTCTGGCAGCCTGCGGCACAAAGGGCGGAGACAAAATGGACGGAATGAGCAGCGAACCGAAGAATGCCGAGGAAGCGGTTGCCATGCACAAGGAGCTGATGGCGCAGGAAAATGCCATTCTCTCGGAGGACACAGCGCTTTGGGAGAAGGTTTTCATGGCGGCCGACAAGGGCATGACCATGCAGGAGGACGGCAAAAACTATGGTGAGTTCTTGTTGGACACTATCGAAGGTTCCAAAGATCAGTTTACGGAGGATGAGCTGAAACTGCTCAAGGAGGCGGCGGAGAAGATCCGCGAGATTGAAAACAAGCTGACCATGATAGAGAAAAAGTACCCCGAGGCGGCACAGCAATCTACGGATGGCGCTATGAGCGTGCCCGCGGGCAGCGACATGACCACGCCGCCTGATGACGGCAGCATGCAGAAATTCCCCGCCTTTGAGGGCAGGGACCTGGATGGCAGCACGGTGAAGAGCGACGAGCTGTTCTCCGCCAACGCCGTCACCGTGGTGAATTTCTGGTTCACCACCTGCAATCCCTGCGTGGGCGAGCTTTCCGAGCTGGACGCACTGAACAAGGAGCTTGCGAAGAAGGGCGGCGCACTCATCGGTGTCAACACCTTCACATTGGATGGCGATGAAGCGGCAATTTCCGAAGCAAAAGATGTACTGGCCAAGAAGGGCGTGACCTACCAGAATGTGTATTTCGCTTCCGACGGCGAGGCGGGAAAGTTCACTACAAACATTTTTGCCTACCCCACCACCTATGTGGTTGACCGCAACGGCAATATCGTGGGTGACCCCATCGTAGGCGCCATCACGGAAAAGAAGCAGGCGGAGACGCTGCAAAAGCTCATCGACCAGACTCTTGCCGCCGATATGGGCTGACAAACGAATTTATCCTGGGCTTTGACCTGGACGACCCCAGCTAACCTGATATGCCTAAATGTGATACCTTTATGTACGCACCGCATGGCCTTATGGCTGTGCGGTGCTTTTTCATCTGCCGTCAGTCCTTCGTGTAAGCGTCCACGATACGTACTTCCAGTTCCCGGTTCCGCTCCATCGCCCTGCGGAGTTCCGGCACTTCCAGCAGGCCCCTGGCGTTGGCGATAACGAGGATTCGATTGAGGCTGGCCCCCACCCTGCGGACTTCATAGATCAGCTTCGGCACGTCAACGGAGGGGGCTTCTCGGATGACAGCACCGCTGATACACTGCCGGATAAACCGCTCACGGGAGCCGCTGGCCCTGCTGACCTTTTCGTTGAGGTCGGCCAATTCCTCGTCAGACAGACGGATGATGATTTGGTTTGTTCTGCTTCGCATGGATTCTCCTTTCTCCGGGGTCATAGGGGCGGCAAGCCCCTGTCAAGCGGTATTGTGATATCACAATACGTTGCTTGCTAAGACTGTACCACTTCCGCCCCGACGTATTTTTTGGGTGCGTCCCCGATACCCCGGCTGTTCTTTTCAGCCGGTGAATTTTGGGAGAACACGCCCAAGGTACGTCACTCGACCCGGCGGACGTCACCCTCCCGGAGCAGGTTCCGCCCCTGGTTCACGGCCATGAACCGTTCCAGCGTGTCTCGGCGGATGATGGCCTTGCGGCCCAC
>ERZ808040.1561-NODE-1561-length-15112-cov-8.376987_pt1 | contig 15112 bp, 11 predicted proteins | sample MGYA00380191_ERZ808040 | MGnify/ENA primary metagenome ERZ808040 (study PRJEB31490, sample SAMN06133395) | mouse gut metagenome | isolation source: J6 | host: mice | place: China: Chengdu | collected 2015-05 ... | reverse complement strand
CTCCGAACCTGCCGAAGAAATGTGCCAGAAGGGATTCGAACCCCCGACCCACGGCTTAGAAGGCCGTTGCTCTATCCGACTGAGCTACTGACACACAAGAGCAGGTGATGGGAATCGAACCCACGTATCCAGCTTGGAAGGCTGGTGTTCTACCATTGAACCACACCTGCATGTATGAACTGCACCCGATTCACAGTTCTGCAGACTCAAACAATCTGCAAATCGGGGTGACAGGATTCGAACCTGCGACATCTTGATCCCAAATCAAGCACTCTAGCCAAACTGAGCCACACCCCGACCCTGCGGAAAAAATGCATTCTTCCGTGACACGGTTTATATTATATAATAAGCATTTTCGTATGTCAACAATTTTTTCAATTTTTTTGTGAAGGTTTTTCCAAAAAGCCGGAAGCAGCTTTTCACATCTTCTCAAATGCAGCGCTTCCAGCGGCAAAGCCTCTTTTTGCTTTCCTGCATCGGAATACGGAACCGTTACCAAAGCCGGCGCCCCAGCGCCGCCGTTCCTCACAGGCCGCAGCGGGGCGGATGAAATTTCGTACCGTCCGCCCCGTCTGCTTTCCTTCTGCCATTTAACGTTAAACCAATATGTCTGCCCGGGCTGTTACTCCGGCTGCTTATGTGTTTCAGGGCTTTTACTCCGGCTGTTGCTCCGGCAGCTTATCCGTTTCAAGGCTTTTACTCCGGCTGCTGCTTTGGCACTTTTCCGTTTCAAAGCTTTCGCCCCGTCTGCTTTCTGCTTTTTACCCGGCGGAAACAATCTTTCTGTTTATCAGTGATGGAACAGCCGGATTCCGGTGAAAGCCATCACCATGCCGTATTTGTCGCAGCAGTCGATCACAGCGTCGTCCCTTATGGAGCCGCCCGGCTGCGCAATGTACTTCACGCCGCTTTTGCGCGCACGCTCCACATTGTCCGAAAACGGGAAAAATGCGTCCGAGCCGCAGACAACATCCTGCAGCTTCGTCAGCCACTCCTTCTTTTCCTCCCGCGTAAATACTGCCGGCTTCACCTTGAAAATCCTCTCCCACGCGCCGTCCGCAAGCACATCCTCGTACTCGTCGCCAATATAGATGTCAATCGCATTATCACGATCCGCGCGTCCGAGCCCGTCCAGAAACTGCAGCCCCATGACCTGCGGCGACTGACGCAAAAACCAGTTATCCGCCTTCTGGCCCGCAAGTCTCGTGCAGTGGATTCTCGACTGCTGCCCTGCGCCGATGCCGATTGCCTGACCGCCCTTTACATAGCATACGGAATTGGACTGCGTATACTTCAGCGTTATCAGCGAAATCTTCATATCCGTCAGTGTGCTCTCCGGAATATCCTTATTTTTTGTGACAATATTGGAAAGCAGCTCCTCATTGCAGTTCAGCTCATTCCTGCCCTGCTCGAAGGTGATACCGTACACCTGCTTGCGCTCGAGCTCCGCCGGCATATAAGCAGGGTCAATCTGAATCACGTTGTAATTGCCCTTTTTCTTTGATTTTAAAATTTCCAGCGCCTCCGGCTCATAGCCCGGAGCAATTACACCGTCGGAAACCTCGCGCTTGATCAGGTTTGCGGTACACACGTCACACACCTCGGAAAGCGCAATGAAATCGCCGTAGGACGACATGCGATCCGCCCCTCTCGCACGTGCGTACGCGCTTGCCAGAGGCGTAAGCCCGCCGAGGTCGTCCACCCAGTAAATTTTTGCAAGCGTATCGTCCAGCGGAAGACCGACGGCCGCACCCGCCGGCGACACATGTTTGAAGGAGGCCGCCGCAGGAAGCCCAGCAGCCTGCTTCAGCTCCTTAACCAGCTGCCAGCCGTTAAAGGCGTCAAGAAAATTGATATAGCCCGGCCTGCCGTTCAAAACAGTAACCGGAAGACTGCTGCCGTCTTCCATATAAATCCGCGACGGTTTCTGGTTCGGATTGCATCCGTATTTTAATTGAATTTCATTCATGTTCCTGCCTCCCTGCGTGCTTTTGTGCGCCCGGCGGCCTGAAAAATCTATTCCGCAGGCCGCTGCGCACGTTTCGTGCTTCTGTGCGCGCAGCAGCCAATGTCCGGAAGCTTATCGCTTCCCCTATCGCCTGCATCCTGCCGCCGTGCGCATCTTGTTGATTGCCGTACATTTATTACTTTACATTTTTATTATATATTCTTGACTCATATTTTCCCGTTGCGATATCAATATAGCGCACAAACAGGGAAACCTTGTTTTCCCCGTTCAGGCTCTCCCAGAGCATTCCGCCGAAGGCATCCAGATCCCCGGAAAGCTTCACTCGCTTCGGCTCCCCCTCAAAGCTCGGCAGCGGATTGCCGTCGTGCATATAGGTATGGAGAAAATGCCCCTCTCCCGCCTTCGGACTCTGATAAGCAAAAGTAAACCGGCAGCAGGAGGACGGATCGCCGTCTGCGCTTTTCAGAATGGACATCGCATAGTTGTAGCTGTCCCCTCCTTCAATATGCATGATCCCGGAAATTCTCGGTGTAAAATTCGGGCCGTCCGGCTCAAACTCGCGGCAGCGCAGCGACTGCTCAAAGGTAAGCTGCTTGTCCATTCCCTCGTAGATCGTATCGGTCTGGTCGCCGTTCGTCACGATTGTCTTGTTGCCCAGCACGCGCACCGGCGCATAAATAATCAGGCTCGGGTCCTCCAGCTTCGACGGATCGAACGCTTCCGTGCGGATGCCCTCTCCGTCCGTGACGAAAACGCGGTTGCGGCTGTTTGCGCTTCTGCCCATAATAAAGTAGGCAGCGACTGCCTTCTTCCCGTCCTCCGAGCGCCCGATCACAATCCCGCGTCCCGGGTAGGCATTGCTTTTGAGTTCCTGTTCCAGTGACAACATGTTCATTTTCTCCTCGCTTTCCGCCGCTCACTCCGCGGCCGTCAAATCGAATTTGAAGCTGCTGCTTTTCCGCGTCCCCGCCGGAGGCTTCCTCTGACCGGCATGCAAAGCCGCCGCTCCTGCCGGCCGGGCACATAAAAAACCGCCCGGGCGTACGCTGAAATGCATTCGCCCAGGCGGTCGGCAATCGTGCTGTATGCGCTCCCTGCAGGTAATCCTGCTCCGGCCGGGCAATCCCGCGCCGCTTTCCGCCAGTCGCGCACTCCGCCGCGGGAATGCCCGCCGCGTCACTTATAACTGTATAGTACATGATATTCCGGGAAAAAGCAAGCAGTTTTTCCTGTACTTTCCGGTGTTTCTTCCGCGCTGCTATTCTGTGCTGATTCCTGATGATTTATGTACCAGCTCCCTGACAGCCTCCGCGATCTTCTTCTCAAAATCAATCCGTGTTCCCGCATCATCCAGTTCAGGCGTTATTTTCTGAAAACAGGAAAGCCAGATATAAGCCAGATATTTTTCGCCGGAAAACGCAGAAATTCCCCGTTCTGTTCCGGCACATCCGACACCGGCGCAGCCTTGCTGTAATCCCAGCAGTATTTCAAAAAATCCGTGTATCCCGTCGGCAATCCGTGCGCAGGGGCAAAACCGTTTCCGATAATCAGCAGTTTCATTCATCTGCTTCATCTTTCCGCAGATTCCCCGTTTCCTCCATCTTTGCACTTTAATTTATCTCTTCAGTTTATTTCTTCAATGTAACAGACACCTTCCGCCTGGCTCAATATCTGCAGAAGCCTCTCATGCTGCGTGCGGTGCGCCGCTTTGAGCATCAGAAGCGCGCCGATATGCTCTCCGTCCGTCCTAGCCTTTCCCATCTCAATCTCCGATACCTGAATGCCGTTCTCCCGCGCGTGGCGCAAAAACCGTCCGATGCAGGCGACGTCCTGCAGCTCGACAAACACGCTGAAAACCCGGTTGTTTGTATTGATATGATTCTCAAACATGTAGAGCAGCGTGTTGATTATTATACAGAGCACGGTCGTGATAATGCCGCCCATATAAAAGCCCGTACCGAGCGCCAGCCCGATGCAGGCAACCACCCACAGGCCTGCCGCGGTTGTCAGCCCCTTGATCTTCTGCAGACCGGTCACCACAATGGTTCCGGCGCCGAGAAAACCGATGCCGCTGATAACCTGTGCACCCATGCGGGATGCGTCCACGCCCGGATATGCCGCGCATATATACTGATTCGTAATCATTGCAAGCGCTGCGCCCACACAGACCAGCATGTGCGTCCGAAAACCCGCCGGCCTCTTTTTCTTTCCCCGCTCGATCCCGAGAAAGCCGCCGCACAGCAGCGCCAGAAGCAGTCGCAGCGTCACGGACAGCAGGTTGATTTCCTGCAGCAGCCCCATACTCTCTCCTCCATCCTTCCGGATTTTATTTAAATTATACCAGACAATCTCCCTTTCGACAATCACAAAACACCGCTTGGGAGAAGCGTGAACCGCCGTTCTCGTAATTTATGCGGTCATCCCGGTGAAACCCGAATGAAACGGACAGAGCGCCCGAAGTCTTCAAAAGAAATTGCTCCGCACCTCAAATTCTCATGGCAATTCAATCCCGGAGGTGGTATAATCAAGGCGCTGATTCCCATGAACAAAATGCCGCTCACGCGGCGGAATGAGAGGAAATATGAATAAAAAAGATATTCTTGAGCTGAAACGCCGCTTCAAAAAAAATCACTGCACGATTACGCGGATGTGCGGCTGCTATGTGAATGCGGAAAAGGAGATTCTGCTGACGCTCGGGGAAAACTTTCTGAATCTCGAGGAGGAAGAATTCTACAAGTATCTGGAAATCGCGGGAAAAACATTGTCCGGAACCACGGGAAACAACCTGCTCGAACTGCAGTTCCCTCCGGAAGAGGAGGAACCGGGAGGCAAACAGCAATTTCTGATGGGACTGAAGGAAAGCGGCCTGAAAAACGAAGCCCTGCTCAACACCTTTTACCGCCTGATCATCGACAATTACGAGTACGCCGGAAATTACCTGATTCTCGTGTTCCACGATGCCTACGACGTTATCACACGGACAAGCGATCATTCCGCGCTTGACGAGTCCGAGGAAGTGTACGAATACCTGCTGGCCGCCGTCTGCCCGGTAACGCTCTCGAAGGCAGCGCTCGGCTATCTGGAGACGGAACACCGCATCGGCGCGCGTTTCCGCGACTGGGTGGTGGGTGCGCCGGATGCGGGCTTTGTCTTCCCTGCCTTCACGGACCGCAGCGCGGACATTCATTCCGCAATGTACTACACAAAGGATGCCAAGGCGCCCCATCCGGAATTCATGGAAATGATCCTGGGCTGCCCGGTGCGTCAGACGGCCGCGGAGCAGCGGAACACCTTTCAGGACATTGTTCACAGCGCCGTTCCGGAGGAACGCCGGAGGGAACGTGTGCTCTATGATATTCATGAGACCATCCATGACATGCTCGAGGAGCGCGCCCTGTGTACGGACCCGGAGGAGGAGCCGGAACCGATTCTCCTGACAGCCGAAACGATTCAGGAGGTACTCGCGGCAAGCAAAATACCGGAGGAGGTGGCTGCACGGATCGAGCATTCCTATACGGAAACCTTCACCGACGCGCCTCCGGCTGCCGACACGCTTGTAGACAACAAGCTTCTCACCGCCGGGGCACATCAGCGCAAGGAAGAGGAGCTTATGGTCGAGGTGCAGCGGCTGAAGGACGAGCTCGCGGCGGCCAGAGAAACCGCGGCTTCGACCGGGGACTTCACTGGTTCCGGAGAAGCTTCGGACGGTACAGCGGACCCGTCGACCGCCGGAACGAACAGCCCGGCACAGGACGAAGCAGCTGCCGAAACCTCTGCAGACGATGCCTGCAGCGTTGTACTCCGTGTCGCTCCGGAAAAACTCTCTCAGATCAGTTCCCAGGTGATCGGCGGACAGCGATGCATTGTTATTCCGCTCGCGGAGGACGAGCATGCCCGTGTAAACGGCGAGGAAACGCCGTTCTGAATCCGTTCTGCTTTATAAACCAGCGGGAGCGCATCTCCCAATGCGCTCCCCTTAACTTCCCACTATTCACCCTTTTACTTTTCTTTTGTTTTCCTGCTTTCCCCTGCTGCCTTCGCTTTCGTATTTTACTTCTTTCTATCTTCTTTCTATACTTCTTTTTATCTTCTGTTTTTCTTATTTCTGTTCCTCTTATTGTTCCATTGTGTTTTCTTATTACCTTTTTCTCTTCCGCTGGTTTTCCGCAATTTTGAGTTTGCCTTTTCTCTTCCGTTCGCTTTCTGCAATTTTATCTTTCTTTTGCCTGTTTAACCTCTTTTTCTTTTGTTCTCTTCTTCATTTTCGGAAACTTAAGGAGAAGGCGGGGCCGGCAAGCAGTTCGTCGTGCACCTTATAATCTCTTTGCGGCTCGCCGCACCGTTTCCCCCGCCTGTCTTACTTATGTATTTTTGCGCCGCTCCGAACCTGCGCTGTCTGCTGCGGCCTGTGGCCGCTCCCTTCAACTATTCGTCGAATCCGGCAAGCTCCTTTACCTGCGCTGCGCCGTAAAAAGCGTATTTCGGCTCGTATTTGGAGTTGTACAGAAGCGGACTTGCATTCTTTCTCCAGGAAAGCGAATCCGCAAATCCCCAGAAGGTAAGAGAATCCATGTTCACCTTATCTGCCTGAACCAGTTCCAGCAGCCCGTGAATCAGGTTATAATAATACTGCCCCTGAATTTTCAGATTTTCCTCCGTCGCCGGCAGCTTGCTCTGCCAGGTTCCAAGACATACGTCCAGCTCGGTCAGATCCACCTTCAGACCAGTCGCACCGAGTGTTTCCACAGTCTTCAGATAATTGTCAATATCATCCGCCGTATACAGATGCGCCTGAAGGCCGATGCCGTCAATCAGATAGCGTCCGTCCTCATCCACAAGCGTTTTTACTAAATTGACAAGAGTTTCTGTCTTGAACTGCTCGTTATAATCGTTGTAAAACAAATCAATATTTTCCGGTGCATATTTATCCGCATAACTAAAGGCATACCACAGATAATCATCCCCGATGATCTGATGCCAGTAGTTCTGCTCCTTGCGGATGCTGCCGTCCTCCATCCACGCCTCGTTTACCACATCATAAGCGTAAAACAGATCAATATAGCCAAGCTCCGTCAGCTTCTCAAACACCTGACGCACATAGCTCTCCATCCGGGCAAGCATAACCTCCCGCGTAACAAACGGCTGCGAGACATCGAAATTTTCATGGAAAATCCACTTCGGAGTCTGGCTGTGCCAGATAATCGTATGGCCGCGCACTGCCATCCCGTTGTCGCGCGCCCAGTCAAGCATCAGCAGCGTCATATCGTTGAACGACACAACTAAATCGCCCGCCGCAATGCTGGCGTCCCTGTCCAGGGTATAATCCGGTTTCATCAGATTTTCCATTGTAATGCTGTTGAAATGCGTGGTGATAATCTCAAGGCATTTCTTATCCTTTACCATGAAATCGGACAGGCAGGTACCTGCACGCATGCCGTACTCCTCCAGCATTTTTCCGATCGGCGTAACCTCCGGCAGAGCCGTCGGCTCCGGGGTCGGTTCCGGTGTTGGGGTCGGATCAGGAGTCTTCGTCGGCTGCACCGCCTCTGTCGGTTCCCCCGCTCCGGTCGGCACACCTGCCGTTCCGTTATCCTTCTGTCCGCAGCCCGCCGCCAACAGCAGCACTGCAACTATAACCGCAATATACCTTTTCATAGCCACCTCTCATTCTGTTATGGTTGATTTCCCTCATAACTTATCCCCTTCATCATATCATAAAAAGTGCTGTGTTTTCTGCGCGTTTATTGCGATTTTTTGTTTAATTTTTGTGGGCGGAACCTGCCGCTGTGCAATTTCATACCGGATTTTTCCTATTTGCAGTTTTGCTGCTGCCGGTTCTTCCGGATTTTTCCGTTACTTCCATCTGCAAGTTTCCGCCTTTGGGGTTTACACCTGCTTTTTTCCTTACTTGCTTTTGCTGTAAGAATTTTCTTCTAATCTGAATTTCATCGGTAAGATATTCCTTCCTCTTAAGCTTTACTTAGCATGATTTCGCATTTTTCCCAGGCTTCAATTGTGAAATTCCTTTTTCTAAACTTCTGTATTCTCCAGCAGCCGTGACACGTTTCCGGTGTGCAGAATTGCCAGCTCGTGCAGCGCTCTCGTCGCTGCAACATAAAGAAGCTTTGCATGTCCGTCATCTTCCGGATAATCCTCCTGCGTCGGCTCCCAGATCAATACGGCATCAAACTCAAGTCCTTTGGTATAATCCACCGGCAGTACCATGATTCCCTGGCGGAATTCCGCCAGTTCCAGATTACTTTCTTCTATTCTGATCCGCCCGCCGAGTCTTTGCGCCGCTACAGACGCACTGTCCGCATCCCTGCATACAACGGCGATCGTCTCAAGCCCGTCCCGCTGCCAGCTCTCAAGCAGGGAGACGGCGCGCAGCAGCATTGACTCCCCGTCCCGGCATGCCTCTGCGAGCACCGGGTTTCCGTGCCGGATAATCGGCTCGATCGGATAACTGGAGAACGAACCGTGTCTCAGGATCTTCTGTGCAAAATCCGAGATTTCTACTGTATTGCGGTAGCTTTTTGACAGCACGCCGAAGGTATCCTTCGGATCGTTTAAAATCAGTTCTTTCAGTTCCTCCCAGTCACCCAGCCCGAAACCGAAGTGAATGTTCTGCGACACATCCCCCATAATGGTCCAGGAACATCTGGGAATGCAGAAATGCAGCGACTCGTAGGCCATCATTCCGAAATCCTGCGCTTCGTCGATTACAATATGACTTGCTTCGCGGATGCGCTCGGTTTCCTTGACCCTCTTATAAATATAGGCCAGAGCAGCCAGATCGTACACATCGCAGCCGCGCTTTTTCTCCTTTGCCATCCTTTTTCCGGCCCGGGATGTTCTGGACGCTTTCTGCCCTTGCTCCGCCCGCAGCGCCTTAACCGGAGTATTTCCAAACTTATCTGCACCGGACTCTTTTTCCGGGGCTGTTCCTTTTCTTTCCTCGCCGGACTCCTTTTCCGGGGCCGCTCCTTTTCTTTCTTCGCCGGGCTCCTTTTCCGGCGCTGTTCCTTTTGTTTCCTCACCTAGCTTCTTTTCAGGATCTGTTCCTTTTCCTTCCTCGCCGGGCTCCTTTTCCGGGGCCGCTCCTTTTCTTTCCTCGCCGGACTCCTTTTCCGGCGCTGCTCCTTTTGTTTCCTCACTGGGCTCCTTTTCCAGGGCCGTTCCTTTTGTTTCCTCACCGGGCTTCTTTTCAGGATCTGTTCCTTTTCTTTCCTCATCCGTTTCTTCTCCCAGAACCATCCCCTGCGCCGCACAGAATTCATCGTAAATTTCAAAAATTGACTTCTTCCATTTTTTTGCACCGAACCTTCCGGTGTATTCCCGGATCAGTGCCCTCCGATCCTCCGCACTGTAGACCAGATCTCTTCCGGTAAGCTCGTTGCGAAGCTTCACCAGCGTCCGTTCGTTCAGGCCGTCGATTTTCGACTGGATGGACAGCACGGCATTGTCCCTGCGGTAACGGTTGATCTGCTCCCGGGAAAACAGAATCTCGTCCTTCAAATAGATATCGTCCTGCGGGATCGTCTCCTCCTCCAGCCGGTCGATATACTCCTGCAGTGCAAGAAACCATGCCTGTTTTCCCTTTCGTACGCTGCCCGTATCACATGCGGCAATTTCATATTTTTTCTCGTTCCAGTCCTCATACAGCAGCCGTACAAAAAGCTGCTCCATCGTCATCTGCCGCACGCCATGTACATCCAGCTCCGGCAGAACACCCGTAATATAATTGAGCAGAATCCGGTTGCTGCCGATAATATAAAAATCATCCGGCTTAAAATCCTTTGTATAATTATAGAGAATATATGAAATCCGGTGCATGGCGACCGTCGTCTTCCCGCTGCCTGCCACTCCCTGTACAATCATGCTGCGGTACGGCGACTTGCGGATAATATCATTCTGTTCCTTCTGGATTGTGGCGATAATTTCGCCGAGCACGGCCTCCTTGTTTTTCGCCAGATATTTTGTCAGCAGCTCATCGTTCGCGACCACCTCCGAATCGTAGAAGTCAATCAGCCGATCCCCGTCTATCTCGTAAGTGCGCTTCCTCTGCAGATCAATCGTATACTTTCTTCCGCCTGGCGCAAGATAGCTGCACTCTCCGAGCCCGTTTTCGTAATACACATTGGCAATCGGCGCCCGCCAATCCACCACAAGAATATGGGTCGGATCCTTCATAACACCGCCCTTTCCCAGATAGAAGGTTTCCTGCGGACGCTTGCCCCTGCCGTCGTACTCCTGAATATCGATCCGCCCGAAATACGGCTTTTTCATTGCCCTCAGACATTTTGCAAGCGCGATCTTCATATTTTCGTTCATTGTGATTGTGTTGGAGAGCTCCGTAAAAATCTCCAGATCATTATCATGGTAGCGTTCGTACATATCCTTGATTTCCGCATTCATGCGCCGGACCTCCACCTCATACACCTCAGTATTGGTTCGTATCACCTCGACGCATTCAGCCAGATGGCGCTCCTCATAGGCCCGGCTCAATGTATTTGCCCCTTCGCTTTTTTCTGATCGTTCCATTGCTCTACTCCTTTCGTTCATGAGCCGGCGAATTCCTTCCTTTCCCGGCAGCAACCCTTTCAGCATAAAAAAATTATACAGGAAAACCAAAAAAAGACTAGACTTTTCTTTTAAAATATGGTATGATGAAAAATGAAGTCGTCCTAAAATCCGAAGAGGAAAGTTTTCGTCCTGGCCGATTTTTTTATTTGCACTTTATTCACTTTTTAAATCATAAATTGATATACATAAAAGCTTTTTCTTATTTTTTGCACTCAAGAATATCAAAATATAGCCTCCCTTCCCCGAGCCGCTTCGGAACGATCCCGGAATTCAACATTTCCGCCGCTCACTTACCATATCCTTCTTCTCTGAAAATCCACTGTTTATAAAAATAAATCCATGGGAGCGGGACGACACCTGTAAAATAAAATGAAACTTATTGTTTTTCCGGCAAATATTTTCTTTCCTCTAAATGGAATCTGATATCAGCGAAACAAAATAAAGTTCTTATTTTCACCGATGAAAACGGTTGGAGAAGACATACATTCCGGCTAACCATTTCAAAGAAAAGAACCGGGAGAATATCATCCGCGGTTTTGAATATAAGCAGAAGAAGGAGCTCACCTGCTGATCAATATGCGGATGTGGATGGTGTAACAAAAACGGGAATTTTTTTGATATTCAGTTTAAAAGGGAATATATGACAAAAACAGGAAGCATATTCCATATTTCTGATTGCGCACAAAATACAGACGGAATATTTATGTGACAAAGGAAGATTATACAATGAAAAAAATCAATTATATTAAGCAGCCCAACGATTATTTATGCGGGCAGGCCTGCGTTGCCATGCTTGCAGGGGTAACGGTAGAAGAAGTAATTTCTGTTATGAACAATGATAAAGGGACGGGGAAAAAAGATATTGAAAGGGCTCTGAATTATTATGGAATAAGTCAGGCAAAGACAATGACTAAAGCGGATAACACTTCTGTTTTACCAAACGTATGTATCCTTAAAGCTCTCCTGCCCAAATACAGTCACTGGATTTTATACTGCGATGGAAAATATTATGACCCGGAATTTGGAGTGACGGAAGAATTGTATCAAAAAGCAAAGATTCAATCATATTTGGAAATTTTTATCGAGGATAAATAGATTCAGAGATACCGTATTTATTTGGGCCGCAGTGCATGCCTCTGCCCCTGAAAGGCGGAAATACCCGGGCCCAAATCAAAGATTTGTTCACAGGGCATATCCGCTTTGAAACACTGCATCCTGAGCCTGAGGGTTGGCTAAACAGCCTGCTTCTAAATTTCTCCTGCCCATTGAAAAGCAAATTTTGCAGCAATGACAGCAATAATCTCGTTGATTGCTGCGGCTGCAGTTCTTCTGCAGCCGCAGGCCTGTAAAATCAGATTTTACAGGCCTCACATCAATAATCATAACGTCACATCAATAATGATATCGCTTTTTCTTCGCTGCCAGAAAGGCAATCGTTACCAGAGCGGACAAAAGTTCAGCCGCGACTGCGGACAGCCATACCCCGTCGAGCTTGAGAAAAATCGGAAAAATCAGAACGGCAGCAACCTGGAATACCAGAGTTCTCAAAAACGAAATCAGCGCTGAAATCAGACCGTTGTTGAGCGCCGTGAAAAACGCCGAACCATATATGTTTATTCCCGCCAGCAGAAACAAAAATGAACAGATCCGGAATGCCCGGCAGGTCAGCGCGGTCAGCTCCGCATCATAGCCGACAAAAATCCTGGAGAGCGGCACCGCAAGAAGCTGTGCCAGCCCGAACATCACTGCCGAAAATAACAGGATAACAACCGTGCTTTTTTTCCGGAGACTCTTCAGCTCCGCGTGGTTTTCCGCCCCGTAATGGTAGCTGACAATCGGCGCGCTGCCGATGCCAATCCCGATAAAAATCGCCAGGAATACGAAATTCACATACATAAGTACGCCGTAGGCTGCCACTCCGTTTTCCCCCGCAAATTTCATCAGCTGTGTATTGTACAGCATACTCACCAGGGACATCGAAAGGTTGGACATCATTTCTGAGGAACCGTTGGCACAGGCCCGCAGCAGAATTTTCCCCTCCGGACGGCTTTTCACAAGACGCAGCACGCTTGTGTTCGGACGCAGGAAATAGACAAGCGGAATAACGCCGCCAAGCACCTGGCTGGCTGCCGTGGCAAGCGCCGCTCCGGCAATGCCCCATCGGAATCCCGCGACAAACAGTGCATCCAGCGCCATATTGGCCACTCCGGCCACCACTGTTACCATAAGCCCCAGCTGCGGCCTCTCTGCCGCCACAAAAAAGCTCTGGAATTCGTTCTGCAGCATAAATGCCGTCAGGGCTGCAAGAATAATCCGTCCGTAGAGAACACAGTCCTCCAGCATCTGTCCCTTAGCGCCGAGCGCTGCTGCAACCGGCCGCAGACATAAAATTCCGACCACGCTCAGCAGGACGCCCAGAAGCATGGAAGTCCAGATCAGCTGGGAAAAGATCTGCTGTGCCCTCTCTTTTCTCCCTTCCCCCATCGTCTTTGACACAAGCGCGCTTCCGCCGGTTCCGAACATAAAGCCGATGGTTCCGAGTATCATCAGGAACGGCATAATCAGATTGACTGCCGCAAACTGCGTTTTTCCTGCGTAATTCGAAACGAAAAAGCCGTCTACCACGCCATAGATTGACGTGAACACCATCATAACGATGGACGGCAGCGTAAATTTCAAAAGCTTGCGGTATGAAAAATGATCCGATAACTGAATGTTCATTAAAACTGCACCTCTTTTCCGTAAATCCTGATCTGCACTTCTGCCCATTCTGCCTTTGGGAAGCAAAAGCATCTGTGCCGCCCCTTTGTGCTGCTTTCCGGCAAAATTCCGGCACCACGGGAAACGGGCCGTTCTTTTACAGATCTTTGATTTTTGTGCGAAGATCTGTCAGATATTTCTGGAGAAAATGAAGATACTGCTCCCGTTCCTTCTCCTCCCAGCCGTCAAAAATCTCGTTTTCCATCGCAATCACCCGCTGTGCGGTTGCTTCCGTCAGTGTCCGGCCGGCATCCGTCAGGCAGACCAGTTTATCCCGCCCGTTTTTGGCCTCCAGCCGGATAATACCGTCCCTCTCAAGCCCGCGTACGGCAGAATGGATGGTCTGCCTGCTGCTTCCCGAAAGCCTTGCAATATCGCGCAGCGGACAGCGGTCGCCCGCAATGCAGAGCGTATACAGAATATCCATCGCGCTGTCCGAAACTCCGAGCCTGACCGACACATCATGATAAACCTCATGGATCTCGCTCAGCAGATAATTCAGGCGCTCCATGTCCCTGCTGAAATAGCCGCTCATACAAATCCCTCCTTCCCATACTCACAGAACCTTACCCGTCTTTAGCCGCATGAAAATTAATTTTATCCGAAACTTATTTTGTCCGAAATCAGACAATCGTCATTATAATATTCCTTTACCGGATTGTCAAGATAAGAAATAGGAATAATCAAAAAGCGGGGACGGGTGATTAGCTGAGGGTTATGCGATTACGGCAGATATGGGCAGAAGGTATATGTTCCGTTTTAAGAAAGCGGGCAGAATTGGTCTTCCTGGACTATCCCAGAGACAGCTGCTGCGGACGGTATGAAAGAAAGCTCCGGTGCGTCAGCTGGTTCCTGCTGCCCGCTCCCGGAGCTTTCTTTTATAACGGTTATTGCTGTTGCGTCCTGCCTTGGTGTAATTCACATAAGACGGCAGGTTTCTGCGTTTTTATGGCCACCGCTGCAATCTGCTATTCGGCTGTGACCCTGACCAGATAGGTCCGCGGCTCTGTCGTGGCGCGGTACTCCGCTATTTCGCCGTCCTCGTCATAAACGGCTTCCTCGGACTGTACCGCCCATACGGTCAGTACTGCCTCGCCGGCTCCCACAGCAGTAACTTTTCCTTTTGTCCTTCCCACGGTAAATACACTCTCATCGGAGGAGGAAAAACGCATCCCGTCCGTAATCTGATCTCTCCCGCCCCAGACAACACTCTCGTCGGAAGCAGTCCGGTAGGCTACGGTCTGAAGCTCATCACCAACGGAAAGCGCAAGCAGCTTTGCCTCCGTTCCCCGGCTGATTCCTGCATCAACCGCATTTCTTTTTACCGTCACTCTGCAGGTGCGATTGATCGTATTCCCGGCCTCATCCGTAAATACCGCGGTTATTGTTGCTGTACCCACGGAAACGGCGCTCACCAGCCCTTTATTGCGGCCGACTGTGGCAACCGCCTCATTATCCGAAAAGAACTTTACGGTATAGCCGTCTTTATTCCACACCTTCGCATATCCCGCATCCGAATACGTACCGGAAGCATCTCCTCCCAGATACAGCCGAACGCTTGCTTTGATCTGCGGCCCTTCTGCAGCCGGCTTTGTCGGCTGCGGCGCCTGCGTCGGAACCGGTGTAACCTCCGGTCCAGTCGTCGGCTGCGGCGCCTGCGTCGGAGCTGGTGTAACCTCCGATCCAGTTGTCGGCTGCGGCGCCTGCGTCGGAGCTGGTGTGACCTCCGGTCCCGTTGTCGGCTGCGGCGCCTGGGTCGGTGCTGGTGTGACCTCCGGGCCCGTCGTCGGCTGCGGC
>ERZ808040.1560-NODE-1560-length-15119-cov-6.288525_pt1 | contig 15119 bp, 20 predicted proteins | sample MGYA00380191_ERZ808040 | MGnify/ENA primary metagenome ERZ808040 (study PRJEB31490, sample SAMN06133395) | mouse gut metagenome | isolation source: J6 | host: mice | place: China: Chengdu | collected 2015-05 ... | reverse complement strand
TTGCCGGTGAACTTTCCCTTAAGATTTTTTTTGTATTATATCTTTCCGTAGGACATTACGAACCCTGATAAGGGAAAAAATGAGGGGAGCATTTCTTCACCTCCAATAAAAATCATTTCTGTGATGGGAAAGGAAAATCTCTCAGAAATCATAAGCCTTTACAGTTCGGCTTCCTATATCCTGCAACAGTAGATGAGATGTAGTAATCAAAATAGCCCAAAAGTTCTGAGGTTTCCTGCAAGGACAAATCAAAATTGCATAAATACAGTTTGTGCAATTGGTGTATTTCGCTCTCAAACGCTGAAAACTTATTGCTGATGTTCAATAATCCATTGTAAGATTTCCTTTTCGCCAATATCACCGGATGCCAGCGCAAGAATCAAATCACATAACTCCTTTTGGCTGTAAGACAATTCATATCCGTTTAGTGCAAGAAAAACCAACATAATATGCGTGCCAAGTCTTTTGTTTCCGTCCAGCATTGCATGATTCTTTACCAATCCAAAACAAAGCCGAGCCGCCTTTGCCTGAGTGCTGGGATAAAGTTCTTTTCCGCTAAATGTCTGAAATGGATTATTTAACGCCATATCCAACATTCCCTCATCACGAATTCCGTCACTTCCTCCAGTGGCTTTTATTAAACTTGCATGAAGTTTTAGCACTTGTTCTTTGCTTAATATAATCATTTTGCAAGAACCTCATATGCTTCCATATTCTGTTTTATTAACCGTTCAGATATTGCAAAAACATCTTCGCTATCAGCTACTTTTTCTTTTTCCGCTTTACAGAAATCAATGACCAAATATCTTGGTACATTATTTTTCAGGATAACCGCCGTTCCATGTTCGTCAACTACTTTGGCTACTTTTGAAAAATTTTGATTTGCTTCTGTAATTGAAATCATTGTGTTTGTATCTATTGTCATATTATATACACCTCACTTCCACCTATATTATATGCAAATTCTAGCTAGAAAACAACCTATTTTCCTTTTTGAAATTGTTGTATAATTGAAACCTGCCCTTGTAAATTGCCTATAAGGGCAAAAAATAAGGGAAAATACAAATCATTTCACTGTAAGAGTCTTGAAAACCTCAACAAATAAGGAAAGATTGAGTAATTCATCTCCAAATCCCGATTTGCTAACTTGTCCAGATAAAGTATAGCACATCTTTCAGTCAAAAACAATCTCTGATTTATGTCCGTTCCGGCTGTCCGGACTGTCAGGGGACGAGTAGCATTTTTCCGCAAAGGGTGCAAAAAATCTCCACTCTTAACAGGGCTTGGAAAGGCTCGATTTACAAATCGTTTTCTTTTTGGTCTTTATTGCGGTCTCAAAGAGCCGACAGGTCTTCCGGGCGAAATGCAAAATCATAAAATTTCTCAGACCTCTTGAATTTTCCTCAAACTTCCGATAGAATATACCCGAACAGAATAAGCAACATATCATTTTTGGGATGATCGTTCGAATACCGGCCATCCCCACCCCGGAAAGGAACTCATCACCATGTCCATGCTCAATTCCGACAACCTCACATTTGAATACATCCGCCGCGACGAGGAAGGCAATGTCGAATCCATCACAAAAGCCCTCGACGGCGTTTCGCTGGAGATCAAAAAGGGCGATTTTGTCGCCATACTCGGCCACAACGGTTCGGGCAAATCAACCTTTGCAAAACATATCAATGCCATCCTGATGCCGACCGAGGGCACTCTTTACGTGGACGGGATGGACACGAGGGAGGAAGAGCACCTCTGGGATATCCGCCAGAGGGCGGGCATGGTATTCCAGAACCCGGATAACCAGATCATCGCGACGGTCGTAGAGGAGGATGTCGGCTTCGGCCCGGAAAATCTCGGTGTGCCGACGGAAGAGATCTGGAAGCGTGTGGAGGAGAGTTTAAAAGCGGTTGGGATGTACGAGTACCGCACACACTCGCCCAATAAGCTTTCCGGCGGGCAGAAGCAGCGTGTGGCGATCGCGGGCATCATGGCGATGAAACCACAGTGTATTGTGCTTGACGAGCCGACGGCGATGCTGGATCCGAACGGGCGCAGGGAAGTTATCCGCACCGTGCGCGAACTCAACCGCAGGGAGAAGGTCACGGTTCTTCTGATTACGCATTATATGGAAGAGGTCATCCACGCGGATAAGGTAATTGTGATGGATGATGGTAAGATCGTCATGCAGGGAACGCCGCGCGAGATTTTTTCACAGGTGGAAAAGCTCAAGTCCTACCGCATGGACGTGCCGCAGGTCACGGAACTTTCCTACGAGCTGAAAAGAGCAGGAATGCCGCTGCCGGATGGGATTTTGTCGGTGGAGGAATTTGTGGAAGCCTGCGGGAGATTAAGACAGAGCGGGGGTTTTGGGGAATAGATTTTTTCCGGAAGATCTTCCGGAAACGGCCTGTGCGTCACCATTTGCGAGAGATTCTTGTCGGAGAAAGGGAGCGTGGCGGGCTATGCTGACGGAATCTGGTGCGGATATTCACAAATCGGGGCATGCAGGTGGCAGGAATGTGTTTCCGGCACGCCTTGGGGGAGGATTGCAATGTCCATTATTTTAGATAAATTAAACTATGTGTACAGCCCTGGAACCGCTTATGAAAAGCAGGCGCTCGGTGACATTGACCTCGTGATAGGCGACGGGGAATTTATCGGGCTGATCGGCCACACCGGGTCGGGCAAATCTACGCTCATCCAGCATTTAAACGGTCTGGTGAAGGCGACGGGCGGCGGCGTATACTACAATGGCGCAGATATTTACGATCCGGATTACAATTTAAAAGATCTGCGCACAAAGGTCGGGCTGGTCTTCCAGTACCCCGAACACCAGCTTTTTGAGACAACCGTTTTAAGGGATGTACAGTTCGGCCCCAAAAACCTGGGGCTCACGCCGTTGGAGATTGATCTTAGGGCGTACGAGGCACTAAAGCAGGTCGGCATCCCGGACGAGTTGATCGACGCTTCGCCATTTGAGCTTTCCGGCGGGCAGAAGCGCCGCGTCGCGATCGCGGGAGTACTGGCTATGAAGCCGGAGGTGCTTGTTTTGGATGAGCCGACAGCAGGGCTTGACCCAAAGGGGCGCGACGAGATTCTTGACCAGATTGAAAAAATCCATGACGAGCAGCATATCACGGTGATCTTAGTCTCACACAGCATGGAGGATGTGGCAAAATATGTCGGGCGGATCATTGTGATGAACCACGGGAGAGTTGCATTTGACGACACACCGGAAAATGTGTTCGCACACTACAAAGAGCTGGAGAAGATCGGGCTGGCGGCACCGCAGGTAACCTACGCGATGCACGCGTTACAGGAGCACGGCATTTCCGTGCGGACGGATGTGACGACGGTGGAGGAAGCAAAGAATGCAGTACTTGCGGCTTTTCGGGGCTGGCAGCGGTAAAATACTGATGCCATGTGAGGTATGTGGTCACAAGATCCTGCAGTTTTGCCTCCAAAGCCGCACATCCCCTTCAAACCCGTGTGCATCCGCCGGGAGGCACTCTTTTGCCGCAGGCATTCCTTCCCGCAAAAAACATTTTCCTTGAAAGGCGGAAAGGAAACAGCGGTTTGCCCTGTATTGCCGGACGGCAAAAATGGATCCTTTGAAATATAGCATCGCCGGTTCATCGGCAGAATGAGTGAGATTTTATGATACGAGATATTACGATAGGACAATATTACCCGGCGGATTCCCTGCTTCACCGCCTTGACCCGCGCGTGAAAATATCGGGAACCCTGCTCTATATCATCAGCCTGTTCCTTGTAAAAAACCTTTGGGGTTATCTTGCTGCGGCGCTTGTGCTCGCGGCGGTCATCCGGATATCGAAAGTTCCGTTCGGCTATATAATAAAAGGTCTGAAAGCGGTGATCATCCTCCTGCTTTTTACCGTGTGTTTCAACTTATTTTTGACTTCCGGGACACCGGTATTTGAGTGGAAATTCATCCGCATCACGAAGGAGGGTCTGTATCTGGCGTTTTCCATGGCGGTTCGCCTGACACTTTTGATCCTCGGCTCGTCGCTGATGACCTTTACTACTACGCCGAATGAGCTGACGGACGGGATGGAAAGCCTGCTCTCCCCGTTAAAGAAAATCCACGTTCCCGTGCACGAGGTCGCAATGATGATGTCGATCGCACTGCGTTTTATCCCGATCCTCCTTGAGGAGACGGACAAGATCATGAAAGCGCAGCAGGCGCGCGGGGCGGATTTTGAGACAGGGGGCATCATCAAGCGCGCGAAAGCGATGATCCCGATCCTCGTTCCGCTCTTTATCTCGGCGTTCCGGCGGGCGGGGGATCTTGCGATGGCGATGGAAGCCCGCTGCTATCATGGCGGCGCGGGGCGCACAAAAATGAAACCGTTGCACTACCACAGACGAGACGGTCTGGCGTGGGTGGCAATGGCGGCGTTTGTGGCGCTGATCATAGCAAGCCGGAAGTTTTGAAGAAAACAGGAATAACCGGCAGAAAGACGATTCTGTCGGAAATCCCGGAACGGGGAAAATCACAATGCATTGCCGTCTCATGCGGCAGAATGGGAGGGAACCATGAGGCGTATCATGCTCCGCGTGGCATATGACGGAACGGGATATTGCGGGTGGCAGCGGCAGCCAAACGGAATCACAGTGGAGGGCGTGCTCAATGATGCGCTCCATGCTCTGTTAAAGGAGGATATTGAGGTGATCGGCGCGAGCCGGACGGATGCGGGTGTCCACGCGCGCGGCAACGTGTGTGTGTTTGACACGGAAAGCCGGATACCGGCAGGGAAATTTGCTTATGCGTTAAATCCGCGCCTGCCGGGGGATATTGTCGTACAGGAATCGCGGGAGGTGCCGGCGGATTTCCACCCAAGGCACTGTGACTGCAATAAAACTTACGAATACCGGATCTACAATGCTGCCTTTCCGGATCCTCTCCTGCGGTACAACTCGCATTTCCTTTACCGTCCGCTTGATGTAAATGCCATGCGGAATGCGGCATGCTATTTGGTCGGGGAACATGATTTTAAGAGCTTTTGCTCCGTGAACACACAGGTGAAGGAAACGGTGCGGCGTGTAAATTCGCTGGAGATATTAGAAGAAGAAATATCCGGGGGAACGGGATATGCGGAACAGGGCTGCCCGGTGGACGGGAATATGCAAGACAAAGGGATATCTGCTTCCGCCAGGTTTTGCCCGCGCATGATCACGATACGCATCAACGGAAACGGTTTTCTCTACAATATGGTGCGGATCATTGCCGGGACTTTGATTGAGGCCGGCTATCACTGGCGCAGTGCAAAATCCATCGGGGAAACGCTCCTTAAGTGCGACCGGCAGGCGGCGGGGGCGACCGCCCCGGCGTGCGGGCTGACGCTGATGGGGATTTATTATGATGAGGCGTTATTGCTGGGCAGTGGGAAAACAGCTTTTGGCGAGAAGGAGGATTTTTGGTGAACATACAAATATTCGGCACAAAAAAAGACTTTGATTCGAAAAAAGCGGAACGCTTTTTTAAAGAGCGCGGCATCAAATACCAGTTTATTGACATGAAGGAAAAAGGAATGAGCAAGGGGGAGTTCCAATCCGTCATCCAGAGTGTGGGCGGTCTGGACAATCTTTTGGATGGGGGCTGTAAGGATAAGGAATTGCTTGTCCTGCTCCGCCATCTTTCACCGGAAGACCGATGGCAAAAGATACTGGAAAACCAGAAGGTGATCCGCACGCCGGTGGTTCGCAACGGGAAGCAGGCGACGGTCGGTTATAACCCGGATGTCTGGAAAACTTGGGAATAAAGCGAAGTGCCAACCGTGGGGGCGGACTTGGAAGAGGGACGGTTTGGCCGGGACATGGAATGTTGGGGACTTGCGGCAAGTAAACCGGAGCAAAGGGTACAGGGGGCAATGCTGGCGGGTCTTAAAACAGCGGCGCGAAAGTGGAAGAGTATATGGAGCTTGAGGAGGCTGCCCTGGCCGATGCGGGCGGTATGCTGCGGGAGAACAGCAGGAAAAACCGGTGTGGGGTGATAGCCAATGGGAAGGGGCACGGCTGTAAGACGGCTTTGTGGGATAGACGGACGGGGATTCGGAGAAGCCTTTGGAATTTTAGGTTTTACAGTATTAAAATGATTCAGCATTTTTGGATTTTGATGCAGTAACTCTCAACAGAAGTGCTCCTTTCCTATATTTTACAATACATTACAATAAAATGGGATAGAATAAAACTGAAAATTTGACACAAAAAAAGCAGGTATTATGCAGCCTGCAAGTGTTTTCTCTATCATTCAACTGTCAAACTCCCGCGTAAAGACAGTAAGCGTATGGAACAAAATATTTTATAGTTGACATCCTTGGTTTTACGGGATATAATTTCAATACAGCTGAATAGACAGTTCGGCCCGATTGCTCGGGCGTACCATCCTGTCGTTAAACAAAACTAGGGAACCCGATTTTATTGAATCCTGCGTTTTGCGGGATTTTTTTTGCTTTTTTGTACGTCTGAATTGTGATTGGAGGAAAATGTATGAAAGTACTGGTGTTGTCAAGCGGCGGCATTGACTCGACAGTCTGCCTGGCGCTTGCCGTAGAGAAGTATGGCTATGAGAATGTGCTGAGCCTGTCCGTTTCTTATGGGCAGAAGCACAGCAATGAACTGAAAGCGGCGCAAAGGATTGCGCAGCATTATCATGTGAGACATAAGGAACTGGATATGGGGATGATATTTGCGGGTTCAGACTGTACATTACTGGAGGGAAGGGGAGAAATTCCCAAGGGCACATATGCATCCCAGCTTCAGGAGAGTACTGGAAAACCGGTTTCTACCTATGTTCCGTTCCGGAACGGGCTGTTTCTGGCGGCAGCGGCGTCTGTTGCGCTGGCGGATGGATGTGAGAAGATCTATTATGGGGCGCATGCGGATGACAGCGCGGGAAATGCGTACCCGGATACTTCAGAAGCATTTCATGAAGCAATCAGCCGGGCAGTGTATGAAGGGAGCGGAAAGCAGTTGGAAATCGAGGCTCCATTTCTGTACAGCCATAAGGCAGATGTTGTCCGGACGGGGATGGGGCTTCAGGCACCCTTTGCATTTACCTGGTCCTGTTACGAGGGTGGAGAAAAGCCTTGTGGAAAATGCGCCACCTGTATGGACAGGAGGAAAGCGTTTGAACTAAACGAAATCCAGGATCCGGCAGAATATGAGGAGGAGGAGAAATGACAAATTCTGTTTTGTTTATACTTTCAATTGCTTTTTATCTTTTTTCGGTAGTGATTGCCTACAAAATGTTTGGAAAGACAGGGCTGTATGTGTTTACGGCAATTTCAGCGATTCTTGCCAATATACAGGTGTGTAAAAATGTGGATATTTTTGGGCTTTCGACCACTGCGGGGAATACGCTTTATGCGGCAAGTTTTCTGGTGACGGATATCCTGTCTGAAAAGTACGGAAAGAAAGCGGCGCAGAAAGCAGTCTACATTGGTCTGTTTACAACCGTTATTTTCCTGGTGGGAACACAGGGGCTGCTCAGGTTTGTCCCGAATGCAAACGATATCATGAATGAGCCGATTACGATGCTGTTCGGTTTTGTACCGAGGGTGGTTTTAGGAAGCACACTGGGATATATCTGCTCACAGACGATAGATGTTACGCTTTATCATTTCATCTGGAAAAAAACGGGCGACAATGAGGGGAGATTATGGCTTCGGAACTGTGGTTCGACTCTGACTTCCCAGGCTGTGGATACGCTGGTATTTACGTTTGCCGCTTTCTGGGGTGTGTATGACACGAAGGTGTTTGTGAGTATTCTGCTTACAACGTATCTGTTTAAGGCAATTGTTGCTTTCTGCGATACGCCATTCGTATATCTGGCAAGAAAGCTTAAAGTGAAGGAGGAACATTAAATGTCTGAGTTACATGCACTTGGAAAACAGACAAAATACCAAACGGATTATGCGCCGGAGGTACTTGAAAGTTTTGAAAATAAACATATGGACAATGACTATTTCGTGAAATTCAATTGTCCGGAGTTTACATCTCTCTGTCCGATTACGGGACAGCCGGATTTTGCGACGATCTACATATCTTATGTCCCGGATAGAAAAATGGTTGAGAGCAAATCCTTAAAACTGTATCTCTTTTCTTACAGAAATCATGGAGATTTTCATGAGGACTGCTGCAATAAGATTATGAAAGATTTGATAAATCTTATGGAACCGAAGTATATTGAAGTCTGGGGGAAATTCCTTCCAAGAGGAGGGATTTCGATTGATCCGTACTGTAATTACGGAAAGAAAGGGACAAAATGGGAGGAGATGGCTTATGACCGTCTCGCCCATCATGACATGTATCCCGAAAAAGTAGATAACCGATAACCGATTTGGATGCCCCGTGGTCTTACGGGGCATCTGGCGTATCCGAAAATTTATTATAAGAGATAAGGTTTCCGGGCGGAAGATAGGGATAGATATCTTCATAAGATTCCAGTTCTGCTTCGGTTTCAGGCGTGAAAGGGATCAGTCCGGTACAGTCCTGGAAGGAACAGAATTTTCCTGAATAATCGTATTCATCAATAATCTGGCGGTTGGTTTTTGCGTTCTTTTTCATGGTATCTTCCTTGCGTAAAGCCATTTAGGTGTAGTATATGTACTTTTTGATGTGATATACTAAAGGTATTATTTGGCGATCGCCGCGAGGTGTTTGACTTTGGGAAAGGACGGTGCAGAAGATGAATTATAGAATGGTTGTACAGTATGACGGAACGAGATATGCGGGCTGGCAAAGGCAGCCTATGGGGAAAGATACCATACAGGGGAAAGAAGATCTTTCAAAGTTCCGAGCTTGCGGACAATAACAGAAGTATTTACTTCTTTATCATTGATATAGCCTTTTGAAATATAAGATGATTCGGCATTTTTGGATTTTGATGTAGTAACTCTCAACAGAAGTGTCCACTTTCCTATATTTTACAATGCATTACAATAAAATGAAATAGAATAAAACAGAAAATTTTACACAAAAAAAGCAGGTATTATGCAACCTGCAAGTGTTTTTTATCATTCAACTGTCAAATTCCCGAACAAAAACGTGCTGGTGATCGGCGGCTCCGGCTTCGGCAAGACCCGCTTCTGGCTTCGGCTCAACCTGATGCAGCTCCCCATGCGCCCACTGGAACAATCCGGCGAATGGGGCGCAAAATCAAAAAAGGAATACATCTTAAACAAGGACGGTCAGCGGATAAAACGAAAAGACGGCAGTTTCAAAGACAGGAAGATTGATACCGTAGACTGGAACGATAAAGGCAAAGCTGAGATATGGCAGCAGGCATGGGCAGACGTTACGAATAAATACCTTGCAGAGCAGAATATCCCGCAGAGGGTAGACCATCGTTCCTACAAGCGACAGGGCATAGAACAGATACCGACCGAACACATGGGCGTTGCCGCTACCCAAATGGAGCGCAAGGGGATTGTGACCGAGAAAGGCGAGAAAAACCGTCTGATACGGGAAGAGAACCGGCTATTGAAAGAAATCAAACGCCGGATTGCCGGACTGGAAAAATGGGTAAAGGAAAAGGCGGCAGAAAAAAACAGTCAATCCATCAATCCATTCCGTTCCTATCCATCCCCAACAGCCGCCCATGCTCCTTGAACTGCTGAACACCGCCATGCAACAGGCAGGACAGCCAAACAGCCGATACGGGAAAATAAAAGACCTAAAGAGTTTGGCAAAGGCGGTCAGCTTCTTACAAAGCAATAACATTTCCACCCTGTCCGAGTTGCAGGAAACGCTATCAAAAATGAAAAAGCGGTACTGGAATACCAACAGCGAGATAAAGCAGACAGAAAAGCTACTCCATGAGCAGAAAGAACTGATAGACCAAGCCGAAAAGTATCTGCAATACCGAGATTACCACAAGACCTATAAACAGACCAGGCCGAAAAAGCAGGAGGAATATGCGGAACGCCACCGTACCGAACTTGCACTGTATGACAGGGCGGAAGGGTATCTGAAAGAGCATTTGGGGAGCGGCACCAAGCTAAGACCGAAAGCATGGAAAGCCGAGCTTGCAGACCTAACCGCACAGAAAAACCGCCTTTATCGGGAAATGCGGAGTCTGAAAGAAGAAGTCGCTGAAGCAGAAACCGTCAAGCGTTCCATGGAACAGGCGATACCGCCGACAGAACAAAGAAAGGAGAAGTCAAAAACGCATGATGTGTCGTTGTGATCCAGTTAGGAATGTGCTATAATTCCAATGTTAGCGATAAGCAGAATTTGATAAAAAGCGAATAGAAAGGAACGATTTATTATGTCGCAATGGAGTTCAATACAATATCTAAAATTTGAAAATCAAAGAACACAGCCCGCAATTGATTTAGCAAAAAAGATTGCTGTTAAACAGCCAAAGAATATTCTTGATATTGGGTGTGGCCCGGGGAATAGTACATCTGTTTTGAAGAAGATGTTTCCGCAAGCCTATATATTGGGTGTAGATAATTCAGAGGATATGATTGAAAGGGCAAAAGAAGTATATCCAGATACAAATTTTCAGATCTGTGATGTAACAACGGAAATAGATAAAATAGATAATTATGATGTTATTTTCTCAAATGCCTGCCTGCAATGGATACCAAATCACAAAACATTTATACCTATGCTTTTTAACAAACTAAACGAAAACGGAATATTAGCCGTACAAATACCGATAAATGGACAGGAAACATTGTTTAAGATAATGAACGATGTTATATCCGAACCACAGTGGAACTTTTCTTCAATAAATGTTGAAACAAATGAAACGCTGTTGCCGGAAGAATATTTTGATATACTTTCCGACTGTACCAATAATTTTGACATATGGGAAACTGTTTATTATCATAATATGCCTTCAGTTGAAGCAATGGTTGAATGGATAAAAGGAACAAGATTAAGACCATATCTAAATGCTTTGGAGAAAGAAAATGCCGAGAAATTAGAAATAGAAATTCTTAAACGTGCGGCAATAGCTTATAAGGTACAGAAAAACGGCGAAATCATTTTCAAGTTCAGAAGATTGTTTTTTGTGGCAGGCAAGTTTGACTAATTAACAGCAAACGGCGGTAAACCTATTATAGATTTACCGCTATTTTTAGAGGAAAAGCAGATAAGCAAAACCATGAATAACATATCACTTTCCCGTACTTTCAGCACTGAACTTGTACCCAATGCCTAACACAGTTTTGAGATAAGTCGGGTTTTTACTGTCCGGCTCAATCTTTTTCCGCAAATTATATATCATATTCGTAACACTTAAATGACAGCTATTGCTTTCCATGCTCCAAACAGCTTCAAAGATTTGCGGCTGCGTAAATATCCTGTTTGGACTGGAAGCAAGAAAAACAAGCGTACTATACTCAAGACGGGTAAGGCGCACATCTCTCCTATCCCGCAACACCCTGCTCTGATGTTGCAGTATTTCCAAGGCTTGAAAGGACAATACAGACAAGGAAACAGGTTGTTGTTCCGCTTCAATCTGCAATTCGTCTGCCAAGAGCGAAACCGCCCTCTGAAAGACTGTTTCCTTACTGGCCGAAAACGTCAGCACTATCATTTTTCCCATGTTCATTACCTCTCTTATCCGTTGATACAACATTTTTTCTGCCCTGTTTACCTTTATTTGAGAGTAAGCAACAAGTATATATGCCGGAAAGCGCACTGTCAATTTCATGCGGATAAGGGAACGACAGCCACTATCAACAGCGGGCGTATGGAGATTGCTCTGTATGCCCTCTTTTCATGTAAAGGAGACTTATGTATATGTCAGAAATCAAAGAGGAACAGCAGACCAAAGAACGCCGACCGCACCTTGTAAAGACCATAGGCAAAACAACCTGCCTTGTGACTTGCCGCTTTAACGAAACGAGCAAAGAAACCTTGCAGGATAAGCTGAAACGCATGATTGTAAGGGATATTCAGAGCGGAAACTATTAAATTTCAAATTCACACTTTTTTGTCTTGACGGCACAGACGATAAAGGTACAATCCTTTCGCCTATATCCACAGCGAAAAGGACATTTTGAAGCTGGTGACAATCTTAATCGCCAACACCAAGGGTGAGGGGAAAGCCGGTGACGGTTCTGGGTCAAAGCGGGAACGCTGCTGTATTGCGCCTTGATGGGATATATTCACTACGAAGCCCCGGTGGAAGAACAGAACTTCTCCACTCTGATTGAGGTTATTAACGCGATGGAGGTGTTGGAGGACGATGAGGAATACAAAAACCCCGTTGACCTGATGTTTGAGGCGCTGGAATCTGAGAAGCCAACCATTTCGCGGTGCAGCAGTACAAAAAATACAAGCTGGAGGCGGGTGATATATGCTCTAAATGACATCTTAATCACGAGATTTTCTCATGGTTAGTGAAGAACTCATTTAGAGCATATTTCATGTAAGGAGGCAGACGCTATGATGAAAACCAAAATCACTCCATTATACGAGAGATTGAGCCGTGACGATGAATTGAATGGGGAATCCAACTCCATCAGCAACCAGAAGTCCATGCTGGAAGATTACGCCCGACGCAACGGTTTTCCCAACCCAACCCATTTCACGGATGTGCAGAACCAAACTTTGATACAATTTAATGCGGTGTAACGCTTTGAAATACTGTAAATAAGGCTTGCGGGATGGTGAAAACCATGTCCGTGAGTCTTATTTTTTGTGTTCTGACAGGGACTTGCTTTCACTGTTCAGCGGGGATGTGCGGATTTTGTACACCCCGCCAAGGTGGACATACACCCCCGTACACTCTTTGAGGGCAAAATTAAAAAGTATTAAGCAGTAAAGAAAACTGTCGTTTTTACTCAATGTCATTAACTTAAGAAAAAGCAATACCGGATAGCTTTACACCCATCCATGGGGTAAAGGACATCCCTACTGTATTTATCATGCAGGACGTGCTCATGCTCTATAACTTTTCTGCTCAATAAGCTCTTTTATGCGTATTTGAATATTTCCCCGCAAGCTGCCCCTTTGTCCGGTGGTAATGGCGGTCTGGTCTTATGGGAACCAGATTCTTGCTGATGTCCTCATAAATCTGCTGGAACAGTTCATCCTGTTTCCGCTCGTCCGTTTCCAACAGGATATAGATCAGGTCATTTTTCAGTATCCCAATGCTCAATGTCCGGTTTATCATCATCTTATGTTTCCGGTGGCTTTCTTTTTCGTCCAATTCCGCCTCGGCATCACGGATGATGTCCTCCGCAAGGTTGCTGATATAGATTGTGCTGTATATATCCTGCAGCAGCAGGATTGGCTTGGTCCCTGTAAAATTCTCCATCTGCAGACGGTCTTTGAGTGTCTCGTATGCCGTTTCAATCCCCCATCTCATATGGTACAGTTCCGCTATCTGCTGGCAGCCGAAGGTTTCCGATGGCAGATTTGTGATGAGCACTTCTTCCTGGTTTTCCGGCAGCGGCACTTTGACCATCCGCAGGGTAATGTGCCCAATCTCTTCCATCCGCCGGCCAATATCCGTTCCTTTATAATGTCTGATCCGGCTTTTGTCCAGGTGGGTGTCCACCCATGTGTCCGGTGCCGACAAAGCGGCCTGTTCTTTTTTATAATCACTGGATTTGAGACGCGCAAGGAATAAGATGCCTTTCTCCATCATCCGGATAAAAGCCGGGGTAGACGGGTATCCCCTGTCCATGACGACCAGAAACGGCTGTGAGCTGCCGACCGTTTCTGGCACACGGTCAAGCTGTTCTTCTGCAAGCCGCATTTCATCAAACTTACATTTACGGCAGTCGCTCTCCAGAATCATCCGGTTCATGACATCATACAGACATCCAAGCCCTATGGATGCCTGGGGCTTTGTTCCTTTCCTGCTGGATGTCCCGAATTCTTCCAGGGTTTCCTTTGTAGTAGGGATATTGATCCCTGAGCCGTCCGCTGCAAGGATCAGATATCCGTGGAAGGCAGGGAATCCGGGTTCCGCGTAAAAGTTCCTGTTATGATGGCGGTAGAGCTCATAAAAAGCCAGCGGGTTCAATTTCATACGCTGTTTCAGATAGCCGGGTTTTGATATTTCCATTCCCGGATGTGCAGTCTTCATATAGTTTCGTAGTTCCAGGCTCAAAGTAATCCCCCTCCGGTTGATCATGGTGAACACAAGATCCTTCAGCGGCATTTTTCTGTTCCTTATAAATGAGGACGGATTCCCATTTCTGCAGAAGTCATGGAATTCATCCTGATGGATCAAACTGATATCACAACAGGTACGTTTTTGAGAGTCCTTCATAAAATCACCTGCCTTTAAAAGAAAAACATCAGTTATCTGCTTCTATTATACAGTAAACATACAGAAAAAGGAACTTTTTACAATTTTAAATGTAAAAGATTCCTTAAGTTAATGACATTGCGTTTTTACTATTTTTTTCTGCCTCCCGATATGACTTTTTTGTATGTCTATACGATTTTGGATCTTCCGATTCTGTTTTTTGCTGATAGCATCTTGATAACTGTGTTTTCTAAACTATAATTGAAACATCGTTATGAAACACTGTTATTAAAGAGAGAAGGTGAACAGGTGGCAAAGCAGATCGAGGGCGTGTATGAGAGGATGCTGGAATGTGCAAAAAAGGAGTTCCTTGAAAAAGGCTACACGGATGTCTCCCTGCGGACGATTGCCGCAGAAGCCGAAACAAGTACCAATTCCATTTATGTCCGTTTCAAAGATAAGGAAGGGCTGTTTGCCGCCATTGTGGAGCCGGTTTCAGAAGAATTCATGTCCCGGTGCCTGGATGTGCAGGAAACATTCCATTGTTTTGACAGCGATGTCCAGCGCCGGGAGGTTGGGAATTATTCTTCTGATGCGATGCTTGGCATGGTCGACTACATTTATGACCACTTTGACGAGTTCTGTCTTCTGCTGGATGCTTCCCATGGCACGAAGTTCCATGATTTTGTGGGCTGCCTGGTATCCATGGAAGAGGAATACACGTGGAAATGGCTGGAGGCTACAGGCTTCCGTATGGAACCTGCGGGCGGGCTGCGGAATTTTACCATATGATGGTCACTGGTTATTTTTAAGGAATCTTTGAAGTGTCCCGCCATGGGATGGACAGGGAAGATGCGAAAAAATATGTCGCCAT